>Ga0160429_1000006_pt1 | contig 342988 bp, 339 predicted proteins | sample SolpanmetagenomR_FD_108199 | JGI IMG/M metagenome (GOLD analysis project Ga0160429, IMG submission 108199) | Solar panel surface microbial communities from Lawrence Berkeley National Laboratory, California, USA - R | ecosystem: Engineered > Built environment > Solar panel > Unclassified ... | reverse complement strand
TGGTGAGGCGACAATAGACGTACTAGACACAGTACCAGTATAGTATTGAGTCGTTGCAACGTCATATTGAGTAGCCGAGGGAATGAACTGAAGCACAGTTGCTACAGCGTTATCGGTAGGCGTAGCTGTAGAGTACGAAGTCGTCGAATCCGCAATATATCCACCAAACACAGTACTGTAAGATGAGTACGGAGCTACTACGATTACACTACCATCAACAGAGCCACTTGGCGTGGCGACAGTGATGTAGCTTGTGGTTGTCTGCGTTCCATACTGAGTCGTGACTGCATCGTACGAAGTTGCAACACCGCTGTATTGGAATACTGTGGCTGTGGGATTGGTATCACCTGAGGAATAAGCTGTAGAATAAGAATCGGCTGTCCCAGAGTAGCCCCCAAAAATAGTGCTATAGGCCGAGTAAGGTGCGACGATAATTTCATTTCCATTTCTGTTGTCTGTTGGAGATGCAACGATAGACGTGCTAGTGGAAGTTCCCGTCCAGTACTGGGTCGTCTGATCGTAGGCTGTGGCACTAGGTAGAAATTGATATACGGTGGCGGTCGCAGCTTGGTCTGCTGTAGGAGCGACCGTAGAATAAGACGTTGTCGTGCCGGAAATGTAACCACCAAAGACAGTGCTGTAGGACGAATATGGTGAAATAATGAAAACAGTCCCTGCTGTGCCATCAGTAGGAACAGCAACGGTTGAGGTACTTGTGGTTGTCTGTGTCCAATATTGCGTCCCAGCAACGTCGTAGTTGGTCGCCGAAGGCAGAGCCAGGATTACGGTAGCTGTCTTGCCATAGCCTTTAACAGTACCAGTAATCAAGGTTGGAGTCGTCGCAGCGACATATGTTGTGGCAGTAGTGTAGCTGGTAACTGATTTTGGTCCATTTGCAGACATTGGCAACGAGTATCCGTAGACAGCATAAACATTGGTAGGGTCACCCACATTGAAAAACGTAATATCATTTTGTGGCAAGGGGAATGCTACACACGTCCAGTAGTTCGAAGTGCTATTGTAATAAAGATCGATAGAGGAGTACCCAACGCTCCAGGCACTGTTTGCACACTTGGTGGCAGCAGTATTGACGTTGTCCTTGCCATATTGAAAGAAAGTGAGTGGTGGTGTGGCAGTGTTGTTGTTATTCCCTGGGTTGGACGTGTTCTCGTAGACACCATTGCCAGAGTAAAAGAGCGTGTACACGTTTGAGCCATCGGTGATGCTACCGTCTCCAGCTGGAATAGCAGTCGCAGCTGGTGTGGCAACAAACGTCCTTGTGGGAGTGCTAGAGGTGGAACTGCTCGAAGAAGACGTTGAACTGCTCGAAGAAGACGTTGAACTGCTCGACGAAGAAGACAATGCGCTGCTCGATGAAGAAGACAGTGAGCTAGTCGACGAAGAAGATACTGAGCTGCTTGAGGAAGAAGAAGACGCTGAACGACTTGATGAAGAATTCAAGCTTGTCGAGACCGCCGTGTTTGACCTCGTGTTGGGTGGCACCATCAGGCTTGAAGAGCTTGTGGCAATTGCCGAGCTGGAGGTTGAGCTAGAGCTTGAGCTAGAGCTTGAGCTAGATGATGAGCTGGAACTGCGCCTTGTGTTAGGAGGTACCGCCATGCTTGAAGGACTCGAGCTCGAAATCGACTGTGATGTTGTTCGCGTGTTAGCAGGAACCGCCACACTGGACGAACTTGAACTGAGAGACGAGCTGGAAATTGCCCTCGAGGTTGCAGACTTCGTCATGGTAATACTGGTGGAGCTCGAAATAGACGAACTAGTCGTTCTCACAGACGTGGAAGAAGAAGACGTAACAGAAGTACAGACAGTGCTGGTCAAGGTAGTCGTGCTGGACTGGCAGGAGCGAGCGAAACAATTCTTGTTCCACCAGATGTTACCAGTCTTCGAAGGCTGAAAGGCTTGACCTTTGATGGTCTGGGCGAAGAAAGAGCAGATACCGGTTGCAGGAGTGAAACTGAAAGTAATGCAATTGTCGTCTTCGAAGCATGTCTCGAAACAGTCAGAGCCCTGCGTTCCGTACTGAGAATACAGATAACTGTTATCCTTCTGGACAATGGCGCCTTCCTGACCACAAATGAGATTTGGATTAGGCGACGCACGGGCAGTTCCAGTACATGTTGTCGACACCGAGACACTAGTTGTGGTTGACTTCTGACCTGCATTGCAGACTGTAGTTGGGGAAGGAACTGGGACTACCGTCGAACTTGAGCTCATCAGAAAAGTGAGCGAAAGCGAAGTACTCGAGGTTTGGGAGCTAATAGCAGTGGACGAAAGAGATGCTCCTGCGTTTGAGCTTGAAGGAGATGCTCCCGCATTTGAGCTTGAAATAGATGTTCCTGCATTCGAGCTTGAAGGAGACGTGCCCGCCCTCGAGCTGGAAGAGCTTGAACTAGCCTTTGAGCTCGAACTTGAGCTCGAACCTGAACTTGAACCTGGACCTGGACTTGAACTCGAGCTTGAAACTGCCTTTGAGCTCGAACTTAAGCTCGAACTGGGAACTGCCTTTGAGCTCGACTTCGCAGTCGCCCTTGTGCTAGATGCCGAGAGAGCTGTCCGCGACGCGGTCGAGGAGCTCGAAGAGCTTGAAAAGCTGCCAGTGATAGTGGTTGTGTAAGTTGTACATTGAAGCGTGAAACATTTGTGGTTGTAGTAGATTGTATCAGGATCTGCCTTTTTGTTCACCTGCAACCCCATTTGCACCAGATTCTTCCCGTATGCGGCGCATGCTGTCGAAGTGTAATTGTAACCGAAGGAGATACATGAATCATCGGTGATACATTGGTTCTGACAAGCATCATAACTATTTCCGTTAGTGGTGTACAAAAGATTGATCAGAGCCGGCTGTAAAGTTCCATAAACACCACAGTGAAGGATAGCAGCTGTCTTGGAAGGGAGCGCATAGCTACAGCTCGAAGTGACCGTAGTCACATCTCGTGCTGCCAACTTCTGGGCTCGCCTGAGAAACAAAGGATTAGCATCAACGAGTGTGGCCGCAGCTGTCAAAGCCACGAGTAACGATGTAGCGTGCATGGTGTAGGAGACCTGGCGCCAGCGACAGACTCAAACAGGGAAGCACAAAATGTGATGTAGCTGAATCACGTCTGACACAAAGGTACATCGCGTGCCTTATATCAGACCTGCAGCCGTTGTCATTCGCTGATGACTGCTCAGAGGTGCCATGGTGATCCCTCGTAGCAGCGGCGAAATGTTTGGCGGCAAGTAAGTTAGCGTGCAGGGCAGTTCATGGTCCACAAGCATGGTCACTGCGTTGCGGAGACTTGTAATGGTCTGAACTAGATCTTCAACTACTAAGACCTAGGACATGGCGATCGACCTCTACCATACGATGATACGAGAATTGTGCCGCCATACTATACCGGTAAAATGCTGGAATTGACGCAAATGGCAAAAAGGCACAATGTTACTAGTACGAAGCCAAGAGGATGCGTAGGTCGAGACCTCACCATCTCGTGTCCTGCCGCGCTTCCTCAGGGATAATGGGCTTCGAGGTTTGTAAGCATAAATCTCAAACTCTCTGGATCCACACGCTTATAGGTAAATGACATTCGGATGCCTTGCATAGATGCCTTACCCTTGGCATTGTTGACATAACACACATCGTCCTCTACATCACAATCACATATCGTGCTCCAGCCTACCGATACTTTGGCATCGTCATCTCTTGTCTCTTAGACACACTATACCAGTATACTTCGTACTGTCTCCCAGGAAGCTTTGTAGTTGGAGGTGGGGCGGCATCAGTGTGGGGGAGTCGTCATTGCCATTGCTCGCGCCCAGACAAAGAGCCGCATTACATCAAACACGAGCAGGAAGCTTAGCCACGCGCTCGGACATATAGATTTGAGGAGATTTAGCGAGATGTTATGGTGGTCCAGACGATTGTCGTCGGCTGTAAACACGAGGTTTAAGATTTCAGGGGTCGAGATGACCGTTTAGGGGTGCCCTAGTAGAAGGGTATCCTCACCAACAGGCGGCCAAAAAGAGATGGATAAAGTGCATTCATATTCAGGTCTGGCTCTACATAGCTTCTCTTTGCAGTAGCGGCTCGCATGCTGCTGGTTGAGCGTGTGCCCAAACTCGGTCCACACTCTTTTCAGTGACATCCCAAACCTTTTGACCATCTTTCGTACCATGATTTCTTCTCCTTAGTCGTCATATCCACCTTCTTCACCGTATCCCAGTGCCCCATAGTCATCGTCATCACCGACGTCGATACCAGCATCATGAAGTACATCCTCGACAGGATCATCATCCTCCTCTTCCTCTTCCTCTTCCTCAACCCATTCGTCCGAGCGGTAACCCTCCTCATTTCCAGCATCACCTCCCTTCGAAGCGTTCTCATGCGTCGCTTCCGGTGTTGGGAGCATTCCTCCTTTCTTACCCACCACTGCCGTACCTCTTCCTGCAACGCCGTCCACAACACTATCTGTATCACCATCGATGCTCGTTGTTGCTTCTGTAGCTGTGCCAGTTCCTGTACCACCTTTGCCCTTTCTCAATCCAGCATAGAACTTGTTCAGCTTATCATAATTGATGTGCTTACTGAACGTCTTTGCCCGTTTCTCCAACATCCTTTGGTTCGCATCTGCTGCGTCCTCCACAGGCGTACCACCTTCAAGCACACTACCGTCACCCATTCGTCCTTTCTTGGCTCGTGTCTTCTTAGGTTTGCCAGTAATACCATTAGCTTCATCCATAGCTTTCTTCATTATCTTGGCTTGCTGCGAACGAAGCCAGTCTTCATTGTGTGTGACCCAGATGCGCTCTTTGATCTTGCGTTCAGTTTCCGACAGTAGACAATTTCGTACTTCAGGGTCATTCTCAAACTCCTCGGCGCCAATTTCGGGGTCGTCGCTAATGACAGGAGCGGGTGTAGTGGTTTCAGGATTGCGGAGAGTGTCGGCAAGTGCTTTGGCGTGTTCGGCGACGGCGTTGAAGGCAGCGTCTTCCATTGAAGCTAGTGCAGTTGGGTCGTTTAGAAAGTCTTCCATCTCTTCTTCGAGCTCTTCTTCTTCGACCAGGTCAGCCTCGGTGATCGTGGGAAGAGGCTCGCGAGGTGGACGGCCTCGTTTCTTCTTTGGTGGTTCAGTGGAGTCAGCATCTCCTGGGGCTCCGCTCGTGTCCACAAGCGATGGGTCGATGGGAAGATCGGGCACTGCGAAGCCATCTGTGTCTACTCGTCGTGCTTGCGACAGTGGTTGTGGAGTAGCAGAAGGCGACCGAGTGCCTTCTACAGGAGCCTCTTCGCCATCGCCATCAAGCATCTCTCTGGCTTTGCGCTTCTTGATCATGTTTCCTCTCCGCATTTCCCTCAACTTCGACTCGTACAGTGCTGGCGGATCATGGCTAACCTTGAGTCGCTCGCCAACAGCTCTGAATTGGTCGACGGTCAAGTTGCTTGCTTGAGTCCTGCCAAATTCCTCCAACCTCTTCGCCACAGTCATGTCTGCAACCTTTACGACATAAACCACTTCTCTTACAGTCCTCCTGAAGTTGTTCATTCTTGCGGCGAGGATGATACAAGCACCGCAGAGTCCAGCAGGTCTCCTTCCCGTAACCATCCAATCTCGCCTCATTCTCCTGATGATCTTGCAGGCATCAGAAGCTACCTTGTTCACCTGGTTTCCAAACTCCAGCTTTTTGGCAAATTTCATGATGAGAGCTTCCACATCGATGACTGGTCTGATGCCCAGAGGATCGTTGTCGGAAAGCACAAGCGTCTTTTTCAGATCCTGATAGGTTTGTCCTAGCTTGAACACATTTACCGAGATAGTCTCCGAGAAGTCCATCATCAATGTTGTGTTATCCTTGTCCCTTCTGCAAGCCACATATAGACAACAGCTCGCCACGATGTTGACTCTTCTACCTTGTATGAAGTTTGCATTGCATGCAAGCTTGTATACCGAAAATGCCTTGTCAGATATGTGATCCGGCAAGTTCAAGTTATTCGCCTGTCGTCTGATTTCATCCCTTCCTTGGTTTTCCGTCATCTCTCGGCTCTCCAGTCCACCTCCAGCTCGTCGAAATGCAGGACCTAGAGTGGTGGCATGACGTGCACCTTCAGCAACAGTTCCTCCCTGAACAGTGGCAGCACCAGCAGAAGTCTCACCAAAGGTGACTTCAGATACAATATTGGATTCGTCGATAGTAGTACCACAGTCACCACAAGCTTTGGTGCCGTCGTAATCTTGAAGATTGGTCGACTTACACACGGGACATTCCACACGAGCAGCAATGCGCTGAGGTCGAGGACGAAAACCACGGCGGAGACCACCAGCTGAGCCACCACTAACGCTGGCAAGGCGCTCGCGATTTCGCATGCGGGGTTGCATCGTAATAGTGTTGGTATTTGATCGGGTTGTGTTCTAGATGTAGTGAGTCATGAGACCGTGGCCTCGGTCAGAAAAGTGATTTTTCTGGCGGATGTCCTCGTCCTATTGTTAAGGCTGCGACAACGCTACACCTGCTAGCTCACAACTCGCAAGGATACTCGCAAGGATACCTGAAACAATCATGAAACAAAGTGGCGCAGATCGAGGTGTGTCTGTGTCGGGCGATTGTTGTTGTTGAGTTGCAAAGGTTCAGGGAACGGCGGGTGTAGTCGAGTTGAATATGATAAAAATGTTGGGGCAGATGACTAACGTGGGAAAATCTTAACCCTAATCCAATCTCAGCCGTTCGAATGCCTCGTTGGCCTTGACTTGACTTTTTCATATAGCACTTCTTGACAATCTGCAACCAATCTGCAATGCATCTGAGGTGGTATTTACCCATACAACAAACATACACTATCTTGAGTAGAAATAAGCATGGCCTAGCGCTCGATCGAGCAAGGAGATTATTGTCTTCAATCCTAACCATCGGGCAACTGGACGGACTAACCATCCTTCTGGTTCAAACCAATTCTATCCTAGCTTGGACGTTGCCATTCTATGCTTCATAAATCGTGTAATACTTCATGACCATGTAAGCTCCCAGCTTGTTGCGATATCTATGCTGCGCGCATTTCGTAATACAACCTTCTCCGAGCGTTCAGGCATCCATCAACGTGCGACTTTCATCGCTTAAGCTCATAGAATAAGATATACACCTCTCGCTGCATGTTTAGCATATCCTTCGTTCGACATTCGGATATTTTGTCGTCACTGATTCGCCACCATCGATCACTGACCTTTGGTCTGCGCTTTCGTGTCTTGTTCTTCTCATCCTTATCTTTGCCTGCCTCTGCTTGCTCGTCATCTTGTGCAGCCCCAATTCTATCGGTAACGTTTTCACCTGTATCTTTGTCTCGTATCTCATCCTCTTTCATACGTCTAAGCGTCTCGTAATGCCCGCTGTTGTGCCCGCCCCGATGTGTTATCATCGTACTCAGGTGATACTTCCTCCTCTTCTCGCCTATACTACCAAGTACCAACACTTCTGGAAACTCGACTCTAGCTGTATTCTTGGTCGAAAACGCAGAGGGGTCAAAAACTGATCGTGAAAGATGTACCACAAGAACTGGTGGAAACTTTGATATACTTGTATGCTTTTGGATACGCCGTCGAGCTGGGTCATTCTTGGAGAGTCGTTTTAGGAACGCTTCCGCTCTCTTGGGATTCGTCCTAGCATCGATTCCGAGGCTGTGCTGTATCTTACCAACGCCCTGACTTGCCCAAGTTTCCGGATCTTGATCGAGGTCTGCCAGCATTGCTTCGAGCTTTTCCTTCATAGGAGGGTCTATAGGTCTTTGTAGCTCGTCTTGACATACATCCTTGAAAAAAGAGATCATACAACCTTGACACATGTAGTCGTCAATTGTTTCGACCTTGAGGAGACCATCGAGGCATGTATCTAGAGTCGTACTCGAGCTGTGATGTGGAACGTTGAGGGTCAATGTTAAGAACGATGACACGTTTGGCTCGGGCTGGAAACCGCAAGTTAAACAGGTGATCTGCGAGGAGATAGAGCCTGCGATCGGTAGTTGGGTGCTTGCTTTGTTTCGCTTAACTGCAGTTGATTTTGATAAGGCAAGATGCTCCTCATCAAGCTTTTCAAGCACAATTTGTAGAAATTCTTGTGCATCTTGCTGTCTGCGATTGATATAAGAGCCAAAGACATTCTCTAATGTTGAGATGAAGTCACGAGCGGAGATCGTTTTCCTGCAGGCTGGACGCTCGCTAAGTCTTTCGAGCATGAGCATAAGAGCACTTGTGATCACAAGGATCCTCTGAACGTCGACCTTCGACTCGTCATGCTTCTCGGCATTGTCTCTCTCATCGTTGACCCCTCCTACGTGAATATAATCGTCATCTGCAATATATTTCCCCCGAATTTCCTCGAGGTATTGTTTCAGCCTTTCTACTCCAGCCAAAGCTTGTAATACGGAGTTAATGAAGCAGTCATTAGCAGGATTGGACAAGCCAACTACGCCACCGACGCGAGAGTCACGATATCCTGCATCATCAGGAAATATGGATGGACCAAGAATATATGCAAGGCCCAGGGCAGCGATAGTGGCACCAGCAGCGTACAGAGCGATGGTCGTATTCCTGTCGTGCATCTTCGAGCACGCCAAAATTCAGGACGAAGTTAATTCCTCGATGCAGACAAGCGTGATTCATACAAGTGCAGCAGAGGGATTGATGTTGAATCAATTAATAATCAGCTTGGCCCGAGCGCAATCTGTAGGGCGACTTTTTGAAGATCTCTTAAATATCAATTGCCAATTAACTACCAATTGCACAAGATGCCTGCACTACTCACACGAGCCGTATTGGCACCAGAATGCTTAGTGTGCTGCCGGAGGCTAGCAGGTCTATCTCTTACCGCGACAAGAGGCAAAAAGAAGAACGCGAAACCTGTACAAGCAATAGTGGTGAGATTAATTAAGGATCTTCCTGGATACGGTCGTAAAGGTGAGCCAACAAGGCAAATTCAGAAGAGAGCACTTGCTTATACAAGTCCCAGGCTCCCTAGTACCAATGCCAATTGGCGTCATGCGCAATGTACACTTTCCGTCACGAACAGCCGATTACATAACACTCGCCGAGAAGAAGGATCTTAAGAAGAATAATGTTGTGTCACAACGAGATTTCAGTTATGGCGCCAGCAGCAAGACAGATGGAGCAAATATCACAGAGATGGGGCAGTCTACGATATTACAGCCAGGAAGGGGCTCGAGAGGGAAGGATGCTGTGCGCATTGAGCTTGAGCAGCTGCAGGTGAGGATACCGTGGTTCTATTCAGATGCAAGGATGCTAACATCTGATCAGCCCGGCGAGGCCTTATCATTCCTCAAGAGCGCGATACCACCCAATGTCGACTTCTACCGACAACCAAACTTAGCACAAGAATCTGGATCAGCAGAAGCAGCACCAGCCGGCACGCCAATTTACGGTTCTGTGTCGACGGCAGATGTTGCAACTAGCATCAAAGCACTCTTAGCGTCAACAGAATTAGCTGGACGAATAGCACTCGCCGATGACGATATCCACTTTACAAACAGTGAGGTGGCCAACGCAGGAAGGATAAAGCAAGTAGGGGAATACGAGATCGAGATCCGAGTCAAGGGTCGTGAAGAGTCTATCAAGCGCAAAGTCCGAGTCTTGCCTGTGGACGCAAGTGCTGCTGAACAGGTAGAAGAAATGGACCAGCTTTCGAAAGAACTAGCCGCGCAGAACCCGGTAGCTGGTGGTGAGCCGGATGCTCGATATGTCAACCTAGAAGCGAAGGTGCAAGAGATGGACGATATTATTGCAGAGGCACAGAAGACCATGAAAATGCCAAATATTGGGGGAGCCATGCCGTATGGCAAAGAGACAGGTTCGGAAAGCAATCCAGGAGCACGGAGTGAGACATCTTGAAGTAACACGAAGCTCACACTGAATGTCAACAACTCCTAGCATATGTTGGCAATCTTGTACTGTCCTGTTGAGCTCCCATTCCATGACCCCACCACCATTGATAGCACTTTGTGTTTCTGACGTTCGGACAACTTCCAGGGCAGGAGACCACCAGTATCGGGAAATATCGTAGTTCGATTGCTTATTCCAGATGACTTGGACCAAGCCATCATCCTGTAGCCTCTTAAAGTTTTCCTGTAGTCGAACATCGAAGTCTGGATGCCTCATTGGAAGCCGGTCTTTCCCGTCGCACGTAACCAAACGTGGGGTGGCTTGGCATTCAGAAACATTCTCAACTCATTGACCTTGCTACCATCTTGACTTGCTTCTGATTCTTACTCCCACACAACACTACATATACTCTCTCAACATGCCTTCCTGCCAGGACGTCCTCAAGCGCAAGACTGGTGTCATCGTCGGCGACGATGTCCTCGCCCTCTTCAAGTACTGCCACGAGAAGAAGTTCGCTATCCCCGCCATCAATGTCACCTCGTCTTCCACAGCTGTTGCTGCCCTCGAGGCTGCCAAGGAGAAGAAGAGTCCTATTATCCTCCAGATGAGCCAAGGGTGAGTCAAGAATGTTCTGCGCAATTGGTCGGCGCAGGCTTCCACGACTTCCATTAGACCTCGGAAGTATAAGGAAGCTATGGCTAACACAACGACTTCAGTGGTGCCCAATACTTTGCTGGTAAGGGTTTGAGCAACGATGGTCAGAAGGTGAGCAGTATTAAGCTACGCATGTCTGTTATCTCAGCTGATATAGTCCTAGGCCTCCATCGCCGGTGCCGTCGCCGCCGCAAACTACATCCGCTCCGTTGCTCCTTCTTACGAGATCCCCGTCGTCCTTCACACCGACCATTGCGCAAAGAAGCTTCTTCCCTGGTTGGACGGTATGCTCGATGCCGATGAGGCCTACTTCAAGGAGCACAACGAGCCTCTCTTCTCTTCTCACATGATAGATCTCTCCGAGGAGGCTGTCGACTTCAACATTCAGACCACTGCCAAGTACCTCAAGCGCGCCGCTCCTATGAAGCAATGGCTAGAGATGGAGATTGGTATCACCGGAGGAGAGGAGGACGGTGTCAACAACGAAGACGTCGACAACAACTCCCTCTACACCCAGCCCGAGGACATCTACGAGATCTACAAGACTCTGTCTCCCATCTCCCCATACTTCTCTATTGCCGCTGGTTTCGGAAACGTGCACGGTGTCTACAAGCCTGGAAATGTCAAGTTGCACCCCGAGTTGCTCCAGAAGCACCAGAACTACGTCAAGGAGCAGACAAAGTCCGACAACGAGAAGCCTGTTTACCTTGTCTTCCACGGCGGTAGTGGGTCTTCCAAGGAGGAGTTCCAGAAAGCTATTGGTTTCGGTGTTGTCAAGGTTAACCTCGACACTGACTTGCAGTATGCTTACACCGAGGGTATTCGTGACTACATGATCAACAAGAAGGGCTACGTTAGGTATGGCAGCGCATTGGAAAAAGGCGCACATGAAAAACATGCTAACCTCTTTTATAGCTCCCAAGTTGGTAACCCAGATGGTGCTGACAAGCCCAACAAGAAGGTCAGTTTGCACTGGAAATCAGTCTTTATTACGCATGCTAACTTTCATTACAGTACTACGACCCAAGAGTGTGGGTACGTGAGGGTGAGAAGACAATGAAGGCTCGTGTCGAGGTGGCTCTCGAGGACTTCTTCGCTGCTGGCCAGGTTTAGATCTTCTAGCATTGATCTTATAAGACGTAGTGGAAGACAGCAGCAATGGTCTGCTATTTTTGTGAATTGAGTAGTCATTTCAAACCACTAGCTATGCTTCGAATGCTCTGTTTCTTCGTGTTTCATATCTGTTGCTTCGTCGGAAGATCTGCAAACCATTGGCCTTGGCATACACCGCCTCACCGTCATGGCCGCTTGAGTCCCCTCTGTATACCTGTCGCCGCCTTCACCACAAAACATCATACACTGATATCGAACCCACCACAATGAACTTCGCACCCTACCAAGACGATGCGCCTGAATCCACACGCACACCCTCCCCTCGCCCCACCACCACCACCAGCAACCAATCCCGCACAGCCTCCAAACCATCCCCATCCACATCCTCCACACCATTCTACACAGACAACACCACCGACGACATCGAAGACGACGCCGACTTCCTCCCCGACCCCAGCTCCTTCGAAGACGCCGGTGGTAGAGGCAGGCGCTTCCTAGGTTTCGGTAATAGAAGAGCCGCAAATGTTGATACAGAGGTCGACCTGTTTGCGACGAGTCTACCGATAAGATTGGATATCCAGGCGTTGTTGTGCTATGTAGCTTTGCCGCCCGTAGCGGGCGCGGTGTTGTTGGTTTTAGAACATAGGAGTGATTATGTGCGGTATGTTTTCTTCCTCACACTAGATACTCTCCGAGCTAGAGAAGAGGTGTATGGCGAGCAGATCGAATGTACGAAGAAGAGAAGAGTGCTGACCCGATGTGATGACAGATTCCATGCATGGCAATCCAGCCTCCTCTTCACCTTTCTCTTTCTGATCCATCTCATCTTTTCGTTCTTGAAGTTCATCTCGTACTCGTTGCTGATTGTTGATTTGCTGTTGATTACGTTTCTGGCATTCCATGCGTATAGGGATGCGCAGACGTTAGGGAGGTGGGAGGTGCCGTGGATTGGGAGGTTGGCGAGCTCGTTTGTCGATGAGGAGTGAGCTGGTCTGAAGCTTGATTTTGATGGATCTTTGGCTGTTCGTCTTGGAAGTTGGAATTAAGACGAAGGTACTGGTGAGATTTGCGATTTGCTGGCGGACTGCTTCTAGAAGAAGATACAGCGTGTTTGACAAATCGTCCTCCTCCTCCTCTTCGTATGGCCGCGGCCATATGATCTGACCTCTCGTTGCCGGACGCCAAGCTCGTTGGGGTGCGAACAACCAGCGTCAGAAAACTTCTTCTCCTTCTCTCTCCGCATCTGAGTTCGAATACTGTGAAGGATCCGGTACACACTCTCTTCGACGTGGTGCCGGGCCAACTTGTCTAGCGTATTTAGCAGGATGGCTTCGAGCTCTTCCTCGTTATGCGTCAGCATCTGATCTTTCTGCGCGATGCCTGACATAGTCGCAGCGAACGACATGATAGTAGGAAATAGAGTACGAGCGTGTACTACTGAAGAATAAATCGTTCTCCCGAGCTGTTACAGCAACCAGGATGAGATGAGGGACGATTGTGGATAATGATAGTTGACGCGAACACGTAGTAGGAGAAAGAAGAAGAAGCGACAACTAATAAGTGGAAGAGATGGAAGTGTTGAGATAGGTCAAATATTTGTGACTGGATTTGTTGCTGGATTAAGTGAAAGACTTTTAATCGAGTGCTGCCGCCGAACAAACCTCTGGCAGCATGGTAACACTTTTCCGGATATCTTCAGCTTGGACTGCCTCATCACCTCCACAGCCACAGCCGCCTCCTCTATATACCTCTCGTCACTGAAGACTCTCCGTCGAGAACTTTTGAAACATTGGAAAGACTTGCAGACTACTTCTTTGCTTGCGAAGTCTGCTGCACGAAAACAGAAAAAACATTGGAAAGACTTGCAGACTACTTCTTTGCTTGTGAAGTCTGCTGCACGAAAACAGAAAAGAAAAAGTCCAGATCGATTTGGACATATCCCTGATAGGGGCGAAATGTGGTAGAAGCCGTATTTGACTTGGTGTAAGGGATACCCTGGAGACAAATGAGCTACTGCATTCAGTCAAGGTGGAGCAAATTACCAACCGTATGTCATGTCACCTCTGCTTCTGCCTCAACTTGGTGATGTTCTTCTCTGCCAAGATCGGAGCGCTGAGAGGTTTCTCCGGGTCAGAGTGATCATCCTGCCAGTCGGCGAGTTCCTCAAGTTCGCTACGGTAGACTGCCATCAATTCTTTCGTGCGAGGACTTTTATCTTTCAAAGCCTTAATCTCGGCGAATGTTGCCTCGGCGTCCTTGCGATACTTCTCCCCTTCCGCCCATTTCCGAGAGTTGTACACGAGCTGCGCTTGAGCGGCGAACCTATGATGAATGTTCAAGCCGGGCTCGCCGATCAAACTCAGCAGCTCCCTTTTGCAAGCCACGTTGTCATTGGCCTCGAAGTAGGCCGCAGCCTGATCCAAACGGCTGGAGATTTCCTCTTCGGTGATCATGGTGTTAAGTTGGGATCCGAAAGGTTGTTCTGCTGCTGCTGCTGCTGCTGCGTGCCCGGCTTGCCTGGACGAGGTGAAAGCACAAAGAGATCTTACCAAGATGAGAGTAAGTGTTTCTGCTTCAAAGAATGAAGCGAGGTGAGGGGTTTGAACTTTTTTTGTATGTCAATGGTGATTGATGTAATATCTTGTACGACGCTTGTGTGATGACAGAATATATAGGAGCAGTGAAGGACTCCGCTGGCGGTATGAGGTCCGGCGGTGTGAGAAGTGAAACTCACGTGGTGACGTGGCTATGCTTTGTCGTACAGCAGGGATCTTACTCGGCGTTTTATCTGCATTGTGCTACCGCATTCATGGGGTGTACCTGGTCGATCGTTCGGCTTCGAAAAATGAAACTGTGGAACCTGTTTTGTGAGAGTTGGAACATGTTGATTGGCTAGATCTGACTGGAAGTGAGATGAAACGCACATATTACTGGATGAAGAATCTTGACCGCCATTTACAGCTCACTTGCCTAAGCGCTGTACTTTCTGGCCGGGTCTCGGAAGCTTTACCCAAACCGGTTTTGCCAGCGCATACAACGCCATGCCAGCGCATCCCCCGGTTTTAGAATCCCTGTATATTTTGGTTCTGATGCTTTGCTGGCAGGACTTTTGACCGAACCAGTCGTCACGAGTGAAGTGTTTGTGTCACTGCGCTGCCGTCACCGCCTGGCTTTGGTTGGCTTGTTGACTTTGTGTCAATTTATCCATTACTGTCCTTGAAACCTCCGACCGACCAATGAGGAGGCAGAAGATGCCAGGAACAATCTTACATCTCTCGAATGTCGCACTTGGTAGGCGCTTACTGCGAACGAGGCGCACTCAGATTTTGCGTGGCGTTCACCCTCTAGACAGCACCAAGTCTTGTTCTCCCGTCACTTGCCAACCTGCTGTTGTCAAGTCCAGGGTAAATGAGTCACTTGCAAGACCTCTCCTGTTTCGAGAGTAATGGCGCAACCATGGCCCGAAATGCTACTCTGGAGATGAAGGAATAACCTAGTGGTGAATGCAAACCTTGGCCTCAGATCTTGCTGGACACATCCGTCAGTTTCAATCTATACTGTTGAAGCTCCCTCGTCCACTTCCTGTCGTACTGGTTTCGTGAACAAGAAGGCTTGCATGCGCTGCCGCGACTTGTACCATATCCAGCTGTGAGATGTCGAGTGTATATGATGCTGTTACTGGAGTTACACGTCCTGCCTATATTCTTCATCTCGGGCGAGGCTTTTCGACTAAGGTAGACAACAGCCATCTATGTTGGCTTTTCTCACGATGGTACAGTGTACGGCAATTACTCGTCCTGCAAAATGCCGTGTCTCCAAAATCTGAACAGATGAATTTCTTTGCCCTTCACCACAAGAAGACGTAGGGTGAGCTTCCACCGTTTAGCCTCTTTATCCAGGTAGCTGCAACAATCTGGACAGACGACCCAATGGTCCCAATCTGGTTTAAAGGGTTGGCAGACGTATATATCTATTGGCAAACCTCCAAGATCTGGAGGACTGCAGCGTCCAAGTGCCTCGACGTCCTTAGCATTGACAAAGAATGTTGAGTGTGACCATAGAAAACGTGCTAATGATTGCTTCTCGACGTGACATGCTAGGAAAGAACCGTCACTGTGAAGCTCCTTGCTATCACAAGTGTGGGTCTTCAGTTCATAGCCTGCGCGTTCGCTAGAATACATCACTGCTTTTACCCATATTTGGCGCTTGATGATCCAGTGATCTGTTTCGTTTCTGCCGTAACCACTGGCAACAAACTCGCATGGCAATGTCTTGCCCCGATACAGACATCCAATCGGTTTCTGATGCAGAAGGGCAGTTAGAAGCATTTTGTGTACTATGGCGCCCTGATTCTCGCCCTCATCAAAGACTGTTGAGTCAACGTGAAGATCGTCAAGTTTGCTGGATAACGATGGGTATTTTCTTCTCATCTCGGCAACTTCGCTCTGTAATTGCTTCAAAGTCGTGCTTCGCAGGCTCAAAGATTCCATAGCTGCAGAAACGTCGTCGACATTTGCCGTCCGGGTCCTTCTGCGAGCATTGTTATCATCCGAAAGCTCCGATAGTGACCGCATATCCCATGGTACTGTCACGAACTGCAACGGAGAGCCATCGAGAATCCAACCAAAGCTTTTTGTGACAGGATGGTCTTCGAACGGAAAAATGAGACGGTACCGACATTTGCTATTGTCTTTGGGACAAGCTGCAAGAGTCTCGTGCCATATACCACCTGTAGGCAATCTGAAAGGGTGCTCATGACGACCTCCAGCACATCTATACGGGCAGAGCACTTCAGCCACTTTGTCGTTCCAAGCTACCACCAGCGCTGCCTTCACTCCCGTCCTGAACGGCGTGGAGAAGTATCCGGTCGATTCGACAGATAGGTTGACCTCTGCAATCTTCGGGTCTTGGACAACTCGCTCGGGAAGATCAATACTGACGCCCCAATAGGGGAATACCTCATCTTCATCACTGTCTAGAGATTGTGTGGGAAGATCGCTTGTGACATCTGCAGTCGAATGCCAGCGCAGATTGAACACGTACTTGAAGGACATGTTCAGACAAGCAGTGGGGGGACGAATACCTCACGGCATCAGTAGCCTATGTTCAATGGTTGCGTCGCATGAAGCTGCACCGCACAAAATGTTAAGCAAGTTTATTGAGAAACTGTAAAGATGAGCCACGGCGTACACATATGATAATCGAAGGAAGTCAGAATGTTTTCCAAGTTGATCTTGTATAGGCTTATTGACATTTCATTTGGGAGAAGTGAGACAAGCAAGTACAGCCGCTTGTTGCGTTTGGGGAAGGAGAGAGCGAACAACAACACGCGTCACAACTCCTCTTTAGAGCTGAGACCTCACAACGAGCACTATAGATGGCTCGTATCATACTAATGCCTGCACGACGTAAGACTGAAATCAAACGCTTCGATGCAACGCTGTGATGAGTGTCGAAACTATTATTGAAAGTGTACGAGACAATATGAAGTGTCGTGCGCTGTGTTAGGAAAGTCTTGGCACCAAAATGATCGACACTGCCCTGTCTCAGCTTGGTTTTAGAAACCCATTATTACCTTAGTTCATAAGACATCAAAACACAATGTTAAGCACATACGGCCATAGACTGTGGAGAACAAGGCATCCCGTTCGCTCTGCCCTATTTAAGCCACAGATCGACTGCGTGTATGGTGGGTGACCACATGCGAATTTCAGTTGCTGTATGTTCTGTTCTTTTTGCTTTGCTTTGACCTGTGGTGCTGGTTTGTTGTGTGCTTGCATGTCGCAGAACTACTGAGTGATTCTTTTGCTTCTAACGTTCTCGAATAATCACGAGGGACATGTACGATGTACGGAGTAGTGTTATGGCCGGATGGGTGTTCTGCTCGTCGAGTGGGATATTCCACCGCGTCAATGTGATTATTTTGCTAGTCCGCCGTCTCAGAAGAGACATGGTCGCAAGAACATATGTAGCACGCCGGTGTGGTGCAGACAGGTTCTGCTCCGTCGCTATGTGCTATTTCATTGGATCAAAGCAGAAAGATGGAGATGTCAAGTCAGACCGCTGCGTGTATGCGAGCATGTGTTTCGTCGTCAAGTATCTCGTCTTCATATGCCTGGCCATTGCTAATCCCTTGTTGTGACCTTGCTTGGACAGGATAATGTAGTATGTGAACAGAAGGATGCAGAGGTACAAGATCCGAAAGCATCTTGAAGAACTCCGAGAACAACATCTCACTGTCAGTCAGTCTCCGCATGAGTCCTGCAGTAACATCCTACGAAACGCCCTCAGCGAAGCCACGCCTCACAGTCACTCTTACACATTCTCCTCGCCTTACTTCTGACTTTCCACCACATTCGCTCCCTCTACAGTTTACCTCGTTACCGCTCAAGCAGCAAGACCCATCATACATTAAAGCACACGCCCGCAAGCGCGTCTCAACGCCGCTCAGCAAAAAATCGAGCAAGAGCTCTTCTCTCATTGCAGGCTGGGAGCCAGTCTTCCACGCTCGACGCCATAGGCTTCGAGTTATGACAATCAGTAGAGAAATACTGCTGCCGCCCCACGATTAAAAGCAGTGACATTCCAATAGAGAAGCCGTCGCAGATCAGCCTTGCCCAGCGCGAGGCCTTTTCCGTGCATAAAAACAGGAGAAGATCGGCATCGATCAACGACCTGAAACGAGCTTGTAACCATGATCGCCAAGATGGCGTATGAAGCAGGCTAGCTGACGCAAAGAGAATAGCTGGGCGAATGCGAGAGGGACGAGTAGTGCTAGTGATGCTAGTCCGTTTTCCTCTTACTATCGGAGAAACCATATCAGATACTTGAGAACTATGTGTAGTGTGTAGTGCTGCTGCATGAGTTCATCGATGCGGTACTAGCATTGTGGGAACAACCGATAGAATGGCTACCTCAGGCTAGTCGCGTGGTCGACGCAGCTAAAGTAGAGTTTGACTAGAAGCAACTTAGCAGCGGAAGAAGGGCTGCATTAGCCCTTGTATTTCCTCGGTTCTGGTAAGACATCGACACGCCGCACCGACATCTGCACGTCGACGTCCACTAGGTCTAGCTCTCTAGACAAAAGCCAAGTTCCACTAGCATGAAACCGTTGGGACTAAAAGCTGCGGAAGAAGCCTTGAGTGACGTCTATGCTTTTCTCCTTTCCCCTCTCCACATCTTCGATGCGTGCGATTTGCAACGACCATCGAGTTTCGGAAATCATGGTTTCTCTTTTCTTGTCTTCTTGACTAGTCTTGAATGTCGCCATTTTGACTTTGCGATTTGTCAGGGTGTGTGGGACTCTAGCCTAAGCCTGGTGTTTATCGGCTGACGCGTAGAGCACATGCCTTGTGCTCCTTGTGCCTGTGATGGATAGGGGAGGACAAGGGGAATGACCAAGTCGCCGACAGTAGCAGACAGTAGCATTGTTGTCACTACTATGCTTAACCGCACGGAAGAAGCACGGGCCAAAAGCAAGATCCTACAACCGAAAGCAAAACCTTACAACGGAAACATGTCCATCAGCCAACCATCAGCCTAGCGCTATGCTACTTCCTCCGAGGTTGTATCGGTATGACAGCAAAGTATCGATGTAGCTACGTACCTAGTGAACGCGTGCCGGCACGCACAATCCTGGAGCTAGACTCCGCTTGTCCACACTACTGGATACTCGGAGTAGTACTACGTGAGATGTACCTTTCTAGCTGACAGGCCGTCTTTCAGCCAAAGATCCAGTCTCACGCTTTGCGTTATGTCGCCGCCGTCCGTTGGCCGTGCCGCTCTGATGCATGCACTTTGCACCGCCATCATCATGCTGCATACGGGGCAGAAGGATATCAGCGACAGCGTGGGCAGTACGGCACAGTATGGAGGGAGGAGAGATAGGACGGGACAGAATGACTACATCATGCCATGCCGTTCGTTGTTAGCTTGAACGTTCTTGACTCTAGCTTCTAGCTGTATGTGAAAGTACAAGTTACGAGGCGGAAAGATCATCATGATAGAAAAAGGTTAAAGTGCTTCTAGTATGATCAGCATCTTCGCGTCTTTTCTCTTTTCTCGCGTCGCGACGTGAGGGGAAGAGGATGAGAGTCATGGTAGACTTACACTTGTTTCTTTACTAAGCGTAGGATGCTCTGCCCATCGTCCCATACCGCTTGTTGCTGTATGTCACAAGTGTGAAGCACCGAACATCGAGAAGGAGCTAGCTCGATATTCCTCCTTCTCCTATTTGGCGGCGGAGCTGAGCTGACTGGGATGTTTTTGAGCTAGGCTTCTCCTATTTGGCGGAGCTGAGCTGAAGGATTTTATGGTAAAGGGAAATAGCATGAATGCCGAATGTGATTGATGGCTTATTGAAGCTGAAGCTGATGTTGAAGGAAGCTGATGTTTGAAGCTGATCGTGATGGCAATATTGACGCCGAACTCCTCCCATAAGTGAGCACGATGTGTTGCAGCAGAACAAAACAAGATCAGGCGACCATCAAGGTAAACAACAAGGCCCAGAAGCGAAAGTGAGATGTGTCTTCGTGCTCAATGAGCATCGCTGAATTCTTCATTCTGTGCTTGCAAGCAGCACTACTACTACCTAGTAGACTCGATTCTATAATACACTAATATACAAGCTCGTTTTGGTTTTGCTCAAACATCGCAATGCTCTATTCCCATGCAATCCTTCATATTCATAACATTCGTGACTATAACAACCCATATGCGCCACCAGGGCGCACTTTGTTCTTCTAATTGCTCATCATAGAACTCCATTTTCCCAAATATACAATCTGTCTTTTCATTCTTTCATTTCGTAACAAACATTAAAAGTGTATCTTCTCCCTTTCTCTTTCTCTAAAATGGCAGACGAGCTCCAAAGAGTGGCTGCACATTCATGTGTTTTTGTGCCAGATCGAATGCTGGTATGAGGCTATTGATACTGTTGAGGCTGGAGGAAAACCATGCGCCGCAATTTTGTGCAGTTGCTGACCGTTGGGCTGTTTGGACTGCGGCAGTAGCGACGGGTGCTGCTGGGGTTGTCATCACAGTAGTCGCTTCAGTAGTGCAAGAGTCCTGAGAGGAGTTGGCGGTGGAGGAGGGTGAGGTGGAGTAGTAGTCGTACTCGTACTGATCTTGGTATTGAGGTATTACGTATTGGTAATCGCATGGTGGTGGTGAGGGAAGGGTCTGCTGCGATGTGGGCAGGTTGGTGGTGGTGAGGTGTGAGCAAGTGTAGATCCATTCTCTGAGTTGAGGGAGGGTGACACGCTTGCGAGGGTCAAGCTCGAAGATGCTGCGGAGGATGTAGTGGAACTCGTCGGTGATTGGGAGGATAGTCTTGAGGAAGTTGGCGTCGCGGCAGTAAGCTGCAAAGGTGGAGTCGTCCAGGGAAGCCTTCTTCCATGGGTTACGGCCGCAGGTGAGGTTGACAAGGATGACACCAAGAGCCCATACGTCATTGGGTGCGGCGGCATAGCAGGAGAATGGTTTTGGTGAGACTGTTTGGCATTCGGGTGACATGTAAAAGGTTGAGCCACATCCATAATCCGAAGTGAGAGGGTCGGTGGTGGCAAGACCAAAGTCGGCGAGCTTGACTGTCATGCCAGCATCGGTTACCAAGATGTTCTCAGGCTTTAGGTCGCGGTGGTAAATGTTCTGGCTGTGGCAGTAGTCTACTGCGTCGATGAGTTGCAAGAAGATTCTGCGTGCGGCGTAGTCCTGGCCGATGTAGTTGCCACGTTCGGTAATGTTGGTGAAAAGGTCGCCTTCCGGGCAGTACTCCAGGATGACATATATGCAATCGACTTCCTCGATGATCTGGTGCATCGTGACAACGTTGGGATGTGCTGAGGCGGCGCAGTGAAGTTGAATTTCCCTTGCTTGGAACTTTTGTTGCCGTCGGTCGAGGCCTTGTGTTGGGAGTGCCTTGATTGCATAAGGAATGCTTGTCAGTATATCGACAGCAGTGTAGACAACGCCATATGCTCCTCGTCCGATGATGGTCGTGAGATGATATCTGTCTGCTAACAGGTAGTTCAGACGATCTTCTGGTAGTAGAATCGCCTTGCCACAAAGGACCGGAGAAGCTGGTGGTGTGATCATAGCCGCGTTGTGTGGTTGTGTCGTGATATAAGAAAGTGCCAAGACTTGTTCTAATTAAAAGACAAACAAGTATTCACAAATACCAGCACAGCAACTTAATGGGCCAGTAAGGTAGACGACAAGTTGTCGAAGAGAAGAAGATGTTTTTTAAATCAACGAATTACTCTTGCATGCTCAGATGGCAAGGAGTATTTCTCGTGCAAGTAAATACCAGTGACGTGATGGTTGGTGGTGAAGAAGAGTGCCTGAAAATGAAAGAGACTCGTCTGATTTATTATTAAACTCTTTGATCGTAATGAAAGGACTGCAAGAAGAGAAGGAGGAGTCGTGTATGAGGTTGATGGGAGAAAGAGTGGTGGTATAGTGGTGATGACCAAACAGCAAAGTGGTGGTGGTGGTGGAAGGAGTTTTGATATAGAAGGATTGCAAAGAAAGTGAAGCAAAAGTGGGGCGGACAACGGGGCTTGTTGTAGGCTGCAAAAGAGATCGATGCGAATCTGTCTGCATGCAGGACCCGCAGATCACAAAAATGCGCGTTACGACTGCACGAGGGCGCTAGCCAAGGTTGGCGCTGTTTGATGCTCAGGACGGGGCAGTTATGTGGAGTGGAGTCGTAGAGAAGGATCAATCAAATCAAACGAGGCGATGCGATGCGACGAACCAAGAAGTTATGGAAGCACTGGGCGGTTGTTTCCATCACAATAATGATCCGAGTGACTCTTGTGCTTGTATCAACGGCAGGCATCGACATAGGAGTTTCAACCTTAGCCTACCACCTCGTACCTCCGTACCTTGGGCTGAACTGAATGACCTGTTCTTTTGGCCATCAACCAGCACTCTATTTTCAGGACATTAATCACACATAGTTCGATCTCTGGCGCCTACTAGAACAGTCCAGAGTCAACGCCTGCACAGCCATACGATTGTCAATTCAAAGCTTACGAGTCGCATTATTCTCATCGACGCCACATACCATGAACCCGCTTGCTGGATTTTGATGGAAACGATGGTATCATTTTCAGTGGAGGCGCAGGAATAGAGTCGTCCCATTGCCATGCGAAGCAAGGAGCATATCTGACATGACTGAAATGCAACTGGCCGTTTGAGCAGAATACGCGGCATCAGTCAAGCAGGAGCGGGAGAGGTATGGGACGGTACTTTTGTTTCGTCGTTTTTCACCGTTTCAGCTAGCCGCTGGGTGTGACACAAACAAGGTTATTCGGTTACAAGAAGACACGTCGCACGAAGAGCACGAGGCCAACAAAGATGGCAGTGTTTCTGTACGACGGGTGGTGTGGCTTGTGTCAGCATATCTCCTTCGTCTGTGAATCACAATACTGTCCTGTCCTCTGGTTGGCTGCCTCCACTCCCAAGCATTGCTTAGTCTATTACATTTCTTGGTGGTACCCTTTTAGGAAACAGGAAGTTTATGTGACTGCGCCTCGAATGGTTTAGTGTGTTGGTGATTTTCTCATCATCACCGGCCGATTCTTCTTAGCTGATCAGCACACTGGTGTATTATGCAAAGGTACAGCCTGGCGTTTTTTGCATCTGGCTAGACTTTATCGATTTAATCCTTGATTTGACAAGGCTGAGCATAAAATTTCTGCTTAATTCTTATTGGTTGGGGGGGATAGTCCTGCTTTGCTAATCATGCTTGATGACACAAAGTCCCAAGTAGCACACACTTGGCACTTTCCTGAAACCGTGTTACCTCGCTATGAAACTTGGATGTAGACATCGCGAATACGTACGCACTCGCTTCGCCCAAAATCTCCATGCAGATCTATATGCGAAAGCAAAAATGCCATGAAGCAGATCTCCAAGCTACAAGATCTTTTATGCACTTGATCGTTCGATCAAGCTGAGCTCAGCCTGAACGTGATATACGTAGTGGTTCGTTCAGGTATGCAAGTTTCGGCGACAACATGGTTGAATATCTCCGCTAGATCGTCATAAATCCATCACAATTGTTCATGCCCCTTCTTCGTCGTTCTCGCATTCCGAAACATGACAATGTTTATCGATAACTCTGCATGGCAAATTTCGCTGCTTTACACACCTTGTCGATCATGGGAAAGCGACGACGACAAGAAATGCCATGACCATCGACAGGAGATAGTCATCAGGGGAAGGGGTTGGGTTGGCAAGCTGAAGTCTCCTGCTCATCTCAGCTAGCTACCCAGCGCCATCACCACTGATCAACACACTTCTAAACCGCTAGCTCTTCCGACAACCTGTCCGCGTGACTTGCTCAAACTAACAGAGGTGGATTTTCGATCTGATAATCAATACCCTAACAAACCAACCTAGCTTTATTTAGCAGCTTCAGCCGGAAAAGAGTGGCAATCTCCAACGTGCGTAAGCTTGTCTAGTCTAGAACCACCTTTTCCATATGACATGGCTTGTGGAGTCTGATGTGCAGCTGAGCGAGGAGTCGACGGTCTGTGAGCCGAAGGACAGCTGTCGCGACTTTTGGCGATTGGTCGTGAAGCTTTGACGAGCTGACGATTCGCCACCGTACTAGTGTTTCAAAGTGCCCCTGAGTGAGGGAAGTGACTCGTCAGCTCCCTGAAACAGCCACCTGTTAGAGAATTCCAATCAATCCAGTGTGCATCTCACTCACAGCTGCCTGATCCGGTAGCTCGAATTGCAACGCCCGAGGCTATCTACGTACATTAACAACATACAACTTCTCTTTCATGAAAGACCATTCACCTTAAAAACCAACGAGCTTGAAAAGAATAGACTTTGCAACACTATCCTGTAACACAAACTTTGTACCACCAACACGAAAGACACTTCAAACACATCATGCTCAGCCCTTTCACCACCACTATCTTGGCGATATCCATTTTCACCACACTGATCTCCGCACAGTCTTCAATAACATCTGATCTGCCTTCTCTTCCCGGACCAAGTGGTATACATGGCGGGCCACCAGAGAGGAGTACTGCATCTACTACTACTACTGCCATCCTCATTGCTCCTACGGATATAGCCACCGTCCTCGGGGTGACTGGTCGAGTGTCTACTACTGGTACCGCTACCGCCACAGATATATCCACCATCCTCGGCGTGACCGCCCAGCCATCCACATCCGATTCAGAAACGATTTCAAAGACGAAAAGTGCTAAGACCACCGTCACGTCTAATACAGCAAGCACAACCACTGATGTACCGACGCTACTCGGACCAAGTGGAATCCAAGGAGGGCCTGGAAAGTATTCCTCGATGACGTCTGGCGTTGTCTTATCTACGATCACGAATACTACCTCTACAGGCGCTTCTACGTCTGCCTCTGCTTCTGCTGTGACAACAACCACGCAACTGCAGACATCTACGAGTACATCTGAACCGGCATCTACTACAAGTCTCAAACCTTATGCTGGAGCGGCATCCAAACTTGGTGCTGAAATAGCCAGTGTAGGTATGGTTGGCGCTCTGGTCATGCTGGTCATCCAATGAGCTGTGCCGTGCCCTCAAACTTCAATATGCACTGTCCGACCATACGTATACGCTCTGGTACGGGTCATGACATGTGCATAAACATTATCACCGAGTGGACAGGAGACCGTGGGCGCAAGCAGACTCATCAACTGCATTCTGTTGCCAAACCCAAGGATGATTCTCAGATATTGTCGTAATCGAAAGCATAGACACTGCGATACCACACGAGCTTGGACTGATCTGCATATGCTTCAAAGCTGCTACCATGTATGGCTGAGCACATACGAATGTATCATTATCGGCCGCTTCGGGAAGATAGATCCAACAATTCATCCAAGCTCACGAAAGAGAACAAGTATTAGCACGAGCAGTCATGTAATGAATCCAAGCATTTCTCAATAAGCGAACTCGACAAGGACACAATTCGCAGATCCGAGCTCAAAAACAATCAAGCACAAAACACACCATACGAAAGCAAAATAAGCCATACCATACACAGAACAGCATAGAACATACGACTACGGCCGTCTCATACCGTTCCATGTCAGAAGAATGCAGAAAGAAGGAGAGGAAGCACATCAACCGTCGTCCCTTCGCTTCGCATTCACCGAGGCATTAAGCTTAATCTTAAGCTTATTCCCTCGTACCTGAAGCTATCGCTACAACATCCATGGTCTATGAAGTAATACTCCAAAACGAAAGGAGATCGTCATATCAACCGTGCTTAGAAGAGCAGAAGCAAGCTTGTACCTGACCTCTTCTACGGGTTCACAAGCACATACTATGCCTCGTTCGTGCTCGTGAAAAAGGTGCTACCTTCGTCGTCTTCGATCAATCAATCCTTCAACGGGCTCGTTCCTAACCCCTCGTTCTGGTATATTGTCACAACGGAGATGAGTTTATTGTTGCGTCGTGATGGTTCGATCATTGGGTGTCAACATATCCTGGTCACATTGCTCGTACCTGACGCTAGAACACGATGAGATTGAAGGAATGTTCTTTATTGACAAGAATTGCGTGCTTTGGCATATGCGACAGAGGTGGTTGGGAAGGGGGACAGAATACGAGATACTGAATAGGGTAGCGTTGTGATGAGAGGTTACGGGAGACAGATGGACAGGACGAGTAGTCTTTCTCTGTTGACTCGATGGCTCCAAATGTTCACTCTTCAACCAAAAGAACGATACAAGTCCTTCTGCACAGCAACCAAATCACGTGACCTCACTATAATGCATACAAACTTTGCACTTTCTAAACCACACAACATTCAACTCTCTCTACTTGCAATGCCACATCAATATGACAAGCCTCCGTCGGGCAAGCGGCCGCCATAGTTTCAGTTCAGCCATCATGCCATTCATTGCTTTCAAAAACTCCCCGAGATCTAGCCGGTCATCGAGTTCAAGAGTGTAGAGTCTAGAACGCAGCCGCACCACGCGAGCTCATTTTGTGCACGCGCTTGTTGTCATTGCGTTGTGTATCGGCTCACGAGTGACTAATTCTACGATGGAAGCAGGCAGGACGGTAAGGAGGCGTGGAAGTTAGATCTGTCTCTGGCTGAGGCAACGATGAGAATCTGGGTTTGGGTAGTTGCTGGAGGACTGCCTGGCGCGCTTGTTAAGAAAAGGTCTAGACGCAGCTACACCATGCGAGCTCATTTACAGCACACGCTTCTTGTCAAAGTGTCATCTGCCAGCTCTTGACCAAGTTACCAAATTTACGATAGAGGCAGGGCAGTGAGGGAGGCGTCAAGATTAGATTTGTGCCTGAGGTAATGAGGGAAATTTGGGTAGACCAGACCTTGAGAATGACAACAAGCAAGCGTATGAATGAGCGAGCGAAGATTGTGGGTGATTTGATTGAGCATTTTCCGCATTCGTTCACTAGTGCGCGTGCTACGAGAATGATCAAATTACAATGATCTTGCTCATTGAGGCTGCTGGTAGCCTGTTACCTCATCTACACTCTCTGGTCTGGTAGGTAACGACTGTGCTCTTTTTCATCAGCTGCTCTGCTCCGCGGCCTCGTCTGTGAATATCATGGCTGAGGACCTGTACGACGAGATCCCTAGACTGGCGTAGTAATGAACACAGCTAGGAACGTGGCTTGCATGTCTGCCTAGCTTGATCTGCGAGATGCATAACCTCGTGGACAGCACAGCACATCTTCAAGCCATCTCGTGACGCCTTGATCAGATCATTTCAGTAGAACAGTAAGATACTAACGCCTCAATCGTAGCATGGGAGATCTAGACTAGCGCAGCAAGTGAGCAAAGTCATGGACGTGGCTTGCTTGTCTGCCTGGCTTGATTCGCGATATGCATAAGCTCGCAGATACGCTTTGTCTTACACAGCGCAGCACGAAGCCATCTCGTGACGCCTCGATCAGATCATTTCGGGAGAACAGTAACATACTCACGCCTCAATCCACCGCGCTGCGGACACATTGTTTGGTCGAAACTGCGAGCAGGTCTTTCGGATATGTGAATAATACAATTCCAGGCTGGCAAATGTCTAGAAGTACGCCTTTACGCCTTTAGGCATTCGAGGCGGCGTCGCAACATGAATATTCAGCGATGATGAACTTAAGACGACATAGTCGAGACTTCCAAGGTTGTCAACAGATCTTGTGGATAGATAGTGACATGTTACAAGCACCAGTCGTCTAGAACTGCGCCTCACCTCGCGAGACTTCAGGATCTCTCAGGGCGCCATCTGATGGCTGTGCTGTGATGTTTCTTGTTGCCGGCCAGCAAGCGATGGTGAAACTCAAGACGAGCAAGATGGAAGGTGGATCTAGATTGTAGGCCTGCCTGCCACGTGACTTGATACGTCCGAGTTCGGATCTTTTGTGGGGAAACTCCAGTCGATTATATGATCTCTTTAGATCGCCGATCTGTTCGATGTAACTTTGACAACAAGAACAAGAACAAGACAAGAAGAGGGGAAGAACAAAGTGAGGGGTAGATGCGGGAAGTCACTTTACGACAACGAAATCCATGGCTGGCAAGACACCCGTGGCCTGTGGCTGAGCAGTAGACATGGCAATTCAATGATTTTGTCGATGCGATCACGGATCAGAAACAAGAAAGGCAGGCGTCACAAGATCACGATCGTTTGTCCAAATGTATTTGCGTTGCCGCCGAATCCGAGGTGATGGTGATGAGTGATGTAAGCACGCATGTGTGTTATCAGTACCGTCTGTCTGTTTGCTTCGTTAGATTGACAATGATTACTTGCTATCTATCATCCACATGATCATAATACCAGACATACGAAAGTGACTTTATTGCTGTCTCACGCGAAGCTATTGTTTTGTAGATCGCAATTGTTAGCAGCGCGTCGAGAGTGATATCAATACTCAACAGGTCATTATTTTGCTAGAAATTTGGACTGGTCTTGTCATCTTTGCAGCAGCAACAAACAGCAACGCAAGACAATCAAACACCACTTCGCCCTCCTCGTCATACAATCTTATCCATCAGCACAACCACATCAAATCACACAATGCCATCAACCATCTCCGCATCACCTTCACCACCACCAACCCTTTCACCCTCAACCTCACTCACATTCATCACAACGCGTCCACCACTGCAGCATCGTCCAAGCATCTCACAATCACACGAGCGATCATCTTCCTACTCATCAGCATCGGCCACCAATTCCATGCATTTATCGGATGATGACCTCGACTTCGGTGATGCTGAGCTTACCGAAGCATGGGAGGATTTGTATTTGTCTAACTCGTTTGACTCTTGCTCTGGGAGGAGTGCTATGTGCTGAGGATTGGTCAATCACTTTGAATTGACTGTTCTGAAATTCTGCAACTTATGTGTTGATGGAGGACAGCGGAATGTGCACGATCATTGCTCTCCATGTTTGGCAATATCAAGTCCTTTGTCTTCAGCATGATAGAGATGGAGATGGAGAGAGACAGCATGTTTCCAAGCTCCTTACACGATTCAACCAGGACCCGAGCCAGGCTATGCTCGGAAGGTGACGCTTACTATATTGAAGACACTCTTACCACTTTGAAACCCGTGCGAGACATGCACGATTGTGCCACGGCCTCACATCGAGCACACATGGTCAATCGAGCATACTCAAGTTTTTGCTCCAGATCAGGCGGCATAACGAATGCACCTGCGTAGTAGAAGTATGAAGCAGGACTAGCTGACCAGTCGCCACGCACGCTGCTTTTGCTAGGATTACAACGCTAAGGGAGTGCGCGAGGTGTTGTAGATAGTGTCATACACAAGTCGATGGAAGGGGTGGAAAACTAGTAGTGAGGTGCCGATGGACAGATATCGAACGAGGACCAGAGAGGCAGTTGAATAGAGGAGACGACAGCAGACAATTGATCAAATTCCATTTTAAAACAGTAGACAAATTCGCATGTTCATATCCAAGCATCTGTTGTATACTCTCCATCCATCATCGCCCCTTCCTCTCACTTATTTCAGCAAAAGTGCCACCGATCCCTTTACATATACAATGCGTAACCAAACCCAGCCCAACAATCATCCCTCCCCTCCCCTTCCCAAACCCCTCCTCCCTCCACCTCCCCCCTCCCTCCTCACACACACCACCTCACTGACTACCCACAACCTCCCCGGGCATCAACGTAGGCTGCTCACTCGAAAAATTGGGAATATCGCCCATAATCTTCCCTGCCTCTTCGGTCTTCCCAGCCTTTTCAAAATCCCCCATCGAATCCCAAAACAGTGTCGCTTGGACGCTGTAAGGCGCGTCGGCATTGAATTTTAAGACAGTCCAGTTCTTTAGACCGTGTGGGCCCCAGAGCTTTTGGACGAGAGGCATGTGTGTGGAGAGGTAGTAGTCCATGTCGAAGGTTGAAGATTTGGTGGAGGGGTAGATTACGGTTACTTGGGCTGGCATTTTGGGAGGCGGTGCTGGGGTGGGTTGGGATGGGTTGGGATGAGGATGTGGCGTTGATAGGTGGCCAAGAGGTGAGAGGTGTTGTGTTTGTGAGTTGATTGAGGAGAGTATTGAATGTTGATGTATACAGACAGCTGCGGGGCAATTGAGGGGTGCGGTCGTGTGGAGCAAGTTCGACCGAGGTTTTTGTCTCTGGCATCCATTGATTGATTGTAGCAGCGAAGTCACAGTAGCATTTGATCTATCATATTACAGCTCTGGCATTGAGATCGCACAGGTATGTAATGGTATGCAGGGGCAAGTCTTCTGCGGTTGTACTGCAGGCACTACGCATGGTGCTGATGTAGAATTTCCAATGAAACACACTATGAATACTGCATACATTCTCATACAACCATATTAACATCCTCGCCTTCCTTCTCTATCGTTGTCTCCTCAGCCAGAGACACACCGCCATCTTCTTCTCCAGGCGAGAGCACATCAGCCATTCCTCCACCTTCAGGGATATCCAAGATCTGCGCAGCGAAATTACCATCCACTTCCACCACGGGAGGAACAACATGTGATGTAACAAGTTGCTCTGTATCTCCTCCTGGTCGTTCGTCCGCAGTTGGTCGTTCGTCGATGTTTTGTTGGTCATTCGAGAACGTAGTCGGTGTTTCTTCAGCTGTGGAATTTCCATCATGTTGCTGATCAACCTCTGCATCCTCCTTCATCACGGCTTCCTCAATGCTCTGTGCTTCGATCTCCGCTTCTTTCGCTTCGCTCGCTTCTCTCGCTTCAGCCTCAGCCTTCGCAGCAGCTTCCTCCTCTTCCATTTTCTTTGCAGCCATTTTCTCCTCATCCAACAAATCCAAATCTCCACTCTCATCCACCTCATCAAACAAGCTCAACCGATTCTTCGCCGTAACTCTCAACACCCTCCACGTATTACTTGCGCGCTTCTCAATCAATTCCGGCTTATCTTCCTTCTTCGCCATCTCCATATCCAGATCGACTTCCTTAGCCGCACTTATATACTGCTTAACATCAGCCGGAGCAAGCTTTACGTTCGCTCTCAGCTTAGCCAATCCGTCTTCGTTGTTCCCCGTATCACTAATAAAACTCATGTCCATCGCACCTAATACTGATGCTCTGATCCGGCGTGGCTTGCAGAAGTTCTTTGCGCCTTTCTTCGCATTCAAGTATTCTTTCGTGTCTAGCGGAGGTAAGGAGATGGGCGGACACGACTCTACTTTCCACCTCACCCAGTTTCGGTCGCGCGAGAGCACGTTGTCAATCATGCGATAGTAGTATTTACCGTCAGGTCCTTCTTGGAGATAATCTGCAATCGCGCCCCGAATCTTGACAGCCCATTCTGTGTTTTCCGAGCTCAACGTATAGTCATATGATAGAGCTTTCTGAACCTTCAACTTCGCGAGCCGCTTCTTAGCTTGTGGTGTCAGTGCGAGGAGGAAGTCGAGGAAGATGAGTGCCTGCACGAGGATGTGGCGTTGGAAGGTGAGGTCGCTGATTTCGAGGTCGAAGAGATCGCGGTTGGTGAGGTATTTGGGGTTGAAATTGCTTGCGAATTCGTCTTGAGCTGCGGAAGAAGAACGTTTGCGTTTGAGATTGTTGCGTTGTTGCTGTTCGTGAGGTGCGCGTGGGGTACCACGGGTTTGGAGGATCTTATGGACGGATTTGAACTTCTTCAGTGTTGCTTCAAGGCCTTTCTTGAAGGTGTCTAATTCTGCGTCGGCAAATGCTAGGCGTGGGTCGGAGAAGAGGCGCTGCAATGACCAGAACGCTGTGTAAAGTGTATCCATATCCATTTCTGGCTCGGTTTCTTTGCTGTCTTGTGCAATCTTTGCTGGTGTTGCCGGCACCGAGCTTGACACATTTGTCTTCATATCCGCAGCAGGACCAGTTGGTGGTGCTTTGGCTTCTTGTACCTCCTGCTTCACCACCTCTGCGTCTACATCCATCTTATCACTTGCTTGTTTACTTTTGCCAACCATCTCATCGAATACTGTTACGTTCTCCGTATGAAACTCTCCTCGCAGATTAACCGCACTCTTATCTCCCAAAGGAAAGCTCTGAAACAGAAACAGGAACACCCTTCCACAAAACACTGCATCCTCCGCTCTGCTTAATCTCCTCAGCAGCTCATTGCAAGTCCTCAACACGACCAGCTTTATACCTTGACTAAAGCCCTGTGGAACTAAGCGCTCGCGTCTTGAATCCAAATAGTCAAAGACACGACGACAGCCATCAATGGTCTGTCCGTCAAGAAGCTCCTCAATTAGGAGTAGTGGCAAGGTAGCTTCACAGATAGCATGGTCGGCACAAAGTTGTAGTAAGTCGAAGAAGTCGCAAAGAGAGTTGAAGAAGCCATCGTCTAGGTACGTGGCTACTAGTGAATGAAATATGGAGCGGGCAGCATACTCGAACACTCCAAAGCGCGAATCTTTAGATACACTGTCCTCGGGAGTTACGAGGATGCGTTCTAGCCTGCGCAGGTCACCTTCGAAAGATGTGATGGAGAGAGGAGGTCCGATCGTGTCTGCTGTGTTTATTGTGCCGGCTTTTTCGAGAGTGTCGCGCAATGACGAGGTTATGTTCTGTATGGTAGCTGTCTCGTCGACAGACATCCTGAGAAGCTCTGCCCGCAGAGCTCGGAAGTTGTCGTGTGAAACTGAACAGAACCGTACCTTATGGAGCAGAATCCGAAACAAGAGTGAAACTCAAGGGTTCAAGTCGACCGCACGTGACGGGTTACATGGGTAAGCTTAGGGTATCATAAGAAACAATTTACAAAAGTACTATTCGTTCCGAGCTGACTCTCTAAGATATATCGTATACACAGTGATTCATATAGGGACCGCTTGCCGTTCTGCCAAATTCCGCTCTCACTGCTGATGTCCCGACGTCGAAACAGTGCCTTCCTCCCCGACCAATGCAGCAAGATAACCATACCGTATGACATCCTGAATCCTGTCTATTGGCGCAGAGTCCGCACTCGCCCTATGATCCGTCGGTCTATTGACAGCCACAAGTGCACCAGTTCCAGCTAACTGTCCAAATTTGTCCTTCAACAATTGACTAATAGCCGAATCCCAACCTGTGCCATTCTCTTTCGACATCAAACCTCTATTACTCCCTAGCGCCTCCATCAAATCCTTGATGCCATCATCTGCTCTAGTTCTTGTCTCTTCAAACTCATGGAGTTCGCACAATGTCATGGCTGCCAATGCTGCGAAATGATGATTTAACGGTGTAATCATTGTGTGCGCACTGTTCAAGATATTCGCCATACGTGCTGCCGGCTCTACTAGGTCTTGTGGTGTCGTCGAAGATGTCAGTCGAAGTACTAAAAGTCGAACATGCCAATAGCAGAGGTGAACCAGATTTGGATTGCCGAGCAGCATGGATTCCACAGACTCTCTAAACCTGTCAATTTCGCCTAATATTGTTGTCGAGATTATGGGAGCAGCTGAATTGCCGGCTGACATCAAGGATAATGGCTGTTGCATTATCTGACAGACGTGGCCAAGGATGAAAGAAAGTCCTGCATTATGTTCAGCTGACGTGTTCTTTAGCGTGTCATGTCCACTACTTACGTGCAAGGTGATAGGTTGATTCGCCGAGTAATATTTGATCTTCGGGCAAAAGCGATGAACTGGCATCTGCAAGCTGTTGCAAACATGATGTACTCGAAGCATGCCATCTGTCCAAGATGAAGAGAATCCACCAAATGCGCCTCCCAAGCTTGTCATCAGCATCCGCGTCTTCTTGGGTGAATCGATCTCTCGACCGCGGTATATTTAGTCTCAAATGTGCGGCCATTCCAATAGCTCTTCCTAACCACTCCGCTCGTGGTGGACCGACTTGCCCACGCATGGTCGCCGGGCCGTGGTTGTCTGATTCGAGCGCCATAAGAATGAGCGCCTGAATGTATACGAGATGAACGGAGGAATTCCTTGTTGCTGGGTTATCATACTGAGAATGTGCTATCAGTTCTGCTGCTTTTCGAGTGTGCCGGCGTACATCAGGACTCGGTGCAAGTCTAGTCGAGGGTGATGAGCGAACAAATGCATCTAGGGCAGTAAGAAACGCCTCGCGCATTGTGTATGGACACTGCAATAGACGTGCCCGCAGACGTGCCTTTGAGTGTGCTAGAAGTGGAAACGTGCCATGCACAAGGCGGTAGTACCTACCATGTGTTAGATACACATCTTTTCTGCAACCTGCAAACACAAGTAAGACCTACTCATCAATCACTTCTTCGTCCCAATGCAGTGTTAACAATGGATCTTGTCTAACTTCAGGCACAGGCCGGTGAGCTGGTACCTGCTGACGATGTTCCCGGGAATTATCATGCCTCTCAGCGTTGTTAGATGGAAAGTGCTGGTGTTGCAAGTGCCTAGCTTGTCCCACGTCCCGTCCCGGCCCTGCCGATGGGGTAGGTTCTACTGAAAGTAGAGATGATATGGGAACCTGTCTTGTCACCTCTGGGCTCCAAGGTCGATCTGTTGGGTATAAGGCGGCTTGTGTAGCCTCTGTCTGTGGCGAGATCACTCTTCCATCGCTTACTGAGTGCGTACGTTTTCTTGCACCACTATGTGTCGGGCTGGCTGCCCTCAGCTGCTGCTCCAGCTCTCTGTATCCCATCTGCTGTGGCTGCGGAGTGTTGAGATCCTCATGTTGAGGCTGGTGTAGCGAATTTTGTTGCGATTGTTGCTGTTGATGCTGCGGAGTACTACCCATATGGCTTTCCAATGTCTTTAATCTATCTGCCAACTCCTTGATATAGCCCTTGCTCGGACCTCTCTTCAGAGGCTGTCTGCTGAATAAACACTGCTGTCCTATCTTTTTGCAACTCGAACACGACTCAGAAGAGTCCACATCAGTTGCATCACAACGAATCTTCTTTCTCCTGCATTCGTCACACGCTCTGGATACTTTTGTTCTCTTTCGCTGATTGGCATCCACACTCTGTTGCGCAAAAGCTTCTTGCTGCTGTTCCATGCTCATTCCCTCCATGATTCCTTGAACCAAACGGCCTTGATCCGCGGCCTGGCGCATCTCCATGTCGTCGTGCAACCCAACCGCGCCGTAGTCAGGATGCGGCACATAGTCTTGATCACCATTGAGTTGTTGCGAAGGTTCACGAGGAGTTGGTTGCAAGGCGAACTTGGCCGCATCTTGAATGAACTTCTCGGCAATGTCTGAGGACTGTTCGTTGGGGTTACTGTAGAAGGGACCTTGCGGAGGCACTTGAGACGGGTCAGGATCGGGGTAGGCGGCCTGCTCCGCAGGACTGTAAGGTGATCGGTCTTCCATGCATGTGGCTACTGGATCGCAGTGAGGCTAAGTGGTGTCGCACAAACGTGGAACGATATAGCAGTGGGTAGAAAGAAGAAAGAAGGTCAACTACGAGGTGTTTGAATGACAAGCCGGCCAATCAGGACTAGCGCCGAGGTTGGCCATTCTGCACTCACGACACTGAAGCATCTCAGGCGTGAGCTCTTTGAGTGAATGGATCGCAGGTATGATTCGGCGCGTCTACATCGTCGTCATTGCGTCTCTCGATGCTCGTCAAGACTTCGATGTCATGATTGAAGTCAAGGCTGGAAAAAGGTTAGGCCGTGATGGGGACGTCCATCTCGACTGGAGACTTGAATCACTACCTCGAAACAAAAGAGTGCAGTCAAAGACTCTATCTGAATGGATATGGTATTACTCCGTTTACAGCTTTATATGCTTGTCCTCACTATGCTTAAGCTTGCCATTCTATGTCGCCAAAAGACAAAGATGACCTGAACAACCTCTCCTTTTGTCCTCCTTTCGTATCGACAGTGGGATATCCCGTAAGTCCCATTCACTCGGTCGAGCGCTGCAGCCAGTGGCACATTGCGAGTAGCTTAGACCTGAGCGTAACACTCGTCGTTGGACTGCCGCAGACTCAGGCTGATTTGGTGTAGAACCAATGCCAGCGACAGCAATGTGACGCTTCATAATGTTTCTTTTTCTGGCCGTCGTGTCTTGTAGCGGATGCTTATTGATGACCTTGCGCGACTTGACGAAGGTACAAAGGCACGCTCTTCAGGACGTACTCGTTCGTGAAGAGTCAATATTGCCCAAATCAACCCTCCTCTCTGTCCCTATCATCTCTTCTTCCAAATCCGCCCCTCCCTGCTGGTCCTCTCTTTCTAGCCCTTCCTTCTGTCTTCCTCCTTTCTTCTTCCATAATCTGCTTCTTCGCTGCTGCACTCGCCTCATCCACTGTTTCACTGAACACAGCCACATCACTCTTGCTCAAGCTCTCGTCCTTGTCAATCTTCTTACCCAGAGCATGCTCGATCCTCAGCCATGTCTCGATATCATGCTGCGTCACGAATGAGATAGCTTTACCGCTCTTGCCAGCACGTGCGGTACGTCCGACACGATGGACGTATGTTGCGTCAGTATCAGGCAAGTCATAATTGAGCACGAGATCGACAGACGGAACATCGAGACCACGAGCGGCAACATCAGTAGCGACGAGAATGTTGGACATCTTCTGCTTGAATCTGTTGAGTGAGCTGAGTCGCTGACTTTGGGAGAGACCACCATGAAGAGGGATCGCCTGTATGCCAAGTGCGCGCAGGATGTACGTCACGCGTGTCACATCTTGATGAGTCCTTATGAAAATAATGGCTGTATGATTGCGGTGTATCGGCGAGGAGAGGAGAGCCACCAGCCACTCGTTCTTGAACTTGAGTGGCACGAACATGAAGGACTGGACGAGATTGCGGACTGTCTGTAGTTTTGTTGACGTCGAGCCATCCAATGCTTTGTCGACAGTGGAGATCAATACTGGATTCTTTAGCGACGCTCGTTGCAGAGTCTGCACCTTTGAGCTGATCGTGGCAGAGAAGAGATATGTCTTGCGAGTCTCACGCGGAATAGCTGCAAGAATCTTCTCCATCTCGCGAGCAAAATCAGCATCATCCAGAAGACGATCAGCCTCGTCCATAACAAGGTATTTGGTCTTGCGCAGAGAGAAGCCCTTGGTATTTTGAAGATGGTCGAGGAGGCGGCCAGGTGTGGCAACGATTATGTGAGGATTCTTGGCTAACGCTATCTGCTGAGAGACCATATCCATACCTCCAACAATTACAGCAGTCTTGACAGCAATGATAGCACCAAGTGCAGCGAATTGATCCTTGATTTGAACTGCAAGCTCACGAGTGGGCGCAAGGACGAGGGCAAAGTGTGATTGAGGTGTCTCCATTAGTGCTTGTAGAATAGGTAGCGCGAACGCTGCTGTCTTTCCCGAACCAGTCTCGGCAAGACCAATGATATCTCTTCCTTCTAATGCTGGCGGTATTGCTCCAGCTTGAATCGGGGTTGGTCTTTTGAATCCCATGCTTACACATGCTTCGCAAAGTGGATCGATTACACCTAGATCTTGAAAGGACTTCTCTTCGACGCTAGGATCCTGTTCATCTAGAGGAGGTTCATCTTCACCTAACAGTTTATCTGCACTGTCGACGTCCTCATCTTCACTGTTTTCCTCATCCTCTTCTCCATCCGTCGAGTCTTCTTGCGGTACAGTCCGCGATATTTGGGGGTTCGTCCTAGGATTTGTGCCATTGATTTTCGTTGCTGACGTCTTCGATGGTCTCGCTGTATTCTCTGCTTCTGCTTTCTTCTTTTCTACCGCTCTTTGTCGTGCGGCGTCGAGAGCTGATTGTGGCTTATTCTTTCCTGCTTCGGACTGTGTCGTTCTTGGCTTTTTTACGGCACCATTGTGGGTGATTCCGCCACCATCTGCGCGCTTTCTCTTTGTCTTGTCCATGATTGCTAGGTGTGGTATGGATGAGGAAAGTGTGGTATGACTGTGAGGACGAAAGGTTTTGGAAAATATATGTGGAGAACGATCTTATCTTATCTTTGAGTACCGTGAGTGCCAGCACTTTTTAAGCTATAGGTTGAACCATGCTACAACCGACCTCATTTCAGTTCAAAACAATTCAATGCGTTGCCATTAAGGCCTCCTCCAAGCGGGAGCTACCTGCCGCATCTCAGAGCAGGACGCAAGAGGATCTCGACGAGGCTCCCAGCAATTCCCCCAGCATTACCATGCATTAGACTTTCTCCTCATCCTCAGGAAACCACTCATAGTATCCAGTCATAGCCTTGATCTTCTTCCCTCCTAAGCCATCCTTCCTCGAAACTTCCCACACAACCTTACCACCATCACCACCTCTCGGATCGTCTGCAAGATCAAAGCTCTTTCCATCAGGAAGCGCGCAAACTGCTCTACCATCAACTGTTTCATCACAAATCATACGCATTGTGACATCAACAACATCGCTGACCTCTGTGGCAACACCCCCAGCTGCTATGAAGGCATCGAAGTAATCAGCAGTCATGTTGGTACGTGTGATGGTCGGAGCAACAAGGTTCGTGCGCAAAGCGAATGGATAGGTACCGTGCGGAGCATTGCGAATCGACTTCCAAAGACCACGAACACCATACTTGGCTGCATTGTACGTGCTCATAGAGGCGAAGCCACGATAGGAAGAGAGTGAAGCGATGTAGACCAATTGGTAGGCATTGATGTCGTCACTTGAGATGCTGGGGGCAGTCACACTATTGGCTCTGTGGATCAATGGCTCGTCTCCATCGACGTTGTTGTTGCCGGGGTTGGCCACTTCGAGGATCTCCTCAAGACTTTCATTCCCATTATTGTTGTGAATAGCAATCTCGTCTTCCTTGACTCCGTGGCAATTGACATTGATGTTCTGAGCGTTGTGTCCATCAGCTCCGTTTTCGGTAATCGCCTTGTCATTCGTTATAGTTGCTTGGTTATTGCCAGCAGCTTCGCGATCGGCTGTAGTTGTCGCAACTTTCTTCGCGCTCTCGGAAGCTTTGTGGAACTTGCCAAAGTAGTGCAAAGCTAGCACAGTCGTGTAGTACGAGCCTGTGAGCATGACATCCATCGTTGCAGTCGGTGGCTTAGGTAGATCCTCATCGTCAACAAGATCTTTGGGAAAGATGTGAGGTAGAACGCTCTCGCCGCGGAGACCAGCACTCGTCACAACGATCTGGATTGATTGAGTCGGTGAATAGTGGACGGCGGTCTTGAATGTGTTCTGAAGTGATGACCAAGAAGTCACATCGGTGTGAACAAATGGAGTTCTGATCGAAGTGTCAGCTTACGTATCACATACAAGCTTGATGATACTCACTTGTGTCCTTGAGAAGTTAGCTCGATCTCGCGCTTCTTGCCCAGTCCTGTATTGATGTCGGCGATGATCACGAATGCTCTGTTGAAATGATGATCAGCACACTTGACACAGCTCGCGAGAATGTGTTGACTTACCCATTCTTTGCTAGAGCTTCAGCTACTCCAAAGCCGATGCCATCAGCTGCTCCGGTGACGATTGCTGTCTTTCCAGCTACATTTTGAAAGTTGACCTCTCTGCTGAAGTCGACAGGACCAGCTCGACGCATGATGAATGTGACTTTGGCGTGATGGAGATGCTGGAAGAAGCACGAAGGACACTTGTGAAGAGTCAAAACCGTAGTTGACGAGCGCAACTATTTATGATAAGGTCTAGGGAATGTTTGTGAAGGATTTCTTTCGAAAGCAAGCTCAAGTCCAGTGACGTTGGAGTCGTTTAAGGGAGGGTGATATGAAAGAGCGAAAAAACACTGTGTCATACAAGGCTGAGAAACAAACAGACAACAAACAACACTTGCTCGTTTCAAGTTACTCGTCCGAGATATGATGCACCAAAGCAGCAAGTCTGGCAGACACAGGTTGCATAGTCGATACACCGAAAGGGACCTGCAGATTTCCCAGATAGGCTTATCTCATGCATTCTTAGCTGCAGCGCGTTCCTGTATGACACAATCCTATGTTGCGCAAACTCTGAAACATGGATGAGCTGTTTCAGATCCTTCGTCACATGCAAGCCGCGGCGTCAGCTCCGGCCGCAGGAAAAAGTCGGGTGATTCGCAATTCAATTGATTTCGAAAACAACAACAACCTCGCTTCCACTCAGACACCTCCAGATACAATGGCGCACCCACGCAAGAAGAGACGCACTCAAGCTCCTGGCACAACTCAAAATGCCAAAGCCCTCGGTGTCAACAAGGCAAGCTCTGGCGACCGCACTCCCAAATCAATGGTCATCCGCATGGGTGCCAGCGATGTCGGTCCTTCAGTGACACAACTCGTCAAAGACGTACGCAGCGTCATGGAACCGCACACAGCCAGTCGACTGCGAGAAAGACGAGCGAACAGGTTACGAGATTACACCACCATGGCAGGACCACTCGGCGTATCACATTTCATGCTCTTTTCGCGATCAGATGGTGGGAACACGAACCTGAGGATTGCTGTTGCGCCGAGAGGACCTACGTTGAGTTTCAGGGTGGAGAAGTATTCGTTGTGTAAGGATATTGCGAAGGCGCAGAGGTATCCGAAGAGTCCAGCTGGAGGAGTGGAACATCTTACACCACCTTTAGTATGTACAGCGCAAGATACGTCGTCAATGATCTAGCTAGTCTGACACACTTACTCCCACAGCTCGTCATGAACAACTTCGTCACACCTGCTGTGGACACTACAACCTCTAATCCCGCTCAAAACCCAATACCAAAACATCTCGAAACACTCACGACATCAATCTTCCAATCGCTCTTTCCCTCCATAAACCCTCAACGAACCCCACTCACCTCCATCCGCCGCGTCCTCCTCATAAACCGCGAACGCTCATCCCCTACACTAGATCTCGCCGCCGGCACAGGCACTTACACTCTTTCCCTCCGCCATTACGCCATCACCACAAAGCCAATCGTCTCTCTATCCCGCGGTCTGAAACGACTCCGCGCCGCAACACAATTCGCCACGACACGAAAACTAAAGCCTCAGCCTAGCGCAGGAGCGACGGGAAAGAAGGCAAGGAGTGCAGCATTACCAGACATGAGTCGGCTGGACGATGTAGCAGATTACGTGCTTGATCCAAGTGGTGCAGGGTATACATCCGCGAGTGAAAGCGAGGTAGACACGGATGCCGAGGTTGAAGTCATGGAGCTGAAAACACGACGGGTGCTGAGTAAACGAGACCGGGAAAAGGCACAGGAGAAGCCGACGACAGAGAAGAGAGAAGGAGGCGCACGATCTGGTGTTCAGAAACGAGCGGTCAGGTTGGCTGAGATTGGACCGCGGATGACATTGAGGCTGGTCAAAGTCGAGGAAGGTCTGTGCGATGGGAAAGTCATGTGGCACGAGTTTGTGACGAAGACGAAGGAAGAGCAGAGGGAGATGGAGAGGGTGTGGGAGACGAGGAGGAGTGAGAAGGAGGAAAGGAAGAGAGTGCAGAAGGAGAATGTGGAAAGGAAGAAGAAGTCGAGAGGTAAGGGTGCGACTGAGAAGGAGGGTGCGGATGAGGATGAGTCTGATTGGGAGGGGTATGATGAGGAGATGGATTATGGCGATAACTTCCTGAAAGAGAAGAAAGAGACTGTGCGTGAGAGGGATGTTGAGTCGGAAGAGGAAGATGAGGATGAAAGTGAGGAGGAGGATGAGATGGAAGAGGAATGATAGGTCGTGGTCTGAACTGCAAGTGCATTTGAAAGTACATCCAGCTACCTCGGAAGACCAATGCGACCTGTTCCTGAGCCACACATTACACCACTAGCTCGACTTGCTCTCATACACGAGCAACACCTAGACGAGTCGTTCAGCCACACTACACTCGCACTCTTAGTCGCTGGGTCGCATCGAATGGTAACAATTCCCCGTACTTCATTCCCTTGTAGCAGAAGTAACTACTGCGCAGAAACAAAACGCATCACTCTACCCATCTTCTGTTACTCCTCCTGCATCCGCATTAGTTACACCACAACATCAAACATGTCAAACTGGAGACTATATTGCACAAAGCACTCCGCAGCATTAAGTGGCAGTATATGCACATCTGCACCATTCATCTCTTTCAACACACCTATCGTTTCGTAGTTATGATGTAACAGTCGTGGGTTGATCGATCTAATTGACTTGCTCACCTCGACCTTGCCTTGCCTTGCCTCGCCTTACCGTGTCTCTGTCCGAGCTGGTATGTAATGTTATCCTAATGAAGATCGAGTGATATGTTGGCTGTCTTCTTAGTTCTTTGACTGTCGGTATTGCAGGTAAATAGTAGTTAGGTTAAGAAGACAATAATATCCTACATAATATAGATACAATATAGATACAATATAGATGTATCTCAATTCTTGTACTTTGGGGTGATTTGCACTGTAACGTATGAGATCGAGAGGAGGAGGAGGAGGAGGAGGAGGAAGACTGAGTGGGAGAAAGGCATACGAGAAGTAGCTACATTGCTTCAAAGCTTCGAGAGCAGGGGGTGACGAGCATTCCATGAATAGTGAGAGTGAAAGCCGGCACATATCATTGTGATAACAACACAGAATACTGCATTTACACAACGCACAACACCTATTGCTGCATTTCCTACTCCAAATCCTCAACCTCCTCCAAATCATCCTCCTTAGGCACAACACCACCACTCCTCTCCTTCGCAGCGCTCGCCGGCCCACTCGTCTCCGCCGTCTTCTCAACAACACCTTCCACTTCATCCTCCTCCTCAGGCTCATCCTCTCCACCATCCTCTTCATCATCATCTTCACCAGGAGCGGCAGCGACGTCGTCTTCGTCTTCTTCGACGCCTTCGTTGTCGTCGGTTACGGTTGGGGCGGAGGTGGTTGTGGTTTTGCGCTTTTTGGGGGCGGGTACTGTGGTTGTTGTTAGCTTTTGTGATTGAGGTAAGGTTTGAGACGGAGGAGGAGGGTGGACTGTGATTGGGATGGTGGGAGGTTTGCGATGGAGAGTGGTGAGCAGGAGGGTTTTGAGGAAGAGCAAGATGTACCATCTTCAGCGTCGTCGTCTTCGTCATCTTCGTCGTCGAGGCCGGCTTCTTCGTCGTCTTCTTGGTATCTAGTAGTGAGCGCACAAGAGTTAGTGATGGACTCGTTATTATAGTGATGCAGTTCTCAAGCGCGTGCAGACATATTCCGGCGCGGACAGCACAGTATGTGACTGCCATTGGAGTGCGCTCATGCGGGTGAGAGCGCGCATCATGACGGCTGTAAGATGGCGTCTTCGTACGCGGAATCTCTTGCCCGGCACGCATATAGCGCGACAGCATACTAGGCGATAGGCGTGGACAAGGGGATGAAGGACAACTTACTCCTCTTCTTCCTCGGCCTCGTCATCACTGGGGAGAGCGACGAGTTCCTCCTCCTCCTGCTTTCTCTTACGTGTGCCAACCATTATGAGAGCTTAGTCGTAATGAAATCAATGTAAACAGAGAGTGCGCTAAGGGTTGCAACAAGGTACAGGGGAGAAAGATGGACAGGGGCAGGGGAAACGAGGGAGATGGGAAGGTTATAAGGGGAATAGGGGACAAGGAAGGACTACTAGGCACGGGAAACGGACACACGAGGGTTTGTTGTTAGCGATCAAGGGTAAAATGAGCTCAATGCAGAGCTGGTGGTTGGCACATGGCCGGTATGCCATTGGAGGAGGTACCCAAAGTATACGAGAGAGGGGGGAAAGTTCGAACGTCATCAATTGGCGCTAGTTGGACCCTGGCGATGAGAGAGTGAGTTGACGACAACGGGGTCAACAGAAGAAAGACGAGGCTGGGAGCAAAATGACAGCAAAGTAGTTGATAAATTACGAGTTATGATCTTTACGATTTGGTGCTCGCATGGAGCCCGACATGCTGCCTTGATTAGTTCTCCGTCATTTCCAGTTTGACCATTTCCAGGCGCCCCTGAATTACCATCTCCTCTAGTTGTAACCAAGACCGGCAGGTGCTGGGTAACCGACAAGCCTGTTAGGTCCAGCAGGTCTAAACTTGGGGTGCTTCATCATGCACTCAGCACCCTTGCTAGACTCTACAACCTCGTCCATGCTGAAGTCCGGGCTAGGTAGCAGGTCATAGATTCCCTGAGCGTATTCTGGTGCAATGAGGTATTGCTGAGCAAGGTACTTGACCTTGATCACCTTCTTGCTGACCTTTTGCAACCAGTTTGCAGTGTTCTCGTGCAAGTGGGCGCGAGCAGTGTCGTCCATGACACGGCGGTATAGCTCGCGAGGTTGGTCGTACTCGGAGAGCTTACCCTCGTGGTAGTAGTGTGACTTGCGCGAAGCAATGTTGTCAGAGACTGCATAAGGAGCCTCGGCAACGTCTGCGCGGAACTTGGTCAGGCCAATGTCGCTGTTGGGGTTGACCTGTGCGTTTCCAGCGTGGTTGGCGTCTGAGCGAAGGTTGCCATCAAAGTTGATGTTGGAGTATGATGATGACATGAACGGACCTGTCGATGTCAGCAGTTGCAGCACTCAGGACGCACGCAGAAGACTTACAGTTGACAGGAACTTGCTGCAAGTTGACACCAACACGGTGGTACTGAGCATCGCGGTAGAAGAACATGCGGAACTGAAGAAGTGGGTCGGGGCTGTCCTCGATACCAGGAACCATGCTACCAGGTGAGAAAGCAGCCTGCTCAACATCGCGGTGGTAGTTCTCGGGGTTCTTGTTGAGTACCTGTTCGCGTTGTATTAGTCTTGATCGTGATAGAAGCGAACCACAAAGACGCTTACAATTTTACCGTATTCCTGCATGGGAAATTGGCCTCTCGGCCAGACCTTGGTCACATCGAAGGGGTCGAAACCAAGCTTGGCTGGGTCGGCCTCCTCTGGCTGCATGACCTGAACGTAGGCTGTCCACTCTGGGTATGTACCGTTCTCAATCTTGTAGTAGAGCTCCTTCTTGGAGTAGTCAGGGTCTTCACCACCAATGCGGTTGGCCTCTTGCCTAGTGAGTTGCTTCTGTCCTTGCTTGGAGATGAAGTGGTATTTGACGTAGACAAAGCTGCCATTTGCGTTGACCCACTTGAAAGTGTGGCAACCATATCCGTGCTCTTGTGTCCATCCATCAGGAGTTCCGTGGTCGGAGAAGAACATCATTCCAGCGTGGTTACTATCAGGTCATTAGCTCAACTCAAAGAAGTATCAAAAAATGGTCTTAAAGCATACCCCTCAGGAGAGTTGGCGAGCAAGTCAAAGGTAGCATCATGATCGGGCCAGAAGAAGTTGTAAGGGTTACGGCTCTGAGAGCGAATGACATCGGGACCTTGAATGGGGTCACGGCAGAAGAAGATGGGCTAGCCGTGTCAGAATTGAACCCGATTTCCAACGTAATTCGCTTAACGTACCCAGTTGAGACCGACGATATCGTAGTTACCCTCGCCAGTGTAGAACTTGATGGCGAAACCACGAGGGTTACGGGCAGTATCTGGGAATTCACGACCGACTGTGACAGTGGAGAATCGAAGGAAGAGGGGCGTCTTGCGGCCAACGCTACCGAGGAAGTTCGCCTGTTGTATCCATTAGATCTGTCCTTCCTTCATCTTAGTCCTACCGCTTATGATCTCACCTTTGTCAAGCTTGATACGTCCTTGGTGACCTGTGGGCACATAGTCAGTATTTTGAGCAATCTATAAGCTGCATTGATCGCCACATACCTCAAAGTAACCAAAAGCACCAGATCCAGCAGGGTGGACCATACGCTCAAGGGCCTTGGAGCGGTTGAAGGTCTGCTGCTTCTGGAGCAGGAAGGTGTCGCTGACCAGAGGAAGACCACCAACAGTCTTGCTGTGGTTTGGATCAGGCCATGGGATTCCCTCGGCGTTCGTGAAATAGGCAGAGTCGTCCTGACGCTTGCCAGTTGATGAGTGGCCGCTGATCTTTGCGATCATCTCGGCCTACAAAAGAGCCCATCGTCAGCATGAGACCTTGGAAAGAACTAATAGTGGCTGGAAGCTGAAGCAATAGCACTTACAGGACCCTCGTTCATGCTCTGCATGTGGGAGAGACGAGTGTCGCCAGCCATAGCAGAGCCTACGGCTTGCTTGATGCCCTGAAGCGGGTTCTGCACTGGCATTTGAGATCTGAGACCTTCCATGATTGTTGTAGTAGATGCGAGGTTGGGATATGGAGTGAGTGAGAATGACAAAGAAAAGGGAGGAGGAAAGAGAAAGAGAACAAGAGGCACTAGCTCCGGAAGCTATGGGTAACAAAACACGAGCAGATAGAGGGGTAAATCTGGTGACGAATCATAATCACTACATTTCTAGGTTGTTGTCAGAAGACCATCATTGACTTCTTGGCTCACGGCGGGGCTTTCAGCAAAGCAGCCTTTGCCACTTTCGTTACTGTCGTCTACATTCGAGTTGAGACTGCAAGTACGTATGACAGCGTTCAGAGTGGTTCATTCATGCTTGTATAGACACTAGCTCTTCTGCTTGTTGAGTCCGCACGGTGTTTTCATGTTATCGTATTCTGAAGATCGACATACAAGATCTCGATCTACATGTCACGACCAATGAGGCGCATGACTTGGGGCCTTGTCTCCGCACCAATGAGTGTGTGATATGTAATCTGAAACTTGCCCAAGCTCATTCATTACCACCATCTGCGTGTACAGATACCTAGGTCCTTCCTAGATACTTCGCAACTGCTCTATGGTGCCAGGTAAGATGTCCTACTCCGTCTCAGAAGTCAGTGTCCCTGCATAGCGTAAGGTACCGGCAGTACTCTCCACAACCCGAAGTAAGCTATAGTACCGTCCTAGACACGAGGAAGTTTCTTATAAGAAGAACCATGAGATATAGCGACGGCAATATCGAGTCTATAGTGTTAACTGTTATCGAGGGGATACGCACCCTAATATATGAGATTGGGTAGGGTGTGAGACCTTTGTTATTTACAGTGTACTGTTGTCGCGCCATGAAGTTATACCAGATATACCAGACATTGCTCAGGTACTATATCGTTAGCGGAAAAGCAAGACAGAATAGCTTCCTGGTTTAGGAAAGTATTCGGTGAGGCATAGAGACCCTGAGCTACACATTTACAGCTTGAAATGAGCATTGGACTTGTCCCAGACAGCTCCATCTTCGGCAGGCTCTGAAGCTATATGCTGGGCAAGCTTCAATTTGAGCTCCAGATTGTTGTCCGAGGAGAGCTCATAGACGGTCGACAGGTTGAAGGCGATACCTGAGACAGCGCCGTGCGGTTGTACGAGACTCTCGAGCGTTTCCCGTGCCTATGTCGTATAAGTATCAAGCCAAGAACAAAACTTCGAACTGATATACCTCTTGAACATGTCCGGTATATAGCTTGCAGATTGCAAGAGCTTGACTGACAACTGCAGCTTCAGGCAAGCTTTCGTCCATGTTGTCTTTCAATGCAGCCCACAAAACCCCTGCTTGTTCGAAGTCTCCTTCAGCCATGGTGCAAAGAGGATGCAACAGTCTACTGCGCTCGTCACTCAACTCGAAACAGCGCCTAGCAGCATCAACATCACCACAACGTAGATATAGCAGTGCTAAGCGACCTTCCATAGCGTCAGCACTGGCTCCGCTGTCTGTTCGTAACGTTTTCAAATGCCGGACAGCACCTTCCACATCGTTTATCTCGATTAAAGCATTTCCTATCCGTAGTCCAAGATCTCTCAATCGTGCCGCCCATGTAGACCGTGCGTCAGCTGGAGCACGTCGTGCCTCATATCTAGCCTCTCTTGCGAGCTCATAATATGTCATAATACCTCGTCGCCAGTCGTCGAATGCCAAAGCTTGAAGACGTACGACCAATACACGCAACTCCCACGGTGCGAGGTGCTTGCCACGTTCTCTGAAGAATGGTGCGTTGAGATCTTGTAATGGCTTCACTTCTTGTGCAGCATGAGCATACAAGCCAATAATTTGAAGACACGCCAGCCGAACATAAAGCAGCCGAAAAATGGTATCATAATCTAGAGGATCACAACTCTTCAACAGCTCACCAGCAGTTGTTGCTGCTGCTCGATAGTGTCCTTCGTGCAGAAATTGTAATAGAGCTTTCCTCGATGACTGGCCAGAGTGCTGCCCGCGAAATGGTGGTGGCACATCTTGCTGGTCTATAGGTAAAAAGTTTTCAGCAGCTATGAGAAAGCCGAAACTCTTTCCAGCTCGCTCAACAACAGCAACGTTAGGCTCAGATACGCTATTGTTATCTGGATGTACTTCTTGTGGTGATAGAATGGTTGAAGCAGCAAGCGGATCGTCCTCTACGGAGTGTGGTGACGAGTTTGCTATTTCATTAGACAATGGACTATATTCAATGTTGGCAAAGATACTCTCATAGGATAGATGGTATGTTTAGTTACTCCTCATTTGCGTCTAATGGATCTACTGTAGACTGCCTGAGCAGGACTAGTTTTTCGATGAGCTTGGAAGTAGTTTTGAGACTGCTAGAAGACAGAATTCACCTTGTTTCCTCACTGATCCTTGTCTACTGTGTCCGGGCGTCCTGGAAGAGGACTGTTCGAGGTTTCTCTGCATGGTTGTTTAGTGATGTATGGCCTTATGATAAGGTTAGAAGCACCGAGACCAAGCCGACTTCGGCGCCAAGAATACTAGAAGGGTCTGGAGGCAATGCGGGGATAAAAACTCACTATTGCTCATACTTGTTCTGCCTCGCTGTATATTTGCCATTGAACTTCCTCTCTCGTCTTAAATTCTGCATCTGTCTCTTCCACATCTTTGAATATCACAGAAGAGTACAGTAATGATGCAGGCACGAAATTCCAGCAAGGCCTTCCAGGCCATTGCACGTGCACGAAGATTTTCTACAACCGCTCCAGCGGCAGCACAATCACCATACAGACCTCATTCGAAACCACAGACACCTGAACATGCAAAGAGAGGACAGAGTACAGCGGCGGCTGTTCCAGCGTCGGCAACAGCAAGAGGCATGCCAGCATTCAACAGGGAAAACTACAAGGATGTGCAACCTCTATCACCATATAAGCCACACCAAGAAATGGATCACTCGTTCGTGGGCATGAATGGCGGCGAGATCTTCCACGAAATGATGCTGCGACATGATGTCAAGCATGTCTGTAAGTCACAGCCATCCCTGGATTCGTCTGATAATAGTCTAACGATCCATTCAAGTTGGATATCCTGGTGGTGCCATTCTTCCTGTATTCGATGCTATCTACAACTCTAAGCACTTCGACTTCATTCTGCCAAGACACGAGCAAGGTGCCGGCCATATGGCAGAAGGATACGCAAGAGTAACAGGGAAGCCTGGTGTTGTTCTCGTAACATCTGGTCCTGGAGCTACAAATGTCATCACACCTATGCAAGATGCGTTAATGGATGGCACCCCTATGGTTGTCTTCACTGGTCAGGTCGTGACTGGTCTCATTGGTTCAGACGCGTTTCAAGAGGCGGATGTTATTGGTATATCGAGGGCATGCACAAAATGGAACGTTATGGTAAAGGATATCGCCGAGCTACCACGCCGTATCAACGAGGCTTTTGAGATTGCAACAAGTGGCCGACCAGGACCTGTCTTGGTGGATCTGCCCAAGGACGTAACTGGAGGCATCCTGCGACGTCCTATTCCTATGGCTAGCTCTCTCCCCACACACCCATCTGCTGCTACCATTGCGGCACGAGACACCAGCGCACGCCGCCTCGACGCTGCTTTAGATCGTACCGCTGAGATGATCAAGATGGCAAAGAAGCCAGTCATCTATGCTGGTCAAGGTATTCTCAGCACACCTGATGGTCCACGCCTTCTTAGGGAGCTAGCACAGAAGGCACAAATCCCAGTAACGACGACCCTGCAAGGACTTGGCGCATTCGATGAGATGGACCCAAAGGCTTTGCACATGCTGGGAATGCACGGCTCAGCATTTGCGAACATGGCAATCCAGGAGGCTGATCTTCTTATCGCTCTCGGTGCAAGATTTGATGACCGTATTACCGGCAAGATCTCAGCATTTGCGCCTGCCGCTCGTGCAGCAGCTGCTGAAGGACGTGGTGGTATTGTACATTTCGAGATCATGCCAAAGAACATCAATAAGATTATCAAGGTCGACCAGGCCGTTGAGGGCGATGTTGTTGCCAACCTGGAGGCTTTGATGCCTCGCCTTGACATCGTGAAAGATCGTCCAGAGTGGTTTGAACAGATCAATGGCTGGAAAGAGAGGTTTCCATGGGCGTACGAGAAGGAGGGCGAGAATGGTCTTATCAAGCCCCAGACTGTGGTGGCGACTCTTTCAGATTTGACCGACCACATGAAGGACAAGACTATCATCACGACTGGTGTAGGTCAACATCAGATGTGGGCTGCTCAGCACTTCAGATGGCGACACCCTCGTACCATGGTCACATCTGGTGGTCTTGGCACGATGGGCTTTGGTCTGCCAGCAGCTATTGGTGCCAAAACTGGACGTCCTGACGCTCTCGTCGTTGATATTGACGGCGACGCTTCATTCTCCATGACTCTTACTGAGCTATCTACTGCGGCTGAGTTCAATATCGGCGTCAAGGTTATCATTCTGAACAACGAAGAGCAAGGAATGGTTACACAATGGCAGTCTCTTTTCTACAAGGATCGCTTCGCACACACCCACCAGAAGAACGCAGACTTCGTCAAGGTTGCCGAAGCTATGGGTGTGAAGGCTGATCGGGCTGTGAAGCCAGCTGAGCTAGAAGCCAAGCTGAAGTGGCTGCTGTTCGAGAGTGGTGATGGACCTGCTCTTCTCGAAGTCGTCACCGATCAAAAAGTACCTGTTTTGCCAATGGTGCCTGGAGGAGCTGCTCTACATGAGTTCTTGGTCTACGATGAGGCTAAGGAGAAGGCTCGACGACAACAAACAAAGGACAGATCAGGAAGGTAGTTTGGCTGTTCTTGATGCCGTGGATGATGTCATGTCTTGTGTTATAATTCAGCGTGTTGGACGGAGGAGTTCACTAAAAGTCACTGGAATGCAAAGTGAAGGACTGGATGGGTTGGCCTGGCGTTGGCAAGAGCATGCATCAATATACCTTTAGGCTCTCGAAATGAATGAATCTTCATGAACAATTGAAATTCGCAGTATAAATCGAGATTAATGATCCTCAGAGCTCGGTCACAACCAGCACGTGTATGCTTTCGCCACTTCAAAAGTGGAGATCGTCGTTGAGCGCTAATCTATTCCATCTGTACTTCATCTCTCACATTATTCAATGTATCATCAGATCGTCTTCTTCATTCATAGCAGGTTTGGAGACACGAGCTCTTCCACTCGATCAACAGACACCTTTATCAACATGGAGCTCGGCTTTAAACACGGCTGGCTCCAGAAAGGCGTGGAGGGGACTGATATGCAGAACGGCATCAATGTCCTCGCGCAGAAACAGACGAGATTCGAAATCATTAAAGAAGGGTCGAACTTCAACAAGGACTTCATTCCAACCTACAATATTGTGATCGTGCTTGTGATATCCACCTTTGCTGTTTCACATTGGCTCGGAAAGCTGAAACAAGCCTGGCGGGCACGAGGCAAAAAGTCACAATATAGCCCGTTTCAATCTATATCGAAAACAGCTGGAGAGGAAACGCACATAACTCGCAGCTCAAGTGCGAGCACGATACACAACAGCAGTTTTGTGGAAGATGGCGACGACAATGACCTCTTCGATAACACCTCGGCTGCCTCCTCCGCTGTTACCCTCAGAGATGAATCAACGACGAAGCCTTTCCAAGCTGGTTTTGAGGACGAGCATGCTGCTTTATTGGAAAAGCACCAAAAGATAGCTTCGAAGCCAACATTGCTATCACATCTCAGAGCACTCCTAACATATCAACCACGACCTCTTCCTGTTGTGAACAAGGTTCTGCCTGATAACGCCACTTCAATTTTCGTCCTCCTTCTTGTTGGATTGAACATTTTCTACATGTTCTTCCGATGTCCACTAACTATCGACACTATATTCGTCTTTTCGGCACGCTCTGGCTACCTCTTTGTCGCAAATCTGCCACTTCTCTACTTCCTCGGTGCAAAGAACCAGCCGCTTAAATTTTTGACCGGATACTCTTACGAGTCTCTCAACATATTCCACAGAAGGCTGGGAGAAATTGAATGTATTCTGGCATTACTTCACTCCAGCACCATGTTTGTTGTCTGGTACACAGTCTTACGCCCAATTCATTGGAGTCTACTTTTCTTCATGACACGCAGCTTGGTTGTCCTCGGACTGATTGCGTTTCTCTCATATGAGCTACTCTACCTCACGTCGCTCGGAAGTTTCCGCCAACGCTGGTATGAACTCTTTTTGGCCATGCACATTGTTCTCCAAGCTGTGGCTCTTCCTCTACTATGGTTCCATCATCATCGAAGTCAGCCATACGTTGCTGTCGCATTTGCCATCTTCGCCCTGGATCGACTTGTGTTCAGAATTGGCAAATCCCGCCATATAAATGCAACAATGACAGTTCTAGAAGATGAGAATACAATCATGCTATCGAGCACGTGGTCGTTGTCTCCAATGAGCTTACGACGTAAGCTTTTTGGTATCAAAGCTGGATGGAAGCCAACCGAGCATGTCTTTCTCACTGTACCGAGCTTATCCCACAAGCACGTTATTCAAGCGCATCCTTTCACCATTGCCTCTTCCGCTCCAAATCCAAACGACGAACAGGCACATCTCCGCCTGCTAATTCGTGCCCATAGCGGCTTCACGAGAGATCTCGTTGAACATGCTAAGCACAAGTCTGACCAAGTCGTGATCCGAGTAGACGGTCCATATGGCTCTCAACATGCACTAAGTCTGCTGCTGGACAGCGACTTGGCAGTTGTCGTAGTGGGCGGTTCCGGTATAGCTGTCGGCTATCCCTTGATCACTGGTCTTCTCGCACACCACGCTCAAAGCAAGATCGAGGAAGATCTCGAAGGCGACGCTGCGAAAGGTTCAATCCCAGATGTTCGCATATGCCTCATTTGGGCTGTTCGTGAAGAATCACATAAGTCTTGGTTGTCGCATACACAAATCGAGAAAATGCGGTCGCAAGGTGTCAACGTCATTGTACCACCACCTAGTAAAACTAATGGTCGCCCTGACATACCGCAGATGGTAGAGAGCTGGATCGCTGGAAGACTTGGAGATGACGCTGCTGTCAATGGAAAGGAGAGGATTGGAGTGGTATGCTCAGGACCAGAAGGCATGAATACAGCTGTCAGGAATAGATGTGCTGCAATGGCGGCACAGGGGCTCGACATCAAGATTGAGGTCGAGAAGTATGGATGGTAGTACTATATTGCGTCCACAGGGATTACGACAGTTTACGACGTGTCACGGTGTATACACGGTCTGCACTTTCCTAGAAACGGCGTTACACATACATGTTGGCCTAATTACCTAGCTAGATCGGAACTTCCTGATCACCATCAATGATCTTAGCGACAGACTGAGATTATACACTCCTTCCGAGCAACTCAACGTCCAATGTATGGTGGAAGAGCATTCCTAGGGGAGGTGTTTCGAGCTGGAGAAAGTGAAACTTTCTCCTCAACTGCTTTCAGCAATGCTTTTGAGTATAACGTCAACTCTCGTCTAATCAGATGGTGAGGCCGTCGAGCAACAATTTTGTGGCTACGCCAACAACACGAGATTGTTTCCTATAGAAATGACTGAAGTATGCGTTGAGTCGATGACTTGCTACATACGTGCGAGCAGTGTGAATACAATCGTGTCAATTCGCGCAACTTCCACGTCGGACATGAGGTACTAGAAAATTTACATTGGAGATATGTATATATGTGCACCACTCCATTACCAGATTAACCTATGATGTTGCCTACTGCACATTACCCTCAACAGGGCTATCTCTCCTCGCCAGGACATGTTTCTCTGCACCAGCGTGCAGGCCCAATTCACGAATAAAAATATCCGCCGCCCTCTCGCCAATAACGAAGGCGGTATTACCCGTATTAGCACCAACATTCTCCGGCGGCACACTCAGATCCGCAATCTTAAGGCCTTGAAGGCCATGGACATTCAGCTTGTTGTCAACGACACCCTTCTTCTCCTTCGGCATCATCTTACAAGTACCAAGGGAATGCCACGTCGTCGACACGATTTCACGAACCTTCTGCTCAATAGCCTTATTATCCTCCTCAGAGTACTCAAGACGCGGCGCGCCCTTCTCCACCGGCCCATCCGCCTTCTCAACGACGGCAGCCGGTGACTTGGCGTCGAAACGAGGGTGCGAGGACGCCAGCTCGCCACGATAGATGCTCATGCGCCGCCACATCTCGCGCTGCAACTTGTAGGCCCAGACGTGTTTCTTGAGGTCGATTTCGTTTTCGTCTTTCAGGTAGCCGACGTCGAAGTCGATGGGGTCGTTGACGTCTTTGCCGGTGATGTGGATGTGGCCGCGCGAGTAGGGGTATGCTGTCCAGTTCGCCATCGAAACGTACTCAGCGTCGTCTGGAAGCATCGAGTGGTCGCCGTAGTACGCCAGGTATAATGCGATGATCATGAGCGGCCTGTCTGGCGCGTTCTTGAAGTCGCGGTCCCAGGCTGCTTTGAACTCGGGACCAAGGGCGGCAGCGTCTTCGTCTGTTGGACGGAATTTGCCGGATGCGTCCATCGCGTTTGTGCCTAGAAGGCCCTCACCGTCCCTGATTGCTTGTTGGATGTTCATGCGCCCGTCGGCTAGGGCGTTGATGGTGTCCTTCTTGGTCAGGTTCGTGCGGTAGGCGTATAGCGTTAGATGGTGGTCCTGGTAGTCGTTTCCAACACCAGGTAACTCTTCGAGCACGTGTACACCAGCACGTTCCAGGATCTTTGGGTCACCAACACCAGAGCGCTCGAGGATCAAAGGCGTAGCGTTTGCACCAGCAGAGAGGATGACCATTTTGCGTGCCCGGACGGTCCTTGGTGTCTGCTTCGCGGTCATGAATTCTGGGTTGGCCAGGAATTTGGGGTTGGTTTGATATTCCACGCCTACGGCCTTCTTGCCGTCGAAGAGCACCCGGATGACTTGCTTCTCGCACATGACGTGCAGGTTGGGGAACTCCCCGCTATGCAGCTTAGGGTGCACGAATCTATGCGCGCTGTCCTGGCGACGGCCATTGGGACCAATGTACTTCATCCATCGCTCTGTGCCGTTGTTGGCGTCCAAGTTTTGTAAGTCCTTGAGCTCATGGTAGCCCATTTGATCGGCGACGTCGATGAATGTGTTCTCAGCCTCCTTGCAGGTATGTGTGCCCTTGGAGATATTGACTGGCCCATCATGGCCATGGTGTTCCTTCTCGCCTTGGCCGTGGTATGTCTCGAACTAATTCAACGTTCTCAGATCAATTTACCACATCACTAAAATGCAAATGCAAACAAACCTTCTTCAAGAAGGGATAAAGCTCATCAGCACTCCATCCCTCCGCCTTCCAGCTATCGAAATCCGACCGCTGCCCACGTGTATACACCATCCAGTTGATCGCCGAGCCACCGCCCAAGGTGCCTCCGGATGGGACGATGGGCTTACGGCCTGCAAGCTGTGGAGACTCATTGCCTTGCCAGAAAAGAGTGTACTTGCTTGTAGGGTGCAAGTTGCGTACGTATAGACCTGGATGGACGACTTCGGGAACTTCGTAGCTGTTGGGGCCTTGCTCGACGACGAGGATGACGAGGTTGGGGTCAGCTTCTGCGAGACGACCAGCGATGACACATCCGGCCAAACCTCCTGCAAGAGGTTAGTAAGAGAAGAGGTGCTGTGGATTAATGAGAGACAGCAGATGGCGTACCTCCAGCGATGATGACATCGACCTCCTCGAGGTTCTTGGGGAGTTTATTGTGGTAACCCATATTTGATTATCCTATTCAGTATGATATTTATAATATGTCTTCTGTAAAAATCAAGACTTAAGAAGAAGAGTTGCGAAGTCATCGAAGTATATCAGTGGCGAGTCGCACAACCAAGGAGACAAGACCTGACCCCTCAATCCTACCTGCATGCTCCATCAAGATCAGCAGGCAGGCACATGAATCTCTTACATGTTGAAGCTGATTCGCATGTCTACTGTGGTCGCAGCATTCGGGTGGTGCTCTGCCAAGAGATCAGCTTCTTCCCCTCACTTCCCCTCACGACCCACCCACTGGCCCCCACTCCCACACCCCTCACCTTTCACCCAGCCAAGTGTTGTTTCCGGACTGCCGTATCTTCGGACAGCGAATTGGATATCGACAGATTACGTTGCGCAGAAGGAACAACTCAGAGGGTCCGAAAGAACTTCGTGAGTGTACGGTGACCAACAGCCAAGACGCCTTCTCTTTTCTGGCGGTGCTGATCTCACTATGTCCGGCATGAGTTGAGTGAAGGAAAACACTCATGTCTTCGAAGCACAAACAAACTCGAAGGAGACGGGAACCGTCCGAAAGTGAAAGACATCCTATTCGTGGCCTCATCTACATGATTCAACAACAACGTGTGTTTCTGCCCTGGCAGATATTCTTCCATACGTTTGTTACTCATTGCTGTCAAACATTTCTCTAATCGCATGCTCATGCTTTTGTCATCTTATTCTCTTGCCTCTTTCCGTCTTGGTATCTAGAGTCCATGACTGTTGCTCAGACCTGGCAGGTTGACTTGTGCCACTTCCAGTGACTCTTCTGGCTATGTAGCTCGTTAGTGGTTGGTTCACAGCTTTTAATAGGTCGACTTACCAAGGCTTGCTACAATAGAGTTGTTCGTGACAGCCAGTACACTTCAGAAGACGTCCCTTTTGACTACGAGATCCAGTCTTAAAACCACAAAAGCCACAGGTGTCCGCAGGATGCTGAGGAGGGGGCATGGCAGGATGCTGAGGAGCGGGCATTGGGGCGGAGGCAGGCGGCGTAGCGCGAGCTGGAGCCTGGCAACCGAAGCCGCTCTCGCGCAAAGACCTCTGCACGGACGCGTCTGAAGAGCAATTATTAGTAAAAGTGTTGAGATAATGTGATAACTCTGAGGACATACTGAGTGCTCGCGTTGCCTCGACATCTTGACCAGGCACGGGCACATTGAGCATCATGCTGCCTGGGTAAAGCTGATCGTTGGTCCTTCCTTTACCTGCAGCCACCATCTTCTTCTCCATCTCGTCGCTATAGAAATCGAAAGGAATGCCGTCTTTGTATCTGTTGTGTGTCAGATATGAGTGCTCGTTCAGTGGAGAGAAAGTCTTACTCTTTGAGAGCATGTTCCATCTGGATCTTGCCGTCGCGCTGAAATCCGAGCTCGCGCCACTTTGCATCCATGAACTCTCGAAGACCTTCAGGTAGCTTGGCCCCAACTTGCATAGCACAAGCACCAAGGATGACCAGAACATAGTCGGGAGATCTGTCCACACCCCAACCGCGACTGATCTTGGCCGAGTTGGTTGCATCAGGCATGCGTTTCTTGACCATCTTGGCGAGAACTTCACTATCGAGAACTTTGCGAGCTTCGTCGTACTTGTCGGGATCTCCGACCTCAACACCAGCTTCATGAGAGAAGTCACCAACGTGATCCAGTTCGGAATCATTCTCGAACAGACCTAGACCCCAAGCACCCATCTTGAAAGAAAGGTGAGCTGAGATTGAAGAGGGTGAGCCAAAAAGTAGAGAGCTTGACACAAAGTCGAAAGTAGGCGAGACGAAGATCTTTGTGGATTGAACGGGACAGAAAATGAAAGTGAAGGTCGAGGGGGTGAAAGAGGGTGAAGAAGGAAGGAAGGTCGGCACAGACGAAGAAACTTGGAAGCAAACGCAGCTAAAGGCGCGTCATAAGCAGAGCTAATGCAGCCATCCGCGATAAGCTGGTTGGCTGTACTCCTCTGCATCGTGTCTCACCCTATCATTACAGGACTTTCCAGTCCTGCTGCTTGCTGTATGGAGGCCATAGTAGACGTCGAGAATAAGACGAGAAGTCTAGGTCTTCGGGTATCAGGCAGATATGTTAGGAGTCTGGTTTCAGCCACGCTTCAACCCTGCGTCGCCAAGACTATATTTGTTTCAGATCTTGTTTTCGAATTGGCATTTGCACTCTGATACTGATATCTGATACCTTCAGCCTTGTTCTGCCAAGATCTCGACTTTCTCTTTGCATGGTTCACACTGTTTCCTGCAACACCGCCAACAAGCATGAGCGCTACCGAAATGACGAGCACAAATGACGCAGCCTCAATGAGCATTACTCACGAGAATTGTGAGCAAGCTTACGCTCACCAAACCAGACCCATTCGCTGATTAGACATACTTAAGCATCTGCCCACGCCAGATCTTTGTTCGATTTCCTCCCTCTCGACATCAAATGCGATATCTTCGAGCATCTCTTGAACGACTTCTTGATACAGAGGCTTGGCCGATATTTGACAATGGGACACGCCTCATGTTTGCTTGCTGTATCCAGGAAGTGCAAACCTTGAAGCGTAATATCCTGAAAGGTATGCCTAGCGTCGACTACGAGTTTGGCTTTGCAGTCCTCAGCCTCATCAGGAAGAAGCTGCATGAACAAAGGTCCAGTAGTAGCCCTCTCAAGCGCGAGATCTTGAGCCAAGAGCTGAAGCTTTTGTCAAATATCCAATACTAGAAAACATCTGTGCAGCATAGTGTAAGACTGCTTCTCAAAGTCACCGAGTCCACACTAACGATGTGCAGTGCAAGCCGGCCTCCTTCCAGCCTTTGGAGAACAGGTAGTTTCGCGGTAGTTTGCTTCCTGGAGTACGTCTACAGGTCAGCTCAGCGTGCTAGATCTTCTATCATGGATCATTGCCAGTACTGTCACCGGGAGCTAGGGTCTTGGTTGTCGTTTTATATTCTACGAACCTTGTGGTTCACATACAAGCTGTACCCAAACATAGAGCCTTTTCCATCTAATCCAATCTCTCCATATATCGTGCACATGCCTCATAATGCTCCTTGATAACCTGATCCACCTTCACAAACCTCTCGAAAGAATCCTGTGTCGCTCTCCTACAGAATTCGATAAACGACACCCAAATGAAGTCTGCATAGCACTGTAACCACAACACAATCAGTGAACCACGCACATGACAGCAAATAAAGTCACACTCACTGGCTCCTTTCCTAAAAAGAATGGTCCACCTTCCTTCTTCAACAACGCCGCAACCTCCTCTAATGGCTCTCTCGCTTTCCTATAGCACTTCTCACCACCCATCTTCTCCAACACCTCATCTAATGGCATCCCAAAGTCCTTTCCCCTATCTTCGTAAAAGTACTCTTGAGACGGGTTATCAATCACGTTCCTGGCTAGATGTGGGATGATGTCGCATTGTACCGGTCGCTGCACTTTGTACACGAGCTGCTGGACTTGGCTTCGGATAGGATGGTCGAGCTGGAGAGAAGGTTGAGGTATACTAGATTCGAGGGCTGAGGCGATTTTGTCGGAGTCCATAACGCAGCTTAATGGACCTATGCGAAGGGCTGGGATCGTGTATGGTACGCCATAGCGCTTGAGGTCGGCACCTTTGTGCGGCGGTATGCCGAGAGGCTCGAGGACGGACGTGATCTCGGGGTATTGGAGCCAGTATGTGGAGTAGCTGTGGTGGAGGGCATTGGTCGATGGTTTAGGGATGGGTTTTGAAGGAAGCGGCTATAGTCTTATGAAGGAGATAGGCTTACTCAATGCCTTTGTAGTTGAGAACAAGTCGTGCTGAAGATTGGGTTAGATGCGTCTATTTGTGATTGGTCTGTGATTGGGTTGTTTCTTCAAGCTCACTCTTCATGGAATTCAGGCTCCAGCACTTGTTCTCGCCCTGGCAGGCGAGGTCATACAGGATCGGTGCGGACATGCTTGCATCGAGTTCCTAGCTCTGCCAGGCTGGATCTCGTGAGGTTGGGCATCGTTCCCCTCCTCGGCTGCGCCCGTTGCCAATTGTCAAACAAAAAGTATAAAGTCGTCGAGAAGGTGAGGGGTCGTGGTTAAAGTACCTGCCTATTCGGGAATCATGCAGGGAAGTTGGACCTCCTTCCACTGTCCATTTTGACGTGGAAATCGATCACTGCAAGTGATTTCCGTCTCTTATTAGCATCTCGGTTTGGTATTGAGCATTGAACCCTGTGCAGTCTCCCGCTCGCAGAAAGCCTTTGTAGCCACATTTATTGAGCTTCGCAAGCATTAGAATACTACATCTATCACAGACCCTCCAATGGTGAAGCAAAAAAAGCCACCGAAGACGCTACAGCTCAGCCCAACGTATTCAGGACCAAGATAAGAGCAGTGAAGGCGATCCCAGAACAGAAGCTTTGCCAACAGTGCTTAGGCTGAAAGCTTGCTCACGTTATCGAGTGCCCGCTTCAAAGCTATCGTCTCGAACCACAAGATATTGACCGCCTCCAACGCTATGGGTGAAAGATGCGGGGTACAATATGCGATAAGAGTGACTCGACCAGTCAGAAACCAGCCTACTGCTTTATGGCTGGGTTCACAGCTCATACGTTACACACGATGCAAAGACGAACATGGCTTTTTAGCACTCGTGACTGTATGCATATCTATATTGGACGAAGCAATTCCCCGCTCCAAGAAGATAGTGCTGATTCCTTCGAAAGATAACGCACGCTTCGTGTTATGATTGAACAAGCGATTGTGGTGGCTTGACGAAGTTGATTCGTTTGGAGGGGTCTGAAGGAAATATGGCTATATTGTGGTAGCTATTGTCCAACCCCCCACTTCGGTCATCATCAAGCGAAGGCTATAACTAGTAACAGACACTTTCTTCTCATAGAGTACTCGATCTCTCTTTTCAACTCGTCAACTTCATTTTCACAATTGTGCCCGACCTCACTATGAGAGTCAGTCACTTATGGGTAGCAGTGGGTCTCCTGCTCGGCAGTACCTATGCCTTGACAGTACCCAATATCGAAAGACATCGCATCCATGAATCGCGAGAAGACCTTCCATATGGGTGGACTACACAAGGAGATCTACCCAAAGACGCCATCCTTCCTGTTAGGATTGTCCTTGCCCAATCTAACTTGGACAAGCTCGAAGACTATATAATGAGTGTCTCACACCCTGGCTCTGAAACCTATGGTCAACACTGGACGAGTGCAAAGGTTGCAGAGACGTTTGCTCCGTCTCAGGCATCCGTTGCTACTGTCAGATTGTGGCTTCACTCACACGACGTTGCTCCTGAACGTATCACTGTCTCGAACTCATTAGGCTGGCTACATCTTAACATGACCGTTGGAGAAGTAGAGTCACTCCTCATGACGAAGTATAGTCTGTATAGGCATGAGAGTGGTGTCACGCAAGTTGCTTGTGAACACTACCACGTTCCTCACGAGCTGTCTGATCACATCGGTACGTCTAGGGTGACATTGGTCATACACCAGTATTTATCATCGCTGATAACACTTGCAGACTTCATTACGCCCACGGTGCATTTTGACGCCAAGGTCCAAGCTCGTGACCTTCATCTAGGCCTGTCTCTTCCAATCAAGAGCCCCTCAACTTGCATTTCTGCATTCCCCACAGCTATCTGATCTTCTCATCGTCATTTGTCAAGCTTTGAGAGACCTGTCACAATGAGCAACGTCAAGCCAAATCCGTGGCGAAAGCTTCCTCAAGAGATCAAGCTTATAATCTGTGAGCACTGGGTCGAATACACCCTCGTCTCCCTCGAAACTCTTGAATGTAGGCTAAATACCCTTCCGATTTTATGATCAAACTACTAACTGCAGCGGAAGATTGCACTCCTCGTTTCGATCCCTCTACATGTGTGAATGTGCACCGGCATCCGGTCCTGAGTATGTGTACTATCGCCCCAGACTTGGAACTCGACATCATCAACATCTGCTATCGCAAGTTTAAGGAAGCGTGGACAGCTGACAGAGCGCTACGATAAGCAACACGATGACGATGACGACTGTTGGTGCTCGACGACGCTCTTCCCGGGGCCATCACTCTGACCCCGTGTACTCGAGTCCTTCTTCTGGTGCTCAAGAGCAGACATTGATTTTGGGCCCATCACTCTCACTCCGGAGACTGGCGCTGTTGTCGTCTATGGAACAGACGTCGAGGAAGAGATCGAAACATGAGTGGTGGTCTTACCAACTTTGCAAGAACAACTTTCGAAGCTGGTATATTTTGGCGCTAAAGCAAGTGTTTCTTTGAGGAGAGTTCTGATGGCGTCGGACTTGATATTCATTTGAGAAATGGTTCCAGATCGACTCGATGTTGGAATGTAATTAAGAAGAGCATGGGACGAGTGATTTGGATACGTGGGGGGTTTGTTTTGCACTACAGGTAGAAGTGAGGATTCAACTGCGATGAGACATACTCTCAACCTCATCAAACATCTGGAAAGCATGCTCACACTCGTCATATCACTTCTGTCCCTCTTGTCTCATTTCGCATCCATCAAAGTTGGCCATCGTCACACTTGACCATCGTCAGACTCTGCCATGATTACACTTCGCTATCATCGAACATCGCCATCATCAGACTTAGCCATCATCATCACGACGCCATATCGCCGATTGTACTTCTACTCTATTTCGTTATCTCATACTGCAACACGAACAACAATATGCTCCTTCTTCTTCTTCCTCATCTTCTCCAACATCGTTTCTTTCTCTCCAGCAACCGTCACAGCCAATTTTTAGCTCTTTCCGACCTCAAATGAACATTGGTCCCAAAGTAACCCGTACCATCAGCTGTTAATATTATGCACCAAAAATGTTACCAAGATGAACAATATTTTCGCAAAATAGGATGCACATACGAAGGTACTGCCAAGGCTTCGGCGATAGTGGAGCATAACTCGGCATAAATGAATAACTTCGTCATAACCGTTCTTCATCTGATCTGAGCTTCTAAATGCTTGACATGCTCGTGACCGGAGTTTCATCTTGTTTCAGGTTTGTGTCGGCGCTGAGTTGATATGATGCTGTCGGTACAAGGACATCTCGTATCATATAGCCCACGATAACCTGAAGACATGCTACTTATCCATCAAGCTGGCAGTGTAAAGATCGGCGAGGTTGTCCGGTGAGCAATGACAAAGCGCCCTTCGTCCCATGCCCGCACTCACACTCTCATAGATACACCTTAACCTATACGCCTTCGGCCGACCGTATCCTCCCCTCACCCTCCGAGCTTCATGTCCGTATCAAAAACACATCAGCCATTCCACTGCGAGCGGCATATCTTCATGGACCCTACACGCTTCACGTCTCTGCCTATCCATCTTCCTTCAACCCGAACAAGAAGCTTGAGAATATCAAGAAATACGGTGTGCCCGAGTTTGAGCCAAACCTAAAAGCAGGTGGAAGTTGGACAGCTACACTACGAGTACCAGAGGACATTCGAGAGAGTGGAGACAGGACTCGACATCATCATGGCAAAGAACCAGGAACAGTCACGTGGATTATCGAACTATCCTCTCAGATTTTGTTCTCAAACACTGCTTCAGTACACTACGAACTCCTTGTTGGACGAGATGAGAGAAGTTTGGAAGTCGGCTTCGCTGCTGTAGCAGGGAAAGGTCATGGCGAACCGGGACACATAGAAGACTTTCAGCAACGGACGCTGTCATATTCGAGCACAAGACAAGGACTGCCGAAAGGAGTCTACTCAAGAGCGGTTGAACTGGTAGTGGAGGATACTGCAGCACTATGGGACAAGCCAGCATTGCCAAAGTGGAAAGGAGAAGCTACAAACGTCTTAGGGGAGAAGGATGTCCCTGAGCGGGAGGAGAAACAAAAGAAGATCCACCTCGTCATACTTACGCACGGCTTGCACAGTAATGTCGGAGCAGATATGCTTTATATGAAGGAAAGTATTGATGCTACCGCGAAGCATGCAAGACGACAAGGTCGGACAAGAAGATCATCAGCAAAGAAAGGTAGCAAGGACAGTGCGCAGAGACCAGATCACAGCCACAGAGAGAAAGACTCTGATCATCATGAAAATCACCAACCTGTTGCGCCTGCAAACTTGGCAGGAGGACAAGAAGAGCTGGAAGATGAGGAGGATGAGGAAGATTCGGATGATGAGCAAGTGGTAGTTAGAGGATTTTCCGGCAATGCGGTGCGAACAGAACGAGGCATTCAGTATCTGGGTAAAAGACTGGCAAAGTTTGTCTTGACTATGACATATCCTACACAACCACATCTACCTCCCAGCAAGTCCTTGACCAGGAAACTCACAGGCAGTCTCGGAAAGTCCACCTCAACATCGTCTCGCTATGGAGAGAAAAACGCTGCAGGGACTGTGCCAGGTGGTGATGGCAGGAAATCAGAAGACCTGCCTTATATCATCACGAGTATTAGCTTCATTGGTCATTCTTTGGGTGGTCTCGTCCAGACATATGCCATTGCTTACATTCACAAGCACTCTCCAGAGTTCTTCAAACTAATAACTCCCATCAACTTCGTCACCATGGCGAGCCCTATGCTTGGATTGAGTAATGAGAATCCTTTATATGTTAAATTCGCGCTTGATTTTGGGTTGGTCGGCCGAACAGGACAAGATCTGGGTCTCACATGGAGAGCACCAACATTAGCACGCAGTGGCTGGAGTGCTGTTATATCAGGATTCGGTGTGAGCAGCAACAAGGAAGAGCACGACGAAAAGCAACCAGATCCAAGATCAAAGCCGTTATTGCGAATACTGCCGACAGGACCTGCGCATGAAGTCCTAAAGATGTTTCGGAATCGTACTCTATACTCCAATGTGGTCAACGACGGCATCGTACCACTGCGGACTTCATGTCTACTGTTTCTCGATTGGCGAGGACTGGAAAAAGTCGAAGGTGCTCGTCGAGAGAACGGACTCATCACTACAATGGCATCTTTCGGCTGGGCAGAACTCACTGGTGCTAATTCAAACTCACATCGACCGAGTACAGCACGACTTCAAGACGAAATGGATACTCCACAGGATAGTGGAGATGAGAAAGCATCAAAATCCGATGTGCCTCCGCCTTCACACAGTGCAGCATCGCAAGACCAAGAAGAGCCTGCACCACATCAATTCTTAGATCCAGGTCACGCGGAATACTCTGGTACCGCAGACAATGCAGTACAACGTTCATCGCCAAAGCAAGGCAGCAGTCTCCTCAACCCGATCAACGATATCATCAACATCTTCCGCCCTTCGTCCTCGAAGACACCCAAAGTCTCCAAAAAGTACACCCGCTCCATCCAACGTGCTCAAACCATCAAGCCTGACGGAGGCAACTCTACCAATAGCGACAATGATGGCCACCACAGTTCGTCGCCTACAAGTAAACGTCCTCTTGCTAGCCGCGGCGACACCTTTGGACAAGACTATTCTCAGAACTTACCTCCGCCCAAGACATCCGTCTTTGAAGCCGCAGGCGATCTTATCTCGCCACCCCTACCACCAGCATCATGGTTCATTGACCCTTCGAAACGTGCTCGCACCATCTTCCACGACCGCATCTACCATCCCTCCGATATTCCACCACCACAAACTCGGCGACCGCGCTTCGGTCGCTCTTTCTCCTCCAACGAATCCCTACGTAGTTCACACTCGTCCTCCCAATATCCTACGATCTACAACAACGGCTCCAGCGACGATGGCGGCATGACAGCCGACTTCGCCACAGGCATGAAAGTTGAAGAAAAGATAGCACGCGCTTACCACCGCGATCTCAGTTGGCGCAAAGTCCTCGTCCGTCTTGAACCTGATGCACATAATAACATGGTTGTGCGCAGAATGTTTGCGAATGCATATGGCTGGGATGTGATCAAGCATCTTTGCGACACACATTTTTCGGATAATGCTGCTACGTCGAAACCTGATGCGCAGGAGTCCAACCATGAGAGAGCAAAACCGGAGAATGAACCTGTTGGTGATACGGGATCGCAAGTCAATGAGAACCATGATGATGCTGACGACGAACATGAACGTGAACACGAGAATGAGAAGAGCAGCGGAAATAGTCGTGGCGACCTTTGGCTGGATACTACAACGAGTAGAAGCAGCACAAAGCGACCAGATCTCAATCGAACAAACTCGGAGAAGCGCGAGGCTTCAGACGCGCTCACGTCTCTAGATACACAATCGACAGGTATTTCACACCTCGTTTCGCAACAACAGGCACCCTCCACACCACATGCACCACGACGCGCTTCGCTGCTCAGAGAAGACTCGGCACTCTGGACGGATGCAGTTTTTGACGACACAGAACCAGATAGTGACGACGAAGCTCTCGCGGCAGCAGCCGCACAGGCTGAAAGGAAGGAGGGCGCAGAAGTACCCGCAGATGTGTTTGAAAAGATACGCAGATTGTGGAACGGCACATCTGCTGAAGATCGAAGAGATAATGCATCGCCCTCGAATGCTTTTCCTTCTGCTGCAGGTGCACGACCGCGACCAACCCCCCATCGCTCCCAAACACATCAACATATTCGGACGACGTCGTTTCCCGATCCGTCCTCTCCTGTAACCAAACGTCAGAAAGAGGAACTGCCGAATGAGTCTTCTCATGCAAGCACGACGGCATTGGGGTTGAACATGGGATTGCAGAAACCGCCACAGGCCGTTCTTGCGACGTCGCCTCCTTTGAGCCCGGGATTAAGGAGGGATGAAACTGGTAGGAGGAGGGGCGAGAGTTTGGGTGAAAGGATGAGTGGTGCGAGTGGGTAGCTTTGTGATACGACTTGTGAGTGAAGGGGGAATGTGTGAGATTTTGATATTTGTATATTATATGTTGCTGAATTGATGAATGCTGGACTGTATACTCTAGCGTACTTGAAGAATGCTCTTTCCCGCTGGTCTGGCAATTAGCCACCATTTCAGGCGAGAAGAATGCAACCGATTAACGCCGTTTCCTCTCCTCCTCTTCAATATTCACGTCTAAGCTCCACAAGCTTTTCCAACCCTTTGCTTCTCCATCTTCATCTCTTCGTTTCTGGGGAGTTGACGCTGATGCGCTGCCTCCGCGCTGGTCCTGCTTTGTGGGATTCGTGATACTTTCAATAGATGACGGCTTCTTGTATGTAGCACTACTGGGTGATGATGTTATAGGTATAGTTGTAGATGCGCCCTCTGTAAAGAATGCTGAAGTGGTCGTGGGCTTGACACTGTGGCTGATTGTGCGACGCATAGGCGGGGCTTGTGTTGTCGACGACAACGTCGAAGCTGGCGCATTGGCGGCGAAGACTCTGAAGAGAGAGGTTGGAGGACGAGCTTCTGATTGCGACAATAGCTGCTAGACAACATATTAGCACAACGTCACAAGTCACAGGCCGACGCAAAAGTACATCAAGGGCCCCAGAGCTGATCTTTGCGAACCTCTTCATTCCTCCCACTCCCGTCTTCACCGCCAACTTCATCACCATCCTTCTTCGCAGCATCACCACCACCACCGCTCAACAACCCCCGTGCAAGTGCAGAGACATTCGCCATCGAGCTCTTCTTCTTAGGTTTGGGTATATCCACTCTAACGCTGATATCGCTCGCACCATCCTTTGTTGCGCGAACGCTGCCCGCTCGACTAGTCGTGCTGCTCCTTCTGCTATCAAGACTTTGACCTAATTTTGTGCTTGCATCCCCCAGTTTCCCCTTCCCGCTCCCAATCTTGACGCTGGTTCCCGTGGCGTCGACACATGCAGTGCCGATTGTTGGCGTACCTTTGCCACGCACACTACTGCCAGTACGAAGATGACGAGGGGGTACATTTGCTGATCCAGCCACGGAGGATGACACTGATAGAGATGCATTACCAGTCTTCTCCTCCACTGCATCAACGAGATACCAGCGTAGCCCGTCAGAGAGGTCAAACGGATTGTCGTCTTCAAAGGAGATTGCCGAGCTAGAAGTGGCAGAACGCAGGGATCGCGTATCTGCTGCAGCAGAGCCTGAAGTCTTGCCTGATAGGTCAACCACACGCTCTTGCACCTTTGATATACGCGCGACTAGCCACTCTCGGCTTTGTAACTGGTGTGAGTCTGTTTCGCGTAGGAAATAATGTGGTGCGCCTACATTAAACGCCGCCCATGGCCGCATAGCTTGGTTACGAGTAGGGAGGAACAGGGCAAGGTCGCCCTCTTTGAAAGCGCGAAAGGCGATTTTGTGGGTGGAGTCGGACGTTGCTGCATGTAATTTGTCGCGATAGGAGCGCGCTTCTGCTTTCCACTTCTTTCCCGTCCACTCCACGTCGCGTCGAAGCTTCAAGATGGAGTCGCTAAGGGCCGGCAGGTCCAGCGCATCAAGGCGTGAGAGAAAAGCACCAAAGGCCTGGTTTTCGTCGGCTAGGGTCCGAGCTTGAGGCCACTGGAGGAGGTTTTGAGGAATGGTAAGGTCGAAGAGACGTCCCAGGGGTGACGCCGCAGAGACTGGACTGCTCAAGTCGGACAGTGTTTGGCTAGTGCTGGCGAGCTTGGACGTACGTTGGATTGTCATGGTGCCATCGTCACGTTCGAGAACAGACAGTCCCAGAGCTTCCAAGAGACGCGATAATTCCCGGACATAGTTCGCGAGACGATTTGACAGCTCCATGTCCTTGATCGACCGGTTTGCAAGCCTCTCCATAATCGTAGATAGCTCTTTACCCCTGTCTGACTGTGTTGAGTTCAAAATTGCAAGCTCGTTATTGAGGCGTTCTATCTCTGCTTCAGCTTCAGCTAGGTCCGTCGCAGTCTGTATAGCCTTTGCAGCCTGGTCTTCTAGCCGTTGCTGGAGTACTGCTGAGCCAGTTTCGCCTTCGGCGAATTTGGCTCGCAAGATCCGCAGTTGTGAACGACCATCTTCTAGTTCTGCTTCGATCGTCGCAAGTCGAGCCTCACGAACACTCAAAACGGCTGCTAGCTGATCGTGGCTCCGTTTCAGTGACTTCTGTTGCATGGCCATCTCTCCACGCTCAATGCTGGTTCTGTCTATTGTATACTGCAGACACTCGTTCTCTGACTTAGCGACATCCACGGCTTCCTGAAGTCTGAGTTTGTGTAAGCTAGCCTGATCCGAAAGGCGCGTCAGATTGTGGACCAGTTCAGTCAAGGTCTGATGTGACGATAGCACTAAGTCGGCATCCTCAGAATCCTGCAAATTTCTTTGGATAGTAGCCATAGCTGCCTTGCAATCACGTTCTTCCTCATGACGTCTCCTGGCTGTGGCTTCGAATTCGGCAATCTGTTTCCTGGCAATTCCGAGTTTCTCATCGGCTTGAGTCTTATCGTTTTCTCGACTAACAACTATACGTTCAAGCTCATCCTCGACGTTTTCAAGTTTGCGCTTCCAGTCCATAACCTCTTCTTTCAACATTCGTCGCTCATCTGCAAATTCTTGTTGTTGCGCATTCATGTTTGCAAGTAGATCTTGCCGCGTCAAGCGAGCTTGTTCAGTGTCATGCTGCAGCTGCCGTTTCTCCTTTTCCAGCACTTGGTTCTTCTGTGTTGCCTCATATATATCAGCTTCCAAAGTCACTATTCGTCGAGCCAAGACCTTCTCATCTTGTGGTTTATTTGAGGACGCTCGTCGCGAATTCACAGACGCCTTCCGAGACAGAATGTCTACGTTGGATTTGGGAGATGGCACTGGGGATAGTGCTGGATCAGGTGAAGCCACTGGAGACTCTGCACGTGGTAATACCGGTGCCTGGAACAGGTTCGCGGAACTGCTTCGGATTGTTTGCGTTTGATTGAAGACAAGATGTTCCAGTTTCCGTACACGACTTTTCTGAGCCTTGACTTCTTCCTCGAGCTTTTGATTAAGTTCCTTCAGAGCAGTTGTTTCGTGGCTGTCCCTCGACAGGAAAGAGCTTCTACCACTATCAGCATCGTAGACACTTCCTGACTTGAAGCCTTTGAGTTTCTTCGGATGTTTATTGGTGGGCTTGTCAAGTTCTCGCATTACCTCTGAAACTCTCTCCAATACAGCTTCGAGTACAGGCAATGATTCTAGAGCTTCTTTGTATGCTAATAAATCTGCCCTGGTCGCATCAGGTAATTCATCGTCACCATGATGCAATTTCAGCTCCAAGGTTGGGAGTCCGCCAATTGGTACGGAAGCGACTAGGTGCGCATTACTCTTTAGCCATTTCTTTCGGCGTCTCTCTTCCTCTTCTTTATATCCGCCAATATCTTCAGCCAGTATTTCAGACTCACTGCTCAGTTTGTCCGACCACTCCTTTCTGCGCACACATTCGATGAGGAGGACGCCATACGCGAGTGGTAGCTCCGAGGCGATGGAAACTGCTTCAAATGCATCGGCAGCGTCGCGAGGGAGATCAAAGTCAGACACTTCGGCGTATACGGATGCAAACGATGCTTCAGTTTTGGCAATACGTTGCATATTCTGTACCGCTTCTTGCACAACTGACTCTCGTTGTGCCGCTATCACTTCAAGGCCATGTACGATCTCGTCATAATATTCGACCATCGTTGGAAGGTAATTCTTTGTTTGCAGAGATGCAATACGAACTGCTTGACCAGCAAGCCGGCCTTCAGAAATGAGCTCTTCAATGTGAACACAGTCAGATACAATTTTGTCAACAAAGACTTGTATCTCTTCAACGTGCTCAGTATATGCAACATTGTTTTTGTTAGACGCAACCCGGGTCGCATTCACTGACTGAAGAATTGCCTCTGTGTCTTGCAATACATCCTCCACCGGATCTCCAAGAGCCTCGAGCTGTGATCGCAGTGATTTCTGGCTTTGCTGTAACATGTCCTTATTGCGCTCACAGTCTTCCGGCTTCGCCAGGTTCGCAAGTGTACTTTCATCATCGTGAATCACTTGATCGTCCCTCGAAAGCCTTGGAAGATATCTTAAAAGCGCAGTCTTGGCCGGCAGTACCTCCAGGCAAGAGATGATAGCATCTGCTCCCTTGATGGCCTTATCTTGCTCCGACAACAAATTACCTGCCCAGGTCGACGCCTCCTTGTACTTCTGGTCAAGCGTCCTGACGTGAGACTGCAGGTTTCCAAGAGCGACCTCGGTACCTCTTTGTATGATCGCAAGTGCATCCCTGCTCTTGGCGATCTCCGTGGCCAATGAAGTCGCCTTTATTTGTACATCTTCCGCCCATGCCTGACGTGCTCTGAAGAGGAGTCGCCATCCTTCGACATCAGTAGGCTGCACCGAGTCTCGCGGAAAGTCTTGCAGCGTAGGGGTCTGGAGTGATTGAGGAGGGTGGACGGAAAGTCTTCGAGATGTGATGGAGGAGGGGGAGAGGAGTTGGCGATTATATAGAAAGACCTCAGCCTGTGATAAGCATGTTAGCGTGGTGATTCCCATAATTCACGATATAGCGTACTCCATCCAGGATTGATTGCAGCTTGACCTGCTTGCCCGCGTCTGTGAGCAGGATCTGGTGTGCCGCTGCTATGCCGGAAGCTTGGACAAGCCATGTTTTGAGTGTGTCGCTAGAGGTCAGATGCTCCGAATATGCGGTGAATCTCTGGCCTGTGTGCGCATTCAAGACGTGCAGTAGCATCCCCTCCAAGGTCCTTCTTGTTGTTGGCCTGTTAACAGTGATGTGTTGTCTCGAGTCTAAGAGGACCCTGATGTTTGGGATGTGTTTCATGATTTGGCATGTGATTGTACGATCGACGTCAACAACTTTTTAATTTTCTGAAACACTCCCGTAACAAGTCATACAACAATGCCGTCAGACATAGAAGATGTGCGTGATGATTTCCCGCACTGATCAAGTACAAGACTAATAATATCATATCAGCTCGTGGGATTTCTGCATCATGGCAACACCCAGATTCGGCAGATAGGTATGTCGATGTTAATAACGTGCACTCATTCTGCTCCGCGCTGATCTTGCTAACACATCCACAGCCGTAGAAAACCTCGTGGGATATTCGGCCCAAGATCCCAAAATCTTCAAAGTAAATCAACTAGAACCTATCAAAGATCTGAAACTCCTGGTCAAGGATTACTCGCCAATAGCCAAGAATGTAGTCACAATGCTGGTCAACCTGTCAGAAGACGAGGAGATCCTCAAGGTCTTAGCGCAGGACGACGCCTTTCTCGAAACACTCATGTCACGCATCACCGTATGTTAGTTCTTCCTATATCCCCACAACGCAGATCTACTGGGAAAGCTGCTAATAGACATGAGAGTCATAGAACCAGAAAGAAATCAGTTCCAACGAGCTCGCCATGCTCTTCGCCAACCTAGCAAAATCAGACGACCTACTGCGAATCCTCAAGATGCACCGCACGATACCGTCACCACTATCAACGTCCAAATACTCCATGGATCAGCTAATGGACTGTTTCGTGAAAGGCGCCGAGGGCTCATACAACAAACACGCCGACTTTGATTTTCTGTCCTATTTCTTCGCGGATCTATCAAAAGTACCACACACTTTCTATATATCCAGCTACAAACTTCCTTCTGTTCTGCCTGACTAACACTCTCGCCCAGCACCCCGAATGTCGAGAATACTTCACCAGCCCACAAAGCCGGGACAACGACATCATCCCCCTAACCAAACTCACCGTCTTCACCGAGCACAAATCCGTCATCCGGCGGCAAGGCGTTGCCTCCACAATCAAAAACGTCGCGTTCCAGATAGACACACACCCGCGCTTTCTCGACCCAGACCAAATCAACATAATGCCGTACCTGCTACTCCCACTCATGGGCCCGGAAGAATACAGCGACGAGGATACAGACGGCATGCTCGAAGACCTGCAACTACTACCTCCGGATAAAGAGCGGGAGAAGGACGTGGAGATCTTGAAGACGCATTTGGAGACGCTGCTGCTGTTGACGACGACACGAGAAGGGAGGGATTTGATGCGGCGGATTAAAGTCTATCCGGTGGTGAGAGAGTGTCATTTGCATGTTGAGAATGACGAGGTCAGAGAGGCTTGTGAGCGGGTTGTGCAGATTTTGAAGAGGGATGAGGAGGGTGAGGGCGAGGATGTGCCGCCGACGGCAACAGAAGGCATGTTGAAAGTGGAGGAGGAGGAAGACGAGGAGGATCAGATTGTTGAGATTTTGTGAGGAATATGTCGTTGGGATAGAAGTGTACAAGTATGGTGAGCACGTATCGAAGCCATATACTTCTTTCAGGAGTTTCGTAGCGTGGTAAAACCTGGTGTGTTGAGGGAGTGCCAGAGTACTTTAGCGTTAGCTAGACCCTCTCCACCTTGTCGCACTCTTAATAAGTTAGGTCCTGTTGTGGGTGCTTGTTAGAGTACGAGTTCAGCCAAGTCCCAGGCTGTGAAGACTACTACCGAGGATAAGATAGTGAGCATGGCGGTGCTACTGGAATCGCACATGGCTCCGATACCACTGGCCATTCAGTACCTGGTATGCTTCGATGCTAATTCGTCATTTGATCTTGACCACTCCAAGGAGCATTCTTCTAGACCAAGGATGATCATCTATAGCAGCCACATTGTTTACAATCTTGCCATGTCCGCAAGAGCCACACCTCTATATAATACTCGGCCGATCATTTCAATCTCCAGTCTTTGCTGGAAAGTCACCATCAACGCACCTTGCTCAACCAAGAGCTACTCATCGTACGCTTTCCTCCCTCGCCTTTACATTTTCCTCCCGCTTTCCCACCACCTCAATTATCCTGATTGCGCCATATTTTTGATTCCCCAGAACTAGGTACGTATCCTGTACAATGTTTAAAAGTGACGGGTATACAGTTTAGCATAATTTTATATGTCCTTTGCGCATTCGAAGCGCTGTCTCAGCCTTATCTTAACATCGGCCGTGTTTGTGGTTTGATGCTTTTGCTTTTAATTCGCACCACCTTTGTAGGACTTCTTGCCGACTGTGAATGGCACGTAGCGGTATTTGATCATGTGTTGGATCTGTCTTCGCACTGTTGAGAGAGAAGAGGGAGATTGTGTTAGCCGTCTTATGCTTGAATGTGGTAATGTTTGCGATTTGCACACGAATGTCCTTAATTCATTATTGCGTTCCTGCGCCCACACCCCTCCCGCCCCAAAGGTGCCAGTTCCCTTTCCGCACGCATCACCAAAAGCAACCGCACTCCCCGAAACCCACTCTCCGCAACACCCATCCCAATGCATCGCCCAGAACAACAAACAAAAGAAACACAACAAAAACTTACTCGTCAACACAAACAGCAAAATCCAATAAACAACCAACACAGGCCAAAACACCGGCACATCAAACACACTAAACCAGCTCGCCACAAACCCAATCGCAACCGCTTTCGTCGCACTATACCAGAACTTGAACTCTGGTAATCTGCGCACAAACGGACGGAATTCCTGGTCGTTTTTGGTGGGTAAAATGCCGGCGCTCGTGCCGCCTTCTTCCATGTCGGTGTCGGAGTCGAGGGAGGGGTCGAATTTGGGACTTAGGAAGGCGAGGAAGAGGTTGAGAAGGTAGATTCCGAGGGAGTAGGCGACTGTGGAGGTGGGAGGGGCGGTGTTAGATTAGATGGAAAGTGGTAATGGTGAGTGGGTTGGGTAATGTGCATACCAATGTACCATCCTTGCGCTAGAAAGATGCGGAGGAAGAATATTAACAGAAGGACTACGGTGCCTATCCAGCGGTATGTGGCAAAGGGAGTGCTCTTGTCAAGGTAGCTTTGATATATCTGTGGAGATCGTCGAGGTAATGTTAGTAATTTTGTCCTTTTGCTAATCTTGATCGCCTAGTGAGTTGGCTCCTTTCGTCCGAGTGGCAGCCCAGGGAATCATGGTATGAGAGGACAAAGCTTACGCGACCGACGCGCGACGTCTGTGCTGATACGGCGGCGAAAGGAGTGTCCGCTGGCTCGGCTGAATCCATGATTGTGATTGTAAAGTTGTGATGGCGGGAGTGTGAAGGGTTTCAGGGTAACTAGAGAAAGAGCGATAAGAGGCGTCCGATTTGTTGTATTTCACAGCGAAGTAGCGACAGCAGGGTGGTTTGAAGATGGAATCTCGTCTTGTCGATGTATGTTGATTACTCTACTTGGAAAGATGTGTCCGTCTTTTGAGCCGCAATGCAGATCAGCTTAAACCCTGGATCATCGTTTCAGGGGCGAGAGTTCGTGCTAACCACATTCAGTAATTTGCATCCGTCCTCGACACTTCCGAGGTCCCTCCTCCTTAGATATTCTGAAACAAAGATAAAACACAGACCTTTCCAACCATGTCTGTTGCTCGTGCTAGCGTACTCCGTACAGCGAGAGTCATTCCAGCTCTACCATTTCGTCCACTGATCAGATTCCAATCCACAGCAGCTGGCGAGGAATATCAATACATCTTGACTTCGACACCAAAGCCTGGAGTTGGTCAAAGTATGCAAGTTGTGATCTCTTGAGAACCAAAACTATGGTGGTATGACTATATGGCTAGTGTTCTAGTCTAATTGTTTTGTCTTTACTATACAGTAACGTTGAACCGACCCAAAGCGCTTAATGCGCTAAGTTCGCCTTTGTTCGAAGAGCTGAATGATGCGTTGAAGAAGTTTGATGAGGATGAAGCTGTCGGTGCTATCGTGTTGACGGGAAGTGAAAAGGCTTTTGCAGGTGAGTTTGCTCATGCTCGATCAATGTCCAAGGACTTGTGACCACACCACACCACTCAGAAAAAACCATTACATGGACAACACGGCTCTAACAACCTCCCTGTTTCAAAACAACAACCCAATTTCCTTCCATCCCCCTTCCCCTCCTTTTCTCGTCTTCCCTCCATCGCCCCACTAACCACCCCCTTCGCCTCAAGCCGGCGCCGACATCAAAGAAATGTCCACCCTCTCCTTCTCCCGCGCCTTCAAATCCTCCTACCTGCGCTCCTGGTCCACAACCCTGACCTCCCTCTCCACCCCCACCCTGGCCTCCGTCTCCGGCTACGCCCTTGGCGGCGGCTGCGAACTCGCCATGCTCTGCGACATCCTCTACACAACCTCCTCCACCAAATTCGGGCAACCCGAAATAACCCTCGGCATCCTGCCCGGCGCAGGCGGCACGCAGCGCCTAACCCGTGCGCTCGGCAAGGCCAAAGCAATGGACCTGATTCTAACAGGACGGATGTTCTCAGGGGCCGAGGCGGAGAGGTGGGGCCTCGCTAGCCGCGTGTTTGAGACACACGAGGAGTGTCTTGAGGCGACTGTGAGCGCGGCGAGTAAGATTGCAAGTTTCAGCAGGATTGCGGTACAAGCGGCGAAGGAGTGTGTGGGCAAGGCGGAGGAGGTTGGACTTAGTGAAGGGGTTGAGTTTGAACGCAGAGTGTTCCATGGCATGTTTGGGACGAAGGATCAGAAGGTGGGGATGCGGGCGTTTTTGGAAAAGGATCGGAATCCGAAGTGGGAGCATGAATGAATGAATGAGGGATATATCAAGGAGTTCGTAATTGACCTTATTGGTGTGAGTACAATTTCATCAAAGTAGATTGCAAAGTGGCTCATTGCAAGTTGGCTTAAGTGCGTCGGGCTTGATTCGATTGATTACATTGGGTGGATGTTATTATGATCAAGGCAGCTATGGTCATATCAGTTTTGTCACCATGCACATCGTGCAACCCTTGCTCCCGTTCGGCCAGACCAAAGCCCCAGAGGCGTAAGTCACTTGGCAGTGTTTGGAGTGGGAATTCTGTCAAACATCATCGGATCAACAGCTGCTGAAACCTTGATCCTGTCGAATATACAACTACTTGCTTCTCTAGTATAATGTCGACAAGACTCCTCCGCCAATGCAATTTCCAAAGATACCGCCTATCCATGGTTCGAGTCATCCCATCATAATTCATACACATCAATCCAAACACCTCGTCCACATACATACAATAGTCAGTTAGCCAACATTCAAGGTCCAACATTCTCATCAACCTCTATCTCGGTATTCCAAGGCCTCGCCTTCAACACCTTAATCTTCCTACTCGGCGTTCTTCCTCCTGTGATTTCCTTTCTCTCCCTATCCAAACCCTTGATTTTAGACTTTAATATTTCATTGTCTCTTTCCAATGCCGCCATCTTCTCTCTCAACCCATCGAGCTCGAGCTCGCTGTTGCCGTCAGGGCCAGCTTGTACATCAACACCAAGACCTCTAACAAGAACATCGACCTTTTCATCGACATGGCCTTCGACTCTCTCACGCTCTTCCTCCCATGCATTTGCCCATCGAGCTCGTTCTTTTTCGAGCTCAAGTGAGAAAGCATCCCAGCACTCTGCTCTGATTTTGAGTTCCAACTCTTCAAGCTCCATCGCATGTTGTTCGGCTTGCTCTTCCAGTGTAGCTCTAAAGTTGGCAACTTCGGCGTCTTTTGTTGCGCATGTTGGACATACACCATGTTGGCGTGTGGAAGGGCCCATTGTTGTACTTGATATTGAGACAGCATTCTGAGCTCCGCTCAGGATTGTCGACGTGACGCTCGGTATCCTTGGTACGGTGACCTCTCTGGCCAAAGCAGAATATCTCAAGATCTGGCTTGTGGCGTTGAAGTCGCCTCTTGGATCTGCTGTCACAATCATGATTGCCTTTTGCTGATGCGTACGATGTGTAAGCTGAGCACCTTGAGAAGATGCTGCGTTAGTGGAGAAGGCGTTCGAGAAGAGCAATTCGGTCAGTTTGCATTGTCGAAATGGTACGACTTTAGATGCGTCGGCAGTCCCGTTGGTGATGTCTGATTGTATTTGCATACATTGTCCAAGATACATCAGGGATTCGTTGATCTTGCCTGCTTCAGCAAGGGTAGCTCCTGCTGTGTTGGCTGTGCGAGCACGTTCTGAGCCTGTGCAGTGGTAAAGAGAGATTGGTCAGTTGGGTTCCGCCATTGATTCATCACTGTAAGCTTACCCGCGAGGTCGACAATAGTGAAAGTGTTACCACTCCACGGGAAGTTACTGCCCTTTCTCCTCCTCTTCACATCGATGCAGAAAAATCCATGACTTCGTGATGATACTGCATTACTGCCCGTCCCAGTCACCCTTCTCTCCAGTAACCCAGTCTCCATGATAAGTAAAGCTTCTTGGAAACTCCCACATACAATCTTCCTCAAACCAGTGACCACCTTACGATCAGCCGAGTATCCTGTATTCTTGAACAACAACTGTCGTCTTTTTTCTTTTGGTGTCGTCTTGGAGTCGACGAGGAGGTCGAATATCTTGTCATTATAGACTTCGTATAACGACACTACGATGGCGTACTCGCATTGCTCGTCAATTGGCGCGATGATGTGATTGATATTGGGCGATTGTGGTAGTGAGGCCATGCTTGGCAGTGGCTTTCGAGATGAGTTTGTCGAGGTGGGTATAGGGGGGTATATAAACGCACTGGATTCCTTTATTTCAGGATGTCTCAACTTAGCAACACTTCTAGTAATTCTACCAATGCCTGTGACAGGTCTGATACTCTCCTTATTCGGAGATGTCTTGTGACGTGAAGGTGACAGCATAGTGCTGAGACCGAGGAGAGACTTGTATGAGCCCCACGAAGGAGGCGCTACAGGTAGTGGATGTGCGGGGGTGGATTGGTTTGTGCTCACCGTCATGGGCGTCTGTGCGCGCGAAGTGCGGCTGTTGCCATCACCATATATAGGATCCAGAAATTCGGCGGCTGTAAACAGTTGTGCTTCGGACACGTCGGATATGGCGAGCTGATTGAGTGCAATGGTTGGATGGACGATAGCTTGGCCGACACTTCGAAAGAGTACATCGAGAATGAGCTGTGTTAAGCCTTTTTGCGTCTTCGAGCCTAGGATGGTGTGACTCTGTGATATTTCTTAGCATATGACCCAATGCTCAGTTTCAACGTGTCTTCACCTTGCCGGATCCCGTCACTCCCAACGTGGCAAGCAGACTGTCCTTGCCATCTTTTCCTTCTTGTCCAAGTACTCCTTCAACCAAAGGCAGGATTTGCACGCCATCAAACACGTCCAGTTGTGTTGCAGTGTCTTCAAATACTCTTGTGAACGCAAATTTCTCGACCGCTCTTTTGCGAAAGTCGTTGGTGGGTGGTTTGATTGTGATGTGTGTCGAGAAGCCATGGGAAGATTCGTCAAGATCTATGAAGCGCTCATCGGAGGAGGAGGTGTGAGGTGGACGCAATCGTAGGAAGACGTCAAACAGGGACGTTGATGTCTTGGGAGTTGACGGGTCCATCCTAAAGGACGCCGTGTCAGAGGATGCAGATGTACAGAAGTTCAATTGAGTTGAGTGATGTAACATTCAGTTTGTTTACATCAACAAAGACATGTGCTCTTGGCGTTTCAGAAAACCTTATCTGTTATCTGAAACGACTGGCAAAACGACTGACCGGCTGTATTCTACTCTCAAGAGCAGTCCTTGTGGTATATAAGGCAAACATCATATACTTCATAATGGATATCTATACTTGGTAACAATAGCGCTACGTATCTGTACCGCTGCTTCTGAATGCAGAACATAATTGAATGTACTGGTTCGTCAAGTCAAGCACATGTTGAGGCAATGCAGTTGCCTGCACCATACTCCTGATCTTGACAGCACCTTCATCCTCAATGAGACGACGAACAACCTCGAATAGTGCCGGGGAGAACTATAGAACTGGTTAAAAAGATGTCCAAGGAGTATTTCACCAGTCCAGTCGACTTACTTCAGAATACCACCTATATTGCCAACAGATCAATCTAATCATGGCACCAACTGTACTCCTTATGTCTCCCTCTCTTTGCCAATTTACCAACACACCCTTCATAGCTCTTGGACTGAATTTCGTGGCCAGGCACTGTTGATACGCTTCAACTCCTTCCTTGCCATGGTGCAGTCTCTCAGCCAATTCACCCAGAATCTCCCATTCTTCAGGTGCCTTCTTGTATTGTATCTGCTGTTGCTTGTACTGTGACATTTCTGTTCTCCAGATTGTGTAGACACGTAGATCTTCATACAAGACCATGAAAAGGTTGTCGAGCCAGCGTTCACAAAGGCGCTTGTGCTTGAAAGAAGTATATGTTTTGTGGTCTGGATCAGCTTCTGCGTTGTCAGATCCAGCCTTGACAGCTTCACTGGCAACAGTGACTGCAGGTTTGGATAAGCCAGCGTCAGTGTCATCGACGGCCGTTGCTTCAGTTGTAAGAGAAGCAGATGAACTGGCTGCTGCAGCTTCCGACGCTTCACCATTCAAAGCTACAGTACTTGCATTACGGCTTCTTGGTGGTGCGGCGGTGTGCTTTTCATTTCTGTATTCCTCTTCCATGACAAACACTTGACTCCGCACCCTCAGTAGCTGATCCCAGCCAATCTTTTTCGTTATCTCGGTCAATAGTGCGTAAGCCTTTTCGAATGTGCCTTTGAATGTTGCTGCGACGAGCTTGCGAAGAGTCGGGTGAACAACATCGACATCGCTTTGTGGCTGTTGGTCGTCGATCTCATCGCATGCGCTCTCTGGCATGATGGGAAGGTGTACTCGGTCTGGGGTGGGCATTCTGGGCATGTCCTTGTCTTGGTAGGTGAACATTGGACAGGAGTTGAGTGTCAATAACGCAAGTTCCCACTGCTCCAAAGCAATGTATACTTCCGCTAGTCGTGCCCATGTACCAAACTCACTTGGTGCCGAAACGACAGCACGCTTTGCTAGTTCGAGCGCCATCTCATTACGACCCTTTTGTTGGCAGAAGTATGCCTGTGTGTCTAGCAACGCGTAGTCCATAGGGAGCTCCTCAACAGCGTTGTGCAGTAACCTCACTGCCTTGACTTCTTCGTCTGCAGAAATAAGGATTTGTGCTAGCAACGATGAAATCTCTGGATCTCTTGTTCTAAGCTTTTCGAATAGATTGATGCCGGACGTGAAACGACCTGTGGTACGAATGTAGGACAGGAGGCCAGTGGTCAGGTGGTTTGAAACAAGATTTGGTACTTGCACTTCGGGGTCAGATCCAAGTTGCCAGCCTGGTAATGTTATTAGCTTGGTCCTGACGATAGGGAAAGGCAGCCTCACCATTGAAGAAGAGTCTTTCTGCAGCATCCAAAAACTTGTGTTCGGACTCCGTGTTTGTGATCGGATTGAACCTGCGACAACCAATAATCTTCCTGACTGCCTCTCCTGTTCCGCTGTCCGCGTAAGAGTATGCCCTCAACACACCACATAGATATGCTTCCAACCAGAGATGCTCAGTTGCCACTCTCTTGTCTCCTCTTTCATCTATGCAATAACTCTCAACAGATCCTGGTATCCGCACTTCGACGCGCATGTCTAATCTCGAAAAGGCATTGTAGCAGCTGTAGATACCTGCTGTTATTTTGTAGTTCTTGTCCGTTGTTGAATGCATTAGTGTCATGACATAGGCTGCCAACGTGGCAGACGATGAGGCGTCCACACCAGTGACATGATGGTATACACCATGCTGTTTCTTTGAGGCCGACTTTATTGACTGCTTTGTAAGATGGACGAGATCGGGAGGACCGAGTTCGCGAAGTGTCTGAAGACTGTCCGTGCGGTTCTCTACAGCCGAGAGGATATCTTCCTCGATGAGTCTTGCGTCAAAGTATCAGCTTGAGGTTATGCGCGCGTGTCGGTATCTTGGATGTAGCTTAGGACACGGTACTCACTCAGGCACTGCAGGCTGGAGCATTTTGCGCAGCGCGCTGACAACTGACGAAGGGAAACAGCAGGAATGAAGTGCTATCTAAGATACTGGTTGTGACGAAGGCTGACGATGACGAAGACTATGGAGAGTGCAATGGAGACGAGTTAACAGTTGTGGTTGTTGCTGCTGTTTGGCCAATTGGCCAATGGAGTCAAGGCACGCCAAGAAACAGGGTCTGTGTTTCAGGATTGGACTTGATGTGCTGGCTTCTAAGCTGGCAATAATCCGCCGACCTTCTCAATATTTGTCGTCGTATATCCATCTGACACTGGCTTCACGTCTGTCTAGAGACACTCCTCTCCTATCCTATATTGCTATTCCATCTCTTGGGCTGTGACACTATCAATGCCTGTAACATTGACCAGCCACTCCTGCCGATGACGTTACTGTCTCTAGTATACTCTCGGCAGCTTGCTCTCGCGCTTCAACTGCCGACTCTGAATGTCCATCAGGTTGCGTCCGCGCAAATCCAGCGGTGTCCTGTCCTCATTCAGATATGGCGTTTCAGGTATGCCAAGATCTGATGATGATCTGATAAGGAACGGCACCTCAGGGGAAGCCGAACTCGATGGCGAAGAAGACTCAGACTATGAATTCGAGGATTTGTCTCCTCAGATTTCGAGAGTAGTTCCTGATCAATCACCGAAGCCCAACGATGCTGCGGACAAGCTGCTTGACGACTCAGCCTACGCCGAAGTCAGGGCTGCGGTAACTCCAGAAGATGACCTATCCTTGAGCATCAACACTCCCCGAATGTGGACTTTATCATTACTATTCGCTGTTGTGGGTTCTGCGACAAACATGTTCTTTTCATTGCGCTATCCTAGCGTATCCATCACGCCCGTTGTGGCATTACTACTGGTACACCCACTTGGTTTGCTGTGGGATGGTGTATTTAAAAGAACAGATGATCCTGTGGAGACTTTCGTCAATGGTACTTTGTGGTCTTCACAGAACAGTCCGCACTCAAATGGCTGGGTACGGTTTCGAAGATGGCTTGGACAGGGACGCTGGTCTGAGAAGGAGCACTGTTTAGTGTACATAGCAAGTAACGTGGCTTTTGGATTTGCTTTCGCTACAGATGTGAGTGAAGTCGTCGTATTCGCGAGGGAGGTAACTGACTAGTCAGATCATTGTCGAGCAGACTATGTTTTACAAGCAGGAAGCAACAATCACCTATCAAAGTATGAACTGCATGCCATCGATAAGGAGCCAAGGAGCTGATTATATATATGATAGTCCTGCTTGTTCTCTCAACTCAAATTCTTGGCTATGCAGTCGCTGGTATGACACGACAGTTTCTTGTCAGACCACCCGCGATGATCTGGCCAGGACTGCTTGTCTCAACTGCCATGTTCACAACCTTACACAAGGACGAGAACAAGCCAGCAGACGGTTGGCTAATATCTCGTTGGCGCTTCTTTGTCATTGTCTTCCTCGGCTCTTTCAGCTTCTACTTTCTGCCTGGACTGTTGTTTCCAGCTTTGAGCTACTTCAATGTGGTTACTTGGTTTGCACCAGACAATGTGATCATCGCGAACCTTTTTGGTACTTCTTCTGGTCTTGGTCTATTTCCTATGTCTTTTGATTGGTCTCAGATTGCTTATATAGGCTCTCCTCTTGTTACGCCGTTCTGGGCCGCGATGAATGTTTTCTCTGGACTACTGATCGTTATGTGGCTGGTCGCCCCTATTTTATGTACGTATACTTGCATGCTTCGTCTTTTAGGTTGGTCTAATAGTTCTGTAGACTACGCAAACGTTCTTTACTCGTCTTATATGCCTATACTGTCTGCTTCTGTCTTCGACAATACAGGCAAAGCATATGATGTCACAAGAATTCTGCAGTCCGACTTCACCTTCGATGCAGCCGCATATCAAACCTACAGCCCTGTCTTTCTTCCTATAACCTATGTATTGAGCTACGCTCTACAGTTTGCTTCTCTAACAGCCCTCCTTACACATACTTGTCTGTGGCATGGTAAAGACATTTTACAGCAGACACTAGACTCTTTTTGCAGTGGCCCTTACTCCAGTCAGGATTTCTATCAGCCATCGTCGGCAAGAAGCACTGATGCCCTGCTGGGCAATAGCAACAGAGATGCCTCGAGGAAGGCAGGTCCTGCGAGCCAGAGAAGTTCACCATATTATGATATTCACAACCGGTTGTGTGATCGGTATCCTGATGTTCCCGCAAGCTGGTACTTGGCTACTGGTCTGACCATGCTTATCGTCGGCATGTTCCTTGTTGAATAGTAAGTTGTGTGTCTACTCACTATGAATCTCGGTGGACTGACCACTCAGTTATGATGTTCATCTACCCTGGTATGGCCTACTGCTCGCTCTTGGCATCTGCATAGTCCTCTACTTGCCAATCGGCATAGTCATGGCAATCGCAAACCAACAAATCAGCATCTACCTCATCTGCCAGCTCGTCTCCGGTGCGCTCTTCCCGGGACGTCCAATCGCAAACATGATCTTCGTCACATTCGGCTACGTATGTCTTCCACAGCAGATCCATAATTTTCACATCTTCCAACTCCTAACATGACCAGATAACCTCAACACAAGCCCTCAAATTCTCCTCCGATCTCAAACTCGGGCACTACATGCACATCCCCCCGCGCTCCCTCTTCGCCGTCCAAATGGTCGCCACTCTCACAGCATCTCTAACACAAATCGCCGTCCTCAACTGGATGCTCGCCAACATCCCAAACATATGCACGCCCTCCGCCCTAAACGGCTTCACCTGCCCAATCGCACGCGTCCACTTCAACGGCAGTATCCTTTGGGGCGTCGTCGGTCCCTCCCGCTTCTTTGGCTCTGACGCCCTCTATAGGCACTTAATCTGGGCCTTTCCCCTTGGTGCCATCGCACCAATCCTCATCTGGCTCATAGCGCGAAACACGTCACTTGATAGTAACTGGCGCAAAATCAACCTGCCCATTCTCTTCGGCAGTTTGAGCTGGATCCCGCCGGCGACGGGGTTGAATTTTTCAGTGTGGGCGTTGGTTTGTTTCGTGTTTAATTATCTTATCAAGAGAAGGAAGAGCGCGTGGTGGGGCAAGTATAACATGACGCTTAGTGCAGCGTTGGATGCTGGCGTGGCGTTTGGAGTGGGAGTGGTGTTCTTTGGGTTTGTGTATACGGGGGCTATGAAGGGGTTTAGCTGGTGGGGTACGGAAGTTTTCAAGACTGGGTGTGATTGGCGAGGGTGTGCGTGGAAGGAGGTGGGTGAGGGAGGCAAGTTCGGACCTGAGAGGTGGTGAGAAGGAGTATGTGACGGACTGACTCGCCAGTTTTGGGGTCGTGTAGTGGTGTTAGGGTGGGTTTTATTGGGTATGCTATACTTTAGATTATAGAGCTTGCATTCTTAGATCATCGAGCTACGTATTGGACGTAGATAGTCATCCTCAGGCTTTAGTCTTTCTCTTCAGAATTATAAAAGCGCCAAATGCTGTATTTCATATATCGACATGGAAAACATCCCATTTCATAAAGCTTTGGGGCTAAGTGAAGCAGAAGGGTTATGGTCGTGTCATTCACCACGGCACCACTCACACAACCTCCTCCCGATTACTTTGCGCAGTTGATTCACGACACATCTCTGAACGCGAATATTTGAGGTGGAAGAATCAATGAAGAGTAGAATTATGCAATTATTTAGGTGTGGTACTCCTCACACCATCTACACCAACTATACCCTACCTAGTAACCACCCACACATCCTAATCTTGCCTCAGTCGAGATGCAATAACCACCTCCCAATCCCACAATTTATAAACACTTGCGAATCCTGCCCTACCCAAATCACATGCAATATACCGAAGACGCCCATTTCATATATCTCATTAAAAGCCCTTAGCCTGCTTAGCCTCGAGTTCACTCATAGTGAAGAGCAAAGGCTCCTCGGGCTCTTCCTCATCTACACTTCCGCCGCCACCGCCACCTCCATGTCTAGACATCCCGAAGCTGTACCTTCCGTGTCGACCAGAGCCTGAATCACCAGAACTGCTGTGTTTGAGGCTGTGTGTGGAGCTCCGCCCTCCTCGATGGGCACTAGGCGCAAGACTCGAACGGTCGATGGTAGTGCTTGGTCCTGGTAGGTTCAGACTCTTGTCGACATGTGGTGCTCCAGCTTCCGCAAGCTCGGCAGTAAGTAATGACTTGGGTATGGCTTTGTCTGCTGCACCATCACTCTGGCCTTCAAGTATTGGCTCTTTCATCAACGGCGCACGCTTCCTCTCGCCTCTTTCCCGTACAGGCACACTTGCGGTCCTCCTGCTACTGTATTCCTCGATACTTGCAGCATTGGCCAACCTTCTCAGCTTCACCGAGCTTGACCTTCTTGAGCGCAAGCGATGTTGAGGAGACATGGGCACGTCGATTGGTCTGGATCCAGGCACTTGCTGTAAGTTCGGTTGCTCAGGTTGGTCGTTGGAGTCAGCCCGACCACGGTCAGAGTGGTCACTGTGTGCAGAACTTTCTGGATCATCCTCAAAGTCCTCGGCGATAGCTGCTGAACTAAGGCGTGACGGAATAGCTGGTGTATGGGGAGTATGAGGAGACTTCGGGCCTCCAGGTGACACCGAAGAGAGTGAACTTCCTGCTACAAGAGCTGGGACACGACTTGATGATGTAGACAAACGGTGTATCATGGTCGAAGACGAAAGAGAGTCGGCTAACGCCGATTGTGACTCACGCAAGCTCTTGTACTTGTTCAATGCAGCAGCTGTTTTTCTCGTTGAAGCATCCTTAGAGGCAGCATCGGTGCGATTCAAGCTTCGGAGATCTTTCTTCTGGTCGAGGAGCTTGATGAAGTCGGCAAGTTGGTCGTCGTCGTTCGCTAGTGATCCAGGCATAGGAGAGCTAGGAAGGGCACCAGAGCTGGGTGGACTGTAAGAAGACTGGCTGCCTCGCACACTACTGCTCACCATTGGATCTTCACCACTACCTCGCGATACGCCACCGGAGGACAACCGCTTTGCACGTCTGTCGCCGAAGCTACTGCTATAACGAACAATTGGAGGCTTGGATGAGTTTAGACTTGAGGAATCCACGCCGGTATCTGTTCCAGCACTTAAAGGTATACGTAATGCAGCTTGCGGTAAGGTCGTCGTGAGTGAATTCCTCTTTCGAGTATCTTGCAGTACATCGCTCCTCTCAGACGTCTTTGGCGAGGATTTAGCTTGGAACAGAGGAGAATCCGTAAGAGATCCGGCTTTAAAAGGTGATTTTCCAGCGAAAGACACTGAAGTCCTACGTGGGTCCTTCAGGGATTGCGGGACTTCGCTAATAGCCTTCAAGGATGATTTCGAACTATAGACAGCCCGGTGGTCTGGTGGTGCTCGACTGGGTTGGGCCGTAGTTGGTGGCGAAGCAGAGGAAGCAAACCCTGCGGCAGTACGAAGTGCCGAGAGAGGACTTGTGCCGGGACCAGCATCGTGGTATGTAGCTAGACTGCCATATGCCTGGACGGGCTGCCTGACCGCATCAGATCTCCAATGACTCGGAAGTGAGCTTACGTCTTTGTGGTCGAAGTAGTCCTTCTTCTTCTCATCATCCATGGACGGTCTGAAGCGCTGATCGTCCATAACTCTGAATTGTGAACTCAGAAGAGAATCAGTGTCGACAACCTGGAAATCACATTTCGTACGATATACGACTTCAGCGCAGAAAGGTCCGATTGGTGTTAGTGTGGGTGCAAAGACGTGCTTGATGGTTGTGGGTTCCGAGCTAGGGTAAAGATTGGCTGATAAGGGATCCTTGCCCTCGTGTACAAGATCGTCTGCAACAACGCGATAGGATGGCCTTAGCGAGGTAAGGTTGGCAGGTTCTTTCGCTATTTTTCGTCCAAGTTTCCAAGCAGGAAGTGATCGCAAAAAAGTGTACAGTGCCCGAAACATGACAAGAGAATGCTTGTAAACAGTTGATGCGAAGAGCTCAGGCTCACCAGAGATGCGGTGCTGCTTCAATTCCAATTTCCAGCGTTCCAGGACAATCTGAGTCGGTTTGGCTTTAGTCTTACTGCTTGTGGAGCTTCGCGAGTTACCCAATGCTTTACAAACGTCCCACTTTGTGCCTCGATCGTCTGAGACCACCAGAGTCTGGTTTCTGCCAAGCTCACCAACGTCTAGCAAGATCTCAATCACAAGAGGTTGTGGTTGCTCAGACGTCATGTCCTGGATAGCCCAATCGTACACGTCCTCATCTACCGTGTCCGAGTGAGGAAGTAGCAGATTGAACCACTTGTTGACTCTGATCTGGTTAGATCCTCGAGTAAAAGCGTGTGGCAACTCTACTCTCGAAGATATAACAGTCAATGCTCCTTTGGTGAAAAACCTTTGAGCAATCTGACAAAGCTTCGTCCTTTCTTTCCGATCCGCTTCGGTCATCTCGGCGTTAGCACCAACTCGCTCCTGACCGTTCATCAGCGCCCTATCACTGAGCGTAAGGGACTCGAAATCTGAGCCACGATCTGACAACAAATCCCGCTGACTGGTCGAGCGTGGCGAGGCACTTTGAGGCGGACTGATGGTTGGGCCAGCACGGCCAGCCGAACGTGTGTAGGGATACATCTTGATTGAGGTCGTAAACGGAGACGGCTAACAAGTATGAAAAGAGTATGATATGATAGAACGATCAGACAAGTCTTGATATTTTTTGGTTTTTATGTTGCTGTGTTTGTTTTGTCCATTGCCACGGACTTGAGCTGTATCGCGAGTCAAATGAATGAAGCGAGGCGGCTGTTCTCGAGGAAGGGCGGGTATAGGGAAGTTGGGTCGTGTGTAGCTGATCGAAGGAGATTAAGCCATGCTGTCCAGGTTTCGAAGGTATGGTGAAGATAATTGATTCAGTCGAATGTATGTGAGGGACGAATGGAGGTAATACTCGAGGCAACTGAGATAAGTGTGGTCAGTATACAGCGTATGAGTCACAGGACGTGAATGGCGTGCAAGCCGAAACACCCGGAAACACTCCCAGGTGGTGGAAGGAAGAGGCAAGGATTATGGAGAGTATAAGGCATCATCTTGATACACGCGAGCACGCATGTACTAGTGCATGTCTATCAATCCCTATGTCCACCAACGGCAGGTACCACCAGGGACTCGAGAGTACTCACTATTTACTGGTTTGGCATGCGTGCTTCCCTGGAAACGAGGAGTCACTGGACTGTGAGGTTATTGATTAGCTTAGGGGCAATACACAGCAAGATGCACGCAAGCAGCAAGCAGGTGGTGGGTGACTGAGCGAGAGTGACGATAGAGGTTGGAAACTCATACGATCACGAAAGGCAGGAGGGGTCATAGTCCTTATCAGCAGATAAGGCATGACTAAGCGTCTGCTAATCGCTTAAATGACGATCTGGGTTGGCTGGCATATCTACTACAGACAGGATAGAGGCAATAAGTGCTCAGGACTGCTAACCACTTATTCTTCACATTATCTTGACACAGAGCCTGATGCACTGTTATGAGTCGCCTTGCTTAGCGCCTCCAGCACATCGTTGACCAGATCCTCGCCGTCCTCAACACCACAACTCAACCGAACCAAATCGTCATACACACCTGCTGCTTCCCTTTCTCCTATAGGAATACCAGCATGTGTCATTTCCGCTGGTAGTTCGACAAGACTCTCAACGCCCCCTAGACTCTCAGCCAGAGTGAAGAATTTGGTTGAGGAACAGAAATTGCGAGCAACTTCTGCGCCTCCCCGGACACGGAACGAGATCATGCCTCCTCCTAGCCCATCACGATGTTGCTTCTGCACGATGGCGATATTTTGAGCGTTCAATGTAGGATAGTTGACCACAAGGACATGAGGTGAATCCTGGAGTGCTTTCGCAACAAGAGCGCCATTGTTACTTGCTTGTCGTGCACGAAGATGTAACGTTTTGACCCCACGATGAGCAAGCCAGCAATCAAATGGCGATGGTATTGCGCCAATGGCGTTTTGCAGGAAGCTAAGACGGGTGTGCAGCTCATCATCGCTGAAGGCAGCTACGCCCATGACGACGTCAGAGTGTCCGTTGATATACTTCGTAACGCTGTGTACAACGATGTCGGCGCCGTGCATGAGTGGGTTCTGTATGTACGGGCTGAGAAAGGTATTATCGACCACTACCATAATATCGTGTTGATGTGCAATGGTGGCTACAACAGCAATATTGACTAATGATAGCGTTGGGTTTGAAGGTGATTCGATCCAAATGAGCTTTGTATTTGGTTGTATAGTACTCTGCAGTTTGTGCTGAATATCATTGGTAAAGGTCACAGCTACACCATGGGCCGACGCCACTTTCGTAAAGTAGCGATGTGTACCACCATAGACGTCTGAGACGGAGATGACATGAGAACCCTTAGGAAGAGATTGTAAGATGACCGCGGTTGTGGCTGAACCGGAGCTGAACGCCAGTGCATGTCTTGCTCCTTCGAGAGCAGCTATACAAGCTTCGAAGTTTGTTCGATTTGGATTAGAGGAGCGAGAGTATTCGTAGGCACCTATAGGATGATGAGGGCTTGATTGTGCGAAGGTGGTCGATAGAGATATCTGGGATGTTAGTTAGCAGGCTACTTCGAACCACCATCACGGGACCGGTATTGCTCTTTGCTCCATTTGACTGTTGATTATGCGTGTTGTATCCTCCGTACATGCGAAGGAGGTGCACTCATGTTATCTAGATCCGGTCACACATCACAAGCACTGCAGTTGTGTTGCTGAGACTGCTGGAATCACTCACCGACTCAATCACTGCACCAGTCGCTGGATCGACCGGGGCACCAGCATGCACTGCCAGCGTGCCAAAGCCATGTTTCTTTAGGGTAAACATTACAGATCAACACGAAAGGACTGTGCAAGAGGGGCTTTTGCCAAGCAGAAAGAAGTTCAATTGAGATGCGAAGCACGCAACGAAGTCGAACGACTTTTCGTCTGATGACCTTCGGCCGCTGAAATCACGCAAGGCTTACATCATCCATTAATCTGTCATCCATCGCGTCAGATACCTGGTTACGTCGCTGAACAGCTCTTATATATAATATAGAATGATGTCTATACGTTTTTATATTATCAGAATAAAACGGGAAAGCCACACTCGCAAGCAAGTCCTCCATAAGATAACCAACAAGGCCTGTTGCCATCATACCCACAATCTCCGACGTTCCCCCATCGTGGCCAAAGAGTGCCTGATGCCAGCCAGGTTGCCTCTATGAATACCCATATGCCAAAAGTCGAAACAGCCGCGATATAGATTTCCGAGGTAAGGAGGCAGGCCGTTTTTTTCACTGCTGGGTAATCAGAGCATGTCGCAGCCGTCTTAGACATGGTAACATAGCACATGTCGTGGGCGTTACAGCAGTCCAAGAAGGAGAAATCAGGAACTTTGAAGCTTTTAAGAGCCACACCCATTAGGTGCCAATCTCGGATCGGTGAGTGGAATTGTCTGTGGCGGATATAGATTGATTGACCATGCGCGCTTAAAGTCGCTGATTTGGGAACTCATGGCGTAGATTCCAGAGTATGCTCCAGTTTCAGCAGGCAACGCCAGAACCCTCGTGTCGTCAGCGACATGCAAGCTATAGGGGACGTTGCGCTAGACCATTGATATAATGCCATCACAAGGATCCGGCAGCCAAATGCTGGACGCCTCTGATGCGGAGTCGTTGAAGATTTCTTCGTGCTAGAGGACTTTGGGATGGATGATTTCGAGGTCTTTGATGTTGAGCCAGTGCTGATAGTCGATGGTATTACAGAGGTCTTCGTCGAAGTGGACTTGGACTTTGCACGCTTTGGAATAACCGTACTCGTGCTGAGTGTAGATGCTGACGGGGAACTCTCGGCTACAGAAGACGTTGACCTTGAAGAAGTTGGTATTTGCGATACTGAAGCTGCGTGAGTCTTTGAGGTCGCCAACGAACTTGTCGTCCTTGTGGTTTTAGATTTCGAACGAGTCTTTGTGGTCGATGATGAACTTGTCGCGATTGTGGTCTTTGTTCTTAGGACACTTGCCGCGTTCAAGGTCGAGGTCGAGACAGTCAAGGTCAACGGAGCCAACAGACTTGCTAGAACTCCCAGACTTGGCGGCGACATCTATGACATTGGCCAGTGTTGTTGTTGAGCCTGTCAGCAAAGCAGCAAGAGCAAAAGCAGTGAATGTAGAGAACCGCATCGTGATAAATACCAGACTGTATGCATATGGAAGAGAATATAGGTCGAGAAGGAGGAGACGAAGCAGAACGAGGTATCACATCGTGGACGTACTACACCACCGTCCTGGTTATTATATACATACATCCACTTCATTGGGAGAGTTTTCAGACCGTTCACAATCACAAGGTGTATGCAGGCTTTCATCTAGCGCGTCTAGGTCAGCTTCAGCTTGAAGGATTTATTTCGTATTTAAGAATTCCGGAGATTATTTGTCGCGATGATAGGTCCTTCTGTGCACCTTCGGAACAGACATGCCATGTTGAAGCAGGAGACACGTAGGTGCAGTATGGCAGGACGGCCGGAAAGAAAAGCAACGATTGTGCTAAGTACTGCCTCCGAGGTTGTATTTTGTTTCATGAAATAAAAAAGTATGTTGTGTTCCTGATCGCTACTCCACACCATGTCGTCACAGGCACTCCTCTATGTCTAACCTAGTTGGGCTGTTTCAGATGTACATCAACATCACCCCCAACCAACCACGACGCTTTTTCTTCCTTTCTCTCCACTACAGACTCACCATGTGCTCTTGCTGATCATGATCGTGCCTGCCTCGAGCGGACGTTTCGGATGATAACTCCGCCGCGAGGCCGACAAGCAAGTATCATGACGTGCGTGCATCCCGTCCTCCGCTATACAAAATGATAAATTTAAGTTCTTTTCCTGCTCTGACTTCTCTGGCTATCCTCAATAACCCCTCGTCAAAGTGTCTTTCAGCAACAGCAAAACCATGTTGACTCCCTTTCTCGCCACCGTAGCCGTCCAGGCTCTATTGGCAACAGCACAAAATATCAGACGTGATCCTGGCGTGTATGGACCCAGCCTGGAAATTGCGCACTTGTACTACGGACAATGGCCTACAGGGTGTGTATTCAAAAGACGGCAACTCCAGACATCATGCTGACTTCCCAAAGTGTGACTGTTTCTTCCTCAGGCCGAATGTTCAGCTGCTTTCCTTCCGGACTTGATGCCAACAACACAAATACTGGCAACAATGGTAAATTCCAGGTTGCTGAGCTTATCAACGGCACTGAAGTACCATATCCATCGGTTACTCTCAACTCGCCCCCTGGTGGTCAAATCAACCGAACAACTTATCCAGTCACTTCAGCAAACTACCAAAACTACTTCATCGGTGTTCAGTCCGTCGTCATTGACTCTAACAACATCCTATGGGCCGTTGATACCGGCAGAGCCATTGATCCTACCTCTGGAGTGCTCACCAACAGCCAGTACGGCGGCTGTAAACTTGTTGGTATCAGTTTGAGCAACAACACTGTCGTTAACACGATCGTATTCGAGCCAACTGTATGCTATGGAGACTCTTATCCCAACGACATTCGCTTCGATAAACGAGGTTATGCTTATCTCACCGACTCCAGCAGTGCAGGCCGTACCGGTATTATCATTGTAAATATGGCAAATGGCAATGCCTGGCGTCATCTGAATGGCGATGCTCGTACACGACCTGAGCAACAATTCCTGCCCTGGGTCTGGGGTCAGCCAGTGTATGGCTGGCAGGCTGGACAACCTGAGCAGTACATTTCCTTCGGTGCGGACGGTATTGAGCTATCCAAGGACGACAGCACCCTCTTCTTTGCGCCCACTGGCGGTCATTACCTTCACAGCGTTCCCACAGCCCTACTAAGGAATCAAGGTCCTGCATCCGAGGTCAGGGCACAAGCCGGGGTAAGCACATTGACGCAGAAGGGCGCTTCCGACGGGTTCGCATTAGATCCTGTTTCTGGCAACATCTACATGGGCAATGCGGAGGCGAATGCCATTGTTTTATACAATCCGTCTAACTCAAGCATGGCAACATTCGTTCGCGACCCGACCATTAGCTGGATGGACACCTTGAGCGTTGCTAACCAATATCTATACTTCACCGATAACCAGTTGATCTTCAACCCGTATCAGACTTGGCCAGGTACTGAACGCAGGCAACATCCTTATGTCCTGTACAGAGCCAAGTTGCCTGAGAACGGAACCAGCTCTATGTAGGCAGGCAATGATGATATTAAGATAAAGGCGCCCTTCCGCCACATCAAAATGATGACACTTAGAAGTATCTAGAAATGCAAGTAATATATGTTTTAACACTGCAAGTACAGTCAACACGGTCCTCTCTTAACCTCGTTCGTCTTGGTCAAGTAGACAGTCAAAGTGTAGCAAGGCCAAGTAAGTAGCTTTGTTAAGGTCTGTTTCTCAAAAAGATATCATGATTAGCAGACTGTTGGAAGCGGCAGGGGAAGTTCAGACGTTCCTGTCAAGATTCTCAAGTCTATATTTCGTCTCTTGTATTTGTCCCCTATGCATTTATGTACAGCTTTTGACGAGCAACCAGCTCGTAACCACCCACGTATCTATATTACATTATGTACGTTTCACCATTCAGCATTGAAAGTGTCCTCAACCTCAGTCGTTTCCGTTGGGTGTCGTCACTGACGACATTCCACTCACCAGCTGCTGGAGCCGTAGTAGCGCCCATCTCTGTTTGTTGCCCTTCCCCAACACTAGAATTGGCAACAATAACGACACTCTCACCCTCCTTATCCTTCTAGAACCTGGTGTGAGGACTTCCCACACCTACTTCTCAACTTCCTTACCCTCTCCCTCCAGCCCCTTCCCAATCTCGGGATCATAAACTTCCTCTACAACAACATCCATCAGCTCACCATCATGACTGGGTGTGTCGCTCCCCGCCCTTCCAACCCACTGCAAAATCCTCCACGCTCTTCTAAACTCATCCCGAATAGCCACAATCCCGGGATGCGTCACCGTCCTCGCCACGTTATGGTCTAGCTCAAAGGGATCTTCAATAGCAAAGAGGTACCGATTGGTCACTTGTACATCATGCACCGTGATATTCTTGGCGCCCGTCCACCCTTTTTCCGCTTTCGTCAGTACACCACCAGCAGAGTGTAATGACAGAACTTCTTTCGTCCAAGCGAAGCCGCCTTTAGGCGAGTCATAGCTTTGATGGGCGAAGTAGTGGAAGAAACCTTGCAGTAGCACGCCCAGGGGTTGGCGGTTATGCGTTAGCATGCCCTTGGCGGCGAGCTGCTCAATCTCCGCCTCGTTGCGCCAGAAGTGGACGACGCGGCCGTCGACGACGGTAGCGGTGGAGTTTTGCTGGCGTTGGGCAGCAAGTTGCAGGTTTGGGCAGACGGGCGGCTGCGCGATGTTGATCAGGTAGTGCAGCACCATTAGGACGTAGCCGTAAGAGGAGAGAGTGCCGTTTCGCGCGCTGTTTATCTTGCGGCGCGAGGCCCAGGATTTTATGAAGAGGATCATGAGGCGCACGCGCACGTCGCAGCGCGAGTAGCACCGCAGGAGGGTGGTGTTGTGGAGGCCGAGTGGGTTGGAGAAATTGATGTCGCATTGGATGCCGACTCCGTCTTTGGGAAAGTCGAGAGGGCCGAGTTTGCGTTCGCGGAGCCAGGGTCTGCGTGGTTTGCTGGTGGGGGCTTTTGGCTTTGTGTCTGAGGTTGATATAGAGTTCTCCGAGACGGGTGCTGCTTCGGGTGTGTTAGCGTAGATCCTCTGATTAATGGACCCAGTCCAGGTGTGAAGTATGCTCATCAGGTTATCAAACCTAGGTTCGTGCAGGAGGATGATGCTATCTCAACCGAAGGCTTTTGGGATTTGGGGATGTGCTGTTGTCTTTTTCGCTCGAAATTGGATGTGTGGAGTGCTGATGATTGGATAGAGGGTGCCAATGAGGAGAACAGTGTGACTACTTACGTTGTAACGCCATATTCACGCGCAATGTCTTTGACGTTGTCGAGTCATGTGTTGTAGTCTGGGCGGATGTGGTAGATGGGAGCTGGGAGTCGATAGGTTGTGATGGGTTCTTGGTTTCCTTCAGATCACTCTCGTCTGGTCCTCCTTTGATCATGCCATCATCTGGCGTCATCGTAGGAATTGCGTCTGTTTGCTGCAGATTCTGTTTCGTGTCTGCTCCACCAGAATGTCGGCTGGACTGCTCAGTCTCATCATTGTCAGCACCATCTCTGGTCTGCAACCCAGACTTCACAGCATCTCCTGTTGCTTCCTCCTGCTTCGTTCCCTTATCATGCTGATCTCGCTCTTCTGGGCTCATATCATCCCATTTCTGCCTCTCTTCGCGTAGTGCTTGGTAGAGCTCGGGAGTAGGACTTTCACAAACCTTGATGATGGGCACGCGAGTACGCGTCAAGAGGTGGGCACCGTGCCCCATATCCAGAATAACCTTTTCAATGATTCGAGGCAGCTCAGGTGGCATAGCAGAGGAGAGTAATGCCAGATCCATGTCAGAGCCTGGCATACCGAAGCCAGAGGCCAAGCTTCCGAAGCAAGCTAAACTTATGTTAGGTGCATCCGCAGCAAGCTGTACTTGTAAGGCCGCTTGGATAGATCGCTCCAGATGCGAGCGGAACGAGTCTTTCATGATGAACTCCTTGGGCCTCATTTCAATTTGAGGCAGCATACGTTGAGCTTGTACTTCGAGGTATTGACATTGTGTGGTAAAGCTCTGGTTGAAGGAGTGTTGATTTGGGCGTTGGAGTGGTTGAAATTGGGATGGCGCGGCCGAAGTGTGGTTACCTCTTGGCTGAGGTGGGTGTGTCGGCCCTCGTTGCCATTCGTCAAACTTCTTATACTTCTGCGGCACTCGTCTCCCAGCGACAACTACTTGGGGAACCTGAGGGTTCGAGGCTGCAGAAGGCTGAGGAGAAGCTCCAGCACTCGACATAGCGGCAGGACTATTGGTGACAATCAGATTGCGCAGTCGCGTCTCCAATTCACCATTTTGGGGAGGAGCACTCATGTTGACGTCTACGATAGAATTGGAAATAAGACCGGCACTCTTCAGAAGGTATCAAAATCGAATTTTAATTGATCAAATTCTTCTTTGATCTCAAAGAAAGGGCAATGAGATTCTCAGGACGACTACTTACCAAACGTGACTTGACAGAGTCGTCATTCAGTTTGATTTTGAAGGAAAAGGGATGGCAGAAACTGAAACAGATCTGATACAAGTGAAACTCGAGCTCGGGCCACATGATCCTTAGGGTTACATTCCTGCTATTGTTCTGAAACACCGCCCTTGACTCATCCTTGTCGTTCAACACCAGTAGTCCACGAGCACGTACGACATCAAAGACACGCCACATGAAGTCAATCCTTAACATACTGCCAGAATCGCGACAATAGAGAGTCGTCACTGGGGAATGGTGCAAGAGGAGGTTGTTTGGTCTCGTATCACATATCAATCATACCAGAAACTCGAAAACGCAGAATGTCTGCAACAAACACACCACTGCCTGCTGGTCAGGCTCCCGGCGCTCCAAGACCCATGCCACGTCGCGCAACAGCAAATCCTCTAGTCAGCCGAAAGCAGCAGAGGAGACCACCAGCACAAGCACTACGGCCAACGACACAACGTCCCAGTCATGGCATTTTCCCGACAGATGGAATCAGCGGAGGCCAGATGCCGTTGCAGGCGAACTTGGCTTCTCCCCGGCCTGGTCAAATGCAGCAACCGCAACAGCAACCACCAGAAGAGTTCGTAGATATACCAGTCTATACCACAAAGCGCCAGTTGCTGGAGGGCTATCGACATCATGTGATGAGATTCCTTCCGAATGGAAGCTCTAAATCACGAAATGTAAACATAGCGGACGAATCTCAATTCTCTCGTCCTGTAAAACTTCACCGACGTGACCCACGAGCTACAAACCAGAACCGCTGGCGTGAGGATGGTGATATCTCGGAAGAGCCCGAAACAAAGACAATGGATGCTCAGGAAAGAGAACGATTGGAAGCGCAGAGGGCGGAGAGGAGAGCAGAACGCGAAGCAAATCAGGCACAGATGGCGCCCGTAGCTAAAGCTGCGGCAGCACAGAAGACGAACAAGATGCCATTTGCAAAGAAGACAGAACAGGTGTTCCAGGTCAATAGCGAGAAAGCACACAAGGTCAAAGACTTTCAGCTGCGGTATGAAGAGGCCAAGCCATGGCACGTTGAGGATTTTGACGGTAAGAATATCTGGTCTGGGACGTACGAAGGTGCCTTGTCAGATTGTCACGTCATGATGGTAGAAATGTCCGACGGCCAGGGCGGGACTCGTTTAGACATGATTCCCCTAGAGAAATGGTACAAGTTTAACGCCAAGAACCAGTTCAAAGCTCTCACCATCGAGGAAGCAGAAGCACGAATGAAAAAGAGAGTGAAGGATCCACGATGGTTCATGGAAACACAAAAGGCTACCGAGCAAGCTTCGAAAGAGCGTACATCCCAACGAGGTGGGAAGCTGTACACCAGAGCAGGAGAACGTGGTGAAAAGGCGATCAAGGGCGAAGACGGCGAAGGTCCTGAAATCGCAAACGATATTGACGACATCGATTACAACTACGAAGAAGCCTTCGCCGACGACGAGGAAAATGCATTATTCGAAGGCGGAGAGGATGAGAGCAAAGAAGCTGAAGAGAAGATCAAACGCGAACAACGTGAAGCCAACATATTCGAGCTGAAGGAGCAAAAGGATTTCGACAAAGAAGAGGAGGAAGCCAAAGCCAAGGCTCGTGAAGAGAAGAAAAAAGAAAAGAGGATGCGGAAGCAATTGATGAATAAGGAGAAAAATTACGTCTATGAGGATGACTCTGACGAAAACCCTTACAGTTCCGAGGTCAGAACAGAAATTCTCGGTATCAGACATACAGCAGCAGACTAACAGTGAACAGAGCGACTCCGAAGACAGCGAAATCGAGCGCCAAAAGGAAGAAGACAAGAAAAAGGAAGAAGAAAGAGAGAAACAAGCCGCCGAAAAAGGCAAAGGACCAGCATCCGCATCAACCATAGCCACCGCACCAACAAGCACCCCAGGCACACCCTCCAAACCGACCAAAACCACCGACCCCCTACGCAAAGGCATCCTCAAGCGCCCAGGCTCCCCCAACCTCTCCGAAGCAAGCGGCAGCGAATCCTCTCGCGTCAAAAAACCAAAAAAGAAACATCCTTTAAGTGGTGACGCCTCTTCCACTCCCACCAGCACAACATCCCACCTCACATCCCCCACTAACATGGCAGGCAGTGATGCGGAAATGAGCGACGGCAGCACATTACAAGCCAAAAAACTTAAAATCCGCCTCACCTCCACCAACAATAACAGTGACAATAATGATTCCCCGCGCCGGCCACCGAGTCCTCCGATTGCGTTGCCAACGCCCGAGGAAATCAAGGCGCTTATTCCACTGCAAGGCATGCATTTGAGCGATGTTATCAAGAAATTTAAGAATGAGAAGATTTTGAGGAATGCGGCGTTTTTGCCGTTGATGAAGGAACATAGTAGGTGGGATAAGAATACTAAGATGTTTTATCCGAAGGGGGAGTGACATGGTGGAGTATCAGTGTTTAATGATGGAGGAGAGCAAGGTGGAGATGAGATGCAAGATATTGGAAGTGTTGAGGAGAGAGGTATTTTAGCGGTTTGTGTCTCTGCATTGTCATTCTAGCAGTATCATTTTGCACAACGGACGTTGGCTTGGTCACTACAGGCTGTGTGTACTTTCCCTACCTAGGCTACCTAAGGCTATCTTAATGCGGCAGTCATCGTCATTGCTGCTGTCCATCATTGACAACCTGGCCACGAAATGCAGCTATTCCTCCTAGTCCACGGCGTATCAGCGGTTGCTTCCAGAGACGACATTGTTGCAGATTCAAAGCAGACTCAAATCGCGTAGCCAGATTTGAGACTTAGTCTGATGGAGGCGGGAATCAACACATTAGTGTGGTATCTCCGAGTGTATCCTACGTGCAATTAATTGGTCGAACTACTACCGTCGTACACTTCAGTCTACATCCATCCTTCTCCCGTCAACAAGGCTATTCGCGCCCGAGAAACCTCCACTCTCTCTTGCACCGACTACAGCTTCCACATGCCGTTCTCCTCTTTCCACATCCATGACCACATCTTCAATCTCGCCTGCCTTTCCATCCTCATCACCCTCCTCATCACCGCTCAACTCACTGCCACTCTCATCATCGGCATCATTTCCATCTCGTCGTTCATGCGCATCATCTTCGCGACTAGCAGTACCAGAGCCTGCACGGACATCTTCCTCTCCCTCACCTTCGCAATCATCACTATTAGCACCTGTTTCTGTTCCCATAACAATCGAAGCACTCGTATCCTCGGCTTCTCGTCTACCTCTCCTACCAACACTATCTGGTGGCGGAGGCGAGCCGGTCTTGTTCGCTGCTGCTGCTGCTGCCATAGTCGATGCGGTAGGTTTTAAGCTTGCCACGGTATCGCTAGCGCGTTTGATCATTTCGCGACGGGAGACAACTCGTGATTTGGGTTTGCCTGGCGTTAGTTCCTGCAATGGTGGCAACGCTGGTGCATGTGGTGGAGGTGTAGCAGGGCGTGGCATATACGGCGAGGATGTCGATCCGTAGTGTGCTGACGATGGCCGGACATCAGACGCCCCATCCACATGCATCAAATGCGACAGCGCCATGGCATCGCGGGAGTCCGGACGATGTGGTGAGCCTGCCATCGGTAACGCTGGTGCTGGGATTGGGGCAGGGAGTATAGCGGCTTTCTCTCTCCTCAACTTTGCGCCAATCTCGCGCCAAATCATGCCGTAGGTGTCGCCGAGAAGATCATCTATTTCAGTCGTCTTCAGCAAGCCGGCGTTCAGTTTCTTGAGTTCGGCGGTTTCGCGCAGGACGTCTTTGAGTGGGTGGGTGGTAGATGGGTTGATGGCCCATTCGTCAATGAGCTTGGCTTGGGCGCTAAAGTCGTCGATCTCGATGTTGATGAAGACGAGGTCGGAGAAGCCATGGGGCACGCCGGCGTAGCGGCGATGAAGCTAGGAGAAGGAGTGTTAGTGTAGTGTTGTATTGAGATGAGAGAGGTGAGATAGCTTACCTTCAGGTGTAAACCAACGATTTCTTCCCATAATGCCACGTGCTCGTAGTACTCATTAGGCTTCTTTCGTATCCGGCGTGCTAATATCTCCATGCCCTCTAGGTTGTTTGTCTCTTCAAAGATGTGCGCTACAAAAGAAGCGTATTTCGTCATATACACCCAATGTCGACCAGGTCGCTCATTTTCTGGCTTCCAGATAGTAATGGTGTACGCTTTATTGTAGACGTGCTGATCCACGAGATAGTCCTTCGCCAACTCCGCGCTCGTTTGGTGGTCGTCGGAAATACGGTAGATGAGTTCTGCAGTCCTGTTAACAATGCGATGATGCCAGCTCTTCTTGTCTGCACTGCGAAGCAGTCTGAACACGTCTAGCATATATAGTGACCAAGAAGGAAACTTTGTTGGGTCAGGTGTGCGGGTGAGTTCAAACTGATTCTGCGTCTTCAGGATGTCGGTGATCATGGCGGAAGCTTCTGCTTCTGATAGATCTTCATGGAGAACCATCTTGTGGGCAATGAATACTGCTCTGAAGATTGAATCAAGGATGGGCTCTTGACGATCAGCCCGCTTCAAAGCAGGTAATGTCTCGATAGACCTCATTAGCGCATCTTGCACAGCGGTGGGAGGGTGGTCCGTCACAACTGAGTCATACGCAATGTGTATCTTCCATAGACACTTTGCCAGCATGAAGTGGTTCAGCCAGTTATCTGGCTTCAGCTTGGTAGCCCTGGTGAAGAGATTACTTGCTAGTCGATATGCAGTCAAAGGATCAACAGGCGAGTAAGCATTGAGCACATGATGGCCAGCACCGGTTTTGTAACAATGCCTCTGGGACGTGTCATGTAGCGAGAAGGCTCCCATTGCAAATGGCGGTCGAGAAGAAGCATATATTCTTGTGCCAAAGTCAGAATATAGTTCTGCAAGCTGAGTTGTGATATCCTCTAAAATCTCAGGCTTACGCATAACTGCAGAAACAGCAGCAGCATAGGCATGTATTGCAGCTCGTTGGGTAATCTGGATCTCCTCTTGATCATTGTTCAGACTTTCCGCTGAATAAAGAACTTGCTGCTCTAGTAAAGCATCATATGCTTGTCCAAGACGAAACCAGGTCTCCCAATGCTCTGGATCATACTCAAGGTCCTGCAGGAAGAAACCTATTGCGCTTTGAATATCATCCTCGGGTATCTGAGTACCTTTTGACCTTTGCGCATTGATCTTAGACATAATCATTTGACCTCGAAGAAAATACCAGCCTTTCGAAGCTACGATGGCTTCCTCGGCAGGAATAGGTACTGCAGACATTTCTTCAATGCCTTCCAAGGATCGGAACAACTCCAATGGTCTCAATGGACTCTTCAGGTAAGTATTCAGTAACTTGCGATTGCGAGTGGCTGATAGACTGGTTCTGATTTGACCTAAGGTGGAGTTGACCTTCTCAATTGTCTTGGCTAGGTCTGACTTGAGCAGGTCCTTGATACTCAACCCTTCGGCTTTATCCATGACGAATGGCAAGATCTGCAACGCAGTATCTTTGTCAAAATAATCGGGATCGCAACCATGCTCCCATTTCTCCCAAGTTGAGGAGAAGGTGAAGAGATCGTAGAGATCATACAGTACCTGTGCCAGATCATCTGAAACCTGCTTAGTTGGTTGTCCTAGGATCATAAGCTCATCTTTCATATATTTCAAGTATAGCATATCCGAGGCTTTACATAATTTTCGAACTCCCCAGTGATAATGTGTGTGGCGAAGCAGGACCATCCTGTCATCCACGGAATCTTCGAATGCTTCCGGAACCTGATGCATGCCTTCTCGAATAAGTTTATAGATCAAGACAGCAGTCTCAATTTGCATGTCATGAAACTTGACTGATGCAGAATGGAAACCATCCAGAGGATAGAAGCGAAATGGGTTGCGATTAGAGCCTCCCTTGCCCCCAGCAATACTATAGTCGTCGTAGAGTGCCACAGTATATAGAACGTTCCACAAATCCGCTACAGCATCGATAGATGACCTCAAGTGTGGCATGTCTATGCACTCGAAAGGATTGGAATGTTCTTCGGTCGTTCTCAGGATCTCTTTGAGGAGAGTACTACACTCGCGCAACCACTCGAGGAGCAAGACTTCGCGCTCTTCTGAGTTCTTCAAGCTGTAGTCGGTGGATCGGAAGGCCTTCATCAGGATCTCAATTATCCTCAGGTTAATAGACAGAACCTTTGGCGCGTAATCGATCGTCTGATAAGCGTCTCTTAGACGTTGCCATAGCAAATGGCGTAGGGATACATTTGCTTTGTCAAAGAATCGCAGAAGGTCTTGTGAAGCTGACGTCAGATTGCTCGTCGTTGCTGTCACTGATGTGTTCGATGTCGCGTCATCCTCGACAGCATCGTTGAGTGGTAGTAGTGAATGCTCAAGGAGTGGCTCAAGATCCTCGATGAGGTCAACAGGAGCTTTGCCTTCTCGATCGAAGATGCCGAGGAAGAAATCCATCGTACCCAGTTTCGAAATCTCACGCTCAGCAGCAGCAATAGAAAGCTCGGGTACGATGACGTTGTTTGGCAGCTGCACAATGATATTGCCACGATCAATCGCATCTCTCTTCAGCGCCTCCAAGCAAGCAATGAGGTAGTCGCGACCAGTTCCATCAGCTTTAGCCATATGAAACACCGACGCCCATAAGTGCCGGATCTTGAGCACTTCCAGCGCACTTTCTTCCTGCTTCTCCTGGTTGAAGGTGGAGAGACATAGGTTGAGTGCTTCGCGGGCGAGCTCGGCCCAGACATCAAGGCGATGCTTCTCCAAAGACCTTAAGGCCTCGCTCGTGCGACTTGTAGCGTTGGAGTGTGCAGTATATACTTCTAGATTCAGCTCGAATATGGACTGCGCCAGTTCAACATTCTGTAAGGTGATACTGGGGTTGTTTTCAGCTAGATCATATGTATGGATATTTCCAGCGTCCAAGCAAGCATCAACAAGACATTGTACCTCCTCTGCGAGCTCATCGTTGAGGATATCGAGCATCTGCAGCACGACTTGTTTCAAAGCATGATCCCAATTGTGCATTTGATAGCTGGCACGTTCAGCAGATCCAGCAGTGCATAATAAGCTCTTCAGCCATAAACAAGCCACATCTCGCGCAGTGCATTTCTGATTGTCGACTTGCTCGATCAGCTGTGTCAATGTCGTAGGCGGTATGCTTGTTTGCACTGACTGTCTGCTCGGGTTGGAAGACTCCAAAAATGCAACTAGGCCGATTTCTTGTGCTTCAGATGAGGCGGTAATGCTCTCTGCATGGACAGGCGCCTCATTCAGCACTCGAGACTTGCTTGAATTCCAGGACTGTATACATGCGTAAAAGTCTCGAACGACGTGTCTTAGAGGTAATTGTTCGAGATCCTCTTGTCGGGGAGCCCCTGGTACTGGCTCTGAGCTGATGAGTGCGCGTAAAGCTTCGGGCATTCCGAATCCTTCCACTCCAAGTTTCCTGACAATGCCGGTCATCGTGGCGAAAAGCCATTGATCAGCTTGTATGCTCGACTGGATCTGAAAGTCATAGTCCGTGCCTTCAATCCCTTTCTGTCCTTCATCCACAGCTAATGACTTTCTCGTTCGTGGTCGCTTTGCAGCATTCTTTTCGCCGTCTGCATTTTCCGACAGATTTGCAGCGTCAGTGGAGCGCTTACGTACTGGCAAAGATAGTGGTTGGAGTGTTGAATTGTCGGCGGCTGCCTTCTCAATACCATCATTTGGCTCGGTGGCCGCAGGTTCGGTCGGGCCAGCCGTGTCAGTCATAGTACTATCTAGTTTTTCCGAAGATCCATTTATCGTCGACGCCGGGTTCGTAACACTTTTCAGTGAGGCATCCTGGATGTTAGGGATGGTTACACGCCAAGTTACGCCAGCCTTTGGTATTGCTGAGCCACTATCTTCTCGTCGAATCTGATCCAGTACAGCTTGACCAAGTGCAGACCAAGAGGGTTCTGAAACTTCGAAAACATTGCTGGCTTCTCCATGGACATCTAACACTGATGTTGTTTCGGGTCTGGGCAAAAGTGCTGGTAGAAAAGGATATAGCTTCAATGATTTCTTCCAAGCTAATGGTAGTGGCTTCTTCGTTACAGTTTGTCTGATAGAAAGCTCATCTTCCAGCTTAGCCCCAAGTATAGTGAGATCTTCACTAGCCATTCCAGTTTCGACATTTGCCATTCCTAGAACATCATCCGTAGCCTGCTCATCGCCATCGAGAGCGCCCTCGAGACAAAACCTGGCGATACGGGCACTTCCTAAGACATCACTCACTTTTGCTGCCCGCCTCCAGAGATCAACGTCGTCATCATCCTTATCCAAACTGTTCACAAAGTCTTCCAATGCTTGCGAAGCATTACTGCGATATCTTGGTGTGTTAGATTCAGCATCTTGTTGGAGCTCTGATTCGAGCAGATCGAGATAGTATTGACCGCGATTCTTGTGCGATAGGTGTAGTATTTGTGGTAGCGTGCTAGGTCCTGATTCTCCAGATAATGCTACTGCTTCAAATTGTGGTACATCTTCGAAGATCGTCTCTTGATCTGTGTGGCCGTAAAGCTCGGAGCGCTTGTATTCGGAGAGGGATTCTGGGTAGGTGAAGATCTCGGATTTGAATAGCTCATCGTAAGCTTCTCCTGCTTCTTGTAAGGTTCTTTGGCCTTGCGAGTGGTATTTCAAGGCGTTTGCGTAGATCTTTAGCGCTTCTTCGATTTGTACTTCTTTGGTGTTGTCGGGCTCTTCATCGATTTCGTCGTCATACTCGACATTGAGTGCTTTGAAGGTGGACTGTGATGGTGTCAGTAAAAGAGACCACTCGACTCGAAACAGCAAGCTCACCATGTTTGCAGGAGAGAAAGCACTGTCAGAGGCCTTCTCGTAAAGTGTGGCCTATGTTGATACTTTGACACGTCGGGCGAGCAGAACGACACGTCGCTCATGTCAAGCACACGAAGGACACGAAATATACAGGCATACATTTGGAGTAAATGTTTCAGAATAGTTTCATGACGATCAGTACTGTAATCGGCAGGGTATAGACTACATGTACTTAAGACTACCTAGGTAAGGTACATCTTCAACTATCAGATTACTGCTTCCCTGAAGTGCCTGTTCTAGACTGCCTCGCTACTATGGATCGAACGGCACATGAAGCAAAAGCTTCAAAACTCACACTAACAGTTCAACCCTCTTACCTCACGCACCTCCGCACTGGCCTCAAAACCCACGAAGGTCGTCTCGCCCGACCTCACTACCTCTCTCTTCAACCAGGCAACTACATCAAGATCTCCGCACATGAAGACGCCAGCATATTCCGCGTACTTTCAGTAACACAATATAAGACGTTCCGAGAGATGTTGTTAGCATATGGCGTCAAGGCGTTTCTGCCTGGGGTGGAGGATGTGGATGAGGCGGTGGAGATTTATAGAGGATTTCCTGGATATGTTGAGGGTGAGAGGGAGATGGGTGTAGTTGCTATTGAGGTGATGTTGGTAGGGCATTGATCGTGAGAGATGGCGTCCGAGCACCTTGGTCCGTGTGTATCGGTCGAATCATCTCATATATTTGGATGTGGCTGACTAAAGGTCACACATGACGGACCAAGAACGTCCGTCGTTCGATCAAGATGGCATTACAAAAGCTGATAAGCCCAGCAACAGTCTTGGACAGTTTAGTCTTACCTAAGGTATGTACACTTATTAGTTTATGACCATGTCTTCTGAACCACAACAGAAAATCTTCTTGGTGGGCGCAACTGGAGAGACAGGTAAGCACATCTTGAATGCTTTACTTGGAAACGGCTCTTTCGTAAGTTGATCTTTGCTTTCTCTTTATACCGGACGACTTTTTTCCTGCTCTTAGTTGCCAATTTCTTATGTATTGTGCTAATTTTCCAGGATATTACATGCTTCGTCCGGACTGGCTCAGCAGACAAAGCCAGCACGCAGCGACTTAGACATCGTGGCGTCAAAGTTGTGCTTGGGGACCTCTACGATCCGATTGGAGACTCTTACTGCTCTTCTCCAAGGCATCGACGTTGTCATCAGCTGCGTTGCACCTCCTGCAGTACGAGATCAGATCCCTCTTATCAATGCTGCCGCAGCCGCGAATGTAAAACGTTTCCTTCCTTGCAACTGGGGCACTCCATCAGCTCGCGGATGGATCTTAGCACTTCGAGACATCAAAGAAGAAGTCCATGACTGCATCTTCCGCCACAAGCTAGGCTTTACAATCATCGACATTGGCTTCTGGTATCAGGCGAGCATTCCGCGTGTACCTAGCGGCAGGTTTGATAGTGCTATCTTCATGCCAGTCAACGAGGTATATGCAGGTGGACGAACTCCAAACATGCTCACTGATGCACGAGATGCTGGAAGGATTACTGTTGAAATACTCAAGGTCCAACGTACACTCAAAAAGAGAGTCATTGCATATGGAATGTTCTCAGTCAAAATGAGATCCACACACTCATCGAAGACAAGACTGGCGAAAAGCTGGAGTTAACCATTGTACCATTGAGCTACCTGATCTCTCGTGACCAAAGCTAATAGCGATATACAGGTTTCTGATGACGAAGCTCGAGCAACATTGAAGACTCGTCAAGAGGCTTTCGACGCCGATCCAACTTTACTGACCAATAGATATCGCATGGCGGCGGCGCAGTACGCAATCACCAAATACGTGCGAGCTGATAATACGCCCGAGTATGCCAAGTACTTGGGCTACATCAGTGCGAATGAGCTTTTTCCGGACTTCAAGTACAAGACTTATGCGTAGTTTGTCGATGAGCTTGTGGCAGGCAAGATTGAGAGACCTTATCCGAACGTGAAACTCGGCGCTTGATAGTAATTTCGAGCATGGGACTTCAGGTTCTGGAAGGCGATGTGTGCGAAAGGCTGGCGCGAAGAATAAAACTATCGTGGTTTTCGAGTATTGAGCAATTTCCTGACAAGCGGCGAAGCTTTCATATATGAAATAAGATTGCAGGATTGCCCAATAGCATGAACACTGATAGCATCTCATTTTCAGGTCGCAATAATCAAATGTTGTCACTACTTAATGAACACATACGGCCGCCTACCGCTATCCTTCTATCTGGTAGTGTTATAGATGCTACATTGTGGCCAAGAGTGGCGGGCAATACCGCCATAGTGAAGAGACATCAATGCCAGCACTAAGAGGCAATTAGCACAAGTTTACCGCACGATGGCCGGTCGACTCAGTCGCGTCTGCAGCGTGCTCTACGACTTACATACCTGTGGCAATCTCGGAGGGTTCGTCCGACATCACGAACGAAGCCATTTCTTATCATATCGTCATGTAGTGTCACGTATACATGCTGGAAGCCCATCCCTCAATTCCAGCACCATTAATCTGACTATCAGCCCCACGCATCAGAACGTCGAAAAATGCAGTATCAGCCCCTTGAAATACCCAGTCATCCATGCTTGCCACCGCGTCCGGGAACATTTGATCTTGTTGAAAGAAGAGATTGTCCAATGTGGCTGGTGTGGTGCTTGCCGTATAAGCAGTTGATTGGGCAGTGTGCGTGGACTCTGACTGCAGACTTGGTGCAACAGATGAGTGGTCATTTCTCCCATCTGGTGTTTTCGCAACATGCACCGAGCCAATACCACCAATAGTGACCACCTCATCGAGATCCTGCGCTGGTGGTGTCTTCTTCGTAGACACAGATGTGATACCTTTCCTGGCGATACGGACAGCACCGATATAAGGCACCTTAATAATGAGCACATTTTCGTTGTCATTGTAAGAGTCGCCGTTTGCTGATAGCTCGTGTAAATGGTATCCTTCATCTTGGGCCGCATCCGCCTCGACCGCGAGTAGATGGCTGAGAAGGCAAGCGCATCGTGCAGCTAATACATCCTCACACATTTCAGAGACGGCTTTCATACCTTCCAGTGCTCTTTCCACAATGGCCCTATCACCAGAACGTTGCAGTGCGAGCAGGTTGCTCATTTGGCCTTGACAATGGCTAACAAGATGTGCAAGAACCAATGTCATGCCAGCAACTAGCCCCATAAAATCGCCCATTCTACAGCAGACGGTGTGAGGATTGAAAGCTCGAATGGCCACTGCTCGTGTCAAAATCCCCCGGCTAGCGTTGACACAAGCCATTCTAGAATAGACGGTTTGGGTATCATGGCTTGTATGGAGCATGTACGGCAAGTGAAGCTGATTGACCAGGGTGTAGTAGCAGAGCTGAGACCCTGCCATTGAGAGAACATGTCAGTTGAAGCCACGATTTAAAAAGACGGCTACAATACTTACATGTTCGCTGAACCTCCAAGAATCCAGCGTCTGAGTCTACGTCAAAACCAGCAAACGCAGGTGGTTGCCAGAAGGTGGAGGGTAGTTGTTTAGTCGTCTGTATCAGTCGCCGATCAATATCTCTTGTGATCTCAAGAGCTTGTTGTGCATCCTGAATCTCGTTTCTTTCAAGAATCCTGGCCGTAGCATCCGACACCAGCGTAGTCAGATCAGCTTCAGAAGTTGTAGAGTCAGCTTTGAACGGGACGCTGGCGGATCCAATGCTCGTAGGCAGTCCTAGGAGTAAAGAGATTGCACGCTCCATATTGATGATACAATTCCACATAGCCTTTGGATCAAGTTCATGTTGATTACTGATGACTTTGAAACGACGGTGATCTGGACGGTGTAATCCCAACAGCTGAGCTGCCACAACAGCACGCCGCATTGTAATCCATGCTCGTCTTATGTTACCAGCATCAACGTGATAGATACCCTCTAATACTATATCTTGAACTCCCTCCAGAGTGCCTAATAAGCTATCGTTTGTGGTAACCAGGCGGATCGCGGACTCTGCTAACCTCTCCATGATCACTTGCCGTGGCTCAGTGAGGCCATGAATTGTTTCGTGTGGTGGAAAATGTTGCAACGATGCTGCCAACATCAACATCTGGCGCGCTAGTAAGACAGGATGGTTGTCTGGATTCAAAAGATTTGTCGAGGACAAGAGGCTGTCGAGAGATTGCTTTTGTGGCGACCCACAAGATTTATAGTTAGCCTGGAAGGATGCCATAAAAGCACGGTCTACCTTTTCAAGCAGTATCGTGGTATCGGCACTAGAGGGAAGGGCGCCAAGGAGCGCCTGTCTAATGCCCTCGTATGTCTTAGATTCTGTGGAATGTACAGATCGGCTGACCAAGTTCGGGCGGATGTGATGGATGGCGCTGCTCCGGTCGCTATTCATAGCTACTGTTCTAAAGTCAGCCAGAGCGCGAATTTGCGCGAAGTGGACGTTCGCACCAGTGTGAGGTCTGCTCATAGCGCTCTGTGACTGAAGCAGATCTTGGTTTCGTGAAGCCTCTCCGGGTATGATAGTTGGAGATTGTGCGGAGACTGATGCACCTGAAAATGTATAGGGTGATGTGAAGTCTCTCAAAGCTGTATGCAGTTCACTGTCCAAGACTGTACTACGCTGATCGAGCGACGTCGCACTTCCACCAGGCGAACCTTCATCTTCTTCGATCACATCCTGAGAGACACACTTTGAACCACGACGACGACAAGTGATGCAGATTGCATCATGTGGCACAGCAAATGTGCATTTTGCTTTTCTTCTTCTGCACTCCCAACAGCTGCGGGTACCCTTGCGGACCTTTCGTCTCTTCGCCGCCTGTTCATCTGTGTCGGATGTCATGATGGCATCGCTGGCACGTCATAATTCGTAGCGAACAGAGGCTGAAGAGGATGTCACCAAAGTGGACAGATAGAAGTCCGGGGCAGTGGACGGACGGACGCAGAACAGCTTTCAGCCAGGTCTGAGATTGGAGAGCGAGATGACAGGAAGTAAGACGAGAGAAGCTGAAATTGGCAGGAGGTTGTTCGACCGGGAGACGGCTCGTGTTGTCTCTTTTCGACCGCAAATTTCGGTCCAATAAACTGTTCTCTTGGCACGGACGCGGAGACCGTGGGCTCTTTTAGGATTACTACTACGACAATCCTGGTGAGGATTTGAAATCAACAAGTTACAGCTCTCGGACGACGGACAAGCAGTAATATTAGTCACGGACGAAGACTGGGAAGTGAGAATGAATCCAAAGTACAAAGTCGAGCGTCTGCTCTTCAGTTGATGGTTTCCTCTGACGTGCTCACACTTCCATCTTACATTCCAACCGCAGCCACGACTAGTTCACTATGTCGTCCCAATCTATCACCTCCCACGAGCATGATACATCAAAGCCGATTAGCATGACAACAATGACCTCGGACCACAAAGGACAAGCCACAGAAGGCGTTGACCCTGTTGCTCAAGACGATCTCGACTATCCTCATGGGATACGCTTGGCAGCTATCGTCGGCTCTCTCATGCTGGGCATGTTTCTGGTGTCTCTAGATAATGTAAACCGGAATGTCTAAAACCAACGATGTCTTGAACTAACTTACAATCTAGACAATCATCAGTACTGCTATTCCCAGAATTACCGATGAGTTCAAGGACTTGAACAAAGTCTCTTGGTACGGCACAGCGTATTTCATGACATTTGCAGGATTTCAAAGTACTTGGGGCAAGTTTTACAAATACTTTCCCATCAAGCTGTGGTATCTTGTCGCCATGCTCATTTTTGAAGTCGGGAGTGTGGTAAGAAGCAAATCTCTTTCATCCATCCTCATCTTGTTCTGCCTGCTGACGAGGACCTAGATATGTGCAACAGCGCGCAATCCAACCGCCTTGATCGTAGGTCGTGCAATCGCGGGTGTGGGTGGTTCTGGTCTTGCTGTTGGCATCTTCACCATGCTCGGTTTCATTGCTGCACCAGAACAGCGTCCAGCACTTTTGGGTTACACTGGAGCCACGTACGGAATCGCTGCGGTGCTCGGACCACTCATTGGCGGTGCTTTCACTGACAAGGTGTCTTGGAGATGGTGTTTCTATATCAATGTGAGTGCTCCACAAAAACTGGACGTCAGTCCTGATAGGTGAATCTGCTGACCTGTCCCAGCTGCCAGTTGGGGGAGTTGCCGCCATTATTGTCTTCTTCTTCTTCAAAACTCCAGCACATGTGAAGCCAGCGCAGGCCACTTTTAAAGAAAAAATGTTGCAACTTGATCTGCTCGGCGCCTCATTGATAATGGCTTTAGTGATTATGTACACACTCGCATTGCAGTACGGTGGTCAGACTCATCCTTGGAAGAGCGGCGTTGTAATCGGTTTGTTGGTCGGATCTTTCGCGATCTTCGTGATCTTTGTGGCCTGGGAGGTTTATCAGAAAGAAAGAGCAATGATTGTGAAACGGTTGGTCAGTATTCTTAACACCCATCATTTCTTCTCCATTCGAGTAGGGCTCACCATTCTTTTTGCATTCTAGTTCTTGAAGCAATACGTCTGGGTTGGCGGCATCTTCATGTTCTTCTTCGGCGGTGCGTACTTTGGTGTTCTCTACTACCTCCTAATCTATTTTCAGAGTGTCTATAATACCAGCCCAATTGGTTCTGGCGTTAGGATGCTTGCACTCATCATTCCGCTCACACTTGCCGCCATTGTACAAGGTATTGCTTTGAGCAAGATCGGTATCGTGCCTCTCTTCTGGATTATGGGTAGTGTTCTGGGTGCGATTGGCTCTGGACTCTTCTACACTATGAACCAATACACATCTACTGGCAGATGGATAGGATATCAGGTCATTGTTGGCTTCACAAGTGGCTGGACATTTCAGGTAGCACTTTCGAATGCTCAAGTACATGCCACACCAGAAGACATGTCACAAGTGTCAGCCATCATCAACTGTAAGTGTGACAAAGAGCTTCTCGCATTCTGTGCTGACACTGTTCGTAGTCTTCGTGACAGTGGGTGGTGCTTTCTTCCTTTCAGCAGCTCAATCAGCATTCAACAACCAGCTTATCCACACTCTTCGTCGCATTCTCCCCGACGTCGACGCTAGATCAGTTCTTGGTATTGGCGCAACACAGATTCGTCAAGTCTTCACAGTCACACAAGTACCACTTGTCATTGATGCTTACGTGGTTGGACTGAAGTCAGTGTGGGCGATTTGCGCTGCGGCGTTTGCTGTTTGTGCAGTAATTGGGTGTTTTGGAAGCTGGAAAAAGCTTCATGGTGAGAGTCTGGCGAAGGCTGCTGGAGGTGCTTGAGTTGGTCGGAGGCGGAGGCGCGTATGGTAAGTTATGCAGCATCCGTTGTCACAAAAGAGAGTTAGGCATACATAGACAGAGTTAGAGCTGCATCAGGAACGTGGTGACCTTGATGCAAGCAATGAAACATCGAGACAGCATCTTAGAGAGTGATTGTAGCGTGACTGTGAGATAACCCATACCAGAGGACTGAAACCGTTTCCTCTCTCTGCTTCTTCAGTGTCTTTGCGTCTGATGTTTTGGTCTATCTCCTCAGAGTTGAGAGAAGACGAAGGTTGTCGTTGTGTGACAGTGACCCACTTTTCCGTCCGCTCGACCTCCAAACAGCTTGAGTACACTGCTGGACCTCGAACCTCTCTTGTATTGCATCATGCCACCACCTTGAGCAATCCCTTTGTCCTCCTTCCATCATGGACGCCAATGGTCTGTGACTTCCTCGTACATACCATAACAATATTGACATAACCTCCACAGGCGTCTGGTACGGCCTCATGAGCTCCTCCACAACCAAATCCGCCCCTCCCCGTATCCTCATCATTGGCGCAGGGTCACGCGGTAACGCTTATGCTCAAGCGATACATCAAGCCACTGCTGGTATAGTCGCTGCTATTGCAGAACCCAACGACTTCAAGCGCAAACAGCTTGGCACAAGATATATCTGGGAGCATCATTCACCTGGTCTTGGACAAGAGTTCCACGACTGGCAGGAGTTCCTCACATACGAGCGGAATAGGAGGGTCCGCGCAGAACAAGGAGAAAAAGTCGAACAAGGAATAGATGGAGCATTTATATGTACGCTCGACGAGCAACATGCTGAAATCGTGACAGCATTGGCACCTCTGAACCTGCACATGATGTGCGAGAAGCCTCTGGCGACGACACTTGATGCGTGTCTAGATATTTTCTCTGCTCTTCTGCCTCATGGACTCCATGCACAACCCGCCGCGATCTTTGGCATTGGCCACGTATTGAGGTATAGCCCGCACAACATGCTATTACGTGAGTTGCTACTAGAGAAAAAGGTCATTGGTGATATCTTGGCCATTGAGCATACAGAGCCTGTTGGTCATTGGCATTTCAGTCACTCGTATGTTCGAGGTAATTGGCGAAAAGAGTCGAAGAGTGCTCCATCGCTACTAACGAAATCATGTCATGATATTGACGTCCTCTTCTGGCTTTTGTGCTCGCCTAGAGACCCGGAAAGTAGTACAGCACCGCATCTCCCATCTACAATCACTTCATCAGGTATGCTCAATCAGTTCCGCAAAGCAAGGAAACCAGCTGGTGCAAGCACGGCAACAAATTGTCTCACATGCCCCCTCGAGGAATCTTGCGTGTATAGTGCCAAAAGAATATACGTCGAGCGTCACCTCAAGAAAGGCCTCACGGACTGGCCAATCAAGATTGTCAATCCTGAAATTGAGGAGTGCTACCAGAAACAAGGTCTTGCAGTTGCAGAAGAAAAGCTTCTGGCAAGTCTAGCAGAAGATTATGAAAGAACTACTATGTCTCAAGAGGACATTGATGCAAGACCTTGGTTTGGTCGTTGTGTTTGGGAAAGCGACAACGATGTTTGTGACGATCAAACTGTTTCTTTGACATGGGATGACGAAATGTCTGAGGACGTGTCAAACATCGCATCAAGCTCAATAGCAATCACATCATCGGAGAGCTCACACAGTACTCAAGTGGCAGAGAAACGATTTGCCAAAACAGCAACGTTCCACATGATAGCACAATCAGAAGCTCAATGTGAACGTCGTGGTCGTGTTTATGGCACTGAAGGCGAGGTTGAGTACAACAGCAAGGTTATTCGCGTCTTCGATTTCGCTTCGAATACAGCCAACCTTCACCATCCAGCGCAGCCTGGCGGTGGACATGGTGGTGGTGATGCAGGACTTGCGCGGCAGTTCGTTCAAGCTATAGAAGCTGTCAAGAATGGAGGATGGGCTGTCGAGAGAGCTCAGAAGAGGTTCATCGGTTGCACGATCGAGGAAGTAATTCGTAGCCACGCTGCAGTCTTTGCTGCTGAAGAAGCGAGAAGGGAGAAGAAGGTAGTGTACTGGCAGGACTGGTGGGAGAGAAACGTTCAGGCGAGGGTGTTGAGCGGAAATGGTGTTTGAGCTGATGGCTTGGCGATATCTGCCCTGGATTTGACGACTAGATCTTGTTTTCCACTCTTTCTACCAACACACCACACACGACAAACTTCCTCGATCATCGACAACATCACAACAATCATCTCAATACTCTTTTTGAAGAGATTCTGCTGAACACACAGCAAGCAATGTAAGTTTGATTCCGTCCAGCACTATTCACACCCTGCTTCGCGCCTTCTTTCACCTTGTCGCGTCATTGTCATCTTCGAAGAACTTGTTTGGGACACCTATCTTTGTTGACGCTTCAATGACCTTGAGATGGCGGCAGCAGGCTACACACCTCCTCGCCGACCTCCAAGATTACGAAGTCCTATTGCTCATCCTGAATCGAATGGCTCTGAGATTCAATTCTCTTATCCGTCAAGGAAGAGTTTCAAAACAATGACAGCACTCGCCACAACATACTCAAGTTGGTGAGACTATGATCACGTTCTTTCTATCTCGGGAAAACATCGATTGAGAGGTTACAATCTAGCTCCTCGCTCTCCTTACCTTGAGCAGGATGTGAGGTCTTTTGGGCCTTTTCGAGCTTCTTCATCAGATTCGCTATGGAAACCATCCCAGACTGACACGTTCTGGGATCTATAGATGGCTTCTAGGTTCATCCAGTGCGAAGATGGCATCGACACACCACCCGACTTCTTTCTTGGCTGTCAGGGTTATATCTTCGCAGCTCATCGTGACGTAATGGCACAGCAAGTCCGTGCTCTCTCATATCTTTAGGCAGCTGGAACTCCTCTGACACGCTCCCCAACCTAGTCGCAACATTTTCTCGATCTCTTCCAACGTTTGAATCAAGTACATTATGATGTGAACGGGTTCCCATTGCCGGCAGTGCGGATGGTTCTCGCGGCTATGTACGGCCGTAATCTCTACGATGGCTACAGACAGCTAGACCATACAACAATTGAAATATGTATGGAAGTTTATCGTCTTGCATTTAATTGGGATATACGATTTGTAAGGCAATGTGCTTTACGCGATATGGAAAGTCACCTGGAGACGCTTGCAAGGACCAACGTGGGCAGCTTTGTTGCATATTGTGAGGGCGTATATAACATGGAGATTTGGGGAGAGCCTGTGCCTCTGGAGGTTAGAGAGGTTGTATAAAGAGTGACTGATCGCGAAGGCTGGATCTTTCTCTTCGACCTGTCGCAGTACCACCTCCTGAGTGACGACTGGGATTGGTATCAAGACGATAAGACATTGTCGGGCAAGAAGTTGGGGGGCAAGCTTCACAGCTAGGTCAAGGGTGGAAAAAGGCAGAAGAAATTATACAAATCTCAGCTGAGAAAGCATTGGGATATGTTCTGAAGAAGGAGAATAGTCCTGAGGAATCACGACCACGGCAGACTACACACGGTACGATATGTTAAGGCAGAAATGGATTTGGATAGGAAATCCTATACGATACCACATTGAGATCAATGAACGAATGAATAACGAATGAAGGCTGTAACGATACTAGGGATTACTTCACAAACTATCCAGAAGTAATGAAAAGCCTGACAGCAATAGTGTTCTCCAAAGTTCTCAATTGAGATGTGTCTGTCCTTGAAGTGTACGGGGAGTAAATAGGTAGGATTCGCACGAGTGTTGTTATTACCTGATATTGGAAAGGATGAAAGACCTCTTACTGGAGATGTGCATTTGCTTTAAGAAGTATACTTCTGGCGCAACGAGGCCGAGATCGAACAACTCGCCGCAGCAACCGCCAACCACTCGGCGAGCTCTCGTACAGATTCTTCAAGTACTTCGCGCATCAAGACTTCAGCATAATAAAAAGACGAGAACTTGGCTTCGTGTGGCCGAAATCAGTGCTCTCGCTACGCTCTGCAGGCGGTCTGTTGAGGAAAGGGGAAAAAGGGTGGACGCGCGCACAACATCACGGTGCATGGTGTGCAAGTGACTAATCGGTCACGATAGCTTTAGGCTTGACTTCTTCTCATCAAACCGCCGCTTGATTCTGTAGAAGGCATGGGCGAAAGGCAGAAAGTGATGTATACATCGAGCACAAGAACAGGATTCTGCTAATCGAGTGCGATTCTTATGTGCAGGAGGAGTTAACTTGGAACGCTTCTTCACCCCAAAAGTGGCATTGTTCTACATCTGCCCACTTGCGTCTTCTCGAATAGCCTTTCTATATTCTCTTTACAGGTAAAAACATCATTCAAGCTTCACTCACTTCGAGGGCACCACTTGGATTGACTACATAGACAACGATGAGAACCGAATAGTGAGGATTATAACGAGCGTCCTCGTAAGAGCTCGGGAGAAGGAGGGCGTGGTCATGGTTTCGGCACTGTTGGTGGAGGTGACGTTAGAGTGACTAAGCATCCATGACTCGCGCGGATCCTCCTTCCTTGTCTGACGTCTTATGTATCAAATCGACTATATTGTCACCATCCACGTTCTTAGTGGACTTCATTGAGCTTTGATGAGGCCGTCCACATCACTAGACACGACCGTCTTAAAAGCACGGGCGCAAGCCACATCAGTCCAGTGGACCCAAACTCTTGCAATCGCAAGGACAAGCCTCAATCCACTCGTTGCGCGCACTTGACCCATTCCGGGACATGAGTTGATGCACCACCGGCGCAGAATTGGCCCGCTCCACGTTTCGTCAATCTGGCTGGTCCCTCGGACTAGCTGCGGGTGAGAGCCGTTTGGTAAATCTGCCAGCTTCACGCCAACTTCGCAACGTGCAGTCGATCGAGGGTTCAGACTGATTCTTCCAAGGTCCCTTCGAGGCGTGTCTGAAACATCAAAACATGTTATGGCGCGTCAACATTGGTGCTCGACTCCACGGCGCACCTCCAGCATCCCAGGTACGGCGACTATACGCTACGTCGCCTGCTTGGCCACGAAAAAATCCCCCGCCCAGACCGCTTCAACCATCTTTCTGTAACCAATAAGGGAGTGTAATTCATGCCTTCAGTCATTGTGTTTCAAACAAACGGCAGTGGGACTCGGATAATGATACTGGACTTTATTGAGCTTTGGTGAAGGAGAAAGCATGGAAATGATCATCATGATCGAACTCTGCTGTCTTCACGTATGAGTGTTGATCCTGGAAGCTTCGATGTGTAGCCATCTGTCTTGCTGGTGATTACCATCTTGCGTCGATCTGAAGTAGGCTGACATAATTGGCCTGCATGGTTGTGCACTACAATGCTCAAAGCAGACCCACGTAAGCCCCTCCCGAGATCCACTACCGTCTGGTCCACCTTCCTGAAAGCCTTCTCAAACACACCCAATAATCCATCAGACTTCTAGTCACAAGCAACTCACAAAGCAGCTAACAACCTAAATCAGCACGACAAGCCTCCCACCAACCTTCCATTCCATCTCAATCCATTCCGCTCGACCGATCAAACATCCATATCATTTTCCCCTTCATGTTTCGCGCGTTTCGCGCTAAACCCGTTAGTGCGGGATCTGAATGGAAAGAAGGGATCGCCCCGTCGGAATGAGTCGCCGGGTCTAGCGCAGCGTGCGTGTGAACTCAAATGGCCACGTCCTCGGAGTGGATGCTCGGATTAACTAAAGAATCTATCGGATTTAGGAAATTCGGGCGTTGTCAAGTTCGGTTCTACCCCTTGAGTCATGAGTTCGGGCCGAACGAGGCATCACCACGCATTACCGATGTGGAAGGATGATGGATGGAGGCTTTCGCGTAGCGGTGCATCGGAGGCGACTTGTAGTTGGTAGGTTGAGGGAAAAGTGAAACTTAGGCCAACTTTCGATTGTGGTGAACGACATGCGCGGTACACTTCATCATAGTGTCAAACTAAACAGGTTCCGTGCTGTGCCTTCCAGCGTTAGAGCTGGGTATAAATACTTGATGGGCTGATTATAACATTTGCTTTTACCCGTGCATCCCAAGTACTCTCCATCATACTCATATGGTCAGAAATTACCATCATTTATACGAACAGAAAACAGCACGTTACCTTACATTATCAACCGAAGGAATTTCCATCACCAAGCATGTCAGCCTCAAGGGATTTGCTTGACCCGGCCGTGTATATCACTGATTACGACGGCGAAAAATCGATAGTGCTGTCAAAGCGTGAAGCCAACTGAGGAGAGTACGATGGCGGAAGCATGCCAATGGGTGTTGCGTACATCAACAAAAATCCTGCCGACCTCAACCACGATGCCGACCTCAAGTACAACGATGAGGTCAACAATAGCAAGATTGGACTTGCTAGCGCTGGAGGAGCTGTCTGACGCTACGTCGATCTGGCTCCTGGGTATGAGTGCATGATGCATCGGACACAGACGCTCGACTATGGTATCCTGCTCAATGGAAGGGCGCAGTGCGTTTTTGATAGTGGCGCAGTGCAGGAGATGAAGCCCGTCGATGTCATGGTTCAGCGGTATACGATGCACTCGTGGCGCAACCCTAGCAAAACGGAATGGACCCGGATCATCTTTCTTCTGGTTGATTGCTTGCCCTTGTCAATTGATGGCAAGCTACTAAAGGAGGACCTTGGACGAGGTGCCTCATTCATTCCTCACAGCGACAACGATGCTTGAATCGAGTTGAGACTTGCTTTGGTATAGAGGCAAGCTGAATAGTGGTGCAGTTGCGGGGACCTGCTCAGGCAATCAGTTAAGCTGGTCATATCTATCAGTATATATATTACAATGATACGATGTTATTATGTAAACTTGTTCTTACATGTCTGAGCCTAGTAATGTCTTAGAAGACTTGTAACTTCAACACTAATATCTTCTCATTGATATGAGGCTGGACTGCCACATAATCATTAGCCTGCTAACAACAAACCCGAAAGGAAATAATACCAGCAAATCACGTCTCGAGATCGTGCGCGGACGAGCCAATGTGAACATCAACTCTGCTCAATCTACCATTCACGACCCTCACGACCGACGCTGATTAAAAGGACGGGAACTCCTCCTAGACTATAGCCCGCAACAACAAATCCACAGATGGAGAACCCTACCTCGACATCCTCCAATTGCACGGCAGTAGCCAAAGCGCCGCCACTCGGGGGTATCCCAGCTCTTGGAAAACCAGACTAGGCGCATCGAAGCCAGCGCACGTTGTCGAATTGTACGACTGAGAAGGCTGTAAGCGTTGTGGCTTTTGTGAGCAGAAAAGGCATATGAAGCCATATGTATAAAAGGGGCAGTAATGCTGTTGTAGGAAGTGGGAGAGAAGAGGAGGTATAGGAATGTGCTTTTATGCTTGAGGTATGTTCTTGATGTCTTATGTCGTAGGTTTTATTGGTGATACGGAGCATACTGTGATCAGAACGAGTCTGTGTTAATGAAAATGGCTTTGAGAGGAATGTCTGAGTATTCGAGGACGCCTGGTTGAGGGAATTGTGCAATAGAGACGGAACATAGTGGAACACCTCTTTAACTAAAGCATCCATGTTCTCGTGCATGTTTGAAATCGTTCTGTCGCAGATTTATCGACTTCAAGTATGTTAGGAGTTGTAGACACAGACGGAGGGTATAATGTGCTGTATGAAGACAAAGAGGTCGGCGTGCATACCAACAAGCAGGCGAAACGGGCAGGCGTAAATCGGATACTTATGTTCTCACAGCGTCTGCCGGCTGAAGCAAGTCTGCAAAGCACACATGTAGAGAGTACAGAAGTACAAGGATAGTACTGTTCTATACTATGTATGATACAGGCGCTTCTCGATTTGGGCTTCGCGGGATAGTAAATTCGTGCAAGATCAGGGGTGTTCGGGACGACCGGATGTGAAGAGTATCATACTCAACTCTCTATAGGAGTATGTAGCAGAGCGGTTGAATTATAATGCAATGATTTGTGCTCTGGGATATTGCAATACTCCAGCAGTGATTTTATAGAATTTCGGTTTTTTTGTTGCGATCTGAAACGAACCCCAGCTTCCGGACTTCCACCTGAAACACACCTGAAACGAGGTCGACCAACATTTGATAATGTCCAGAATCAAGCTGAAGTAGCTTAATAAGTGCTTCCACCATGCTAGCTTTCGGTTGCAGACAAGATCTCGAGGAAAAGAGTAGGCAGCGTGAAATCTGGTCTGTTAGAATACACGTATAGTGCACGAATCTTGGCGTGCCTCATTAGCTGGCTGCAAAGTAGCCCCGCATTGAAATTTCCATGTCTCTCCTTCCGCTATGTCGTTCACTTCATATCAACACTTCTTGTCATCGTTTCGTATTATTCAACTGCAAAAACCTCCACTTCCAAGCTCATTCAAAGCCAGCTCTTCAAGGACACAATCACTTGACAACATCCTCCGAGGTAAAGCTTGAGGAGTTCATATTCAGATGGTCGAGCTTGAGTTGACTTGAAGTAGTGTCAGATCATCTTTACTAACAACTGTCTCATAGGGTGTTAGACGTCGTCCGAAATGCCTTCCACATCTGCACTCGAAGGCTTACCGAAAGAAGTCCTAAACGCGATCATTGGATATTCAGCTCCAAAATGGATCGATGGCACGCATTGGAATACTCAGCTGCTGAACCTAAGACGTGTCTCCAAACATATGCAACAGGCCTCTGAACTAGTTGCAGAACAACGTCGCCAGGCTTTGACTATGGAGACCCAGATCTGGCAGCCATGGGGCCCCTCTCCACCAGAGATGAGGGCCGCCAAATATTCAATTAGAACGACTTCGTCGTGATGAAGACAGACATCTGGAGATCGAAGTCTTCGTTCCAATGACAAGGTTTAGTCATCGAAAGAACCCTGAAGATGCCATCATGATAGGCACAAAAAGAAATAATCAATATCGTCAGTTCTACATGAAGCAAGTTCATGCCAAACAGTGCCATGATCGATGCTTATGTAATGACTGGCTCGAGTACATTCCAGTCATCATCAATGGCGTCTGCTCGAACAAGGACTTCTCACAGAGTATGCATCCAGAGCTCAAGCCAGTCTTTCCATACCTCCATCGACGCCATGACAGGATTAGTGAAAGAAGAATCGTCTTTTTCACCAGTCAGGAAGATGGCTTCACCACTTATGGTATTGGCTTTGACAAGCTCATGAGCAGGTTCCCGAATGTAAATATGCGGTATGTCATCTACCATAAAGACCAGATGTACGAGGAGTTCAGGGTCAGAGACATTGTAGCTTCTCTTCGCAATCCGCTCGACAGAGATCTACCAGCACATCGTATTGCCATGGCCTTCATTAAGATTGGACTGAACAAGAAGATGATATCCGTGGCCCATGCATCCTACAAGCAGAACTTCGCAGGTGGAGGTCGGCGGAATGCCACGACAATCGACCCAGATGCTCCTGCTGTGGCAGGTCTGCCTCAAAGTTCTAATGCCGTCATACATTATGATGCGGCCAGTATCACAGAACGTCGGCAACAAACTATGAGAGATAGACCCCACAAACACAAGGTCTCCCCAAAGCTGGAACTACCATTGCATAGCACATCTGGTGAGTATGCGTGTCTGGACGACGTCTGTCCCAGGTCTTTTGCTACGATGCCTGAGATGGTCGATCATGCTGTACACGTTCATCGCACAAGTCGGCATATCTGTCCGGTCTGTAAGAAGCGTTTCGACAGGACGCTTAAGCTGATAAAGCATATACTTCGCCACTTCCCTCCTACCTACGCATGTAATAAGTGTACTGCTATATTCAGCATCGATTGGAAGCTGGATCAACATTTAGACGTCGTCCATTCTCTTAAGAGACCAGATCAGCGACCTGGAACCCTCGTCAAATGCGAAATCCAGGGCTGCAACTACAGAGGGCCGAGCCACGGTATGGTTCAACGACACAAGAATGGAGTACATCTGAAGCTCATTGCTCAGTATCCTAAGTGCCCAAAGCGACTAGCTGTCACGAGTATCAGAACACATCTACGGCACAGCTGTGTTAGCCGCATATCCCAATCTCACAAGTGTCCGTACTGTCCTCGAATCTTCCACACCTTCAAGAGAATGAGGGAACACAGACTGAAAATCCATGATGAAGGTGACCAGATCGAGGAGATGGCTGAGCGTGCTGACCTCGTATGGGATCCTGTACAAGGTGTTATAGAGCGTGCTCAGGTCAGTGAAGCTGAACTGCGGTTTTTGTTGGATGATGATCTCTATGGAGATGACGATGGTAGTGAGGTCGAGTGAGCTGATATCGAAAATGGTAAGTGTCATCTGTCCCCCGCTGCCAAAGACTAAACTACTCCGCTACGAACCCTAGTTCGACCTTACTTTCAGTTGGGCGTCGTCCAAAACGAACACACTAAGCTCTGGACCTCGTTCGAGCAATACACACTTAGCTCTGGACCTCGTTCGAGCAATACACACTAAGCTCTGGACCTCGATAATACACACTTAGCTCTGAGCATCGTTCGAGCAATAAATACCTGGAAGAATGCACCATTACGTGCACGGACCCACTCCGTGCACAGCGCAATATTTCAGGCGTGTAAGCATAACCTTTATATGCCCTGTTATACCAGATATATCTTAACAACTATCATGTAATATAGAAATCATAGTAGGTAGTCTTATAGAATACTACCTAGGGAATAGTTCTAGAACTTACTACGATTCTATATATCTAGAAATAAGCGAGAAAGTCTTATTTTCCTTTTAAGTACTACCCTTTTTATGCTTCTTTATTATAGCGCGACGAGTATCTATAGTAGAGATAAGTATCGAATATATAATCTATAGAATAGATAGTACTCTATAATTCTACCTACTACGATTTTTCTATAAGTCCTTTTTTTCTTCTCTTTTCTTTATGCTTCTTTAGCTAGCGCGACGAGTATCTATAGTAGAGACATACCGAGTATAAGATGTATAGAATAGATAGTACTCTATAAAACTACCTTCTACGATTTTTGATATATATCATAGTTGTTAAGTTATACCCGATATAAGAAGGTTTCTGAAGTTGTGCTTCTAACGCCTAAAATATTGCTATGCTGCCTGTGCACGGAGTGGTTCCGTGCACGCAATGGTGCATTCTTCTAGTCCTTGAAGTCTACTTCGGGCACCACAGACTCAGCTCTTGAAGCTCACTTCGAGCAAACCATATAACTCCGAAGGCCACTTCTGGCCACATATCTCTATCAGTCATCGTGTTCTCAGAGCAATGAATAGTTAATACAGAGCCAATGTAATATCGTATCGACTTTGAGCGGAACTTCCCTGTAACTTCTACATAATGTGCACTTGATATGACACCCATTGTATTTGCGCTTCCGTTATATCACCATCTTCACCTCTTGTCCATGTGCTTGCCCAGTGAACGAACTTGATCTGAATGGTTGTGCTTCATTAGTGGATGGTAACCATCCACTAATGGCTACACGTTTGTCCATGCGCGCTTGACGTAGACTACTGAGTTGGGAGGATATTTGGTTTGCGGTATCGGCAATCGCAACGGTTTGGAACTTCGTGTATGATGTAAAATTTGCTTTAATCACAAGCCTGGGGGTTTAGCTCAGTGGTAGAGCGTCCGCGTAAGTTCACACGACAATCGCCAACCCACCAACTCAATCCTAATCAAACCTATAGTTTGCAACAACACATCTGCGGAAGGTCGAGGTTTCGATCACCTCATCCTCCACTTTTTTGCATTTTTTCTGGCAGTGTGCATACCTTTGTCCGCTGCCAAAGTAGTGTCGCTTTGTTTGGGAACTTGTTTCGCAATACCTTACACTAAGGAATCTCCTTTATAGTTTTTGTATGCATTGGGCTGCCTTATTCTATATGCATACTGTCAGTATGTTCACGACCGTGTTGAGTCCAAGCATATTTCGGAATACCATCCTATTCAGCATCTGTGTCCGTGAGGTTATCATCAAAATTATATAGCTTGATACGGATCTGCAAAGTCTTATACACACATGCGGCTTGTTACACACGTACGAAACAAGCCATCGAAGTTGCTGGCACCAGGTTGAAAGGTCAAAGACTTGATTATGTTACTATACTATTCAAAACAAAGGGTATCATCCTCCCATGCGAATACACCACTCAAGCCATTCAAGACAGCGAGCAGCATCAACCACTCAAGCCATCTAAGACAGCGAGCAGCATTGGCTACTCAAGCCATCCATAACAACGAGCAGCATAAACCACTCAAGCCATCCACACGTGATAGCGAGCGGTCACCAAACACTACAGTACTTTACTGTGCAACGGCACTAGTACCATCATCACCATCAGCAACAGCCTTTGGCAAATCCTAGTTGACACAATTAGCACACAACCCAGCCATCGATTGCTCATATTCAAACGTACGTCCTCATCCTTGCCCTCCGAATAACTACCAGTAGGCTGGGCGCCTCTCGTCTTGCTGTCCATGATGTTGCTCTCGTCAATAGCGTCACGGTCGTCCTTGACGAGCTGTTCGTCCGAATCCTGCTGGGCGCGGCTGCCGAGGCCGGAGTCGAGCTTGGCTGAGTCGCTGACAACGGGGATGGCGCCGGAGTTGTTTGTTGTGGAGGTCCTGTTGAGAGATGTGTGTTAGGCTGGATTCATGAGATTGTTTTCGGTAACCAATGAAGGGATGGTTGTGAAAGGAAGGGAGGGGACGGGAAGGGTGGAAGGGAAAGGGAAGGAGTGATGGGAACGTACTTTTGAGTGTAGTCGGACATGTTGGCGGTTTGTGATGTGTGGTGGTTGTTGAAGATAGGTTTGTTAGATGAGTGTATGAGTGTGTTTGACGGATTGTGATGGATAAGTAAATGGCAAGGTTTCAGCTTCTTATGCTTTCCGACAAACCAGGGGAGGAGGCTGGGAGCTGTCTCGTGCTTGTTACTCTTGTGACGTATTGATCTCCGCGTTGCTAGAGGATCAAGCTGTTTCAACATTTGATGTCACGAAAGTCAATGAGTGCAGATTGCCATGTTCAGATTACCATGGAACATCGATCGAGATCTCGGGAGGGCTGTATCGTATCTGCACGCCATCCCTTTTTTCCTTTTCGTTTTCCTTTCGTTTCCTATGCTATATACACAGGTTTCAATGAGAACCTGACTATTGGAAGCTCGACGTCGTTAACCATCTACATCAGGATTTTCATGCCAGCTGTAGTACAAAAACGAACGATGCAGGATTCAGGAACAATTGACGGATGTGGATCTCATGCGTCAGGAACCGCTCGATAAAGCTAGATCGATCGTGTTTCCCGTGGCTAGCGAAGTGTGGGGAAAGCATATCATTTTGCGTTTGGATGCTGGCGGTGACGTGCATGCTGTTTGTCTAGAATGTTTAACGTCAGAGCTTAGTAGTGCAAGAGAGTAGTGTGGAGGATTGTAGAGTAGTTCCTGGGAGTATGATTATAGTCACCTCGTAATAAGAACTATCTAACTTGATGCAATAATACAGACAGATTATATCGCAAGTCATGCCCTATTTGCGTTCCCTCGTAAACAGGATAAAGGAAACCAAAAGCTTTTCAAGGAGAGCCAGCCCTCTTGAGTACCAGCTGAAGTAGAGAGGAGAAGAGAAGAGGAAAAGAATGAGTATGTCTTTGGTAATTGGTAGGTATGCACATTCGTATATTCGTCGTCATATATTCAATCCAGTGCTACTTACTCATCGAGCACTTCTCAGCCATCCAACCACACCAGTACAATAACCCACCAACTGACCCAATCTCTCCCTCTCCCTCTCCGCACTACTCCTCCACCTCTTCACACTCTCCACCAATCTCTCTCCACCAATCAACTCCTCCTCGCTCAAATCCCCACCTTCCAACCTCGCACCAACAACCTCTTGCAAGACCTCTCCATGCACTTTCAAAAACACCGCCATCCAAGCCTGTACAAGCTCATAGTCCCTTTTCATTTCCAATCTCTCCGTCAATGCATCCACAAAAGCAACAAGCTCTGTATATGGCGCTGTAGGCTGCAGACTTCGAATCTCAATATCCGCCGCTGCAGGATTGAGTGACTTGAAATGCGTGACAAATGGTGCATATCGTCCATCCTCCTGTTCTCCATCAATAGCACCACCACCATCCACACCCCGCTTCAACAACTGCGAAAACACACTCCCCCTCCCAGCAGCAGCATCAGCATCAAACCTCATCAACCTCGACATCGGTCCTGCATCCGCCGCGGCACCCTCCCCATCCAGCCGCTCCTCCAAAGACAACGGCACAACCTCCCTCACCTCCTTCAAATCCTCTTTCCGACTCTTGACCATCGCCGGCAAGAAAAACGGCGCCTTCTCCGGCGCTTTCGGCGCTTCCTTCGGTTTATTCCGTGCTCGAATTAAATCAAGATGCAGCAATGTCTGCCAGCGCGAGCGCGGGACGAGACTCAATGTCGTCACTGCCGTGCTGAGTTGCTCCAGACTGGGCATGCTTGTTGCGTCTGCGTCTCTGGCTGCTTCGGCGTTGTCGTCGATGAAAGCGCTGCCGAGGACGCTGGAGCCGCCTTCGCCGGAGGCTGTGGGCCCGGAGATCAGTGCGATATCTGCTGGGTCGATTGCGCGAGTGGGGACGTGAGAGAAGAGGGTTCGGTTTGTCCAGATGTCGATGCCGACGCTGTTTTCCAGTGCGACTGCGAGGAATTCACCGGTGTTTGAGAAGGCGAGGGCGGTGCAGGGGGAGGTGGTGCGGACTGCGTCAATCATGTGGCCGGTTGGCAAGTCCCACACGCGGATTGTGCTGTCTGGTGCTGCACAGGCGGCGATGATCCAGCGACCGTCGGGGGAGAAGCAGACGTCGGCGATTGAGGAGGGAGAGCCTGTGAGTTCACGGACGATTCGACGGGTGTTGAGGTCGAGGACGCGGATTGTGTTGTCGGTGCAGGAAAGCACGAGAAGGTCTGAAGCTCGGTGGGCGATTAGTCTTGTGATGGTGAAGGAGGAGAAGGAGAGTTGGTCGATCAAGGAGGAGGTGGTAAAATCCCAGAACTTGAGGGTTCCATCGGTACTGGAGCTGATGACAGTACGATTGAGGTTGTCGACATGCAGACCAGTAATAGGCTTGGTGTGTCGACCTTGACCACGAGAATACTTTTTTGTAGTCGCAATGACGCCCTTTGCCTGTTGTTCTTGCAGAGCTCGAGCTTGAGCTGGCGTTAATTTGGCAGGAAAGCGTTGACGATGAAGTCCAGATTGCAGATTGTACATGTCGATGCTTCCAAGAGCTGAACCAACAAGCGTGAATGTCCCGCACGGCGATATCGCCACCGTCTTTGCCTCGCTACCATCTCCTGTCTCGAGTAACCATCGTCCAGCACGTTTTCGACCCCAGAACCACGTCCTCGCATACTTGTCTCCTTCGTGAGCTGTGACCATACTTTCCCAACCTGTAATGTTCTGCTCGGTGGCTGTAGACTTGCCCTTGAGTTGCTTTGCATTCGCCCACAGCGTCTTCACGCCTGGCATAGCGCCCATACCACCATCTCGATTCAATGAGCACGCTAAAGACGTGATTGGAGGTGCTTTTAGCGATGCTAGTGTCGAGCCTTGGTTTGAATCGTTGGCATTATTGCTGCTTAACGCACCAAGCTCTTTGGCTTTTTTCTGCACATTGCCTTGACTTATTTCCGTACTTTGTCCATCTCTTCTTAAACTCCAGCCCCACAAACTGTTATCTCTACTTGCACTCAACAGCCACTTTCCGCCAGCATCCGCACCATCAGCATCTGTCGGAAGGAAACTAAGCGTAGTTATAGCCGCAGCATGTCCACTACGTGAATGCAGTATCCGAGGAATAGGTGAAAATGGTGTCTTGTCGAATATCCAGGACTTCAATGAGTTATCAACTCCGCTCGTCATCAGAATGGCTTGACCAGGTAGAAACTCTGCTTTACTGATGCCTCCTCCTGCTCCTGTCTCGATGTCTGAGGGTGGGTTGTGTGCACCACGCAATGTACCCATCTTCCTACCACCATTATTCAGATCCCAGATCGTAACGTCGCCGCTATTGAATGATGCTGTAGCCATAACACCCGCCTCTTGACCATCATCTCCAGCTCCTAGTCCGTCTGTTCGAAACGTGATAGATGTGATGGGTGATTGACCACCTTTTCCTACATTTATCCTCAGAACCTCCTTGTCAACATGAATGTCGTGTATTACTACCAGGCCATTGGTATAAGCAATTGCCAGAAGAGAAAGTGCGGGCGTTGGTTGAAGAGCACTAACTGCTCCAGCATCTGCCGATGGCGGTTGTATCGTGTAGACAAGCTTTCCAGTGCTCACATTCCAGATCTCTACACTGCCATCTTCTCTTCCCGCAAACATCTTGTTCGTATACGTCGGCATGTAGCAAATACCACCAGTAAGCACAAGCCCATCTTTACTATCCGCAAACGGTGCCAGCAGTGTCGTGTAGTGCTCATACGTCGTCGAACTCCAGACTTCAATCCTCGTCGCACAACACCCAATAATCCAAGAACCATAAACCAGAATCTGCACAACATCTTCGTCTAAATCCAATGGCATCTGCAACTCTGCAACCTTCTTGCCTCTTTTGTATAGCCATACTCCTCTAGACTTTCTCGCACTTCCCTCTGACACCCACGCGCCGAAAACTTTGTCCGCCCATGATGCTACCGCTGTGATTGGTCCAGGTGTTTGTGGTCGCGTGATGAATACCAGGTTGAGTCCTCGTCGTAGATCGTAGGTCTGCAAGCTGCGTCCGATGGAGGTGGTGATCTGAAAGGTAGAGCGTCCCTTGGAGTTGCCCAGCTGTTGCGCAGCGAATGGGACGGCGGTAGGAGAGACTAGACCTACAGTCTAAAGGAAGGATCAGTACTATGCCTTTCATTCATTGTGAAAAGTCCATACTCTGAAGGGTGCAAAGATGCGCGAGTGCTGTGATTGTTTCCGTGGAGCTATTCCATTAGTAGCGACTTTCTGGCGCTTTGCTAGCGGTTCATCCTGTGTAGCTGAAGGCATCATCTACTGCTAGATCACAGCTCAGTACTCGCCGGCGTGAACTCAACTTTGATGGAAATATTTCTCGAAAGACGGACCTGCTCCGAATATTACTAATCCACTTTCGAATGCTCAAATCCAATGACATTTTCAAAGACTATATATACTCATCCTCGCCCACTCCTCTTTCACTCATCGGCGGTCTCCAAGCATGCTGACTCCCTTTGAAACCCTTTGCAAAACCCGGCCCGCCAGTCTGAACAAAACCATTCGCAGTCCAATACCCTTTTATCGTGCCATCATCCCATCCAAAAACATCACATACAAAACTATATATCTTCATTGCAGGCCGTTTCACTAATATTGTACTCGTAACATACGGCATCTGAGGCGCGTTAATATCGACGCCGAAGCCGACCATGCTGCGGGCGTACATTTTGTGGCAGTAGTATTCGCTATATGTGATGTCAGCTTAGGGATCATTGAGAAGAGACGAGAGAGAAGGTTTACCACAATATCCGCTCACTGGCCCACCAGGCGAAGAAGAGGAGTGTCAGTATACCGAGCCATGTAATTCGTGGTCGTCCACCTCTAGGCCAGGTGTAAAAGTTGTTCAGCCAACTTCTCCATGCTCGTCGGACGAGTTTGCCAAGGGTAACGTCTTGATGATGTTTGCCACACGTACAGGTACATCCGTCTTGGTCTTCCTTTGCTTGATGCTTCCTCGCCGCTTTCGTTATTGTAGCAGCGTCTTTATGATCTTCCTCCTCTGCTTCTGACACTTGATACTCGACACGCGCCAGACCACGTGATGCGTCTCGAAGGCCTGTCCGTGCTGCTTTTAGACGATCATTCATACGCTGGAGTGCTACTATTTCTTCTTGTCGCTCGCTTGTAGGTCGTCGCACCACAGGCAGGACTACGTCAGTTGCTAGAGCGAGTGTTTCGTCGTCTAATACAGTTGAGAAGTCGACGTCGGGATTCGCATCTAGAAGGTCTTGGAGTGAATGTATTGTGGAATCACCAAGGCCGTTTGCTGTAGGGTCATCTAGCAACTCTTCTGCGGCTGAATGAGGAAGTGTCGGAATGGTTCGAGCGATATCCGGACGTGTATCCCTAACTCCATCTCGATCTTTGCGCTCTTCGATAATCACGTCTTCTGCGTTCACGGTCGATGTTGTTCTTACAATGGCGGAATCTGCACGGCTGGTATTGCCATTCCTCTCGGGTGACATACTGCGTCTGAACGTCGTTGCTCTGGGACTTGGAAGCAGTTCACCTTGTGCATTCACCTTTCTGTTTCGAGAAGAAAATGTATCCCGCGTTGCAGGCAGTCTTTCACGAGAACCAGCCACTGACCCAGCCGTCGAGCTCGATGCGTTTGCAAGCTCTTTCAGCAAATCTCTAGCTCCTCGTCCATTCGTCAGATTGTTGAGTTCACGGCGTGGTGCAGTAATCGTCCTGCTTTTTGTGGCAATGATCGAGCTTGGTTGTTCATTCTCCTTCACAGTGTCTGCCTCCGAGTGGCTGTATGTTTCTGTCTTAGACATCTGTATCCGTCGCCTCGCAAGCCTAGATCCAAAGGCATCAAGCCTACTCGTAGTGATTCCTCTGCCTTTCAAATCTTCCACCTCTTCCCGCGAAAAGCTTTGTCCAGATAGTGCTCTTCTGCCAGAAATCGTTGCTGTAGGCGAATTCTGCCCAGGTTCTTCTTCTTCTCGTTCTAATTCCAATATTCGATCAATACTATCATTCCTCTGCTCCTTGTAGTCTCCTCGTTCATGCCGCCTATCCTCTCCACTCAGCGCCGCAAGTGCTTCATTCCGCCAATCAACGTCGGACCGTGGTGAGTCTCCAGTGAAGACTGTGCGCCGTCTATATATCCGATCAGGATCATCCTCATCTTGCTCTTCTTCCTCTTTCACTTTGCCCGGACTCGACACAGCGCTGATACGTCGTAAAAAATCATTCTTCCTCACGCCTTTTCGACCCCATTGCATCGGAACATTATGCGCAGGGCTCGAGCCTTCGGTGCGATCGTTGCTGGATTGCCGTTGCGCATGCATTGTTGCGCTTTCGGATACTGTGCGGCGTGCTGCGGTAGCATTCTCTGGACTCCCTGGACTAGCAGGACGATTGTCCGGTGATGGCCTGCGAGAGGCGCTATTGTTGCGCTCCAAATTCTCCATTGTTAAAGCTATGCGCGGTTTTGGTCTTGCTTTGCTAAACGCAGCGACACCAGAACCCGTGGCATGTTGCAGGCGTTGACGGTCTCTTTCGCGCGCATGTTCGAGCATCTGTTGACCGAACTCGTCTGTTTCTTCGTTGGCGAGGGAGGATAGGTCGGAAAGAGGATCGCTGTTGATTTGAGTGTCATCGCTGTTGTTGTGCTTGTATGTATGATAGGAGATGCTGGTAGCCATTGCGCATGGGAGAGAGCAGTGATTTGAGCAAGATCAATTGAGATGCAGCATGGCAATAATTCTTCTCAAGAAGCAATGCAAGAGTGGTGAAGCTGCCCGTGATGAAATGAGCTACAAATGCATCATGGGCGAAGGGAGAGGCTGGAAGACTAAACAATCTAGAGTTTAGCTCCATCGGCCATCGCGTCATGCAGGCGATCCGCGAGAAAGCGTGAATTATGGGGCAAGATTTCAATACATTGGCCTAATGCAGGAACAGAGTATAGATACAGCAGTGAGGTATTATCACAAGAAGATGTGGTAGACACATACGTCCAAAAGTTCTAATCGGCGCTAAACAAGCGTTTGATGTGGTTCTACGGTCTAGTGACTCTGTCCAGCACATTTTACTGCCGTCAGGCTATGCAAATTCCAAAGTGAAAACAATCCTGCGCCAGCGCTGTCCTACTCCTCCCTTAACCATATATTTGTTTCGTCATTAGATCGCCAATCATGGGTCTTCCTGCCACAGCTACCTTATGCTCCAAATCAAGCAGTGGCCATAGGTGGTGGTGGGGCAATAGCTTCGACCTCTTCTTGGATCGGGCTCTTTGTTGAAGCCTTCGCAGCATGTAGTGTCTTGCTCTGTACTGGTGCTGTCTTGGGCTCTGTACCCTTCTTCGGTGCGAAAGTCTCTGGCCAGTTGAACATCTTCTCCTCTCTAGGTGAAAATTGAGCAAAGACGGGTACGTTCCTCTTGCTTGATGCACGACGCCACATGTTCGCCCTTGGGTTGCTGTTGACTGGCAGGCCTTTACCACCAGTCTTCTGTTGATCAATGTGTGCAATCTTGATGATCTCTTCCTGAATGTCCGCAAAGGTGTCGAAGGGGATGTGAGCCAGCTTGTTCTCGATACAGTATTCTTCGAGACGAAGACCGCGACGAGCAAAGAGCATATCGGCCTCACGGGCGGCAGGCAAGTCGGAGACACCGTCACCAATGAAGACGATCATGGGAATGGAGCCGTCTTCGCTGTCGAGGCGGGCTTGGTCCTTGTAGTCGTTGAGAGATTGCTTCTTGTCGTGACCGAGCTCGTTGTCGTGCAGCCAGACAGGCTTCCATGCAGAACCGTCTTTTGAGATGGTAGCATCGTTGGCAACGATATCGATATGTGCGGACATGTCATCGCCGAGGAAGTGGTCGAGGACACGGCGAAGGAGGGGTTTGAGACCAGCGGAGATGACGTTGAAAGGGATCGTGTTGTTGACACAGAATTCTACTCTAAATCAGAATTGTTTCATCGCTGCCCGATCCAGGAACCACCACCTACCGTGAAATTGTTTAAAGTCAGGGTCGATGTCTAGGGCATTCTTCATGACCTCGAAGCCGTCTTCAAAGGGGACCTAGGGAATTTGTATCAGAAGTGTTTCATCGCTGTCCTATGCGGGAACCACCAACGTACATCGAGACTTCCCCACATCTCCTCAGAGACATCGCGGAAAGAACGCTCGCCAGTCTTGATCTGGTTGTCTAGCTCTTCGCGGCGCTCATCACCGCAACCAAAGTTGTTGAAAAGGATGTGACCAGTATCTTCAATCCAAAAGATTAGTGGCTAGTTGTTTCGACATGATCAAGTTCTGATTACCTTGCATGAAGATGGTGCCATCGAAGTCTGTATACGTCGAATGTCAGCCATTGATAATCAGGGTCCAAAAGAGGAAGGAGCGTTGCGTTGCAGTGACTGAATTGTTGAACCGAGTCGTTGAGAAAAATTCCTTCATCAAGCAAAGTTGTCGAATAGCTAGTTGACTACTTGGAATCTCTCAAAGACCTCTTTTCGTGATGATACAGTTGCTGGAGGCATTCCTAAGAGCGAGTATCTCTGCGGTAGTCCCCACCACCCTATACAACTGATACTCGTAGTTTCTCGTCCAATGCTGCTCCTCGAGAAACGAAAACAGAATGACATACCGGAGAAACAGATGATCTTTCTCTTCGTACCCATGTGCGACGTATCGGCACGCTTCATAACAGGGCGAGTGGGAGGCATAGCTGAGGGAGCCATTTTGTTGAGTATACAGTTATTTCCTGAAGAATAGGTCCTGATAGTGTGGAAATTGGATGCTGAAGAAGCAGATGAAGAAGACTTAGAACGAGGGTATCGTCGCTGGTGAAAAGATAAGATGAGAAAAGAGTACGGAAAGCCTGGGACGCGGGAGAAGACGAGACTATATACTACGACGACTTCTTTCCCCCGCCTCAGCCCCAAGCGAAGCAGGGGACCCACGTGTAAAAATGCTAGCGAGGAAAGCTGAGGATAACGTTCTCGGAGTCCCCCAGCGTTAGCGTCCATCGTGAACCTAAGGCTCGCATCGTGAAGCACAAATGAGAGTGATTACCAGGTACTTTCCATCGTCCCGTATAACCGTTCCTAACACATGCGAGATCAACCATTTTAAGGTATGACGATCTGTATACGCTTATCACAGGCACTCATCTCAATCTCGATGATCTTCGTGAGAATGCCAATTCAAGTCGCCAGGGAGAGCAGTGACTTTCTCACCAACCAGCATTACTGGAGGAAGTCGAGGCAAGAAGCGAAACTGAGGGTGGCAATGAAGGCAAAACAATGCCGCATTGGATCTGATGGGGGATTGTCGTCAGTGGCTTGACTCGACAATCCGTTGAGGCTCTTAACCGCATAAACTTTCCCATTCCAGTGTAGCATGCGGAAGTGACTTTGAGAGACGTATTTACACAGCCACGATGGCTCCAGTCCACCTCCAGTCCAGCAGAACTTCTCACTGAGTTTCGAGAGAGTGCCTGAAGATGCTATCATGAGATTTGGATGCTTCGCGGACAGCTTCGATCAGTGGAATAATAATCCGCATCCATCACAGCTATACTTCTGCCGCGGAATCAGGATGTCCGCATTGATAGTGCAGTCGTACAGCTGAAATAGACTACTTGCAGAAGTACTTGCAAAACAGTAGTATTCTGGTAGGTCTGCATCATGTTGGAAGCTGTGTGATCTCGCTTATTAGTCTAAGACCATCTACACCAGCACTTTGACCAGAAGAAGAGCTTGTACGAGACAGTATATTCGGCGTACAGTGCGACTGGTGACGACTCATACTAACGACAACACTTTCCACTTTCCTCTTTCTACAACTTCGAATGTGCCCAGACAGGCTAAGAGCAACAACAAACCTGCAGGCTTCGAGCCCTATCCTGCTCTCGCTCCAGAAGTCTGCGTCCGTGGGCCGGCACCATGCTGGAAAGGAAGTTGCTTTCTCGTGTGACTTCGCTGAGGTATCATTCACGATACCATTCCTCCAGCACCACATGCGCCGGCAATATCTCCGTCAACCTCTCCTTCCACCATGAGAGCTCGCCCGCGTTCCGAGCTTATGAAGTCTTCGTAAGTCTAATGGCGATCCTCACAGTACCTTCCTAGCCTCACTCCCATATCGACCATGCCTTCCTTCTCATTATTAGCACGTCTAAGATACAATCTTGCACCCTCTCTTTCTACCACCACGTAAGTCGATAGGCAGCAGTCACATTTAATCTCACCACGACTCAGTCACACGGGAGATCCTATACTAGACCTTTCTCTATCCGCATCCTCCTGCAACACAGCACAGTACATGGCGACTTCACGCGTCGTCTACCTTCTGGGCCGCAAGGCTTACCGCAAGTACAAGGGTAGACTCGCGAAGCGCCACTACATCAAACTGCACCAATTCCGTCGCCTCTCTAACCACCGCCTTCATACTCCGATCTACCCCAGCCAGACCCGCCAGCATACGCGTGGTCGACAATACACCTGGGCCCATCATCGCCGTCTGAAGACGCTATGCCTCCTCCTCCTCGTTACTCGCAGGAGAACATGCGTGTCTCGGATCCCCCGGGCGAGACAACAATCGGAGGAGATTTCGCGGCTGAGTTGGCGCATTGGTCGCATGGTAGGTGACAACGAGTCTTCGTAGTCAGTGACGGTCTGGGTGAAGATCGCTGGCACAATTTACGACCTATGAGCTTCGACGTGGTGCATGGAGGTCAAGTTGCAGCAGGCTCCAATGTTTCTGTCGCAGCTGCTATTGGTCAAGACGGAAGTGCTCACGCGTCTGGTCTTGCTGATTGGTATGCTGAACAAGAATCATCCTTCTGGTTCAATGGACGTGAAGCAATTGAGCACACTGATACACTACGGAGCGGACCCGAATAGACTGGGCGGTCGAAGTTTATGCAGCAGACACAGTGTACTATTCAAGCGATCCGACTACGAGCATCAGCTCCAATCGCCTAGCTCGAAGTAGTGATGGTCAAATCGTTTGATCTGCCTTTGGCTTGCTATGGAGGACAAATCGTTGTGTTTTTTATGTATCCATCCTCCAGTTTCGTTATCATCGGATGTCCTTTAGAGTATTACGTGCTCTGTTATCGTATCATTCATTGTCCATTAGTAGTCGTACAGCGTTTCCATATAATCCACACTCTTCATATCTGTCGTCCACGCAACCTGACATCCCACTCACCACCCTCCGCACCCTCCTCTTGCCCAGTTCCAGCTCCAGCCAACGTCCTCCTCCTCAGCTCCTCCACACCATCCCACTCTCCATTCGTATCACCTCTCACCTTCCATGCAGTATCGTCACCACTTCCGCTCGTCTCCCCATTCCCACTTCTCACACCTTCACTCTCCAGCCCACCTCTCTCCCTACTCCCTCCGGCACCAAGACTCAACCCCCTCCTATGACTGCCATCCGGTCTTTCCACCAAACTCGGCGCACGCGGTCGTTGCCTTCCTCGTGCACGCCCGCCAATAATCGGAATCTCGTACGTCGTGATGCGGAAGATGTAGTAGAGGAAGTCGTAGATGACTACTAGGAACCAGGGACCGATGGCTGCTGCGGCTAGGAAGAGCTGGAGTATGTTAGTTGTCGCCTTGTCGGTTTGAGAGATGATGGAGGATCGAATGCCGGGGTACTCACGAAGAAGCGAACAGCCCAGACTTCGTAGATGCTTAGTTGGGCTGGGAGGATGGAGAAGTAGGATGTCATGATCGGTTGTGACATGCGTAGGCGTAGCCGCGTAGGTAGCAAGCGCGAATGTGAATGAAAGGAGCGCAGTTTGTTTGTTAATGTTTTGCGACTGGAGAATAGAGCTGGGACCTGAGGGAAAGTCAATTGGCTATGACACAACCTGACCAAAGTGTGGGGAGAGGTATCAATATAAAGTACTCTAGGATAGAAGAATCAGAACAACAGGGTTGAAGTCCTGCTCCTCGAGAGGGCATGATGCAGACGACTGTCAAGCTATCACCAGGCCGACGTGCACGCATTATCTCACTGACACAAGTAATGGGAGGATCATTTCATTAAGCTCAAGAACTAGTACTACTTATGAGGGTATATCGTTCGCGTCACCATAGCCTGCGCCTTCCTGTCAAATCAATCATTATTAAGCGCAGAACTTGCTTGCAGCCCATGTTTTTCATTACCGAGCGTATGCCTCTTCCTCATCCCAACTTCACCTGGAAGCCTTCCTTCAGCCTGGTCGCCAAGTCCATCGATATTCTTACAATTCATTCTTGGCACTGGCGGCAGAGTTTGTGGCTCTACCGTACGCAGAAGAGGCGCTGGCGCTGATGGTGCTGGCGTAAGAGTCACCGTAGGAGCTGACGCTGGTGGCATACGACCCCTGCAGACCAAGAGCAATCATAGCCTCGGTGTAGTAGTGGTTGGCATAGCTTCTGGCAGATCCAACATAATCACCAGACTTGACAGACGCAGTTGCTCGGGCATATTCATTGCCAGCCTTTGATGTGGCAGCACCGAATGCAGAAACACCGGAAGCTGAGGCAGCAGCAAGAGCAGAAGAAGCAGAAGCTGAAACGTTGTCACCAGTAAGCTTAGCAGCGTTCTTGCGGAGAACAGCAAGAACTTCCTGGCGTCTGGAACCTTGAGGGACTTTGATGGCGTTCTTGTCGGCAAACTCCTTGAGCTGGCTGTCAGACCAGGTGTCGTAGAGAGCATCAAGGGCGTTGGAGCTGATAGACGAAACAGCGCTGGCGGCGGCGGATGTAGCAGAGTGGCCAGACTTGGACGCAGTAGAGGTAGCTTGATCGACGTAGTATGCTCCTGTGGAGCGTGCGAGGTATGCATTGCGGCGGACTTCAGCAATCACCTTGTCGCGTTTGCCATTTTGGGGCACAGTGATGCCGCGCTCGTCAAGCCATTGCTTGAGGTCGGAGTCGGACCAAGATTCGTAAAGCCAGTTGCCAGGATATGCAGCAGTTTCACCAATTTTCTGAGCAGCACCTTCGTAGCCTTCACGAGCAGCCTTGTAGGCCTGATCGCGGGTGCGAGGCTGAGGAACAGGAATGCCATGACGGTCGCAGAAAGACTTGAGAGAAGAGTGAGTCCAGCTGTCAAAGGTTAGTGATGGTTTCCAAGAGCTTGGTTCGCAATGCATGCACTCACGAGTCGAAGACATAATCTCTCAAATCACCATAGGTCGAGTGAGATTGTGCAGCAGTATCTTTCCAGCTACTCTTGACCTGATCGGCAAGTGCCTCTGCGTTTTGCTCAGTACCCTTCTTCACTTCTTGCCCAGTGCTCTTGATGTAGCTGGAGAGTTGGTTGGCATCCCATTTGGCGTAAGGAGACTCAACGGCGGATTGCCAGTTGTCCTTGACGAGGTTCTGAAGGTCCTTGCGCTCTGACGCAGCAGGATAAGGAATGCTGTGGTCGGAAAGCCATCTCTCGAGCTCGGTCTCGTGCCATTTGTTGTAAGCTGGAAAAAGATTGGTTAGTTGACAAAAACAAGGGAAACGGAAGGGCCATCTGAGCGATGCTTTCGTCGTAGACCACGACAAAAGACCGTCCATCCAGGAGGAAGAGCGTGCAACGTGGATCAAAACTTACGAGCTCTAGCAAACCACGAGCTAGCGACTGCTGTCTCGGCAGCCAGAGCGACCACCAAAGTAGTAGCGAGGTTGAATCTCATCTTGTGACGTTTGTAACAGAGTTCTGGACGAGATGTAATGAAGAGACGAAAGGTAAAAGAAGAGACGAAAATGAAGCAGAGCACTAAGGAATGCTATCGCGCCGTGACGTAGTAATTTGCGGGGAAAGCTTCCAAGTTTTTGAAAAACAAACGACAATGCCATGTGACGCGTAACATGGCAATCCACTTCTATCATTCGTAGCATCTGCAAGCTACAAGAGATTGACATTGGAAGATAACAACGATTGGAGACGTTCATTTGCATCTCCTGGAAAAGCCTCACAAGTAGAGCAAGCGCTTGACTTTCACTCCTTCACGAAGAAAACTCAAGATGGCATCCACGGGGACTCAAATGGCTTGGCCTCCCGTTCTGGAATATGTCGAAATGCTTGGAGAAATACGTGACAGAAATGGCAGAACCATCCCGCGAGACATTGGCCGTAGTGTGAGGTTTGGTGATGAATACTACTACATCTTTGGCGACACATTCTGCTTCGATGATTCTGAGCACTTTGTTGGCGTCTCGAACAACACCATTGCACACATTCCAGATCTTACAAACCCACGCAAATCAGAGTACATGTATAAAGGTATGTTGTTCAGGATGTCTTGATATAACAGGCGATGTGGTGGTGGTCACTTGCCTGTTTCCATCACTTTCAGCCTCTACAAACGACTAACATATGCTACAGAGCCAAAGGTACCTGAATTTATACCCTACACTCGAGGAGAGAAAGACTACACAGAAGGCGAGGACAACAAAAAGGAAAATAGACGAATTGTGAATTGGAATTTCGGTGGCATCATCGAGGACAAGCCAGGTGCGGGTACAGGATGGCTCTTCTTCGACAAGATCCAGACACATGGTGGAATGGGAGAGAAGGGATATGGTATGGGTGTCGCTAGGGTACGACGAGATGGCAAATACGTCAAAGTTGATCGGGAAGATGAAACTATGATCTTCGCAGACGAAGAACCTCGTTTCGGTTCAATATCACCATTGGTCGACACTGATGGGTACGTGTATCTTCTTGGCAGCAGAGACATGGCAAACTTCATGGCGCGTGTGCCTGTGGATGCAAACTTCAGATCAAGATCGGCATATTCGTTTCTCACTAAATCAGGTTGGAAGTCAACTTATTCCTCCATCGATGAACTGGAACCTATTCTCGGAGATCAAGCTCAAGGTGCACTCTTCAAGTTACCATACGACAGTGGCTTCGCATCTGTGAAGAAACCTTACCTTTGGCTCGGAGTTAACAAATGGCTTGATAGCAAAATGTGGATCGCGCGTGCAGAGAAGATCGAAGGACCTTGGGACATCCAGTTCTTGGGCATGGCACCTGAAGTTATGGGCAAAAACAGCGGACATCGATATTGTCTGTATCCTCATCTGTGGGGTAGTAACTTGCCAGAAGGCAAACTTCTGATCAGTTGGAGCGACGATGGTGTAATGGGCGGCAAAGTTGCATGCGCATATATCAGCCTCAAAATGGACACATTGTCGAAGGAGCAAGTACAAGAAGTGCAGAGGATGCAGCAACAGCACAGCAGTAAAAGTACAGCCATTTTACCACAACCTGCGCCAGTGGCAGTGGTAACCCCCTCGCAACAAGCTGCGGCGGCAGTGGCAGCACCTTCACAACAAGCTGTAGCGGCAGTAGCAGCACCCTCACAACAAGGACATACTCAGACCATCGAATCAGGCGTAGCCAATTTTGGACTACACGATGGGACAAATGAAAAGAATGCATCAATGTCGACTCCTGGTTCCTCAGATCTGAATATGCTTCCTGCCAACGCCACTTCACCAAAGGACTTCCACCCTCCCGCTTCTGAGAGCAATCAAGTACAAGAAGAGGCTAAGGAGAAACATCCACATCTCCACAAGGTCGAAAACAAGATCAAAGGGCTTCTCCACAAACATAAGCATTGAGTAAGGGAAATGGATCATGAGAGTAAGGAGAAGAAGAAATGTATAGCGGGAAGCATAAGCAGGAAGCTTTAGCATTAGCCGTCGAGCTAGGGCCCTTGTATAGCATGAGGCATGGTCGGCATAGAGCACGCAGACACGACAGATAATAGTAATAATGAAACCTGAGCTATGACCACCTAGGCCAATGATGACGTGACCAAATCTGGGGAGAGCTTCAACCACTTCTTGTATTTCGACATCCTTCTTACACATACACTGTGACCTCGATACCCTCCTATTATAACAACATCATGTCACCTTCCCTTCGCCTCATGCGTCTCGCGCCCCGTGCCAGCCGCTTCGCAGTTTCCCGCCCTTCCACCTGCACCCCTGCTCTCAGCCGCAGCTACGCCTCCGGTGACTACGGTAGTGGTACCGGCGACCCAAAGGGCGAGAACCCAAACGAGCAAGGCACCTCCCCTGCAACCACCGAGCTCGAGCACCCCGGTCCTCCAGCTCCCGACGTCGGCCAAGGCTCATCCGGCAGCACGCCCACCAAGGAGGGTCCAGGAAAGGGCGACTCGACCTACACACCCGACCACGCTGGCAACAACCCCGCAGCCAAGCAGGGTGGCGGCTCAGGCAATACCACCAGCGGCGCCAGGTCGTACTCCACATCCACTGCATTCGCGAGTGCCAGGCAAGCATTCTCAACATCCTCCGCTGTAGCAGCCAAGGGCGAGGGCGGCAGCGCAGGCATTGGTGAAAAAGCTGGTGAGGCTACTCCTTCTTCTTCTCAGTCGTCCAGCACAGATGAAAACAAGTCTGGGGCGTCGAAAGAGGAGCAAAATGAAAAAGTTACTACAGAGACTAAGAGTGGGAGTCCTAGGCTAAGTGGGAAAGCGCCGGATGAGACGGAGGATGTCAAGAGGCATAATGAGGATGTTAAGAAGAGGAGTAAGGTGCAGCAGAATGGCAAGGAGGATCAGGAGAGTCAGGGAAATGATAAGGTGGGCAAGGGCTTTTGGAGTGGTAAGTTTTATGGCAGTGAATTATTTTTGATGTGAGTGCCTCGCTAATGGTGCGGCGTAGGACAAGGTGGTGCTGATAGACAACCGTGATTGCGACTGTGTAGCGCAGCTCATTGAGTGTGCTTACGGACGTGTTTGAACCCGCCAGCCTATTGTACTACTATCGTTTAACGTCCACTACTAATGACATCGTCGTCCACCTTTGCTTGTGGCCTCCCCTCATCATACTCTCGCAGATGTGCCTCAGGAGTCTCCTAATTGAGGTGATCATATGTGTTCGAATTTATGCCATGCCTAAGTCCGCAAGGATCACCTAGCTAGGGGATGAATTAGAGTGCTATAATGCATTCTATCTACCTGAAATACAGGATAATTGGACTTTATACAACCTCAATTCACGGCAACGAGCTGTAAAGGCAAAGCATAATACCAGCACATTCGATTATTGAAAACACTAATAAGCCATACTTGTCCCTCCAGAACTGCACTTCATCCGCAGCCTCGGCATGCGCCCAGCAATGATTCCAGGACATCCAAATCCCACTAGGGCAAAAACCGGCTTTCGTAGGGCATTGTTATGCTCCCAATTTGAGATTTGGAACTCCAACGATTCTGCAAGTATCCTCATCCTACCGACTCTCCTGATATTATTCAAGCGAAAGAAATGGCGTAGTTGTCCTAATATGCCTGTATATCTCATGCACTCCTGTTGCGCCACTCCTGTTTGCGTCCGAAGAACCTGCATATCTCTGAAGTCATCAAGTATCAGACTATAATTTCAAATCAACACGGAACCATAATGCGAGGTATCGAATGGGAAATTTTACAACTCAGCTCGAAAAAGTAGTTGAAGGATACCGTGCATAAACTCTCCTCATCCTAGATTAATCGAGTTTTAACAGCCCAGAAACTCGCATCTGGGACGGCCAAATCAAGGGTCTTTGTAACTCAGGTCCGAAAAGTGGTTGAAGAGTGCCCACACCGCAAACTCACCTAATTAACGAACTTTAGATCAAACATCCCAGAAACTCTGCACTTGGCTGGCCAAATCAAGGGACTTTCAAATTCAGGTCGGAAAAGTGGTTGAAGAGTGCCGATACCACAAACTCAGCTAATTAAACCAACCTTAGTTTAAACATCCCAGAGAATCTGCACCGGGATGGCCAACTCAAGGGACTTTCAAACTCAAACAAAAACTGTCATTGGAGAGTGCCGTGGCTTTTTCCAGTTCCTATTCACCAATCTATCTCAAAAAGTGGGAAAATAGAATCAGTTATGCCAAGTCTGCAGAAAACCATCAAGGTTGTGATATCAATATTTGAGTTCGCTGCTGCTTTACAGTCGTCTATGTGCTTCATCATGATACATCTGTGCATCCTCATCGCCTTCATCGCAAATCTCCACTCCGTCGAACTGCAACCTACAGCTCGAGCGCACCAAGATGACGCTGATTCCAGCAGTACGACAACAAAGCCTGGAGACCATGCTCAAGCGCCTCTTGACTACTCCACGCTCATATAGCAGCGCGAGGTCCCACATGCTTGCGGTCGAGGTAGCCCATCTTTTTGCTTCCATTCTGGTCCGTGCATCCATCACGCACCAACAGTCCCAGCAGCCTCAGTAATCACATCCTCGTACCCCCTCCCTTGGATATACTCCAGCGTCCTCTGGAAATGCCTCTTCGGATTTTCCATCGCCGGCGATGGCTCAGCTGTCGCTGCATTGGAGTGAATGAGCTCGATAAGACCGTTGATGTATTTCGTCGTCACCTGGCAAGAGTGGTGTCAGTCAACGTAATTCTCAACAGATATTAGTGCGCGATAGAAGCTTACGGCTTCGTTCTCCTGGTCAAAGTAGTAGACGTATTGGTTCAGAATCTCAACGAATAGTTCCACGGACACAGCGGCATCCATGCATGCATCCGCGACGCGCAGAGCACGTTGTAAACATTCCAGAACACGTTTGCCGTCGCGGTAGAGCTGGAACAGGTCAGCAATTGCATACACTTGCCGCACAACACATGCGATCACACTCACCTCTTTGCTTTCCTTTCCATCCTTGGTCTCCTCCGCCTCGCCCTCTCTCCCTCTAACCTCAGTAGCCCACCAAAGATGACTGGCAGCACAAACAGCTCTACACTGATCCGGCTTCTTTAGCAATTTACTTCCATGCAGCGCACACTTCGTAATCAAAGTATCGTAATTTTCCCTAGTAAATCCTCTCGTCGCATGGAGCGCACCAGAAATGCAGCACACAGCCTGGAACTGACTTCGACTGTCACTGACGCTCTCCTCATATACCGTAAACGCCTGAGCGAAGAACTCGTAGCTGATTTCTTCGAACCCGGTCTGGTCTGCAATCTGGCCTGCTGAGAGAAACAGGCGGAGAACGAGCTCGGCGACGGCTGATGAGGAGGAGGCAGAGTTGCCGCTGTTGAGGGTGGAGGCCGATGCGGAAGCGGAGCAGCGTGTGTAGAGTGTGGTGAGGAGGGAGTGCTGGAATTTGAAGAGCGCTTGGGAAGTGGACTTGAAGGAATCATCGAGATGTTCACGTTTCTTGAGACGGCGAGCGAGGTGGAGGCAAGCGGTGTTAAGAGCAGGAGTAGTGTAGCGGATGCGTTCACCGCCTTCGTTCAGGTGTTTTCGAATAGCTTGCAGGAGCTGTTTGGATGTTAGTTTGTAGCCACGGTGTTTCTAAGTGTTTTGACATACTTTGAATTGTGCGTCGTTATTAGTGTTGTAAACGAGATGAACTATCCGTGCAAGCCAGCCTTGCTCTTCCACCGCCTCATCACTCTCTTGTCCTCGTCGTGCAACGCTACCAGGATATGTCGGTTGCTGGCCTTCCTTAATGAGGACTTTCAGTATTTCAAAAACAGCATCAAGATTGCTTTCTGTCGTTATTCGTGTTCCGTTTCTGATCAATGATTGTGCGATCTCGCATGCAAGAGACCGCCGTGTCGGATATGCTTGTGATCGAAGGAGTGGTATAAAGTTGGGTAAAGCTAGTGCTGTGAAAAGTGAGACATATGATTTTATTGGCGCAAGTAGAAGAGCGAGAATGTTCGACTGGCAGGTCTGAGAATGCAGGTCGGCGCTGTTTGAGTGCTGTTGTGTCTTCTCATTGGCGTACTTGAAGACTTGGTCGAGATAATCCAGTCGATCAGGATAAATGCTCCTATTTCCTGGTCAGTCAAGTGGTAGACGTAAGCATAGATATAAACATACAGTGCAAGATTAGCTAATGACCCTAACAGCGCCATTGTATCCTGAATGGGTAGTCTCTGTGCGTTGACCAGATTCATGACTTGCTCGTGAAAGACCTCGAACAGTTTGATGTCATCGGGTATCCCGGCAGGCTGTTTATCATCGACCTCTTCCGTCGGCTTTTCCGTTTCTTCGCTTGTGACTTCATCTTGATCTTTGTGAGGGACATCCCCATTGGTCGCTTCTCCATCCGCTTTCGGTTCTTCTGATGTACTTGGTGCATCTTCAGCAATCTTCATCTTCTCCAATAACCTCGTCGTTGCTTCTTCCTCTGCAGCTTGGCGTTCTTCTAAAGTTTTCTCTTCTGCCTCTCTTGTCGCGTATGCTGCCAACCTGTCCATAAGCCCTATAACAATCGCCTTGACGTTTACATGAGGGTTCAGCCGCGCTGTTGCTGATAGAAACTGGTCCAGAGTGTGTAGATGGAATTCATCGGGGAAGACTTGTGTGACAACTATTCCAGAAAGTCAGCTTGTAGGTCCGAACGAAATAACCTTCGAATATATCACCTTCTAGAAGATATTCCTGTGCCAAAACGTCTCTACACTGAACTACTTGTTCCAGTAGTGGCTGCAAAATCATATTCTTATAGGCATCCAGATCAACCAGTTGGCTCAATCTCACCAGGTTACTCCCAACCAGTAATTGCAATTCTTGCCTCTCCTTCATCCTTTGCTCTCTTTCCCTCGAATGTCCTTGATGTTGCAGTCTGACCCATAACTTATTCATCTCAACGAAGTTTGTTAACGTAAAGCTGATGCTATCTTGCAGGTTCCCTTCCGGTCCTTCTCCGTTGCCATTTGGCAGATAATCACGCGCCTGTCCGCTCAGGTAATAACGTAAGAACAATCCTCGTGTAGGTTGTTGCACACCTCTACTCATTTCCATCATGTCCTTCATTATCTCCTTTACAGGCGCGTCTTTAATGCCCATGTAGACCGTGCCAACAGTAATCATAAGGTAGAGACGAGGGACGATGTTGCCAGCATACTGAACAAGTTCGTAGAGATCGGCGAGATGGTTGACAGGGTGAGAGTCGCGAAGATGAACGGAAAGATGTCGTAGTGCATCAAAGACTGCCATGTATAGTTCATAGTATTGTTTCGGACTGAGACTGCTTGTACGCAGCTCGGAGACGAGTGTGGAACTAGTGCGAACAGAAAGAGGTATTGTTAGTTGATGACCTGTCTTGTCGGGGATTATACAGCAATATGGTCAGCATACCAACACTTCAGAGCATCCATCAGCTTGCCAGGTGTTTCGAGACATCGGCGCATCATGCCAGTCTGTTGGCGCACGACACCCAAAGCATCCTCAAGCAGACGGGCCTGCTCTTCTGGTGCAGCCATTACGGCCATGTCTGGAGCCTTTTTGTTGTCACTGCTGGCAGAATTGGAAGCAGGAGTGGTGACTGGAGGGTAACGACTGAAGGATGTAGACATTCGAGCGATTGGCTTCAAAGTGTATTGATGGGGGGTCTATGGGATGCTGCGGGGACCTGTAAACTCAAATAGCACAAAGGCTAAGTCTTGGCAGGACTACCACGCCGACGCTACCCCCCTACGAGGCCAGTACTTTTAGGCAAATAGAGAAAGCTACATTGTTAGAGTCGATCTGTATTGCTCTTCGCTTTGATCACTCTATCACCTCTATACCTCGAGCTTGGCAGGCTTTTGTCGTGTATATCAAGCGCATTGTCTTTGCTGTCTTGACCCACAGAAATGTTCCCAGTCTGCTGAACCCTGAAGCGTCATTTCTTAGCAGCTTTGAAACTCGAACATGGATACTAAGGACACACAAGGGACGGCTGACGAAGCGAGACGGACGAGTTTAGGTGCTGTGTCAAACACTTCACGTTCTTCTTCCTACGACTTGTCAGCTGCCTCATCGAAGAGTGCTAGCAAAAAAGGGCGTTCGGTTGAACCCGATCAAAGTAAAGCTACAGCAGAAAAGCCAAGTATTTCTTCTCATTCTTGGAAATCAAAAGAGTCCTCAGCAGCGGCAGCACGCAGACCATCCATCAGCACAGAGACCCTCAAATCATTACAAAGTAGCTCTACTGGTCATAATCGACACTCCCACAGGGAGAGTTTAGGTGCACTACTCGCCGCGGACGAAGAGCAACCCAGGATTCCAAACGCAAGACCAGGCTCAGCACAGAGCTTTCGCAGCTTGAGGAGATCCTCAATAGTTTCTAATCCTGTGGAAGACGTCAACGAGGCAAAGACGGAGCACGGACAACCAAGGCAATCATTTTCATCTTCATTACTCTCCTTAGGTACTGCTATCATGAGCGGCATTCCAGGATTGACCAGTGCACCAAGTTCAGTGGCTGGATCTGATGTTGGCGATGGTAAGTAGGCATTCGTGATGTGTGAGAAATAATATGCTTATTACCTTCCAGCCAAGAATGATATCGCAGTAGATACAGCCACGACGGCGACATCAAACATCTCGGCACTAGGTATATCAGCAACTACTCCCGCTTCTATACCCATACGACGACTTTCAAGTGAATCAGTAAATGCTGGAGACAACATCTCTACATTGCCTTCGCGGTCTCAAACCAGTTCGGCAAGACCATCACGTAGTCTCATCCCATCTTCCAGACGAACCAGCGGCTTGCCGGGCAATAGTGGCACTGCAAGTCCAAGTACAGAACGCGGTCCAATGCTCGGACAAGAAACAAAGCTAGGTATTATCGGTATATGCGCACTCGATGCCAAGGCTCGCAGCAAGCCTAGCAGAAATATTCTGAACAGAATCAATGCCAACAATGAATTCGAGGTGATCATCTTTGGCGATAAGGTTATCCTGGATGAAGAAGCAGAGAACTGGCCTATTTGCGATTATCTAATATCCTTCTTTTCTGAAGGGTTTCCCCTAGACAAAGCAATCGCATACACAAAGCTTCGAAAACCATTTAGCGTCAATGATCTGCCAATGCAGAAGGTGCTTTGGGACAGACGTTTGTGCCTCCACATTCTCGATAAATGGCAAGTGACAACACCAGAACGAGTAGAAGTGAACCGTGATGGCGGTCCCACTGTGGAATCTGCCGAGCAAGCACAATACATTCTTGACTTCACCGGCATTAGCCTACCTGGACCGGAGAATGGGACTGGAGGTGGAGAGGCGGTGACAAAAGAAGTGAAGATGATTGATGACGACACTCTTAGTGTGGATGGTGTCATACTAAAGAAGCCTTTCGTGGAGAAGCCAACTAGTGGTGAAGACCACAACATCAATATCTACTACGCGGGTGGTGGAGGACGCAGGTTGTTTCGCAAAATCAATAACAAGAGCTCTGCAGCAGATGATACTCTGGTAACTCCTCGGTCAATAACCGAAGCCGACAGCAGCTACATATACGAAGCTTTCCTCAAGACCGAGAATGCGGAAGACGTCAAGGCCTATACCGTTGGACCTGACTTTTGCCACGCTGAAACTAGGAAGTCGCCAGTCGTGGATGGTATTGTTAAGCGCAATACACACGGCAAAGAGTTGCGCTATGTGACAAGTCTAACTCCGGAAGAAGCTGAGATGGCTTCCAAAGTTTCTCGCGCTTTCGGTCAACGAGTGTGTGGATTTGACATGCTTCGCGCCGAGAATAGGAGTTTCGTTATCGACGTCAATGGATGGAGCTTTGTCAAGGATAATAATGACTACTATGACAAGTGCGCCAACATCCTTAGAGATATGTTCATCAAAGAGAAGATGCGTCGTGAAGGTAACAGGACCCCTACTATTCCAGCCGAATTTGTGTCTGAAGAAAAGCCATCTGCTAATCCACTTTCCGCGCTGGCTGCACTGCTGAGAAATCCGCTCGGAAATCAGCCTGTCGAGTCAATGGAGTTCGCGGCTGATCGTGCAACAACTCCATTGTCCTCACCACCATCATTGGAGAGGCCTCCTACAAGAGCAGCCACACTGATGCCGATTGGTGTACCACAAGCTGAGACGCCGGCATCTACTACTCAAAACCCAAGTCCTTCTGGTGAGGAAGAAGCTCCGCCCGTTCCACCGCCTGCAAGCAAAGCTCAATGGAGGCTCAAAGGCATGGTGGCTGTAATTCGACATGCAGACCGTACCCCAAAACAGAAACTCAAATTCACCTTCCATACGAAGCCGTTCGTCGATCTACTGAAAGGACATCGGGAAGAAGTGTTGCTTCTGGGTGAGAATGCCCTAAGTAGCGTCCTTGAAGCTGTCGCGGAGGCACAACGAGAAGGCGATGAAGATCCTGACAAATTGAGAACACTAAGGACTGCTCTCGTCAAGAAAGGAAGCTGGCCTGGCACGAAGGTGCAGATCAAACCCATGTTCCGGAAGAAACCAAAGCACGACGAGAAGGCTTCACACTCGCCTGAAAGTCCTCGTGCAGTATCACATCCAGAAAAAGACACTACAACCCTGTCAGAAAGACAAGAACAGAAGAGACAAGACTCCTTGACAGGCGTCACAATGTCACGTGTTGCTGCTGAGGAAGAGAATCTCGAAATCGAGAAGTTGCAACTCATAATCAAATGGGGTGGTGAACCCACTCACTCTGCTCGCTATCAAGCGACGGAACTAGGTGAGAATCTTCGTGTGGATATGCGTCTGATGAACCGAGACACTACGGACAATGTCAAGGTCTTCAGCAGCTCCGAGCGACGAGTGTCTACCAGTGCTCAAATATTCACCAGTGCATTTATGGACAAGCAGGATGTTGAAGTCGGCTTTGTCAAGATTAGAAAGGACTTGCTTGATGATTCAAACGCTGCGAAAGACGAGATGGACAAGGTAAAGAAGAAGCTGAAGGGATTGCTTCGCAAGGGCAATAAAGCGCCTTCTCAATTTGCTTGGCCAGAAAACATGCCAGAACCCTACATTGTCGCCCACAACATTGTCGAGCTCATGACGTTCCATAGAAAGGTCATGCGTGAAAACTTTGCGAGACTTTACAGCAATGCCTCTTCGTCGTTGGCTGCGCTGAATGGGAATCTCAGCAGGACAATCTCCAACCACGATCGAGAAATGATTGATGCGATACAGCCCCGTTGGTGTAGCGGAGAGGACCCAGAATTATTTAGGGAGCGCTGGGAAAAGCTTTTCAACGAGTTTCAAGACACCGAAAAGGTCGATCCTGGCCGTATCTCAGAGCTGCATGACACCATCAAATTTGATGCCCTACACAACAGACAATTCCTTGAGTGGGTATTTACACCCAGTCCCGCTCTTCTCGAAGAGTTCTTCCCTACCCCACCAGAATTGAGAGCAGACAACGAGGACGGGAGCATGCGTCCTCCACAGCGTTCCAATACTGCACAAAATGATAAGGTCGGAGCGAGTAGCAGTAGTGCTGGCGCTGCTCCTATCTCAACCCCCGCAGAACAGGCACCTTCAACCTTCGCTGAACGCATGGGCTTCCGTCGTAAGCCCACTGTCGATCCATCCACACTCCGAGCCACTGCTGCTGACCCAGTCATGGAATCGTACTTCAGCCTCTTCGGTGGCGGTCTCGGCCTCGATCCTGCCAAGAGTAAGGCCGACTCACGCTTGGAGAAGTTGCGAGAGCTCTTTCTTTTCTCCAAAATCCTGTTTGACTTTATCGGTCCACAAGAATACGGTATCACTGACTCGGAGAAACTCGAAATCGGTCTTCTCACTAGTCTACCACTTCTTCGTGCCATTGTTACTGACCTCGAAGATATGCAAGCTAGTGCAGAAGGCAAATCGAGCTTTTACTTTACTAAGGAAAGCCACATTTACACACTCCTCAACTGCATCATCGAAGGCGGCATTGAGACAAAGATTGAGCGTAACAAAATCCCTGAGCTGGATTATCTATCGACCATCGGCTTCGAACTGTACGAAAGTCAGAATGAGGGTAGCGATGGAGAGGAAGAGGAGAGCTTCAATTACTCCATCCGTATTAGCATCTCGCCAGGCTGCCACACTTTCGAACCACTGGATGTGTACGTCGTTCCTATTTTACCTATCCAATCCATTCCATATATACCCCTCCCACCACAAAACTCCTAGTAACACAACAGAAATAGTGCGCTCGATTCGAAACATTGTATTGGCTTCGCCCAACGTCGTTCGCTAACCGCCCACAACGACTGGAAACACGTGATTGAGACTCTGAGAGCCAAGTTCGACACGGTCAAGTTACCAAAGTCGTTCGTTGCTATTAACCTTAGTGAGAAAGTGCCGCAAGCGTTTCAGAAAATGCCGAGTCCGGAGATGGAGAAGAGGGGGTTGTATTTTGAGCAGAGAGAGGGATTGGGTGGGGAGGATCAGGGAAGAGTTACGCCGCCGTGATTGTGTTGTTGTCGGGTTGGTATGTCGTAGGTAGGTATAAGCTTTTTGCGGCAAGTATAGTATGGATTCGTGGTATAAAGATACACTTTTCCAGGGAAAAATCAGTACTGTGATGGGTCTTTGTTGTGCGCTCAGATGTCTCCTTCATTGCAAAAGTCGTGATTGCTTACCATTTCATTTGCGAGCTATCTGAGCGTATATGCGTATATTGAGATGTAACTATATAAGCCTGAGATGCCTCCTCCTGATTTTGCTCTTGTGATACCTGTACTGCAGCCAGCACTCCTCACACGTCTACAAAATCTCGGCTCATGATCATACAGCCTCTCACATCCCGATAAGCATCGACTTCGGATTTTCCTACCTTTCAGTGCTAGCACCACGAGCTCGAACTTCATCAGCACTCCTCACACGTTTACAACAGCTGAGCTCATAACTACACAGCCTCTCACATCCTAATAATCATCAAGTTCGGATTCTGTACTTCCAGCTCTATCACTACGAGCTCGAACTTCCATCAGCACTCCTCACACGTCTCTCAAAATCTGAGCTCATAATTACACAGCCGCTCGCATCTCAATAAGCATCGATTCGGATCGTACTCCCAGCGCAACCAAAACGAGCTCGAAGTTCCTCAGCACTACTCACACGACTATCAAAGTTTCAGCTCATAGGTACACAGCCGCTCATATCCCGACAAGCATCGATTGGGATTCAGTACTTCCAGCACAATCACTACGAGCTCGAAGTGTCTCAGCACCAAACACACCATGCCAAATTACCTCGACACAACCGGACAATCCGCCCGTAGCATGCATCGCTCCTACGACGAAGGTCGCCCCTGCTACCCACTAGCTCCTCGGCCTCGATCGTCTAAAACAAATTCAGCAGCAAGTGGTACTGAAAAGGAGAGAAGGCACGGTATGGAATTGTCGAGAGATAGCGACTTTGACTCAACCTCTGTCCTGCCTTCAACCTCCCAACACGCCTCACATACCAGGAAAGGGATCTTTCGCGGCATCTTCCGCGCTTTCTTTGCCAATCTCCACCGCCACAGACGGAGAGACGCTAAGAATCGGGAGAACATTCTGGCGTGGTTGAATGAGGATACGGGGAAGAAGAAGTATCGTACGAAGGCTATGCCAAGCGAGTGGTCTAGTCCACCAGCGAGTGTGAGTACGTTTGAGTTGAACGGGAATGATCGAGTTAATTGAAGTCGTGTTCATGGCAAGGCTTGAGCTTTGGGACATACCCTCTAATGGCGGAGACCACGCCGGCGTCGCATCCGGGGTAGCCTATACGCTGCACAACACGTTGAGGGAGCACTCGTCCTTCCTTGTTCGCGATGATCAGAAGAAGCTATAGAGATTGGTAGCTGTGTTGCGCTTAGTCACCGGCGAGCCCCGACTCGCGATGACTACTCTTGGGGGACAGACTGGAGTCGTAGGAGTTGTTGGTCGATTGAATTGGAAGATCATGGAGTCCATCAAACAATATGCATCGCAGGTGGATGACGGACGAACAGTTCAACAAAGGAGCCGCGACCCTCTTGTGAGAGCACAAGACTTCGCATTCGCGCGGTGGGAGGAGGATTGCGGAGTGTGTTTGGGAGGTTGAGTGATGGTGTTGAGTGAGTCGATGCGCGAGCGGGCGAGGAGGTGGCATGGTGTGAGCGTGTGGTGGTGTGTGGTGTGGCGGTGTGAAATGCCTTGGTTGGAATGGTAAGAAGGAAAATGTATTTTGTCTTGTTTGCACGGGCTGTAATGTTACCTTATGGTTTTGGTGTATAGGACCAGAGTTGTGGACGGAAACTCGGGTCCCCGCTAGTCGGACGCTGTATTGTGACTGCTAAAAATGCATAACTTGCCAGATGTGAAGGCAAAAGTCTGTAGAACGCGTGTAGAAAATCATAATCATAGTACACCTTTCATCGTGCTTTGGGTCGTCGAATCGTCACTCTATCGCCATCCAGTTCCCAGCCTACCTCCATATCCTTTACCAAAGCTGCCCATACCGAGTCGGTAGATCTTTCCACAAATCCTTTCTCTGCCGTAAAATAGCTTCTCGCTAAACACTTCAACGCATGCATCCTCATCCGTTTCTCAGACCAGCTCATCAAAGCTCTCACATGACCATCAACCTTGCCCTTGACCATCCAGAACACAACCCAGTCGTCGTGTACCAGAGCATGTATGACACGATCAATCTTCCTATCACTGTATTTGTAGTCGCTTTTTACCTTGTACACAGTCTGTAGATCACCTTGGCGACACGCAAGATCGAGAATGTAGTAGCCAACAAACTCTTGGACTTCCGTTGCGCTCAGTGGTGTAATGATGTGGATTCGACGCAACAGATAGAGCAAGGCGGCATGGTAGGATTCCCAGTGTTTGAGCAGAATAGTCGTGCGGATGATGAACATGTATGCTCTTTGTGCGAACTCGTCGACGCGAGCGGTCGCTACCATGGCCTCGCGCAGCTTCCGCATTGCCATCAACACTACTGCCAATTCGGGTGATGGTGTGGTCGATAATAAAGTAGACGTTGAAGCTTTCTGGTCTGGGCTTTTTGAGGTGGTTTGAATGTCTGTTTTTGCTTGTTGTGTCTCATTATTGCCTATGGACATGGCGGCAAACTGCCTATCGAGCTCGGCACTGTTTCCAGTCTCTGCACAGAATTTGAGCCATCGATCAACTATCTTCTGATAGTAGGTCTCTTGTGCTTTAAGATCATTCAATCTTTTTACCCACCGAAACAGTCAGTCACGACTGTCAGGTCAAGCAAAGGCAATAGAAGGACATACTTTGTCTCTCCTTTTGATGGCAGACCAACATTTTCCAGCGAGTCAATAGCGCTGGGTTTGAGACGGCTCCATGCCCCGCTGTTCAGGCGCCGGCTGCTAGGCGGCCTGTATGAGGTACTCATCGATGCACTAAGCACACGCACGTAATGGTAGCGTGAAGGAGAAAATCATTTGGCTCACAGCGCGCTAATGATGATCAGGTCGCCATTGTTTATTATCTTTTTATCGTCAGATGGATGGCCACAAACAAAAAGGGCGAGCCTAAGTATTGGGTCACGTGACAGCTTGAGAGGCATTGACCTGATCCTCCTCGAATCTTTTTTCTTTCATTCAAGCAGCGACTGCTTGTAACACTGCGAGTGATGGCGAACTCTGACACCGGTCGTGGGGAGAAGCTGGTGAAAGCCGCAACAGAAGCGATACAAGAGGAACTCATTGTGCTGTGGGACAATCTGCCACATTGGCAACGTGATAATCAATTCATCGTCAGAGGCTACAGAAAAGCTTCGGCATCATACATGCAATGCATCGCCAGTCTAAGCTACATTCACAATGAGACCGTCAACATCTACACTCACCTTCTAGCGTCTCTGGCATTCGTCTTACTCGCACCAGCTTTTTACAACACTGTCATCTCTTCCCATAACTACAGACAGGCCTCTAAGGAAGACATCTACGTATTCGCCTGCTTCTTCGCAGGTGCCATCTTCTGCCTGGGAATGTCCGCCACATATCATACCATCTCAAACCATTCAGAAGCCGTCAACAAGTTTGGCAATAAGCTGGATTATCTTGGGATTATACTTATGATTTGGGGCGGTTTTATACCTAGTATTTACTATGGTTTCGGCTGCCACCCTCAGTGGATCAACACGTATTGGACAATGGTGTGTGTCTCTTGCCCAGGCAATAATGTAAAGCTGATAGAGAGACAGATCACCACAATGGCGGCTGCATGCGCTGTGGTTACATGCTATTCTGCCTTTGCAACACCTGACTGGCGGCCATTCAGAGCTGGAATGTTTGTTGCTTTAGGTCTTTCAGCCGTGTTGCCAATTGGGCACGCTATGCAACTTCATAGCCTGAGTAAGCTGGACGAGCTTATGGGACTTCGGTGGGCCGTACTCCAAGGAGTGCTGTACATCTTGGGAGCTGCTATCTATGCTGTAAGATAACACACGAGGACTCTCAACGCAGGAGCTAATAGTTTCGTGCCAGAGACGTATTCCGGAGCGCTATCAGCCTGGAAGGTTCGACATTCTGGGTAGCTCGCATCAGATCTTTCACGTTCTAGTAGTACTTGCAGCGATCTCTCATCTCAATGGTCTCCTTCAAGCTTTTAACAACAAGATGATGTATCTTCAACTTGCTGGTCAAATGGTAGGAGGAGATATGTGTCAGGGTCCAGTATAGGACCGCGGATCTCGGCAGCTTGGCTCGGTGCATGGATGAGACACCCCACCTTTTGAGACTGTAGTCTGCAAGACAGTTCAATCATCCAAAGTCATACACCTACGACAAACTCTGGCAATGTCAGCATCGCAAGCTTCTCAACGCATCAGCCAGGTGGCTGGCCATCTCAATTACCCTAAGGGCATGCTTGCTGGACAAGTTGCAATCATTACAGGATCTGGCCAAGGCATCGGAGCAGAAGCAGCACGATTATTTGCGAATGAGGGCGCGAAAGTTGTCGTATCTGATATAGATGGCCGTATGAGAATACTCGAGATTTACTACGATGAGCAGAGGCTAAGACTGTATAGAAAAGGCTGAAGAAGTTGTCAAGAAGATTAAGGAGAACGGAGGTCAAGCTATAGCAGTTGCTGGCGACATGCTGAACGATCAATACATCACCGAGCTTGTGAAGAAAGCTGCTGAGTTTGGAAATGGCAAGATACATATCATCGTGAGTACTTTGCATGCACAGACCAACCTCACCAACTGACCAACGCTTAGGTCAACAATGCAGGATATACATGGGACGGTGTCGTTCACAAGGTCTGACACTGCTGGCTTTCGGATGTTAATGTTCATACTAACACAAGACAGACCACAGACAAGCAATGGGATACCATCATTGCCCTCCACGGATCCGCCCCATTCAAGCTCATTCGAGCAGCAGCGCCATACTTCCGTGTCAAAGACAACGAGCCGAGAAACATCATCAACATCTCAAGTACATCAGGTGTACACGGAAATGCCGGTCAAGTAAATTATGCTTTCGCGAAAGCTGGAGTCAACGGAATGGCAAAAGCTGTTGCGAAGGAATGGGGCCCACAATTCGGTGTGCGAGTGAATGCTATTGCATTCGGCTTCATTCAGACAAGATTGACAGATGCGAAAGAGAAGGGTGCTTTTGTCACACTACCTGATGGATCAAAGGTTGCTCTGGGTATACCAGCTAAGCAAGGAGAAGCTAGGGCTAGCGGCGGCCACCCTGATATACCTTTGGGCAGGCCAGGGACTGCTACAGAGGCTGCCAGTGTGATCCTGGCGGTTGCCAGTCCTCTGTTTAGCTATGTTAGTGGTCAAGTCATTTCAGTTACTGGTGGAAGGAATATGTAAGGACATTAGATTGTGTACTGGAAACATTCCCATGTGTATATATCTACACTATTCTACACTATTCAACGAGGAGATGAACAATAAGAAGGGACATGATATGATATTGCAAACAATGACAATGCTGGCTCGATGCATACCCCACGGCGGCCGCAAACTCCGCCGGCCTCAGTTCCGGCGCAAACCTCATGTTGGCCTTCGAGAGCTTGGCATTGTTTGTGTCATCTTCCAGCTTTCTGCTTTGCTTAGTCTTGACACCCAGCACTATACCTAAGCCATGTCATCAACCACTGACACCCCCATCGACATCCCAACCCTCCTTCGCTTCCTCACCCAAACAGCCTCTCTCCCACTCGCTCTCGCAATGTCCAAGATACCCTCCCTCCGCGTCGCAAACCTCACATCCTCAACCGCTATAGCATCGGCACCGTTCAAAATGATCAAAGAACAGATCCTACCCGAAGACGAGAAACTAGCGAAGAAATTACATGCTGCCGCAAAAAGAGAGGCTAAGAAGCGAAAAGCTGGCGATGATGAAGGTAGCACAACAGCCACTCCAAGCAAGAAACGGAAACAGTACGGATTCAGCGGCGCAGGCGATGATGGCGCGAACGTACACGACGAAGCACAAAAGTTAGAGAAAGACCTTTTACTCCCTTCATTTGACGCTTATTTCCCGATTCATACTGAAATGTCTGAAATTGTTGCGCTACTCAATGACGTTGTACTCGTCACGAATCGTGCGCCGTTGCTGCTTGCATTCACGCTGGTACTGCTTCAGTTCACGATGCCTGAGCAGCCACTTAGTAGTCGGCTCAGCTTGGCTCAGGCTGTAGTGTCAGAAGGAGCTAGAAAGAGAGCAAGGGCTTTGGGGATCGTGACGGCAGATAATGCGGCGAAGGCGGAGGAGGAAGGATGGGGAACTGGACAGAAGGGTGTCAAAGTGATGGGGCGGAATGTTAGTGTTATGAAGCGAGGGTTTGGAGGCGGTGGTGCTGGTGGTAGTGGAGAGGAGGAGGATGGAAGTGTGCAAAGCGAGAGCGCAAATATCGCTGCAGGTGCTGCGACTGCGACATCAGCGGAAGAGAGCAAAACAGAAGCAGAACACGAAAATGAAAACGATCCACCAGAACCATCATCAGCACTATGGGCACTCGACCTCGAAGCCCTCAAATCATCCAACACCATCACCTTTTCATCCTCCACCTCATCCATCTCAAACCTACCAATCCATCAACCCCACGGCGCCCGAAACTACCTCATGAAATCCTTCGCCACGCATCCCACCTCCCCACCACCACCATTCACACAACCCTCGAGCTCAAAGACAAAGAAGTACTCACAAGCGCAAACGGAGACACATACTAAAGCAGCGAATGTTGCGCTTCTGCTCAAAGCACTCGAGATGGTGTTTGAGTCGTGGGCGGTGGTGCTGAGTAAGGAGGATTTGGATCGGAGGGCGTGGGGTTGGTATGTTAGGGTGAGACCGGAAGTTGAAGAGGGCAAGGCTGGATGGGGTGGGAAAGGCGAGGTACGGTTGGGGAGGGTGCTGGGGTTGAGACGGGTGGTTGAGGATGTGAAGGAGCGAGAGGATGGTAAAGACACGAAAGTGGTTCAAGAGGAGGAGGCAAGAAGTATTTTGGAGGACTGATTGTGATGAAACCTCAAGTTGATTTTGATGATGATGCCCACACTCTCTAGGCTCTTGTGCATAATACAAGAGTGCTGGCTTCCGAGCTGTACCTGACATTGGCGCAGAGTCATCAGACATTCATTAATGGTGGTGCCAGCCGCTGCGGATAGTCTAGCCTTCTCGTACTCTTGACCAGAAACAAAGATACCAATACCGAAGAGCTTCACCACAAGTCGCTCCGAAAACAATCCAGAATGATGATGCCGAAATGATTGTTCACTATCCTAGAATCTACACCACACCCACAACCCTCCCTTCTGCACATCAAGCTACTGGTGCCGGACTTGCCATCGCATAAGGCGATATCGTGGGCTCACTTGGAAATATTACACGCTGAGGATACACCAATATCGCCGCAGCAGCGATCGGAATCGTCGCCTCCGTCTCCACCACATCTGTCAAACTCAGTCCTGGCGCCACAAACACACTACACACCTTGTTCAAATCCACTCTACTCAAATCCGCAGGGCCAGGATGCGTCAGCGCGTCTACGGCCAGTGCGTACGAAAGCGAGTTATACAGCATACTCTCATGCGTATTGAACGTGCCAGCAGCAGAGCCGATGCCGCACACGCTCTGTACTTCAGCATTCAAGACACCGACTTTGTGGGCATCGAGGACATAGGCGGATGCGGCGGTGCCTTGTTGCGGCTCGACTACTTCGTCGAAGAAGGCGGAGTATAGCGAGGTTGTGGGGACGTAGGCTGAGTCGCCGCCGTTGCTGAGGAGCGTGCTGGTGAAGGCTGAGGACGGGCTTTGTTGGATTAGGCTGATTGGTGATTCAACTAGTAGGGCGGCGAGGCCTTCGAAGATGACGGTGCCCCGGTAGTCGGCCGAGATGCTGATGTGGTCGGACACGATTTTGCGGGTGGAAGGCCAGTATTTGGTTGCCCAGCGGATCTGGCTATTGCCTTGACTCCAACCTTTTTGGATCTATCGTTAGCTACTGCTATAGGAGACCCGAGTGAGAGAAAGGAAGAGTGGGATGAGGTGGAGCCTCACCTAACACGCTGACGTTCTTCTGTCCAGATATGCCACTAATATAGTTGATAGCATACGCAACGACTTCCGACTCCTTCTGAGCATCACCGAGCTGGAAAGTCGGCGGGTTAATCCACACCGGATCAGCAATATTCGAGTTCTGGAACAGCGTGATGAAGTTCGACTCAAAGTTCTCGCCACCAATGGCACCAGTACCTGGGAACATGCGAACAAAAGTCAGCATTTGTCATATTCCAAGTCCCAATTCTCGCAACGACAAAATAGCTGGAATGAAAGGGAAAGATAAATGGCGGGAAAAAACCCCAAACATACCAGGAACCATAATAATCGGCTGCACCTTGCCATACGTAAATCCACTCGGAATATGAATCTGCGCCCTCATCTCCGCCTCGCTTAACGAATACGGCGCATCATCCTTCTCTTTCTTCGGGTAAATCTGCATCGCCGGCTGGCGCAAGTTCACATTCACAGGCGAATTAGCACCTACGCTCAGTCCGGAAATCACGTTTGCAAGATTGGAAGGGGCGAAGCCATTTTCTATTAGCGCGGCGGCGGAGCCGAGGAAGGATGGAGGTGTCGACGAGGCGGAGGCTGGGGCGAAGATGCTGAAGAGAGTGGTGGGGATATGGGCGAGGGCTGTGGGTGAGGCTGTTGGTGTTAGGGCGGCGAGAGAAGAGAGCTCGGACGCGGCAGCTTGACGGCGGTGGAGGGAGGGGGATTGTGGTGCCGCCGATGTGAGGGCGGTGAGGACGAGGGTGAGGAGGGTGGTGAGTGGATGCATGGTTGATTATTGCTAGCGATGGTCACGTAGATGTTCTTCTTTAATCGAAAAAATTACTGTAGTGTTTAGGATTCACACTGAAGAATCGCAAGATAGGAGATACATTATTATATACAACAAGCAACAGTGCCGTGGGAGTCCACAATGAGAACATCATCGTTGGTTGATCATGTAGCAGTTTCCGAGTCCTTTGACGTCGTCAAATGGAAGGTTTGATCGGAGTTTCGACATTGCGATTGCGGTTGGTGATCTCTCGTCATCCGAATCCACAACCCCATACCATCCGCGGGCATCGGCATTTTCAAGCTAGGATGTCAAACTGTAAACATGACCTCGTACGGCGGCGTGCTCTTCATTGAAGACTTCCGAAGAAGATACATATTCTATGCTAAGTAAGGTAAGGTAGAGAGCTTCAAAAACGCCAAGATCAACTTAGCTCGACGACGTCCAGATAACAAAACAGGAAGCAGGAAGTATAGAGAGGAGAAGAGAAAGAGCAAGAACACAGAGCATACTGCTGAATAGGTCATGGGATAGATTCAAAGTTGAAGACTGAAGCCAGTCGCTTTCCTTCCCACCGTGCGCCGCCTCTACAATAGAAAAGATCATCAATCGTGACAAAAGAAGAAAAAGAAACGCAAATACTCTACAAAACCGCAATCCAACTTTATCCAATATCATCTTACACTTCGCACTCATCCTTTGCAATACAACCTACGCTTCCACAACATCCTCCTCATCATCCTCACCCCAAATCCCCTCTTCACATTCTCTTTCCACCTCCTCCGCAACCCACCCTTCATACTCCTCCAAACTCTTCTGGACATGGACTTTGAACTTGATAACATCATTCAACATCCTCTCCACTTCCGTATGCAACTCCTCTCTCAGCGCAGCCGCTCGCAGGGTGAGTTGTTCGTAAGCAAGATTCGTGTTCATCTCGCGCTGTTCGAGATGTTGGACTGATTCGGTCAGGTCTGTACGCATGTTTCGGAGGTCTCGCTCTAGCTTTTCGAGTTGAGATGCTGATTGTAGGGCTGAGGCATTGATGTTCTAGAAGACGTGTTAGTCCTGTATCCTTTGTTCAGATGATAGTAGGTGGCTATCAGCAACATACGTCTTTCGTCTTCTCAAACTCCGATTCTGCAGCACGAAGACGATGACTCAGGCCCTCGACTTCCTGCTGTTTCTCCTCCACGGCATCTTTCACCTGATCAAGCAATTCCTTCTTCTTCATATCTTCCTCGGCAGCAGCGTTTTTACGCTCGCTGACTGTTTTCCGTAGAGTAAGAATGCCATTCTTGACATGTCCTTTTATATCGAGGTTGAGCAAGTGCTGCGGCTGATATCCTGTCGTGGGATCTGCTAGTAATCGATCGGGTTCAGGACTTTCCGATCTCCTTGTGCGTGAGGCGCGGAAGTTGGGTGCTTCATTGACGTTCAGATGAAGTTCAAAGTTCTTTTCGTCAGCAAGCTCGGCTGACGCGGGAATGATGCCGATTTGGTATCCAGTTGAATTGTACTCCTGCACTGCACGCTCAAGGAGTTCGAGCTTTTGCGAGGCAGATCCTTCATTCTTGGTTACCTTTGATCTCGACTCTGCCAGACGTTGTGAGGCGTGCTCGAGACCTGTCTTTAATCGTTCGTTTTCACTGTTCATGCGGTCGATTTCTTGCATGGGGATGCCTTGCTTATCCACGGCTGCTTGGAGTTCTGCTCGTTCTTGCTCGACTTGCTGTAGTTGACCTTTCGCCTCCTTCACTCCTTCTAACAGTTTCTGGTTTCGTGCTTCATTCTTGACGAGTTTCTTGGTTATGGCATCTTCGTACGTTTCGAACTTGACACGATCTCCTTCCAGAATCTCAATCTGCTCGTCCAATTTCTCGGCCCTGTTGCTTCTCTTCTCCAGTTCGTCAATCTGGTCTTGTAGTGCTCGTTGTTCAGCTTCCAATATCTTGACCTGTTCAATATACTTAGAGTTGGCCTCATCCAGTTTCGCTACCATTGAGTCAACATGAGGCTTGAGAAGCACCTCCATTTCTCCATCTTGATCATCATCCATTGACATCCAGGTACGATATGCATCACTCATAAATTCAAAGCGAACACGATCCTGGTAAACCTCAAATCCAGCTTCAACACAAGCATCATCATAGGTTCCAATCGCATACTGCTCCATCTGTTTCGCCAATTGCATCATCCAATGCAGCATGCCTAGGAAAGTCGACCAGTTTTGTCCTCCAACAGCTGAGAGTTGTGACTTGGTGATACTCTTCTCGAATGGATATCGTAGTTGTTTGAGTATTGGTGGTACTTCAGCGTCAATGCTCTTCATGAATCGATAGCCTGGATCTATCCTGTTATACAACCACTGGAACATAAAGTTAAAGTCCTTCTGTGTCGGCGAAGACATCGTCTTATTCGTCAATGCATGCTTCATCTCTTGTTCGAAAGCGTTTTGTGACATATAATCCATCAGTTCTTGCCCGATCGTCGTCTGATAGTTTCGGTCTTTCAAAGGTCGAGGATCTCTCGGTACACCAGCTGGTATCGGTGCTTGTGCGAAAAAGCTCTGGTTTGCGACTTGCCCTGGGGCCACCGATTGTCGCGCACTGAAGACACTGCTTCTTCTGTTTAAGCTTTGCGACCCCTGTGAGCCTTGCGAGAATTGGAGCGTTGGTGCTGGTGTTGCGCTGAATAGTGCCATGCTCTTCCTGCCACCTGTACTGCTGAACATGTTTGCTGTTGATGTGCGCTGGACTGTAGAAAACGGCATTTCTGCTAGATTCGTGCCGGAGGAGGAACGCGCGAAGACGGGCTGTGCTGGTCGTCCCGGCGCAAGTGACATTCGCGAGGAAGCGTGTGATGCTGTGAATGGTGCTTGAGCATTTTGCGATGATGAATTCGTTCGTTTCATGGCGGACGCAGGCATAGGGATTGCTGATACATTGTGGTTTATTGCGCCGAGTGTCTGCGAAGAGTATGTTGTTAGCGTTCCTGTGCTCGATTGGCAATAACCAGCGCGCTACTGTCTGCGCAGAATGCTGGACGTACCTCGCGCGGTCGGCGCACACTAAAGAGGCCAGTCTCTTGCGACATGATGAGGACAGCTGCTTGAAGGTTAGGTGTGATCGATGTCAAGGTGTGAGAGCGTGCCAAACTTGAGTTTCAGTTTGTTTACATCTGATCGACGCATGGCAACAAAGGGAAATAGCCCCTTTTTCTCTGAGCTTATCCTCACGTGTGACCTGCACTATTCTTTCAGTACTACATATCAACTTCATGAGCATGAGCATCGGGAACAGTAGATGCTCGTTCTTATATTCTTACATTGCTCACAGACAATGCTACTAGTTGGATCGTGGCAGGCTCAAACATTAAGTCTTGTCGTGGAGCATAAGATATTATAATTGCCTATTCGTCTCTACATCGTCTTCGAAGCCTGCTCACCATCCTCGGTTCCGTTTTCCACTTTTGGCTGCACCTCCGCCTTCTTCGCCGCCGCCAATTGCCAGGAAGGTATGCCACCTTTAGCTCCATACTGTGCGTAGGAAGGATATGGACTCGCTGTGCCCGATCTTCCCGGGACCGTGGTGCTTCCAACCTCACTTCGTGTTACCGTAGCAGACTTCCCATCATCACTTCCACTCTTCATTGGTCCTTCATTTCCTGAATTCTTTAATCCTTGCATAGCAGCGCCCACACCCACAGTGCCATCGACGCCAAACATATTCGCTCCGTTAATAGCAGGTACCTCCTTCGCTGTCGTACCTGTGCCATTGTTGCCCGCACCCAAACGACCAACAACCAACGCCTTCAAACTCTTCAACTCACTTCCCAACTCCTTCAACCCAGCCTCCCTGCCTTCCTCAACACCCTTGATACTCCTCTCCACCACTCCCTGCAACCCTCTGACATCTTCCGCCAGCCGCCTATTCTCGTCTTCCCTTCTCCGACCTGCAACTTTCATGTCCCGTAACGTCTCTTCCATTTCAGCCAGCGCTGTATCAAGGCGTTCTTGGCGAGTTGTTTCGGAGGCGCGCAGGGCGGCTGTGTCGGAAGAGAGTTGGTCGATGAGGGTGAAGGCACGGGCGAAGGCGGTGTCGATTGCGGCTTTGTCTTGTTCGAGTTGGGGTGGAGTTGGAGGTGCGATTATAGGGACGAGATAGCGCTGGGTTATTGGTCAGCCTGGATCATCCCTGACAATATGAAGTCATGCAAAGGCCTACCTGAGCAAGAGTGTAGAGACTATATGACACGCCCGCTGTCACTGTCGCTATGATGAAGTAGTCGCGCCAATCGCGGTGTGGTAGTCTTGATTCCTCGTTAGTATAGCGTCATAACATTGTACATCTCAAGTGGCGTACTCGGTCGGCGGTTGTTCCCAATATCCGTTCTGATACTGATTGTAGCCATATTGTGGTTGTTGCTGTCGTGACGGCACTGAAGGAGGTGCGTATGATGTCTGTGTTGGTGCTGCTTGACCTGCGGCTCTTGCTAACGATGCGTCGATCTCAGGTTGTGTGAGATTCTTGGATTGGAGGAAGGAGATGCGTTTATCGATGGGCGCGTTGGCGACGCTGGGATCTTGTAGGACTAGTAGGACAAGAAGTCAGCGAGCTGCTTGAGTGTATTTAAGATACGCGCATACATGTCACCTGTCAGAGAATTAGCATAACCACCACGGGACATAGACATGGTGTACTTACAGCTGAAGAAATGAGATCCTCCCTGAGAGCCATTGCGTTTCTAGTTAACGGACTTTAGGATGCTTGATGGTGGACTTGTTTCAGATTACGATACAAGAACGAGGAAGGGCATGCACCGTGTCAGTGGAGAACTGCCGAGGCTGTTTCAAAGTGTTTCATCTTTCGACCATTTGTCTCTAAAATTACGTAGCAACACAAGACAACCCAGGCCGCGCTGTGCTGCCAGCTTGCACTAGCGGACGACCATATTCAACCATCAAACATTGTCCCTGGAACCATTCTGCAGAGCAATCCACCTTCATCTTCCGCACGTCAACAACCGCCTCAATCCTGTCAGAGATCGTCTCCCACCACAGAACCCGTCGGCCACGACTGCTGTGAAGTGTGCCCTAGATTTCTTCGGGCTATTCATCTCATGCCCTTCTCTGATATCCCAGTCTCTTTCTCAAACGATATTTGTGATCTCATATATCCGTAACATTTAGAAGGTCTACGGGCACTCTTCACAGCGCAACTTTTGCCCGGCTACTCTTCTTCCTCATCATCATCGTCCCCATGTATACAAGGGCCACACCATAAACGTTTTCCTTCGCTGTAGTGAGCTTCAGCTCCAAGAACATAAGCACCGATATCAGACCAATTGCAGTTTTTGCAGCTGCATATGGACTTGCCATTGTGCGTAAAGAGTTTTTCCTGCTGCTCATCATCAAACTCAAGAATGGCGCAAGCGAAGCTCTCTTGCACTCTAATTGAAGCGTTGCAAAAGCAGGCGCTGTCTCTGATCTCGTCCAGCAACCCAATGAAGTCATAGGCGTCCTCGTAGTCAATAGGATTGAGCAACAAGTGCAAAAGGTATAGATGACCATGTGTCTGAAGCGTAGAAATCAAGGCGTCTTGGTCGAATGCTGTGTCAATTCGAAGAGAATGGAGCTTTTCCCAATGTTCATCATACAGGCAAGAGGCAACAAATTCCTTCACCCCTTCTCTGTTGTTACACCAATTCCTTGGACACGAACACGAGGCTGTAAATTCAAGATGACCCAGCGATCGTGCATCGGACAAGATCACTTGCCATGCTGCACCATCGCCAGGGCTGTTATCAAACTCACAGGTGTGGATGTCGATACAGATTCGAGTGATATTCTGAAGAGATCTCGATGAGAACTTGTATGGTTTGGCTGTCCAGGACGATAGAGCGGGTATCGATGCTGCTCGCAAACCTAGCATACCCTCGAAGCGTGTGCAATCGATTGCCTGTGAGAAGGCTTTGATGACTAGTGCATGCCAGTAAAAGAACAGTTCTTGGTTTGCTGCGGAGGAGAAGGTCCAGGAGTTCTCTTCGTAAGTTTCTCCTGTGCCAGAGGAGAAAGTCCAGGAGATTTCCTCGCCACTTTCTCCTGTGCTAAAAGCGTAAAGTCCTTGAAACTTTAGGATTGTGGTTTTGAAGTCTTGAAACTTGCTCCTGATGTCTGCAGAAACAGTTGTTGGTTTGGTACAACTGAGACGTCCGATAACAGGCGCAATTGTCGGATTGGCCGCCACAGCTTTGAGAACTTGAAGAGATTTGTGATTTGGCTCGCAAGCAATGCTAGACATCCTATGGCCATTATCTTTGTGACGAGAGAACGCAACCAGAGTTTCATCGACGATGACCGCAAATATCTTGCTCACCAGCTTCAATGACGTTGCCTGCACCAAGGCTGGATGAGGTTTGTCATCTCCATCGAAGTTTCCAATAGCGTGATGAGAGATCATGACAAGTAGCTCGTTTGGGAGCATGGTCAGCAGCTTGGAGTCTTCTTGGGAAGGCCTTAAGAAGTAAGACTGCCGTCTTGTTGCAGTAGGCATCCTGATCAAGTCTACGTCTGGATGAATGAGATCGAAATCCTGCTCAGAGGTGGTGCTGTGGTGGAGTTAAGAAGACTGAAGACGCGACTGAAATGTGAATACCAGAAATCAAGGGCGATGCAGTAACGACGTCTTAATGCACACTTAATGTGGCTGATGAAAGTTAGTGAATGTTGATGACAACCTTGGACGTGAAGTAGCAAACAAGGCAAACAAGGCAAAAAGAGCGTTCAGGAAGTGGGGCATGTTTCGTTTGAGATCTGTTTCGGAAGGCGCGTAGCAGACAAACATCGTGTTTGAGCCTCAGCAAACAAGTGCTATTCGAAAACGGATGTTTGTGCAGTTGTAGTTAATGCTCACTCTTCCATTTTTGCACCCTATAGTATGCCTGCTATGTCCAGCTCGAACCCTTCTCGAGCAAAATGACATTGATCACGACAGTAGTCATCCCAGGCCGATTCTGTTCAAGCGACAACCGCAATTGCGGTGCTGACATAACGACTATCGGCGCCTGCTTACTTCCCTGTCATTTCGATTCATCCTCGTCGTCCGACAAGACCGCTTGCCAATGTTCTTCCTCATTGTCGTAGTAGCATTCTTCGGTACGCACCACATAAAAGCCGACATCGTAGAGACCACACTCCGAGCTTGGACCGTCTCTTTCCGCAAGTTCATCGACAATAGCCTCCCACTCGTCTCGATGGTTACAGTCATCATCGAATATGTCATCTGTAGGGACGAGAATTAAAGCCTCGAAGATTGGGAGGTTCATCAACAAGAAGTCAAGGGATTCGACTATAGTTCTTGCGCAAGGGTCAACAAGACCTATCATGTTAATCCGATATAAGGAAGCCCTGTTCGCGAGAAGGAAATCCTTCACAACCTCATGGATAACAGGTCCTGACAAAGTGACTTGGTCAAGACATGGCCAATACTGTCCTTTTAGGATCCCTTTCCATATATGCGTAGCTTCCTTCCACGAAAGACTGGAAACATCTAGGTGAAATGTCTCAAGACGTCGTGCTTTTTGCAGAACCGGGCCCCAGCACATATGAATCTCCTCTTTCGTAAACAACGTGGACGCAGGCTCAAAGTCCAGCACAATAACTGTTACGTTGGCCATGATCTCATCAAGCTCTTCATGCACTATCCGAGGTTGCAGAAACGATGTTTGCACGTTGTGAAGCCTGAGTGTATGGTCACGCTCCGCCTCATTGACGAATCCGACAGCGTTCCAGAACCAAGTGTGGAAGGCGAGTATGCCCCACTCCCGCTTAGCAAACATGTTTGTTGACCTCTTCCAAGTAACCGTAAAGCCCTTTCGATTGGGAAATTGTTTGGCGACTGACACAGTATCTGGAATGAATCCTGAAAACTCCAAGATGCCACGGTAGCAGCGGTCATCACCGACGCAGATGAATGATTTGATAAGAGGTCGTAGAGTCTCGTTAGCGGCGATTGTTTGCATCATTTTTAGCGACTGCTTTGTTGGTTCACATATTATGTTGCTCAGAAATGAAGCTAGGTGCCAGTCCCGTGCTTCCTCCGCTAGCAATCGGTCTCCAATAGCTGCAAACCTTCTGCAAACAAGCTTGACAGTGCAGATTGCATGAACTGCAGCTGATTGTACTGTTCGAGGTGTTTCGACATGAGCGTGTGCTACATAACCAAGGATAATTGTTGTGAGCTCAACTGGAAGATGGTCGAAAGGTACATTCGCCAGAGAGCGTTGTCGTTGACTACGTGTCTGTACCATTATTGAGGACGAGGAGGGTGTGGTGAAACCAGGACTTTGAGGTCGGCTTGTAGACTCATTCGGTTACGTCACTTGCATTGTGTTGTAGATGATGCGGAAACTCGTGGGATGGAGTTTGGCTTTGACAAAGCGTTGGTTCTGGCTCAGATGTCGTTTGAAGTCATCTTGAATGCGAAAGTTGAAGATTTCTCTTCAAGTTTCAGATTGGATTGGATGGGAAGTCACGACCCAGACCCACTTCCCGGTCACGTGGCTTTCCATCTGAAACACGATGTGAACTTTTGTCACTGATAATGGCCAGAGGTGAGATAGTCCGGCTTCTGTGGTTGGCGAGATCCCTAGGAATCAACACAAGATCAAGCCTTTAGTCGCACGCTCATCAAATCATTTTCTGCATCTTTCACCAAAAACCTAAACTTGCCATTAGCAAAAACGCCTTTCTCTAAGCACATTCCCTCCTGCCATCATATGAATACTCACCAATACCACCACACCGTAGGTCCCACCGTCCCCAAGTGCCACAGACTATGCGCATCCACCATCAACCTCCACGGCACAAACTCCAACACCTCCATACTCATCGCCGCAATAACCCACAACACAATCCACGTCGGCCACAACATCCAGCCACGCTCAATCCCACTCCCAGTCTTCCCATGCATATACCATCTCCCCACGCTGTAAACAATCCACGACACATTCGCCACAGCGCCCACCACGATATTCGCTGCCATGTTATACGTATAATCCCATCGCACAAAGCTCAGAAAGCTTACGTGTGCCGTATAAAGCGCCAAATACAGTAGCGTCCATAGCCTCAACACAGTCTTCTTCCAATTGCTCCCTCTCTTGCCACCTCCATACCCAGCATCGAACCCAGATCCATCCAAATCCAGTCTTCCGATCCTGACACCAGCCAAATAAAGCCCAAACAGCACATTACTCCCCGCAGCAAAGTAATCCGCTCGTTCCGTAACCACATAATCCCTCGCATGAAACACGCTGCTCGCAACCCAGCTTACCACGCCCACATATCCAAACCATAGATAGTACTTTCGTAAGCTATAACTCTTCGGTATCCTTTTTGCCACAAGGCTTAGGCCGTAGAGATGGGCGAAGAGGTTGAGGAGGGAGAACAGGACGGAAAAGGGTTCTTGGAGGCCGAGGAAGCGGTGGAAGGGCCATTTGCCGTGGAATTGTTCGACAGGGTGCAGGTAGGGAGGCGTGCGGGAGAGGCGGTGGGAGGTTACTATGTGTTGGCAGGTATAGTCGCAGTTGGAAGGGCAGGTCCAGAGGAGGAAACGGTGGAGAAGTGCTGTGTATATAGATATGTTAACGTTGTGTAAAGAGTGGAGGATGTCAATGCCATCAAGGAGATGGTCACAGACGGCGGAGAGGGTAGGAAGGTAACGTACCTATGGGGGTAGGGTCATTGGCACAATTCGCTTCACGACATATCTGCATCGATCATGTTCAGTATATCGTAGACTTTATGACGAATAGTGACAACATACTGCAAGACACTCTTTGAATTCGGGCAACCTATCGCCTATGGAGGCAACGGCTGTTCCAAGAAGAAGGAGAAACAAGACGGCAGCAGTGAAGTGCCATGCTGGTTGTCGCATGCTGAGCTCACAAATATTCTGTAATTGGTGATTTTCCTATCCTGAAACGCTAGTTTGTGTTTCAGAGTTACCCCTGATCGACAGGGTCAACGAGTGTCGGATACACCTCATCTGATGTAGCATCATTTAATGAGAAGCATTATTAGCACGATCACTTGTGGTATTTTGAAACATATGTTGAATTCCCATACTGGTAACTGTGTTATCTAGAGCATCGGATGCAATTGAGACATTTCTCTGTTAATATGCAACCTTTCCATAAACTAAATCAAGAAAACCCAGATACAAGAAAACGAAGCGATTTTTGGAAATCGTAATCATAAGAGGATACTCATTGCGAGATCGTCATCACTCTTCTTCTCCACCCACGATGAGGTGTTGAAAGGGATTGAGAGCGCACAGCGCTTCAGCCTCTCACTCATCAAGTCAACAGAGCCTGTGACCTTCATATGCGGTGTCAAGCCCCAGCCATTCAACGCCATTGCTTCGAACACAAAGATCCAGAAGCGGACATCCCAAGGGTATCTCATCATAAATGCTTCAAGCATTTCAACCACCATTTTTCTTGCCTCGATCACTCTGCGAGGCAGGTATTTCAAGCTTCTTCCTCTTAAGCTCAGGGCTCATACTTTCCAAATCATTACTAGCTCTTCTCTTCAGTGGAGATGAGAAAGTTGTCTTGACCATGGTCGCCTCTTCGTCCTCATCATCAGCATCACCAGGTGTCAATTGACTGTCTACCTCCTCTTCTTCTACAAACCCGGCAAACGAAGCAGTCCTCGATATAGGTGTAGGATTAGGAGTCGAGGTAGTATCATCGGCAAATCCACCTTCAATGTCGAAGAAGGCATGGAACTCATCGTCATCGTCGCCTTCTATATCATCGTCTTGCTCCATCAACCCAGCAAGAGCGTTCTCGAATATTCCTCGAATACTACCCATGAGCATAGGGTTTCTGGCAAACTCGGTCAGATTCGAGTCTCCAAGATCTAGAGGCTCAGGTAGCTGTAGCTGGGTACAGTGATATTGCTGGAATAGACGTCCATTGATGGCATCTGATATGTGAGCGCCAGTGCGTGTGTTGCCCTCCATCAGTGCATTGTCAAGGTCGACCATGGTAGGGCTCGCAGGGCTGTTGTCAGATTCGCTGCTCTCACGACGAGTACGGATTGAGATCCATCTGAGCTTGCTGTTCTTGGGCGTTTTGAAATGAACAACATTGCCGTAAGGTTCTCGGACAGTGTATGCGATAGCTTTCTTCTGACGAATCGGTAGGTTCTTCATGATTGTAGGTTGAAGACCACGACGTCGAGGAGTGAAATCAGTGATACGACGATCCATGTTGTCAGATGTCATGCCTGGGCGTTGAGGTGTCCTGGTTAGTTTAAGCCCAGGAGAGCTGATGCTGAGCTGCTCGGGAATGTCCTCCTCATCAGTTTCGTAACCGGTATCGGCTGTAATAAAGTTTAGTCATGAGAGAACCACGAATCAAACACGCACGGCAACATACTCATCAAGGAAGTGAGGTCCGAGGTCTGAGAGATGGCGGAAACCCGTCGCTCGAGACCATCTCCCATCGTCTCTGCTTGATCTTCTTCGGCCTCAGAATCAGACGGCACAGGCCATTCGGTGCTGAAGACGATCTGGCTTAGAGCAATGTCTGTGTTTGGCGCAGATCCAGCTTCTGCAGCAAAGAGCTCAGCCTCAGCGTCAGGACGGAAGATCTCGAGCTCAAACACCGAATCTGGTGTGGTCAGATCGACATCGATAGCGTATGATCCTCCAGGCATTCTGCTATATGCATAGGTGTTCTCATCGTCCCAGTCAATGCCTTCCACGCCTAGCTGTTCGAGCTCATGCTCGACTTCGGCCTCAAATTTCTTGCTATCGTCCGTCGAGACAGATGCGTTGTCGTCATCGTCCATCTCGAGGTCACCATAGTCATCGTCGTCTACATTGAACGCCAATTCATCCTCATCACCTCCTTCGTCTCCCGCTCCAGCCTCGAATCCATCCTGAGCATCTTCATCTATGTCTTCAAGGTCGAAGGCATTATTGTTCCAGATCTCCTCTACCTCGGTTGGGTTCTTGGGTGTAGGCCGTTCGAGCGATGCCTTGTCGCCAGTATTAGCAGGCTCATCGCTTTCGTCGTCATTGCCATCTTCTTCTTCGTCGTCTTCTTGCACGCTTTCCGCGTCAGACTCGACCCCATCCGCACTCGTCATTCCGGGTATTGGAGCATTGTTGTTGTTCTTGTGTACTTTCTCGTCATGCTGTAACTTTTTATGCAGAGGAGTTTCTAAATGCATGTCTTGTTGGTTGATATGTTCTTCATTGGCCATAGAGAGTCTGTTCAGACTTGGCGTAGTGAATTGTAGAGCAGCCATTATTATAAGCTGTCTTAGGTATGTATGGAGAAATGCTTGAGGTTTGTTCTCAAAAGGAGGTTGTCTGCTCGAGATCGATGTAAGGGAGTGTCACAGCAGACTCGAGTCGAGTTCCAAGCGAATGATGATCTAGGTAGTGGTATCAAGCTCGAGTTGACTCGCTGTTGTTTGTCGAGGATCTCGAGTTGGTATGAGATCTGTACAAGATATGATGTTCGCTTTGTGTCGTCCAGAGAGCTGAGATGATTTTCTTCTGTTTTGCTATCGTTGTCTTTACAAGTGTAACTCTGGTAACCAGGTCCAGAGTTGAGTATCTTGGTCTATTGGAGCCGCCGCTGCTGCCGCTGCTTGCCTCTAGAAGAAGAAAGTAGAATCGCCTACCAAGATGAATAGAAAGTCTCGTTGAGCAGTGCTTAGACCGAGGAGCGAGGGCATCGCTCCCCAGCAAGCAATCTAGGGCTCGACGATAGCCTGCATCTTTTCTGTTGGCGATTGTGTTATGGATGTTGCTTATGAATACTATTGCAGGTGTTATAGGTATCTATGGGTTGAAGTTGAAGTTGATGTTGTTGTTGGAGGGGGAAAAGCCAAAAGGAGCGAGCGAAGTAAAAAGTAGTTCGGCAGATCTCCCTTCTCGTTTGCAAAAAAGTGGGTCCCTGTGAAGGATATATGGACACCCAACGCAGCTTTTGCTGCTCTATCTAAATATGCTACCAGTATCTCCTACAGGTATCATCGAGTCTTTCAGCTACTACTTATTCCCTGACGTTCTGTCGTCGACGTATGTGAAGGATAGACTCGAGCGAAATGACAAACCAAACCCGGCGTTCCCCTGAGTGGACTCTGCAGTCGTGTGCCTCTCTCCTACCTCCTATCGTCGTGCAACACAGACGATCTCATTTATGCTCCGAGCTTATAATGTGATAGTGTGAGTATCGCTGTAAAGCTCAGGAGAACCAAGCCGTCGCCTCTGCTATCTGAAATCCTTCTGCTTGAGCATGAGGACGGCAAGTATCCAAACGACGTCTCCAAACCCAAGGATACTCCCATCAGCCTCGCCCCGTAAAAGACCCTCTGTATTATGTTTGTATTACGTTAGGTAAAGAAGCAAGATTTCGCAAGAGTTAAGCATGAAATAATTTACCTGATGCCCCACTCCAGGTGCCAAGTTTGATGTGTCATGCTAAGCCTCGAGTTTCTGCTCATGCGCCGTATGCTCTACAACAATATAGATATAGATACGAAGCTGGCTGGGAGAGGAATACTTTGTCTTACCCCTCAGCTCACCAGATCATTGATGTGCTCGCAGAAAACAGACAGACAAAAGTACCTTGCAGAACGATTTAGGGGACACCGCGTGCTCGGTGCTATCAGGCACTCCCTCCATTATTGTACCAGCACCGGTGCACGGTATTTGCTCGACGAGCCATCCCTTTCAGGCAGGTGCTCTCGAGTGTGCTTTTCAGAAGTTCATCTCGAGCTCGTGCTCATCGTGCTTCGAAAGACATCACCTTTTCCCGATAAAGTCCTTATGTATACCCTGTGCTTGTTGCTCAAGCCAGACCCAAGCTGATCCTCACTTGTCTCATCTATGGCTTTTCTCGGCGGTATATGCCTTGTCGAGAGAGAAACAGTCAGGTTTGGATCACGTTGACACACACCACCGATAGACAGAAGAGCCTCGAAGAATATCCGTTATAAAATGAAATTTGTTTTCCAAAAGACTACTAATACAAAAATGACCCATAAAGGAAAAAGGCCCATACATACTCATAGAAGCGCATCAGTAAAACCGTCCTGGATTCAAACATCCCCAAACATCCATTACATACTTCTTCCTGCTGTGTCTCGTGTGACCCAACATCTTCCATATACACTTAACGATCTCCAATCTTCCTGTCGACATCTATAGCTTAGATGGGCAAGCTAATGCCAGCAATAACGCCAGAATAACCGTAGACAGCCTTAATGCTAGCATTGTTGACGTTGAACTGACTAGCATCAGTGTTCGCACCAGCATACAAAACACACTCCCAAGCGCTACATCCACCACTAGCATTCTCAACCAAGTGCAGATCAAAGGACATAAGAACGTTGGCGAGGCCCAAAAGCGCGCCTTTGTTAGAGCACTGACTGACGGCGTCGCAGGCGGAAATGGTGGAGGGGAACTGGGCGACTGTGCGGGTGAGCACGCCGTTCAGGAGGTTGCCAGGGTTAGCCTGGTTCTCGGTGACGCCCTTGCCCTGGAAGTATTCGGTTAGGGTCAAGACGCCGAGACCGCCGGTGAGGGTGACCTTGGAGGTTTCGCAGGATGCAATAGAGAGCTGAGCGTTGCTGGGGCAAGTTGCGGGAACAGGAGTGGGCTTGGTCTTGATGCTGGAGCTGGAGCTTGAGCTAGAGGTGGTGGAGGTGGTGGAGGCTGATGTTGGTGCGGCGATAGTAATCGAGGTGGATGTGGCCTTGCTTGAAGTAGACTTGGTCTTGGTAGACTTTACGCTGCTAGTCTTGGTGGACTTGGCGCTGCTAGTCTTTGTGGACTTTGCACTGCTAGTCTTGGTAGGCTTAGCACTGCTAGACTTGACACTGCTAGTCTTAGTGCTGACAGGAGCAGCAACACTGCTAGTACTCTTGAACACAGTACACTTGTTCTTCCAGCAGTGGTTGTTCCAGAAAACCTCGTTGGTCGATTGATCAACAATAAAGTCCTGGCTCTTGATGGTCCTGCTGTAGTACATGCAGACGCCGGTCTTTGAGTTATATGCGAAAGTCAAGCACCCCTTGTTGTTCTGGGATTGGGTTCTGCAGTTCTGGTAGCATTGCTCGGCGGTGTAGAACGTTGAGGCGGGGCTCGAGGAGATGTAGCCCCATTCCTTGCGTAGCTTTCCTTCCTGGCCACAGATCAATTGCTGTGGGGTTGGTTGAGGGACGTGACCTGTGCATGATGTGGATGTGCTGACGACGGCGCGTTCAGCCAGGAGAGGGGAGGCGAGGATGGAAGGAGCGCCTGTGAGGGCAATGAGGGCAAGAGTGGTGAAGTGCATGATGAACGAATGTATGTGCTGATAGGCTGTCCTGAACTTTGCTCTTAAGTGTTTAGTGAGTGTGTGAGAAGCTTGCTGAGAGTAAAGAAGAGTCGATATCAAGGACCTTAAGTAGGCATGCCCTTACTACGTTGCCTTCGTTCTGTCATAACAAACTTACATGGCAACAGGATACCCCAAGCAATGTCACTCGTATGCAAATTGCAGATCTCTCTGCTGAAGGAGATTCAAATCGGCTATCACATCACAATGAGCTAATTGCAAGGCAATGTGTTGCTTGTTTCTTGCTCGGACTGGTCTCGTTCGGTGGCCCATGTAATCGCCACTGCTCATCTATACTCGATGGAGACTGTCAAGCGCCTCAATACGAGACCAAGTATCAACCTGGGCCGTCGAGACTGTTTCAAGGCTACCAGAATGGTTGACTTCGCAAGTCCTTTCTGGAGGGAGATCATGGCAATCCAGTAAGATGCAGCAATTAAACTGATACTTTCCCCAAATGCAGCAGTGAAGACCCACATGTTCGTAGGCCACGCAACAGACTCCTACATAACTTCTGTCACAGTCACAAACAATGCAGTCCCAATTTTGCAGATTGCTTGTAGCAGTAAGCAGACGGCTGTGTGCCTAACCACTGATGTGCTCGGGGATTTACTGTTGTCTGTAAGCACAAATGGAAGTTGTCGAACACGATGGGACAGCGGCATTCAAAGGCTCAGCTGGAAAATATGACGGTAAGTTCATGGTCATTAACACGTTCGGCGTTGTTGAGCCGACCTACGAGCATACGCACATCCGCGATACATCAGATATAGACTCATACTGCCGACGACTACGAGCGAGGTACCTTGATGTAGCGCTCAGAACCTTGTTGTGTTCCGTCATAGCTTCAACGATGTGATAATGTGACGACCGAGATGGATCTGGGCATCTACTCGGCTTTTGTGACTGAAAGGAGAAATACGAGATTAAAATCACACACGACTTCTGGGTTGTCACAAGTACAAACGGGCACTCAGCGCGTTAGGAACTGAAGCTGTAATAAAACTTCTAGGCCGGTCATCTGTTGAGGTAGTAGCAGAGCGAATCGTCTGGTGTCGTGGCAGATTTCAAAGCTCATGTCACGTGATTATGGAAAGGGGGTTCTCTAGCAATTATATGGAGTTAAAACACCACTCCTTGCTAGATCAGATAAACTCTATCAAATAACTAGCTGCGAGCAGACGCACCTGTATTATGCTTCTTGAAACATGTTATACTCCTTGTGTCAAAATTTGCCGTTGACATTTTGCCTCCATCATACCACCAGAGCTGGGTATCATATGCCGAATACTCCTGTCCATATATTACCGCAAACTCCATATACTGTCGTGTCCTTGCTACATGCTTGTGTTGGATACTCATTCGCTGTCTCCATCAGCCGCTGCCAGGACCTGATTTTCAATATTAGCAAGGCAAATACTGCTCAAGGCCGACACAACTAACCTCTTCTTCTTCCTGCTTCTTCTTGCGACCACCTCTAGCGGCAGCCTTTCTGGTAGCAGGCTTCTTAGCCTTTGAAGCAGGCTCCTCATCTTCGTCTTCTTCGGCGATCTTATCTTCCACAGCCTCCTTCTTCTTGCGAGGAGCTGCCTTTCTCTGCGGCTTGGGCTTCTCCTCTGCTTCTTCCTCTTCGTCACTTTCGGCTACAACGTCCTCACTCTTCTTAGTCTTCTTTGCAGGAGCCTTTCGCTTCTTCTTGGCCCCACCCTCCTCTTCACCAAGCTCAGCACCTGCAGTATCATCGGTGCCTTCTTGGACGACAGCTTTCTTGCGTGGCCCACGCGCTTTCTTGGCAGGAGGTTCTTTGTCGCCAGCATCAGCGTCTGCGTCATCATCGTCATGAGCAGCGTCGGCGGCTTTCTTCGAACGACCACGCTTCTTCGTTGCTTTGGTCTCAGCTGGAGAAGAAGGGGCATCCTCGTCAGTACCCTCGGCTTCCTTCTCCTTGGCCTTCTTCGCAGCCTTGGACAACTTGAAGCCTTTTAGACCAGGCCGGTTTTTCTCAACATCCTGGAATGCATGTCAGCCAAGTTCTCAATTATCGTCTCGCAATCGCTCGCATTACCCATTTCCAGTCTTCGTCGTCGACGTGACCTTGCTCCAAAGCTCTGGCAACTTTCTCTTTCATGTCGTTGGGAAGCTCGTCATAGCCGTCGACATTGTCCATATCGCCACCAGTCTCTGTCTTCCATGTGTTGATATTCATTGGAGAGACACAACCCCTAGGTTATGTTAGCTAAGTCACTTTTGTGCTCGTCAACGCTCTGAAGCGGTCAAGCTGACGCACCAATGTTTCCACGTGTATCCTGCTTTATCAGAGTTGCCATATTGAATGTAAGTGCCCCATCTCAAGGTGTCCTTGCCAATCTTGTCACCCTTGGCTTTGCACTCCTTAAGTGTACAAGCGGCACGGCCTGACTTTGCAAGTTCTGTGTTTTTTCGGTGTAGATGTTAGACTTCGAACCAGGACAAAAAACGTGATACACTATTTTGCAGGGGCAATAAACGTGACATGTGAGACCGAGATAGCGTATATAATTGTAGCGCAAGCCGATAATCGTTCGTTTTTCAGTGTTTCACGAAGATCATGTAGCAATTTGGCTTACCGACGCGGTTACCAGGCATCTCGTCTTCTGCTCGCCTCGTCTTTCAAGGTTGTTTGATGCCAAGTCGACAGCAGCCTCGCTAGAAACGAAGATGACAAGAGACCAGTCACGACTCCAAAGTTATGAGCAACTTTGAAAAGGTTGAGACGAGAAGTAAGAAGATGAAACTCGATCTGCTCGTCGTACTTTCCCCCACGATGATGCTAATGCCAAGGCTAGAAACGGGGATCCCACGATCTCCACATTTTTAGGCTGCAGGAAATTATGATTACGTGATGTGGCAAAACACAAGTCTCGTCCAGCCAGTTATTCTGTATCAAATATAACATCTGTTGAAGTGCTTGACAGTGTTTTGTATGAAGGCCTGGACTTGCCAGTCATGGCGAAGTTACTGTCGCGTACGCTGCGGCAATCCCGCCACGCTCTATCACAGTAGATTGTTCTTGTCTGGCTCTGCCACTTATCTCAGTAGGCTACAGTTCAAAGCGCCACATACAAGTCCTACATGTAGGTTCACGCAATCACCGCTATGCCGTCGGCACTTGTCAGCACAATCGGGTCCTGGTCGTGGGGGTCACCCACTGACGGGTACATATCCACCACCTCCAGCAGACTACTTCCAAAAGGTTGAAGCTTGGGTGACCATGATTGAACCTTACTTTCCTGACAATATTCGTGGCTCACAAGTATCACCTAGCATAGTTGAGGAGCCGTTATCCAACATTGCTGAAATCATAGCACATGCTCGACAGACAGACAATATTGACATCGTAGCTTCTCTTGGTGTTGAGCAGAAGAGATGGGATGCAGTACAATGGATATGCAAAGGTCTAATCGAGCACGTCGGACCACCCAAGGTATCTAGCAAGCAAATTGAGCTTATGTCTAATGTCAATACACCATGGCCCAAGGATAATGGTGGCCTTCCTTCAACGTCCGTCAGTCTCGATGATATAACGCAGGATGACTCGAAGCTCGACATGGATATGGAAATGGGGCTCAACCTGGAAGTCGTCGGAAAGAGCCCCATTATTTCGATTGATAAAACACTCGATGACCTTATGTCGCCATCGATCTCCAAATCATCGACGGCAATTGCAATCCTTGGTGATATATGGGAGACACTGGGCAATCTCATATTGGCCGTAACGAGCAACAGTTCGCAAGAAGGCGAAGAGATTATGCCAAACGTCTTGCGTATTATTGCCAATCTGCACCACAACGGTTGGATACCAGAAGCTGTATATCACGACAGTCATAACACAGACCCGTCCGCGTTACAACAGCCACCATTGCTATCAGAACTCTCGTCTCTCATGATCTCTGCACTAACTGAAGCCGCATACTCTGCTGAGGGTGGCATAGGCGGTACTAGCCGTAGCAAGAAATTCCTCAAGTCCAGGATCTTCTCCAAAGCACCTGATAAGATACCAAATGTCGGTCCAGAGATATGGCTCGAATTTTGCTTATGGTGTTGTGTCCATGGTGGATGGGTATATCAGGGATCTGCCATTCTAAACGAAATGCGCAAAATACCGGGTAAGTATAAGTGGTCACTGATCTACTGGCGGGATATCTTGGAGTCGCCGGAGGAAAAGTGGGCGGAATTTACCCAAAGACGTCTTGAGACCGAATATGGTCGCAGCATTGAGAATCCAAGCAGAAGAGATTTGGTGCAACGGACCATTAGTGCGGAAGTTGTTATTGCGGTTATAGATGGCCTTGTGGCTGATATGTTGTCTTCTGATGCTGATACGCCGTACAATTACCGCTCAGCTGGACGTATTGTACAGCTCAAGAGGATCCTGGACGCTGAAAATATGAGCCTCGGCGTATCTAGCTGGGATGCTGTCATCGCTCGGATCGCTGATGTCTCGTATATTGACATTGAGGCCAATCCAGCAGTTATGGAACATGTTCTAAAGTTGACGGAAATATATGGTCAGGAGATCCACTCACTCAATGCCCCTAAGTCTGGTAAGGATACCGATCCAGTAGCATCATACGTCTTCGATGCATCAGCAACAGTAATTGGTCTATATCATAGGACACTACATGCTCATATCAAAGGCAGAGATGTAGCGCCAGCATTACGAATCTTGAACAGGTTGCAAAGTCTCACTGATGTGAATAAGATGCGATCAGTAGAAGAATTTTTCCGCGAATTGCAGGAGACACCTGTTCCCGAAGATACTGTTGCAACACAAGAGGAACGCCACAAGGTTTTCTCCTTCCATCACAACGTCTATCCCGCGTTTCCAGGCGTACAATATCCAGGGTATTTCCCGGCCATTCCGATCACGATCCTGGCAGACTTGTTGGATCTGCTCGTTGATTCTGGTCACCACGAAGTTGCGCGCCACATGCTTTATTCTCAAGATATCGACGGCCCGCTGATACCAGAGTCAATGTACAGCAATCAACTCATTGCTCCAGCTCTGATCAAGTATGCTGCTGCGACACTAGATTCGGCTCTCTTACTCAAAGTCACAGAGGCCCAAAGTACTGATATTTCTGGACCTACTCTTGTTGCGTTATGTCAAAGCAGAATGCGACAGCGAAACTTTCTCGGCGCTGTAGAAGTACTCAATTTGATTCGAGATTACTCCATACACGAGTGGAAGCCTGAGGAGTCCGCAGTCCTGGTTCAACTATTGTTACAGTTAAGCCGTGAGAATCCAGGCATCTCCTCCCTTGAACCGATACAGCTTCTGCAGCAGATGCTCCATGGTAAATTTGGAAAACAATGGGGGCATCGATCTACCCAACTTGATACTGTCATTGGCATGCTCAGCGATTTTTCACCAGATGTACGACGGATATGTGCCGGCTTGCTTCAGTCAGGAAATTACTATCGAATGGACATGACTACGGAAACTTTTAATGTCCTCCTTGATGGCGCAATTCGTACTGTCGGTCTTGATGCTGGACAAAGACTTATCCAAGACTGGTGCCTCACTGTATCTCATTCGCATGAAATTATGATCGAAGAAGATGATCGAATTTCACATGCAACAAGAGCTTCACCAGCTGAAAAATTTCTCGGTACTGGACAACAAGACTATGAAGCTGGTACAGTAGTCTTCGAAGGCATTATACAGCATGATGTCGAGACAATCCGAACGGTGATTGATGGCGTCTTGCGAGAGAACGCCATTTCCAAGAATACAAGTAATAGTTCCAGTGCGGATCATACAGTGACTGGTCTCCAGCCCACAAATGACATTTCGCGAAGTGCCGACTTGTCACCTGATTCGGAGGAAGAAGCCGGCGACATCGTCGACGATAGATCCGGTATAAAATTTGACCGCCAGCATCCCATGATGGAGTGGGCAGCCACCATCCTCCGTCAAGACTTCAACATGACCAACACCGACATCGACTACATCACCAGGGGTTACTTAACCTCTCAACACCTGGAACTGACAAACGAACAACAACAAATATACAGCACCGAAACGATCCGAATGTGGCGTACCCTCCAAGCCACCCGAAAAGTATGGGCCAAAACACAAGAAGGCCGACTCCGCGCATTCGCAACAAACGAACAAGATCGTCAGCTCGTGGTCGTCAATATACCAGTTGTTGAAAGGTATTTCTTGCACTGCTTGGCCAATGATATAGGCTTAGAAACGGTCGAGTATGGTGATAAGGCACAGGACGAAAAGGATGTCAAGTTTACAAAGGGCGAAAAGGAATTGAAGATTCCGCCGGGGACCATTGGTGAGGTTTTGCGCATGCAGGAGCGTACGCATTCTAAGTATGTATTGTGAATAGTGTCTCGGCACTATTGAGCCATTTGATCATGTTAGCAAGTTTTTCTTGTCAGACAAACACGACAAAGATGAAAGCACACACAAGACCGGCGGCGAGAGTTTGTCCGGTGAGAAGTTTGTCAGAAAGAGAGAGCATGACTCCTAATCCTGATCCATTTGATTCTCCTTGTCCTTCCTTGCAATATTTTTCTCAAGACTTTGGATATGGCAAATACAACTCTCATTAGACGTCTACAAATTCTTCACTCGTCTTGAACGTCAACATGCTCGTTACTGCATCTTACGTAACCATTCTACTTTCAGTCAGGACAACACAGACTCTAGGCTACCGGCAGGACACTATAAAAAAACAATAAAACAGCACAGTCAAGCCAAGTTCCTTGTTCTAACTTCGAGAGCACCAAGCGTCTCTTCCTCAGTTCTGCAAGCTACACCGAGATTCTCGAATTGCTAATGCAAAGGGATGCGGACTTCTTCTCATCACCAGCACTAGCCCAACGTAGTCAACTGGCTGAAAGAGAAACATCGGCTTTCCAGAACAACCAAGACTATCGTGCGCCATCTCATTCGTCGGTTGCCGATCTCCTTTGGCAAAACGAAACGAACGTCGGCAACCTCGGACTATACACAAAAGACGCTTTGGTAGACACCTCTTGACCACTTCAAGCAGATGCGGCAACATTTGCCCTCTCCCTGTCTAGACCACAAACGAATCCCTCAACACGCGGAAAAAAGTTGGGCACGCGCAATTCCATGCAACTCACACAACGAGCAACACGAAAAGCAAGAAAAAATAAATCAACTCCCCGACCCCAAAATTTCCAAGAAAAGGACATGATAGCTTCATTCTTCTTAAGAATCAGTGATGAGATTGCCCTTTGGACTACAATATCATACCTCGAAGACATACATGTACGTGTGAGACAGTATGGTATCTATGGCTACAGTATACAGTCTACAAGAGACAAGAATAGCATACTCACAGGGAACATTTTTCAAGCGTGTGAATGTACCAACACGTATCTTGTAAATTATGTGGAGGGTTTCTTTGTTATGTGCCGAACTGAGCAGACGAGCTAACTATGAAAGCTGCAAGTCCTGCAACGCAAGGATAGAGTGAAGAACTTTGGGTTTGTGCTGAAATCTCGGTTTGAAAAGGAGTTTGAGTTGTCATCCATTGTGATTTGATCTGCCGCGTAGACTTGAACTCTGATACCGGTCAATACTCATACAATATCACCAGTGGTGCAGGTTAGGTTGCAATGAACATCCACCTAACAAGATCGTTTCATTCGTTCATCATATACTACATACTTGCGTTATATGCCATCCGCCTTCCCATAACCTTCGTAATCCAGATCAAATCAAGGGTATCTATCTATAGCCGCCTCCGTATCCATTTCCATCTCCAACGCCATATCCAAACTCCTCATCACTCTCTCTTCTCCTCCCCATTCCCATCGCAAACCTCGACCTGGACGGTTCGCCTTCCACATCCACATTCTGTGCTCCATCGAGCTCATACACAGGAGACGGCTCAGTGCGCATGGTAGCCCTCGGTGGCGCCGTTCCCACTCTTCTCGGTGGCGTCAATGCAGCCGGAAGCATCCGTGGTGCGGTGGGCAATGTAGCGGCACGGCTTGGTGTCCTGAGCTGCTGAGTGTAAGGTGCCTGAGGTTGCTGAGTGTAAGGTGTATGTTGTTCATTGCCGAAAGGGGTATAGGTGTGGGAGATGTCATTGTATTGTGGTTGATTTGGCATGTCGACGATTACGTGCGAGTAGAGTGATGATGCCTGATCTATGTTGTGCACGTCGCCAGGCGCGGTCTGAGTTGTGAATGAGTTCTGCCTATTGAATTCATGCACAGGAGCAGCAGCATAATCTCGGAGACTCGGCATGCGTGCGGGCATAGAACGAGATGAACTTTCTGGTCTAGCTGGCAGCTGATAAGCTGGCATGTGCTGTGGATCGAACGTGTCTAGTGTGATTGTGTAAGACTGCTGTTGATATGATGAGGCATTGTCGACGCTGGAGTAGAATGGATCGAAAGAGCCGGGCATGGGCAAGGACTTGTTATATGCCTGGCTCAATTGTGATTGAGAAGATTGAGTCGACATCGTCCGGATAGGTGGGATCCTGCCCATGCTAGCGGCTTGATGCAGAAGTGGTCGTTCATCTGAATCGATGCTTGTAGACTGAGAGGTCTGTGTTGCGCTTCTTGTTGGTGCTCCTGGACGGATAGCTCCCGGTATATTGTCTTGTTGTGCAAGACGTTCTTGTCTGGTTGGCCGATATGCTGGTTGACTTGTTGTCGTGGTGCTTGTCTCGGTAGTTCTACGGGAAAGTGGTAGGTCGAGGTAGCCCAAGTCCTTGACTGTGACGTTGTGTACTTTGGTCTTCGTGTCCAAACCGAAGCCTGGCGCGGCTTGCTCCAACGCAATGACCTTGTCCTCAGCTTTCTTCCTCGCATCTGCTTGCTTCTGTAATGCCTTTTGAATCTTGACACCAACAATCTTCTCAAGACGCTTGTCAATCTTGCGGCGACAGTAACTCGACAGCGTACCATCAATGTAGTGTGCAAGAAAGACCAAGTAAAGTATACATGAGACGATGAAACTGAGAAAAGAGATGACCCAGATGACAAGCGTAAACAGCATAGAAAAGAGTATGACGGCTTGTTGGGTATGTTCATCGGCCAGGATTTTGACGTTGTAGAAGAACTGCACAATCGGCGTATGTCCATCGCTCGCTGCATTGGCACCAATTGGGATCAAGTTTGCTCGCATCACTGTGTAGAGTGTCAATGCATTGACGACCTGACGAGGACCTTCTGCAAGCAAGATCCTAATGGCACCTTTGAACTGGAAGTAGGAGAAGAGGGCGACATAATCGGCACCCTTTCTGCTCTTGGTCAATGCAGCAAAAACAAGGAATCTGCGCCAACCCTGACCATCACGTATCGACTGTAATGTCACAGCCAAAGGGTCGAGGTAGCTTTCAACAACATTACGCCTGCGAATGACACGAATTGCTCTTTGCCAGGAGTAGAAGTAGAGGACCCAGGAGAAAGAGATGCAGGCGACGAAAATCCATTTCGAGATTCTGATTGGAATAGCAGGATCAACCTGAGACGACCAGTGACCAAACGCTAGGAGACCGACGGCGGTGTAGGTGTCTGCGGCAGCCACAGCTATAGAGATGAAAGCGAGGATCCACAGCCACAGATAGGAGAACAGCTTGCCGCATGATGAGCTGCGGAAGTCTGACAGGGTCAGATACTCCCACTTTTGGTATTTCGAGCCACTGCCAGCATCTTTCTCTCGTTCGTCGTGAAAGTTGATGAATGTGCTCATGGTGGGGTGATGCCGGGTGTGTAGAGGGAACTGTTACTGTGCCTGCACGGTTTTGTCTATGCGGAAGTGTATGGGAGCTATGGTCGAGATCCCGCCAGCGGATTGCCTCGAATGTGAATGTGTGAGAGATGAAGTGTGGAAGTGTCGCAGAATAAGTCGAGCGACAGTATCTCCTCAGCTACCAGAGCGTATTGAGACAAAGGAGGTGTTTGTTGATTGTCCTTTTAGCGCGCGAAACGCTCTGAGAAGGAGTGTGAGACTTGGTGCGACAACCAACTTTTGCGAGGCGAGATATTGGTGAATTGGGTGCCGTGTATAACAGGTGGCGAGTACCTGCTCGGCCAGTACCTTTTGTTACTTCACATCGCTCGGTGCTGTGGCCATCAAGCTCGTGCTGTTGTAATGTGGCGGGCTAGACCTCCGGCGCTTGACGCGTTTTCGTGTTTCAGATGCAGCCAATCAAGAGCCAGCATTTGGCGCCACAATAACGAGCTGAAACATGTATTGTTTGATGCAGTCTATTCATTATTGAAACATTATCTTGCTCGCTCTCATTATCATGCTGTCATTGGTATTTTGCCCGTCCCAATTTTGCCAAATGCTCCAATCTTAATGCTTCGTCCACATCAAAGTCTCGATTGTCAATGATGAGCCTTGGCAATCATACCAGCCTCGAATGTTTCTCCAGGCTCAAGCTTTTGAAAGCCATTGACACTGCCAACTTCCACACAGACCATAGTCTTGTAACCGTCTTTTGGCTCGAAGTCGCCCATTGTCTTTGACTTTGCGATCCAGGGATTCCATACGACAGTGTCTGAAAGGTTATCACGCACAACATCAATGTATGAAGATCCGTTCTCCTTGATGGTCGTGGTGTCTTGTGGGATTGATCTGTAAACACGGTCTACCTCAGACTGTATGCGAATGTCTGTTTCTGACTCTGTGTGCTCGGTTGCGTCGAGGACTTTGTCAATGTAGCTCACGCCCATGAGACCTGCAACAGTTGTGGTGGAGATATCCTATGAATCTGATCAGCGCCATTCCTCGAACAATACGAGACCGCAATCTGACCTTGACCTTGAAGTAGGTATGTAGCAGTAACTGAAACTCAAACGCCTCTTTACCCTCGTTCCTCACGTTGAGCATGGTCTGGAGAGAGTTGCTGCCGAGCGTCACACTGTACACCAACCCAAACGCGTATGGCCATGCCTTGCGTGTCTCCTCAGTCAAGTTCGACGGCCCAAGTCCAAAGTCGAGCTTGACGCTGTCCTTGTCAACATCAGATGTCGATTTCCCAAGGTACTCCCACTTATTGATACGAGCCAGGCCGTGCTGCGGTAGCTTCGATGTGGCAGCGTTAGACGGAGGACCGAAGTTCTGTGTAACATCAAAGCATCAGCATTTGTCCAATCATGATACATTGTTCAATGACATACAGGAAAGCAAACAGGCACACCACCACGGATAGCTTTCGAGCCATCCATGACAGCATTGGCGCTCAGCCAGAGGTGCTCACGGCCTCCAGACTTCCACGAAGTGACTGTCGCGCCATGGAGGGAGACTTCGCAGGAATCGCCCGAGGGAAGTTTCGCGGTAACGTGGTCACCAGTGACGTCGACAGATGCCTGGTGTTGGTCGTTAGGTGGGGCTGAGATGGAAGAGGGTTTGTGTGGGCGGTCAACCATTTTGGGGATTGTAATGTGAAAGAAAGGTTTGACTTATGGAGAATTGTTGGAACTTCGATGTTGTTGTTGTGTTGGATTGTGAAATGTGATGTAGCACGACCCCACCTGGTTGCAGATCAGTGTTTCAGCTTCGCGCACGGACCGCAGACAGGATCCTTGGCGTTTCGAAGACCAATTCGCGCCGCATGTTTACAGTAGCACTGAAGCGATAACACAACATAGTGCTTATTCACACGAAGTATGAAGAACGTGAATCATCTTAAGAGTGCAAAAGATGCCTTCGCGTATCAGTGTGGAGACGTGATAAAGATCATCTACAAGAGAGAACAAGACATTCAAAAGCCGCATGCCATTGCGATCTATGACAGCGGAAAGATAGGGCTCTGCCCTCGGTCGACTTACAGACAATCAGTAGCAGCTTCCGGCGGTGAGGGTGTTATCCCGGGGTGAAGCGTACCGCCACCATTTCAGAGGCGTCACATTCAACCAGAAAAATTACAAGCGCGACATTACACAGCCACCTCAATCACACAGAAGCCCAAGAAGCCTCAATCACTTAGCCCTCACAAGAAGAGCAAGAAAGAGAGCACGAAAGAGCAAAAAAGAAATGATCAAAGAACGATCTGTCACAGAAGCAAAAAAAGAGAAAAAACTAATGCTTCTCTTTGTTATCATGTGTCATCCTTAGTGCAGGGGCCATGCTAATCTTCTCTGTATAATTTCAATTTGACCATAATGCCTGATAGGCGAAGACTCATCTTTTGCAGCAATACATATCGTATGTCTTTGAAGGATGGCTGTGACGTTTTTTATGAGTCATCCGAGATTTTGGTACGACATCGGAATGAACACGACGAGCAGATGAGGACTCAGGAGCTAGGTAGTCTGGTGAACTGTGATGGCTGCTATGATGTTGTTGTGCTCACTCTAGTTTTTGGTTTGCTTCGTGTCTCAATACAATTGATGATTAACCTCGAATTCTGAAAGAGATGCCTCGAAGCACAAAACTGAAGACCCTCCTACCTCTAAGTAGAAGTAGAAAGCCAAACAACGTCTTGGTACTTGGCAAGATCTATTAAGCTGCATTTAGCAGATCTCTAAGTAACCGACCTCATGATTCGTTACATCCATACCAATGAGAGTGCACGACCGGTGGCCCCAACAGAACCTCTCTATCAAGACTCTGTGTTCTCCAGCGACAAGCCAGGTCGAAAGGAAGGTTCTAGAAAGCTGATCTATCGACGCCAACACTGGAAGTCTTCAACACAAGTCAATCAAGAGACAAGGTCCTGAATATCTCTTCATAAACATATACGAGCAGTAGGAAGGAGGTATTATGGACAAAAACCAGCATCACGCGTACAATATGTTGTTTGTCGAAGGATAGGTACTCAGTCATTTACGACCAGATGACCTCTTACTCTGATAGCTTTCCTAAATAACCTCAAATCACCCATCGTGGTTACCAGCCCCTTCCACCACAACCACCCTCTTATCCAAGCTCTCATACAATTGAATCACACTCCCAATCAAAAACGCCCAACTCCCATAGAAAGTCTGACATCCCGCCTGATACTGCGCCCAATGCACCGTATAATATCCGAAAATTGGACTCAGAAAGAAGCCAAAGCCTAGGCAAGATTATTAGCTACCCGCTAAGAGAACGGTAACGTTAAGGCTTACCGCCGATGGTGTTCCAAAGACCAATGTGCCACCCGAGGACATTAAAGGCAGGAAGATACCATTTCTTTTGTGTTTCCAGCATGAAGAGCGTGCCGGAGATTATGAATCCGAGGCCACCGATTACTTGGGGCGTCCAGTAGACTGTGTGAGGTGGTGTGGTGTTAGTTTTGGATGCTTTGGTCTTGAGATGAGGGATGGATAGAAGAAGAAGGAGAAGGAGAAGGGATGAGTGAAGGAAACGTACCACCATCAAGCAGCCCCTGCGACATATTGTTCTGAATGCCCGGTAGTGCAGTAAACCCAGCTATCCAGAAGATCGTCGCCGCCGCCATCTGTGTCATCGACGCCAAAAACCCAAGTTCCCTCAAATAATGCTCCTTCAGTTCCTTCATACTGGGCCACCAAATCCAAGCCCTTCGTTTCTCTCGCATCGCTCGCTCCTCTTTTGTCATCGCACCCTCTTCATCACTACTCCCAGACGACTTCACGCCAGCACTACTGTCCCCCTTCGGCCCCGTCCCAACGAAATTCCGCCGGTTCGCATGATGATGCACACACTCCTTTTCCTGCACAACCAACCCTTTTTCTGTTCCCATTCCCATCCCCAACTCAGCCTCACCAGCATCAAAAGCCCTCCTAACCTCCCACCCAAAGCACTCCGCCCTATTCTCATTCACCGCCTCAATCATCAACAGCACACTACCAACCACAAAAATCGTCGCGCCAATGAACGCCGTAATGCCTCCTCCATACGCGATTTCCGTGGCGAATGTGTCCTGCGGCCGTATGTACGGTAAGAAGACGAAGAAGGCGTTCAGCACCCAGACGATGGAGCCCCAGGTGAAGGTGTAGGCGACCCACCAGGATACGTCCCAGTAGGGGTAGCGTGTTAGCATTGAGAGGGTTGTTTTGAGGATGTGCGTGAGTGTGGTTGTTGGCTTTGGCGTTGGTGTGGGGGAGGCGGCGAGGGAGGGGGAGATGGCGAGGGTGTGTCGGCCTTTGCGGTTGTTGCGGGAGGACCATTTGTATTTTATTGAGGGGGAGGCTGGGGGGTTGGATGGGTTTGGGGATGGGCTTGGGGAGTCGAGATGGACGTGTGCGGAGGTTGGGTTCAAGAAGGGAAGAGGACCATTGACATGACTGGTGGTGTGATTGAGGAATTGCTTGCGGATGAGGTTGTGCGAGGAGAGGTCGGTGGAGCGTGGCATTGTTGTTGTTGTTTGTTGTTGTGGTGGTATTGGTGAAAGGATGTTTGCGTCTAAGGATGCGCCAATCGTGTTTTGACTGAATTTAACTTATGATAGAAGGTGTATAAACTCAGCGCTTGTTCAACGCCATTACCAGTCAAATGTGTAGAGGAATAATTTATACAGACGATGATCTCATGTGGCTTCAATGCTTGTCGAAGCTTATTTTGGTTCAGCCGCCATGTGGGTATTACTATTACTTCTGTATACATGGACTGGATGACAGTGATACGGGACTTGGTTGAGGTGTCGGGACGTTCAAAGCATCTTCTGGTCATCTATATATTCCTGGTCTCTAATCTAGTCTTCATTTCTGTCTATGGGGGTCCTCCCTCTTTCCGGCACGCTTTTGCACGAGGCCGTCGATGCCATTCTTCTTCAACCTGACAGAATCGCGCTATCTGCTCACCAGTTTGATGTGATCATTCGCTGATTACCTTCCTCCTACCACAACACCATTTGATATCTTTCTTGTCCTAGGGTTTCGTCAAGAACATCCAACAATTACCACATTGGCTCCTCTTTTCCCTGACAACAAGAGCGAGCCACTACGGACGGACTGCAGGAGTCTCAGTTGCTCTTCATGGCTATGCTCGTGCTTCCGGTATGTATCTAGGAGCTGGCGCGCCTGGCTTTTGTGATGTGTATGCGCTGGTAGTTGTTTGCGTCTGCACAAGAACGTCATACTGTACTCCATGCTAGACACTTACACCTGAAGCAGCAATGTGGCGTGGCTGTTCACAAGAGCTAGAGAATGATATCTCATCAAGGGAATTCCCTGCTTTCACCAATTTCACACACGTCGAAGACTCCTTCTTCGGCAATACCCCTAAGCTTGAGCACCTGCTTCAACAACTTCGGAGGCTCCATAACATCTTCCTCGGTCAGGACCCACGTTCCCCAGTGAATACCCATTCTGATACAAATTAGAACAATAAAGTATTCTGACAATAAATTTAAACTTACGCTCGTTTACACTTGGTATCCTTGAAGATCTCCACAGAATCGTATGGATTCGCATGCATTGCGCTCATGATTTCTCGAGGTTCATAAGCGCCAATAGGGATCAAACCCAAGTCGAATGGTCCACGGTGTTGGCCAATCTCCTTGAAAGCGGGACAATGAGGCAGAGCCTGGATTTTAGGGTCATCGTAATCGAGCTCTCCATGTTTTGCATCTGGGATAGTACGGTAGCCGGTGTCGCCAGCGAAGTAGATATTCTTGCCGCCAGACTCAACACCCCAACTGGCCCAGAGTGTTTGACACTTGTTGAACGGTGTTCGTGCAGAGACGTGCTGGTTGGGGAGACAAGATATTGTTGCTGAAATGCCAGAATTCGTTTGGGAAGAAGTGGCAGCAGAGGCCACGCTACTTTGGGATGTTGCATCTTTGGTAGTTGTGTGCTTGTCATTGTCCGCTGCTGAGAGGTGGAGACTACATTGGCCCCACCAATCAAGTTCTGTGACTTTTGTCACTCCATTGTTGTTGAACCATTGTTTCAGACCAAGAGGGACGAAGAAGTGGACATTCGGATGTGTTTTGGCGAGTTTGATAATGGTAGGCTTTTCCAGATGGTCGTAGTGAGAATGACTGATGACGATGGCGTCTATGATGGGAATATTCTCGATGTGACAAGGGGCGGGTGTGTATCGCTACTTGAGATCAGTATGAGCAAGTGAACGTCAGGTGTGCTGGCCTACTTTTGGACCCATAAAGCTAAAGGGACTGCAGCGAGGCTCAAACACTGGATCGAACAGGACTCTTAAGCCACCAGGAAATTCGACAAAGTAGCAAGCATGTCCCAGCCATGTTGCTCTCAATTCTGGTGTTTCTCTTGTAGGCAGGAATTGGGGTCTGCGGACGCTTGGCACGGCGGACGGACTCGTGTCAGGTGTGTTGGACTTGCCAGAAAACTTTCGACTACAATACAATGGTCAGCCTCTGACTCTAGAACTACTTGTTGATTGCACCAATGTCCTGATTACAATACCTTAGTAATGCCCAGATGATACTGACTGGAGTAAAGTCACGAAATGAGGGCCACGGATTCGTGAAGCCCTTGCCATCTTTCAAATGATGTGCTTTGTTCTTCGCATCTTCAGGTACGGCGCCTTGAGTATTCGATGTAGATACAGTTGCATACAGTGCCGCTGACGTGCCGGAGGTTTCCATCTTGGAGGAGGTTGTAAATTGGCGTCGACTATGTACCTTACAGGCTGGCGCGAAGTGTTGCAGTTCTCGTCGAACAACACAACGCCGAGCGACGTACATGGGCGATTTAAATACCTTTTCGCAAGAGACGCGGAAGTACTTGATATATTACAATTAGATCAAGTCACTTTCTTAAATCCGCGATATCCGTCGTCGGCCCGGCGCAATTGATCGCCGTGTTTCAGAAATTGTTTCAGATGGACGGAGCTCAGCTTCATTTTTTCCTTCTACTGATGGACAATGCGGCGCAAGCTATTCCGCCATCGCCGATAGCACCCTCGATACCGCCGTCACCTCCGACGACACCTCCGCAAGCCTCACCTCGTCAGCAATGGCTCCAGCAGCTCAGTTCTGGCCCTAGAGGCGCCGCTGGTGATGGCATCTTTTCTCAATTGACTAGCAATCCTCTTTTCAGTGCTGTACGTATCAGTGAAGAGAGTTCAAGACACGTAGATGCTAATATCTGATAGGGATTCGCACTAGCAGGACTAGGCTATGCAGCACGCTACAGTCTCAAAGGCATCAGCACCGCCGCCTCCTTCCTCCGCCGCCGCATGCTCGTCTCCGTCGAAGTCACTGGCCGCGACCAAGCCTTCGCGCCACTCCTTAACTGGATGATGGCCCATCAACAAGCCCAGATCCTTGGCTCCGCTCCCACAGAACACGGCATCATACCGACCCTCTTCCGCAAACTCGTCCCAGGCTCCCACGAACTCCAAGCACGAACGACCGAAGAAATCCTAGCCAATGGCACAAAACAGACACACTTCTCTCTCGTTCCTGGTCCAGGCCGACATATCCTGCGATATCGCAATGCCTTCATCTCGGTCGCACGAAATCGTGAATCCAGCGTTCCTGCTGTCCAAACGGGGGAGCCCTTTGAGACTATGACAATGACAACACTCTATTCTCAGCGCCACATCTTTGCATCCATCTTCACAGAAGCACAAGAGATTGCTTCGCGTGCAACTGAAGGTCGCACGGTAATCTACACACCACGCATGGTCGACTGGGAACCCTTCGGCAGTCCCAAGCGGAAACGCCCTCTCGCCTCCGTCGTCCTCGAAAAAGGCGTCAAAGACCGCATCACAGCAGACATCACCACCTTCCTCTCCGCACGCTCCTGGTATCTCGACCGCGGCATTCCATATCGTCGGGTACGTCCACTGTCCCCAATCCCACGCATTCCAACCTAACCTAACAAACCCACCACAGGGCTACCTCCTCTGGGGACCCCCCGGAACAGGCAAATCCTCCTTCATCGAAGCCCTCGCCGGCCACCTCGACTACAACATCGCCATGCTAACCCTCTCCGAACGGGGCATGACCGACGACCGCCTCAACCTCCTCCTCAACAAAGTCCCCCCACGCACCCTCGTCCTCCTCGAAGACGCCGACGCCGCCTTCTCCAACCGCCGCCAAACCGATTCAGACGGGTATAGCGGCAGTTCCGTGACTTTTTCGGGCCTGCTCAACGCCCTCGACGGCGTCGTGAGTGCGGAGGAACGACTTATTTTCCTAACTACGAATCATGTGGAGCGCATGGATGCGGCGGTCGTGAGGCCTGGACGCGTGGATATGACGGTGAGGTTTGGTGAGGCGGATGAGGGACAGGTGAGGGAGATGTGGGAGAGGTTTTATAAGGAACAGGATCCGCAGGGCGTGTGGAGGGAGAGGTTTGTGCAGGAGTTGAAGGGCAGAGGCATGTTGGGCGTGGTGAGTACGGCGCAGTTGCAGGGGTTGTTTGTGGTTTGTAAGGATAGGCCGGAGATGGCGGTGGAGAGGGTGGAGGGTATGAGTGGCGATTTGAGGGTGGCGCAGGCGGCGTTGATGAAGTAATAGGTGTAGAATTTCTGCGCCAGGATCCAGCTGGGAGGAGTACTGCCGCTATTTCGAAGCTCGCGCTTAGTACTGTGGTAGTACCATCTCAATCAACATTGTATGACATTCTAGCAGTGATGCTGTAAGAGGACAACACAAGAGGTTCGTTTGTCAAAATCCATTTCGAATTCAGCCTTCTCATACTATTATCAAACTCATGCGTAGCTATGAAAAACAGTGTCGCAAGATGTACAAGAAACGACTCTGGCCAATGTCATCCAAAAATCAAGCAGACAAATAATTACTTGGGACCAATCCAGGCCTTCCAGCTCTTCCAACAGCTTCAGCCTCCCACCATCCATCATCCTGATGTCTCAACACAGCCAGCATGTCTCCTTTGGAGAAAGATAGCTCTTCCGGTATTGCTGCTTGGTACATGTATAACGCTCGTGCTATTGAAGAGGTTAGCATGTCATTGCTCTGGAAATGTGATTCTAGAGGAAAAATCAACTTACAAAAATGCAATATCGGTCTCCCATCCTTTGTGAATTGCTGCCTCCCATCACCCGCCGTACTTCGGCTACGCGCACGTGGATCAGGTCCCATATTCTGTTGTCCCTGTCGTTGTGCTTGGCCCTGGTTGTAACGATCATCTGGTCGACCTCTTTGTGATCCACCCTGTTGCTGGGATGGCGCAAGTACCATCTGTCCTGAACTTCCTGGACCTTGCGATCGACTGAACTGGTGTTGTGGTGATGGAGACACTGCGCGATGCATCTGTTGTCCGTCGCCATGATTGTAACTACCACCGTTCGTGTTGGGATATCCAGGACCATTCCTCTTGACTGGACTAGACGATTGTGATCGTGCTCGCATATCTGCTCCATTGCTGTATGGTGATGGTGAGGTGGCGCGATTTATGGGCTGTCTCTGCTGGTTATACATATCTGGACGAGGACTGACGCTACGCATACTTCCTGCAGGTCCAGGGCTGGGTGCTCGAGGGTTCGTGTAAGAATTGGGCCTGGCAGAACCTTGTTGTGGCGTCATGTTGCTGGGACGGACAGGCGATGATTGCTGGTCATATCCACTGTTACGACTTGGTGAACGAGCGAAGACGTCCTGGGCTTGGCTGACATATTGTTGGGTGGTGCGCTGCATCTCTCGAGAGGTGAAGGCAGGCTGTGGTGCTCCGAGACGGCTGGTAGGGGTCGCAGTGTTTTCGTAAGATGGAGGAGCTTCACGTTGGCTATTCCGATTGCGGATTGGTGAGGTAGAACCAGGCGCAGGTGTGTACATGCCGTAATGGCGATCGGCTGATTGTCTGAAGGAGGCTTGCTTGGTAACACCTTTGAGCTCGGCGAGTGCTTTCGCGATTGGATCAACCTCTTGTGATGCGTTGTTGGAAGGTTGTGATGGCTTGTTACGCGCATCTGGCGAGGCTACGTCGAAGACGTTGTTACCGACATTCAACTGGAAGTTGGCTCGTGGATCTACTGGCTCTTGATCTTCAGACGAGCGAGCATTCCCACGAGCGTTGCCAGGATAGCCTGGTGTCTGACGTACAGGACTAACATTGCCATTTGACTGACTGCTGACGCTTGATGCAGACCAATCAGCACGGTGACCTGTAGAGGGGTTGACTAAACCTCGTTGTGGAGACTCAGCAGGACCTCTACTTCTCGATCTTGCAAAAGGACTTCGGGTTTCGAAAACACTGCTCTTCTTCCTCGGAATTGTGTTATCGTTGGAGATACTCATTTCACTAAACTGCTTTACAGGCGACACTGAACCAACGGAAGGTTCTGGACTTGTGAAAGATGCTGGATATGAGTATTCACTGGCATCTCTGCTGATCGGTCGGTTGTGGCTCACTGCAGAGCTGGTAGCAGAAGGAGGACCTGTACGACAGAACTGTGTCATGCCATCCATTGGATAGTCATTATGTGGGACTTGCTGCAACTCTTCCTGTTGAGCCATGTTTTGGATCTGCTGTGCTCGACTTGGTGCTCTGTACTCTCCTGCTTGAGGCGCTGCTTTTCGAGACACGTTTGACATTGAGCTAGCTGGCCTGAAGTTCGGTTGACCAGACATGATACCGTCGCTCACACGTGGCTGGCGTGAATTTGAGGAGGGCTCGATGACTGGAGGTTGAGGGGAAGCAGTTCGGAAAGCAGGATTGGTCGTCCTTGAGAACTGCGCGACTGCGTAGTCGTCATCATCAGGTACTGCGTTGAAATCGTCCTCTTCTCGGCAGAAGTCGATGAACTTTGGAGCATCCGGAATCTCTTGACCCGTACCACTTCCCTTGATGAAGTTGGTAATGTCTTTCTCAACTTCGCACTCCTCCAAGGACAATCGAATCTTCTCGCATGACTGGAGTTGTGTTAGCTGAGAAGTCTAAACCTATGTGATGAACCTACCGCATCATCGCTAACGCATACTGTGGAAGCAATATTGGCAAAGCTCCACAGACTGCTCTTCATGAAATCTATACGTTCTTCCTCCAGATCTTGGAATTTCTGCACAAACCAATCAGCTAATTCTTGATGCTAAAGTTATGTGCATACGTACGTCGCATGCTGATTTCCACTCCTTGTTCCACCTCCCTGTTGTATCTTCCAGTAGGCCAACTGCTTGGTCGTATTCGTTTCTGGTCGCAGACAGTTGGATTTGTGTTTTCTCTAGTTTCGCTTTGTTCTTTCTCTCCTCTTGACCCATGACCATATGGCCCTGTGCAAGATATCCCTTTATCTTCAGGCAGTCCTGCTCGTATCGATCTCGTGCCTACGAATATCAGCTTTCCTGCACTACGAAAAGCCGGACATGGGCATACCTTTGTTACGGTCATTGTCTGCTGCACTTTGGTCTTGAGGAGCTTCTCAGCACCACTTTGCACGATCTTGCGCCTCTCCTTCATTCCACCAGCGAAAGCCGTCAATGGCTCATCAAGCTCCGTCTTCATTTGTTGTGCAACATTTTGGTGTGCTTTGCCCATGGATTCTACTTCTCCTCTGACTACATCCAAGGACATTCGTAATGTTCCTGCTTCCGAAGATCCTAGAGGCTTGCGAGCTAGCGCTAGTAGCTTCTTTGCATATTCTGCTTCTATTGCTGCACGAGTCGAGTAGAATGTTTCTAGTTCATCACAAGTCGTCTTTGCGTTGAGCATACGCTCGAGAAGGGGAGCGACGCCAGCATCGTCCTTGCCCCAAAAGTTGTTCGCGACTGCCTTTGATCAGTTTTTGTTGCGCTTGCCTGAAAAGTGCATGAGATTTCATACATGAGAGAGAAACAGAAGGCCTTTCGGCGACGGTGCCTGGCATAGCGTCGCCCTATGCTTAAAGATAGTTTGCTTGTTATAGAGTATGTGTAAGAGGGATTAATGTCGAGTAGGAAGACGTGGTGGTTTCGGAAATTTAACGATCGAAAAGGGAAAGATGAGTGGTCAATTCACGGTCGCGCTTGGAAAGGTGAGGTTCAGGCTTGTTTACGCTGTTGTTCAATTGGCAACCAGCCGGAGAGGGAGCCGTTGGTGATGCCATTGGCTGGTAGCATCATTGACTCTGCAGTATACACTGTAAGCTTGTATTGTAAAATATATTGCAAGATTGCAATACAGGTGATGATACTCTATGATGTACTTGTCTAGTCTTTGATATAGATGCTTGGTTTACTTAGACACGATGTTGTAGTTGCATACTTCATCATGTTCTTACTACGACTTAGCAGCCGAACCAAGTTGAACTTTCAAAGAGGCCTCTGTTTAGGTACTCCTCTCACTGACAATTGACTTCGATGAATGGTCTTGAGCTAATGACAGGCTACTCATTGCTGCTTGGGACAGAACCGAGACTGGTGCTACGTCCTTCATATAAGCCGCTTCCACCACAACAATGCTAAGAACCGATGCTCCATGCTTGCTCATGCTTGGCTCCTAGATCGACGCTGGAGATGAAACTACAAACTATCTGATAGAACATGATCTCAGGAGATTTCGCCCATTGATGAAGCAGCGCTGGCTATTATCGGCACATTGAGCTTCAGCCACCAGCACGACTGTGGTGTCTTACTACTTGGAACGAGACCTCGATCTCATACAATTTCGTATATGAGTATATCCAACAGAACCAAGTACTGAGTTCCGCTACCTTGAACACGAGATTCAGCTGCCTGCAGTGTGATTGATGTTTCGTGGAGATTTCAGAGTCAGCCCTATGCGCTGCGCTGGGTAGTCCCGTGCAATATAACCCTAATTTGTGCGATCTTGACGCTCCAGAAGCTCTCCAAATCAATCAGCTAGTTCGTCAATGGTCACTATCCACCGCATACATATCACCCGAGACTGCAATGGCGTCTTGAACTAGCACCCTTCTCTGGTTGACACTCGATCCCGTTTTGTATTTTCATAGGACAAAGTCACAAATGATTTTGCTCTTTCGATGACGGCCCCCTCCCCTTCGAATCTCTACAATCCTGGCTCAAGCATTGATCGCTCATCTGGCTCTACACCTCCCAGGCTCCAGCAAGCCGCCTGGGGTCCCAGTCTACAACCCTCAGGTCGTCGTCCTCTTGCTCCACTATCGACATCAAATACTACACATTCTACGCGCCTTGGGGGTTCTCAAAGTCCTCGAAATCAAGAACGTAATCCTTGGTCACCCACTGTTGGAGGCACAAGTCAAGGCTCTGGATCTAACAGACAACCAACTCGTAGCTCGTCGATCGCATCTTCATCATCCCTATTCTCACCATCGCCGTCGAGTCAGCAACAAGCTTTACTTGGTTCTTTGCTTTCTGCTGGAAGGTCAAGAGCTACTGGCACTCCAACAATATTACAGAATTCCTCGTCTACTCAAGGAGTGGGAGGAAGCGCAACCAGCAGCGGTGCCAGCTCTAAGAACTTTAGAGCTTCGCCGTCGCTAACACAATCAGGCTTTGGATCGCCAACCACAGGTTCCAATCCTACTACTCAGGGTGGACAGTCTGGCTCGTTATCGAAAATTGCCATTGCCCAAGTATTCTTGCTTCTTAGTACAATGAAGGAGGATAAGGACGGCAGTAAAGCAAATCAGGTCATGAAGGTAATGGATATTAACTACTGTAAAACAGATGCCCACTTACTGATCATTAACTACAGCTCGTCAGTGAGAACGGGACAGAAGTGTTTACGAAGTATTTCCGACGGCTTCTCTTAACGCATGCTCCTCAGATGTTCAGCAGTAGCCGCAATGTGGATAATGCTGGTTCATATCCATTGCTTGTCGCAGAGGTACAGAAAGTGACACAAGATCCTACACGAGCTGCCTTGATCGCAGAATCAGTCGATCTTGGAGATGGCGACATCTTCAGAGACTTCGATCTCTCAACCTTTATGGAGCACTTCAAGATGAATCCTTTCGTTAAAGTCGCTCTGGCTTCAGCCTTCAAAAAAACAACAAAATCAGATTTGAGAATGAAAGGTAGGCTCAATCCAATGACGTTCATATTGATTAGTGCTAACCCCTTGCAGCCGACGCCATACTGTCCAATAACCTGAACAGTTTCCTGACCACCATCGCAAACCCATCATCACTCGATACGTTAGAAGACGACTACTCGCCGTTCTTGATTTCTTCCATAATAGACAGGCTTGCACAAGATCCTCCTCGAAACTGGGACGATAATACTGAACAAAATCTCTACACAGCCATACAGCAGCGTTACCACAATCAAGGAATGCTGGTACCTGTGGAAGTCAGCTCAGCAATGGCAATGTTCGGACTCTTACACCCAGCAAATACTCTTGTAAAACTATTGAAAAGCCACGGTCCGCGAAGCACAGAGACAGTCGCAGCATGCAAGACATTACTAGAATCAGCAGATGCAAGAGATCTCAGCTATCAGCAGGTAGCAAGTGCGCTATTGTTTGCCATTATCGCCAAGGACGATCCATCATACCACGCCGGAAACTTCATTATCGCGATACGTGAGCATCAAGGAGGGCAGCGTTTGGATTGGCAAGATGTTATCCGAGACTTTGATCGTGAAGGAATAAAGGTCACCAAGCCACAGTTCAAGAAGCTCTTCGATGCATTAATGCCATTGGCGCGGGACTACGAGAACTTCGATCTACAGCTGTTATGGGGAGGTGACTGGCATCAGGAAGAAACGCAGTTAGCTTTCGTCACCGCTTTCGTCTCCCACAACGAAGATGAACTGGACGCATCACAAGTTCCACGACTACGAAGAGCGTTCGTGCTGGAAGATTTCGCGGATGCTTCAGAGGAAGTGCAAGCCTATGCACAGAAAGCAGTGCGACATCCACTGGTCTCGGTGGATGCAACAAGAGCGCTGTTCAACATGGTCTTTCGCTCATCGGAAACATACATGCATGCGCAGAACTTTGGTGTTGTTGACAATGTTATCAATGCTAATATGGATCTCTTCGTTTCATCAGTTTCGGCAGTACCCAAGCCATGGAGCGCACTGCAAGATCAAGCTATCAAGCAGCTAGTAGCCTCCTTCTTCTGGAAGGCTGTTAGTGGTCGCTCGTTCGCTCTGCACATTCTCTGGAAACGTGACTCCGCATGGTTAGCCCAAAGATTAACCCACTACTATCAGCAGAAGCCTATTCAACTTGATCAAATACTCGACCTTGCACAAGAGCATGACTGGATGAATGACCTGATCAGCTTGAACAACGAGTTGAGCTTGGACCTTGCAGCTGTGGCACATGGTCGTGGTATTTTCGATTTGGAGACATGGCTACAACAAATGGCTCAGGCCATTCGGAAAGATCGTGTAGTCTCAGCTCTATCACAATATCTAAGGGCGAAGGCAGAGGATGACCTGAACGCTCAAAGAGATAAGGTCGAACACCTCACGGTACCACTAACAATTCGCACAGTCAACACTGTACTCGACTTCCTGGGTAGCGAAGGTTTGGCAGAAGAAGAGCGTACTGCCTTGTTACGCATCTGCATTCAAGCTTACCCACGGCTGATCAACTACGGCGAAGGATTCGATCACATTATTGACGCAAATGGACGCGGAAGCAATGCACTACCACCAGAAGTTGACGCGAAGATGCAAGAACATTACAAGCTCATGTACAGTGGCAGTAAAGAGGTTCGTGAGGTCATTGAAGATCTACAACGATATAAGACGTCCGAGGATCCTATCGAGCAAGATCTGTTTGTCTGTATGATCTTCGGACTGTTCGACGAATACCATTGCTTTGGGGAGTATCCTCTGGATGCATTAGCGACGACTGCAGTACTCTTCGGAAGTATAATCAACTTCAAGCTGCTGTCTAGAGTTGCACTCCAAGTTGCAATATCCATGGTACTGGACGCGATCAAGGATGCACAGCCTCATGAGTCTATGTATAAGTTCGGACTTCAAGCCCTACTGCACTTCCAAGATCGCCTGGAGGAGTGGCAAGCCTTGACAAGAGTTTTGATTCAGATACAGACTCTACAAGGAACACCAATTTATCCACTACTCGAGAAGATCCTGCGCGAAGGACCATTAGGATCAGACGGTGCGGCAGAAGAGCTTGAGCAGCCCAACGGTCGTGCAGATGACTTTCTGGCGCTTGAGCCAAAGTATCCAGAGTTTTCTTGCCTCAATGTGGATCCTCCAACCCGGCTGGACTTCTTCCGTCAACCAGATGAACAGGTTGAGGAATTGGTCTTATTCAACCTAAACAATGTGTCTGAACGCAACTTGGCCGAGAAGAGTCTGGATCTCAGGACGAGACTACAGGAAGAACATTTCCAATGGTTTGCAAAATTCCTGGTGGAAAGCCGTATTAAGGCTCAGCCAAACTATCATCAATTGTACATGAACTTGCTTGACGAGTTCAACAATTCGACGCTCTGGGCTGAGGTTTTACGTGAGACCTATGTCTGCGTCATTCGTATGCTCAATGCTGAGGCCACTATGAACTCCTCCAATGAGCGTACACATCTCAAGAATTTGGGTGCTTGGCTTGGATCGATGACGCTGGCACGTAATCAAGCTGTCAAATATAGGAACATTTCTTTCAAGGATTTACTTATCGAAGCGCATGACAGTCAACGCCTCCTTGTCGCTATTCCCTTTACCTGCAAGGTGATGTCCTATGCAGCGGATTCACTCATCTTCAGGCCACCTTCAGCCTGGACCATGGAGATTATCTATATCCTTATCGAGTTGTACCAGTTCGCGGACTTGAAGCTCAACCTCAAGTTCGAGATTGAGGTCCTTTGCAAAGCTCTCGACCTGGACCACAAAGAGCTCGAGCCAGCTGACGTAATAAGATCAAGACCTATTCTTGAGGATGAACTTCTGCCAACAGGCTTGACGGACGGCATGGACGGCTTTGGTAGCGAATTATCTCTGTTCAGCGGACGCCGGGAAATGGCTGCCAGATTCTCACCTGCGAACATGATTCCTGATCTCTCCACACTGTCCAATGTGCTGAAGCACAACTACTCCTTACCACCTAGCGTCACAGGTGCCAGAGTGAGGCAGCTGCTTTCTGTGGCTTGTGAACGTGCAGTGGCTGAAATCATCGGCCCAGTTGTTGAACGGTCGGTTACCATTGCTGCAATCTCAGCATCGCAGTTGATTGCAAAAGACTTTGCTCTTGAATCCGACGTTACCCGATACCGCGAAGCAGCCCACGTTGCAGTGCGCAACATGGCAGGCAGCTTGGCTGGTGTGACTTGTAAGGAACCGCTGCGCGCCAGTATGGCCAATCACATCCAGATGCTTCGACAACAAGAACTCTCGGAACAGCAGTTGCCACAAGGTTCTATACTCATGTTCATCAACGATAATCTGGATGGCGTGTGCGGCTTTGTCGAGACTGCAGCTGAAGATGCGTCAACCAACGAGATTGATGTTCAGATTGAGGATGGAATCCAAGCTCGCAAGAATGGCACTTATGTCGAGCCTCAAGTCAGTGATTGGGCCTTCTTCATTCCTCAACCCTATCGACCAATGCGCGGCGGCCTCAATAGTGAGCAGCTTTCCATCTACTCGGAGTTTGGCAGAAGCATCAGGCCTGCAGCTCATACCAACAACATGTCACAAGATAGTGGGAGGCAGATGGATATGCTACAAGACCAATACTCAATGGGCGGCCTTCAGTCCACCAATGACTTAGCCACACCACAAGATGTCACGCACTCGTCAGAACAGCTCACACCTGCTTCAGTACCACAACAGCTCATGAACGGCAACTATGATGGTCAAGCTGTTGCAAGACTGCCGGAGCTCATTCGCCACCTGTATCAAGTCGCTCATGAGGCCGACACAGATGGCAGTGGTGTACCTCTTACTGAGTCGCGTGCCGTCAATGATGCCTGGGTAACACTCCGTGATACTATGGCTCTGGCCTCACCAATGTACAAGTACCAAGCTGCAGTTGGTGTTGCTGGCGAGATTGCAACTCTGCTCCGTAGTGAGCCTCAAAAGCTTGCTGTTGCTGAAGTCTTTGCACGGATCATGGCCAGCCTGTGCCTAATCTCAGAGGACACTGCAAAGCAAGTTCACGCTTGGTGTGTGAATCTTCTCGTTGAGAGACCTTACAACACTGGCCTCATTATCAGTCTTGTGCGATATGAGTTGCTCGACCTACAAAGGGTCGATCATGCTCTAGCGCGTGATTTGCAACACGCCGAGCTAGAGACGATCAAGTATTTCAGCGATATGGCCGATGGTCTTCTGCTCAACGAGCCGCCTACAGGACTCCGTGCGGATTTTGCCAGGAGCATGAACGAGCTTACGCGTCTCACCACAGATGCCCCCGAGCTAGATGAAGCTCAAAATCTCTTGCGAAAGTTGCATGATTCGGCTGCAAGAGGCCCGCCTGGTATCGAGAAGCAGCCTGTCCTCATTGAAGCTCAAATTGAATATATCTTCGAGGAGTGGATCAGACTACAAGAAGTTGACCCACTTGGTGCAACACTAATCTTTGTACACCAAGTTCACATGAAGAACCTGCTCAAGAGCAAGGACGATTCGGCATCCTTTTTCCGCGCCTGTGTTGATTCGTGTATACTGGCTTTTGAGCAGGAAGAGATGAAGCAGAACGGAAGCATTGAAAACGCTTATATGAAGACGGATGCGCTCGCCAAGTTGGTTGTGTTCCTGGTAGAACAGCATGGCAAAGCCGATGATGTCCTGATTGTTGGCAAATCTGGAATGCTGGAGCACATTTTGACTCTGCTGGCGTTGATCTTGGCTTTCCATTACAAGCACAGAGCGGAGCGCTTCAACTCCAAGGTTTTCTTCCGGCTTTTCTCGTCTATCTTGTATGAGATCTATGGCTCTCCCGCGTTGTCTCAGGGCAACCTTCGAGATCTGCTGCACGCCTTCGGACGCACTATGCTCATGCTGGCGCCCCAGACTTTCCCCGGATTCGCGTTTGCATGGCTGTCTTTGCACTCTCACAGGATGTTCATGCCAGCATTATTGAGATTCCAGGATGACGATGCATCAGGCGCTCTATACTGCGACCTGATCAGCAGACAGCTGGCATACACAGGCGAGCTCATGTACGCTGCTGAGATCACCATTGCTGCTCAGGAGTATTATCGTGGGGCGCTCAAGCTTCTGCTTGTACTTCACCATGACTTCCCTGAGTATCTTGCAGAATATCATAACGAGATCTTGAAGTCTGTGCCTGCTCATTGTACTCAATTACGCAGCTTGGTTGTCAGTGCTTGTCCCACGTCTCTTCATGATCTTCCAGACCCGTTCACTGAGGGCCTCAAGGTGGATCGCATTGAGGACATGAAGCGTGCACCCATTGTGCGTGGAAATATACAAGCACCGCTTGCCGAGTTTGGTTTACAGCATATTATTGACAATTATGTTGTGGCCAACAATGATCAATCCGCACTCGAGTCGATTGTGGCCATCATCAACTCGATTCCTGGTCCACGCCTGAATGCTCTGCTCAACTGTCTTGTACTTTACATGCTCAGGAACTTGGAGTCAACCGACCGTCAGCGCAATCTCGCCTTCTCTGCCACATCTCCTCAAGCTCGTCTGTTGGACTTCTTGGTCGACAAGCTACACCCTGAGCAACGGTACAACTTGGTCAACGCTATTGCGAATCAGCTCAGATACCCCAACACGCATACCCATTACTTTATGTATGCAATGCTGCACCTCTTCCGAGCAGGTCAAACAGATCAGATGTCGATGGAGGTTCAAGAACAGATTACTCGCGTCTTCGCTGAAAGAATTATCGTGCATCGCCCTCATCCTTGGGGTTTGATGGTAACCTTGATCGAACTACTCAAAAACAGGACTTATAGATTCTGGGATCTGCCGTTTGTGAAGGCTGCGCCTGATGTAAGTGTGGGGTGTTTATTATTTGATACGAGCAATGTACTAATCTAACAATAGCTCGAGCGCATGTTCTCTCCTCTTTTAGCGCAAATGAGAGATCCAGCTAGACCTATTGGCTAGACGTTACTGTCAATCTCACGACTACATGCTGTCATTCTAGACCGAACGGATTGAGCTTATCGACACATGAGCAGACACAGAGGAACTTGTGATTATTTGTATTTGGGGGCGCCATGATGGGAAAGAGAACTATGAATGGGTTTGCATGCAGACAGATACGTTTGACGATTGTCCACGAATGGTTGGTGGTTCATGTGTACCATATAATTATTGGGACCTGTCGATATAGGATCCTCGTTGCATTGGGAACGGTGTTTTGTTACACAAAAAGAATGGGTGGGGTTTCATAGTGTATCTGGAGGTAGAATAGCGAATTGGGGGCATTTGCCCGTATTTTCATTGTCTGTCTTCTCATGACGTCCCCTGCTTGGTCTTGATCTCGTCTTGGAAGTCTTCTTGACATGTTTCATGTCTGTCTTGTGATAACCGTTTCGGACGTCATCCCAAAATGCTGTCGATTCATAAACATCTTGTTGTTACAACTTACGCATGCTTCATCTCACCTCCACCTGATATACTCACCTGCGAATGCCATGGACAAGAAGGCGGTGACTACGGGCGGCCAGGAGCGCCCAAGGACAGTCGTACAGCTTGTTAAGGTGTGTTGAGTTGAGCACCACACAACGACCTGCTCACCACTAACAAATCTAGGAACTCCTCATCCTTCCCATCCGAGTCGCCTTCTCCGTCCCAGCTCGCCGCGCATATCTGACAACTTTTCTTCTCGTCCTCGCATCGTCTTTCCTCGCCTTGACATCCGTGCTCACCTACGGCCTTTTCTACTACACCTACATTCCGTCCCCGTCCTTCACCCTCCCAATCCACCTCCAGTTCCCGGACTCACCATCATCTAATCCTTACGCCATAATTCCACTCACCTCACCCAGTCTCTCCTCAAACCAGCCCTACGATGTCACTGTCGACCTCTCCCTGCCGCGAACCAAGACGAATACTGCTGTTGGCAACTTCATGCTCGATCTACATCTCCTATCTACTTCCAGTCCGATATACTCGAATGCTCTAGCGCCCTACAATGACAACCTTACGCATTTTCTTCTCAACCCAAAGGTCACAACTATCGCCTCGTCCCGGCGTCCAGCATCTCTAACATACCGCTCTATTCCTCTCGACCTGGCGCATAAGCTCCTCTTCGGTCCTCTCTACCTTACGAACTTTTTCACCGAGTCTGAGACTCTTAGCATCCCGTTACTGGAAAGCGCCAATTTCGGACGAGGAAAAGTGCCTAAAGCGATGAGTCTGGAATTGCAGACGCCGCTGCTGGGAATAGGTATGAGAGCGAGGAGGGTGCGGATGCAGGTGTACTGGGTGAAAATCACATTCACAGCGAGATTAGAAGGGTTGAGGTGGTGGATGTATAAGCATAGAGTGTTGAGCTTTGTGATTTGTACGACGATGTTCTGGGCGGTGGAAATGGCGGTGGCTATGTCTGTGTGGGCTGGCGTGAGCCTGCTATACTGGCAGAAAGGACAGAAGCTCGGGAATGGGGAGCATGATCAGGACGAGACATTCAAGATGGAGGATGTTGGGAAAGTTGGATTGGTCAGAGTGAAGAAGGAGGAAGATGACGAAGAGGACGAAAGCGAGGGCATGTCCGATACCTCGAGAAGCTTCCCGACCTTTACGAGACAGCCACCGTTGAGGTATAGCGGGTCTGCGAATGCCAGGATTAAGCAGGAAGACGAAGATGAGGATCGCGAGAGGGAAGAAGTTGAACAGACACTACCTGCAGTACCGACCACGGCGGCGGAAGCAGATGTGGAGGATGAAGATGAAGACGAAGATGCGGATTTTGTGTTGGAGCAGAGATTTGAGAGGCTGGGTGACAGTGGTGGTAGGGGATTTGATTCGGGTATTGGGAGTAGTATGGATAGTGGTGCTGGGAGCGGGAATGTATGGGGTGATTTGAGGAAGAGGACTTCAAAAGGATGACAGGGTGATGATATGATGAGCGATGTTATTGTTGTCCATAGCCCAACTACCTAGCTGGCGAGGAACAAAGGTTTAATTTCGTAGCCACCCCTCTTGAATTCGTTACAATCCTAGACAACTCTGGGCAGAGGACGAGGCTTGGCATCTTGGCATGAGGGCGTGCTGAATGTCACAGACACTGCTTCAACTTTCTATCACAACGTCCACCTTCGCTTCGTGCGAGGGCTGGCTGACAGTCGTCCGGTCAAACTGACACACTGATCCGAGACGAGTATACATCGACCTATGCAATGCTTAATGAGTCAAAAGTACTTCGGACTAATTCGGAGTAGGATAGATAACATTGTCTATTTGTGTATCTGCTATAGTCTGTAAAGTGTGATTCATACCTTTCATCTATCAGTTTGTCTTTCTCTTCAATAAACGTTCACAAAACTTTCAAACACAAAACATAAGTGCTCTCACTCAATCATCTCTCGAGTCTCAAAACTATCCTGACCATCCTGCAAAACCAGCTACGGCTCCTATCACTGTAGAAAAAATCAACATGCAACACGTATCAATATGTTCCTGGCATACAGTTCTGTATGGAAGCCCGACATTACTAGCGAACATTGAGTCGCCATTCCCTCTTGGGACATTGGATTGTCTAGTGAGGTACATGATACCAACCGCTGTCGTCTTCATCTACGAAGCGAAAGCGACAATATCACAACATCATACCCACAGACCGCTTACAGCGAGCACTAGCTCGAGTTCTCGACTACTACTCACATCTCACAGGCCGATTACTGCTCGACAAGAGCACAGGATCTCGTTATATCACAAAGCTAGGTGAAGGAGCCGAGTTAGTCTTGGCAGAGACCATGACTACATTGAATGACTATCGTTTCACTCTGCCACAGGGGATGGCCGCCTTACACTCCATAGACTGCCGGGCGCGGGAAACGACCTTCACCCGCCTTTCGACCCGAGCGAGGAAGCTGTGTGTAGTAGTCCTTTGCTTAGAATCCAGCATACTCGATTTGCTGACGGCAGTGTTGCGCTTGGAGTGCGCGGTCTGCATACTGTTTGCGACGCAAGTGGCTTCTTCCAGTTCATGCAAGATTTCGCACAGATATATCGAGGTTTATCAGCTGGTGAGGAGAGTACTGCTGCTCTGCGGCGGCCGCCTCACATCACGAGCTATCTTGTATCGGCTTCATCTGCGGATACGATAACATCAGCCCCAATCTGCTCATCGGCGCAGTTCTACCTCAAGTCATCGGCTGATCAATCCGAAAATGAGGCTGACAAATTTGCCATAACATCAGTCCAAGATGCTGAAACAGTCGAGGCTAAACAATCTCTCAATGAGCCACCACCAGAGATGTCCCCTCCAGCGTCAACGATAACAGGTCGCACACTTCGCTTCACCTCCGCAGAACTCCAAGCAATAAAAACCGAAGCCACCAGCCCATCCTCCCAGACCTGGATCTCCACCTTCGAAGCCCTCGCCGCCCACATCTGCCAAAGCATATATCGTGCACGAGTCAAACATCGTATCTCGTCCGGACAGCTGCCATCATCAATACCATCTTCAGACTTGCTAACGCCTATTGATTGGCGTGCTCCAAACCGCCTCAACTTCCCTGCCAGATACTTTCCGAACGCGCTCATCTGCGCCGTCAAGAGGCTCTCACCTGAGATGCTGGTCGATGGCACGCTGGCGGACGTTGCTAGAGCGATTCACGAGACAATCAGGAATTTCTCGCCATAGCAAGCAAATCAGATTGTGGACTGGATGTCTCGCCAGCCAGATAAGCAGCTTATTGAACACGCGTTTCAGCGGCGGCGAAGGCAGCTGTATGATCAGCGCTTGGCATAAGATTGACATGTATCCTACATTCGATGTCGATGCCGAAGGTAAAGGCATCAAGCCGATCTTGGTGGCACAGCCATTTACCGAAATGATACTGTGGGACGGATTGTGCTACTTCTTGCCGACGGAGAAGCAGGGGGAGCAGTGTGAAGAGGCTGGTGATATTGATGTTTGTTTGGCGCCGCAAGATTGTGTTTGGGATGTGCTTGAGAGTCATGTTGGACTTAGACGCTTTCGCAAGTTATAGAGTGATATGTTTTGGCATATACTCGAAGGACTTTATAGAACCTTTCCTGGTATCAGGTGCGTTCGGATGTCCTCAGAGAGGTTACAATATCTTATCTCTATGCCTATTCTTTTATTCGTGTCCTGACCAGCTCGATATTACTCAAACCATTGCATACAGACCAGCACATTCGTTTGCAAAGGGCTCGACCTGAATTGTTAGTCTTGTTCTCAGATAATAATCTCTTGTTTGATATACTGTCCTCATGAGTGCTCAACCCTGCATTTTAGTTGCAAGCGAAGCAGTTTCTGATATGGCGTTGGTCATTTATATATCTCATTACGAAACTGGTCTGGCTAATCAGGCTGGTTTAACATGATCGGTCGGGTGGCCTAATGGTAAGGCGTTGCTTTCCGGTGGCAAAGACTGCGGGGTGAGTTCTTGACATTGCAACCTATCCATTGGACGAGTATTAATTCGATTATTCCAGTTCGAGTCCCGTCTCGATCGTACTTTTGCTCTTTTTGACGTCTAGATATATCAGGGCGGTCAATTGAGCTTGGTTTCAGCCTTTTTTTGAGTCTGAGGGTTGTATTAGCGATTTGGGGCAGGGGGTCTGGAGGTCAAATTTTCAGCACGTTCAGTATTGCTCTTCATTTAATGTATGTTAGGCAATCAGTGCCTATGGAGGAGACGAGCTAGATTAATCTACTTAAGCATCTCGCAAGAAAGTCGAATGTATTGAAATTGATGACAATGCTCGAGCTACTGGGTTTTTCTTTTGCTTGTGCCGCGAAGGAATGTTCAAAAGATTCCATTCAAGAATCCACATCATTGCACGACGCCCATCAACACATAGTCACACAGATCAATCAGTCTAGCAGCAGAATAATCAATGAGAGGGACTTCCGTTCCGCTCCTAGGAAGTATAAATTAGGCCGTGAAAATCCCCTTTCCTTCAGCACATCCACATGCATAGCTTGCTCCTACCATGATCACCTCTTCCAACCTATTACCACCACTCATCTCCCCTAAACCTCACTCTCTGTTGTGATGACAACGATAGAAACAAATGACCCCTCAACAGAGTCGAAGATCCCGCAAAGAAATGAAGAAAAAAACTTTCAAACTTTTATATTCATACAAAGACGTGCCATATGCCATATGATGCGATGATGGGTGTTTTGGTGGCATGACCGTGGGGTATATTAACAAATATCTCTTTCCGAAGAGTCGAGAAAGCAAACGACGACGATGATGCAGACCGGTTTTGTGTTGCGACTGTAGATGTATCGAGCTCATTCATTGGCTTGTGCGACCCCAGCAGGAGCAGCGTCCGCATCGCCTGTAGCTTCCTGTGCACCCTCCTCTGTAGCTGTTTCAGCATCCTCAGTTGAGGCAGCGGCAACAGGTTGCGATTTAGTCAACGTCGGGGAGGTAGTGGGCGCATCGTCTTCATTGTCGAGACTCATCAGCGCACTAAAACGGGAGTTAGTATTTAGTTATCATGGCAACTTCCCAACACAGCTAAACACTTACTCAAAGGCATTGGCACTCTTGCTTGGTGTCTCATCCTTCTTCTCATCTCTCTTACTCGGCGTCCTGCTCTCAGACAACAAGCTGGATCCAGGTCCCATACCAGCACGACTGCTGTTACTCCTCGAGTTGAGATTGCCGAACGAGCTGGGTCCAAGTGTGCGGGCAGGTCCACCAGGCTGACTACCTTGACGTCGAGTACCCAACCGCCGAAGGTCATCATTTGTGACCTGGTTGCGCGGGAAGTCTTGTGCTGGCACGTTGCCATAACGGGCATCGCCTCTGCCAGGAGGTGGTCGATTGCCCTTTGAGGCAAGACGTTCTCGTTCTGCGGCTTCGGCAGCCTGGGCGGCTTCTGTGCGGATTTCTTGAATGGTCTTGGGACCCTTTGCATCGTCCTTTGATCGCCAACCAGCTTTTCGGAGGTCGACGATGTCCTGATAAAGGTGTTAGTAGTGCGTCGAGAGATAAAAGTATGACAAAACTTACGAGTAGCAAGAAATGCAGACGACTTGGAAGTCCTGCCATACGCATGATAGAGGCAATACGTTGGAAATATTGGTCGAGAAGGGCAGGGCCGTGCTCGTTCTCTGCCATCGTAGCACCGACAGTCCTCAACAACTTGGTCAAACTCTCGACGGCACCCTCATCAGGCATTCCTTCAAAGTCTAATAGACGCGTGAAACATTCGTGCATAATCTTGATGGACAACATGCGAAGCTTGTACAGTTCACCGATGAACTGAATAAGACCAAGACCCTTTCGCTTAGCCGCTGCTGCAATGTAGTACTCGTCGGATAACATGACTTCCGACTCCCCTTCCTTAATTTCTGGCAGGTTAACAGTCCAACCACGTTCGAACTCTTCTTGACAACGATTGAGAAGGTACTTCCTGAAGAGACCACCACCCACGATAGGGTTGCCTGACTTGTCTACAACATTAGCGTCCTTGATCTCAGTCGACATTTCCTCCATGGTGCGTAGACAGAACTTAGCGTACATGGAAGCCCAGTGAGCTTCATCACAAGCCTTGTCGAAAGTCAACTGAATGACTTGACGGAGTGTTCTACCATCACTCTCGTCCTTGGATTGAGCGGAGATAGCAAGGATCTGGTCAGCAATCTTGTCGAAACGCTCGGGTGTCATCTTGTTGAGAGCAGCCTTGACCTTTCTCTGCACCATGTCGGGTGCCATGTGACCATCAGGCACTGCAACAGCAAGAGAAGGGTTGGCAATGGAAGTTGCCTTCCAACCAGATGTTGACAGCTCGAGTCCTTTGACAGGACCGTTTGCAGTAAGAGGCATGCTCTTATCCTGTTTCGGATCTGTTCTGCTTTGCTGCCTCTGGCTACCACCACCACGACCACGGTTGCTGGGACCACCACGAGCAGATTGTGAAGCCGAGGTCATACCACGACCTGATGCGGGCATTTGGCCCATTGGGAAACCACCACGACCAACAACACCTGCAAGAGGATTGGTCATGGTTGAGCCACCACGCTGTGATGCAGCAAAGCGATCTGCAGAAGTCGTGCCAGGAGGCAGAGTTCTACCAGGAGGTGCTGAACCGAAGTTGCCCATACCAGTGAATGCTGGAGGTGGAGGACCACGTTGAGATCCATTGCGACCACTCGATGGACCTGGGGTACGTGCCGACTTGGCATCGCCGTCGCCCATGGTGTCCTTGACTCTTTGATCCCAGTCGAGCAGAGGCTTCTCCTTGTAGGCCGGACGGAATTGCAACAAGAACGCAATGTTATATTGCTTCCCAGCATGCTTACCACCTTCAATAACCTTAGAATCGGCAGCCTTGGTGCCTTCTGGATAGTTGACAGTCTCTTTTGTGAGATCAAGCATACGCGCAGTCTTGAGCGACTGCATACCAGGAGTAGCTTGTGCCGGCTCGTTCTTTGCAGTCTCGACCTTCAAGCCTGGCTTAGGCTTGGCCTCAGCAGGCTTGACAGCGTCATCAGTAGAAGGCTCTTCCTCGATTGTAGGGTGGGCATTTGCTGCATCAGCACCAGGACCGATCTCGGGCTTCTTGAGCGAGTTGAACAGAGCTTCTCTCTCTGCCTTAGCCTCAGCAGACTCTGTAGTCTGGCCGTCCTTAGCAGCCCTTTCCTTTTCGCGCTTCTCTTCAAGTGCCTCGGCCTCACGTTCTTGACGTTTGAGCTCCTCATCGGCACCAGCCTTTTCACGGGCTTCACGTTCAGCCTTTTCTTTGGCCTTCTTTTCGTTGTAAGCCTGCTGGCGCTCTTCCTCTTCCTTTTCTTGGGCTTCCATCTCAGCAATCATGCGCTCCATCTCTTCGTCTTCCTCGCGCTTCTTCTTGTCGGCCTCTGATTCACCACTGGACTCAGCCGTAGAGGTAGCAGCTTCGGCCTCAGCAGATTTCTCTGCTTCAGCTTTCTCAGCATCCTTCTTGTCGGCAATCTCCTTGTCAGCTGCTTGCTTATCAGCTGCTTCTTTCTCAGCAGTAGCCTTGTCGGAGGCTTCCTTTTCGGCGGCTGCCTTGTCGGCACTAGCCTTGTCGGACGCTTCCTTCTCGGCGGCTTCCTTGTCAGCAGCTTCTTTGTCGGACGCTTCCTTCTGAGCGGCAGCCTTATCAGCAGCCTCTTTCTCAGCAGCGGCCTTTTGCTTAGCTGCCTCTTCATCCTTGGCAGTCTTAGCTTCAGCGGCAGCCTTAGATTCAGCCTCGTCCTTTTCTTTTGCAGCCTTAGCGTCAGCATCAGCCTTATCCTTGGTGGCGGCAGCATCGTTGTCAGCCTGGATCTTCACATCATCCGCCTTCTTCTCACTCGCCAAGTCCTTTGTGACCTGAGCGAGGAAGGTAGCTCTGATTTCTTCAGCTGTTTTGGCAGGCTTAGCGTCAGTAGCAGCAACACTAGGAGTACGAGTCTTTTCAGGAACTGGTGTAGGTGCCGAAATGGGCGCAGGCGATGGTGAAGCTACAGGAGCAGCTGGAACTGGCGTCTTCTTTGCAGGAGTGAAGTCAAGAACTTCACCGTCAGGTCTCTTGAAGGTGATAGCCTTACTCTTCTTTTCTGGGATGATAAAACTTGAGCTAGCTGGCTTGGGAGTCTGAGGAGCGGGGGTTTGACTGGGCTGTTGAGCAGCTGGGGACGGTTGAGGAACGGGTGCAGCGCTGGCAGGTCGCTGATCGGGGTTTTGAGATGGAGAACGTGACATCTGACCGGGCTGTTGCTTGTACTGGCCAGGTGAGTAGGCTGGTGCGCCAGGTGTGAATCGCGGACTCTGAGGAGGACCTTGTTGGAGATATTGAGGGTGCATAGGATAAGCGTTCTGGTAGTAGCCATAGTTAGGGTCGAATTGCGGGTGCATGCCACCGAATTGGCCATTGTGGGACTGCATTTGTTGTTGGAACCCGGCATACGATGGCTGCAGATAAGGCATTCCTTGATTCATCTGCATGTTGGGCATATGAGGAGAACCGTGAGGACCAGGAGTACGGTGCTGCATGTGAGGAGAATTCGGGTTCATAGGCTGGCCCTGGTATTGATGCGACATACCGCCACGACCTTGGCCATTCATGGGTCTAAAACTGCCTTGACCAGGTGTAAACTGTTGTTGCTGAGCGTAATTCTGGTTGAAGTTGTTTGGTCCTCGACCTCCTCTTCCGCCTTGTGGCATATTGTTATAGTTTCCTCCTCTTGGCTGTCCATATGGCATCGTAGGAGTGCTCGCATCAGCGTGCGAAGCTGAAGAAGATTGACGGTTAAGCGCTGGAGGACCGGAGACACCATTTGTCATCTACAAACATTATTAGCAAGCTACAATATAGCTTAGCACAACTAAGCTTACCTCTCCACCTGGGCCACCCATGCTACCAAACAACACCGGTCCATTTCCGTGAGATGACTGATATCCAGTAGGAGGACGTCCGCCACTCTCGGCAGGTTGTGGTATGGGAGAAGGCGAAGCTGCTGGGCTCAATACTCTGGGGTTCTGAGAAGGAGTCGATAAGTTGCCGGTCTGGTTCTGGAAAGGGACGCTGTTTTGGAGAGAAGGAGAAGCTGATGCGTTGATCGAGCCGAAACTGATGTTAGGCCTGGTCGCAGAGCTTGGGCCATTCGGAAGATGTCCTGAAGCGCCTGCTGCACTGATTGTGACTGAAGGTCTTGACTTGTGGTCGCCGTGAGGCATGTTGCCATTCACTATCGTAGGAGTCGCCATGTTGGAAGCTCGTTGGTTCACTGATGCATTATGCGCCGAAGAGACGATGTGCGGTCCGGATGCGTTGCTTGCTGAAGTCGAGGCGTACTTCGAAGCAGCAAGAGTCGAGTCGGCAGCGGAAGGCGCAGTAGATTGCGGACCAGCGCTATGTGTGGCGGACGAGATGTTTGAAGTGGCAGGAGCAGCAGTTGTCATTAAGTTGAAGGAGTGGAGATTTCTTATGTGGGTACTTTTTTGTGATTTCTTGAACGATGAAGCTGAATATACAGAAGATTACTGTTCTACTCGAGCGGATTCCGAGTCGAGCTAACGATCAGAAGGTGTGCAAGGTCGACAGCGAATCTTGCGCTTTATCGACGAAGGACAGGAGGGAGAGATCGCGTCTGAGCGCAAAGGGAGGCGTGTGACCTTGTTGAAAGAGACAGGTCTGACCTCGAGAGGGGTTTTTGGGGTTGGAAATCGGAGTACTGCTCTACTGTGTAGATACAGATACTCTATGGAATGGGAAGACTGTACTGGATACGTCCTCCTAAATGTAAAATGGGATGGAGTTGGTAGACCAAAAATGTGAAGAGAGAGCACCGTCTAACGCCCGAGTAGTGCGAGCTAGTTACTTGATTAGGGTAATGTCAAGCCACCGTCATACCAAGGTTCAAACGCATGACCACCAGCTGCAGCCGTGCGGCCTTTTCTTATCACTGTACAACCAAATCTCTCAAGCGCAGTCATTCTGCTAGTTCGGATATGATGATGATGATGATGATATTGGTTCTCGCACGGCGGACACTCGGCACTAGCCGCCGAGTCCTAGGTACCTGCCGAAGGGTATAGGTGCTCTGTCAGATATGACTCCTCGACCCGTATGACAGTCCAACTTCAAGACAACAAGTTGTGCGACGTAAGCTATTGTAGCTCACATACTTCAAGAAGATACATTTTAGGCCTACATGAAGACAAATTACCAAAACACTAAGTAATACTCCCATAATTTTTGCCCTCGTCAATTACTCAACCCATAAACCAACCCAACATTCGCATTCTTCACGCTGAATACACCTACATTCGTCTGCTGACTCGGATATCCCACACAATACCATATCTGCGCCACATTGTCAAAATGAACGTCGAGACTTCCATACAATGGGTCGGTGCCGCTGTTGCTACCGTAGCCAGTCGCAGCCGCAGTGCTGCAGTTGGTCAGGACACCACAAGTATCGGCCGTGGCAGGCAGTGACTGTATGTAGATCGGCCCTCCAGATCCGTTCTCGGGAATGTTGCCTGTCGTGCCTGTCGTGGGGTCCTCTGTAACGCCAGTGCCACTGAAGTAAACGTTGTAGTTGAAGGAGTCACCCGCGCTGTCAATTGAGACACTGAACTGTGTGGTAGCGCAAGCTGTTGGAGTGATGAGTGGTGCGGTTGAGCAGCCAGTCACAGTAGATACAGTGCGTGCGTCGGCAAGCGTTGTGGTGGTGGTAGTGGTGGTGGTAGTACTAACGCAAATCACGTTAATGAGGCATTACTTGTGGCCGGCATAAAAATGAATATATCAAGCAGGCAGGACTTACGAGGTAGTGGGCTTCTGTGCTATCGACTGACCATAACTAACATCCGGCAGAGCATAGCCTGAATGTAAAGTCTTTGCAATGGTCGAGGTTGCAGGACCTTTGTAGGTGCTGCCAGATGCGACAGTCGAGGTGATTCGAATGAGCTGGACTGGAGAAGCAGAGGCGACGTCTCGCTCGTTGGGCGAGCTGATAGTGCTTGTAGAGAAGGTAGAGCTTGCAGTGCTAGAACTTGTGGTACTGCTCGTAGTTGCACCAATAGAACTGCTCTTAGTCGCACTGACAGAACTGCCTGACTTGCTAGACTTAGTCGTCTTGCAGCTAACGTACTTCGTGCTCTTCGCTCCAGTATACGTGGCTGGTGCCGAAGCAGCTTCAGTCACATCCTGTGTGATTGTGACAATGGAAGTGTAGAGGACAGGCCTTGACTTGGGACTGAAGAAACCAAACAGCATGGAGGCTGGACCGTCACTGCTGGTCACCACATATGAAGAGTAGTAATTGCCAGCATCGTCTGTACAAGCTGGTTGGGTGAAATAAGAGACGTGTTGAAGTGTCATCGTGCCAGCCATAATGGATGAGACTGGCATAGGACATTCCAGAGGGAGGACTTCGTATTGTGGACCTAGAATCTCGCCTCTATAGGAACATGTCACCGTCGCGCTTCCTGTGGCGACTGGGAATGTGGCAATTGGGGTAGGGGTTGCCGAAGCTGACGTGTCAGCTCAAAGGAAGTCACTTGTTGCACGATACTGACTCACATGAGGTGAGGGTCAGCGTTCCAGGAATTCCAAATAGCCATGTGTTGGTTGGGTTGTATGCGTAATAGACAGAGGGTGCAGGAGCCGAGTTGCCGGGTCCTGTACCCTGAATATCATAGCGATTCGAGGAGAAGGACGCAGCCTGACCCATGATGATAGAGAAAACGAAACGAATTGGCTTGAAGAAGTGTTTAGAGAGGCAATGGTAACAACGACGGAACAATAGGCGATGAACTGCTTTCAAGGCAAGAACGAGGAGACACGTAAAGGTGGGCAAGAGAGTAGCTTTTAAAGACATACATGTCTCACAGTCACAACGCAAGGTCAAGCTACAATAGAGGAGCTAGATCGCAGTCGAGTCACATCCTCAGCTGCCAAGCTGGAGCTGAACATAGCACCACGGATATCAGCATATACTACAAGTCGTGAGCATAACCAAGAGATCTCAGCACATACTACGAGCCGCGAGCATAAGTAAGTGCCTTCTTGATTTTCACACATGGAGGTTGTCGTTGGATCTCAGCTCACCCGTTGGAGTTGCAGTATTCGAGAACGCGACTAGTTCTAGTGCGATGCCTCTAAACACGAAAGGGGATGTGTTGTGAATGTAATTTATGTGCTGTACTTCGTATGTACTACTGAATACATTCAGCTCAAAGCCAAATGCCGCTTCCAAGTCACGTCGGACTAGGTGAAGTTGGTCTTGGTAAGGTTAAGTCAGCTTTTCGAAGAGCTAGACTTCTCCGTCACAATCCAATCACATCCCAAGACGACACCACCACAGACAGGTACACGTGGACAAGCTGTCCATGCTTTTGAACTTGCGCAGCAAAAATAGATATTTTCATACCAACTCACACAGCTGCGAATAGCTCCTCAAACCTCTCCTCCGCAATAGCCATACAATCATGTCCAAAAATCATCCTCTGCACATCTGAATCCGCCCACTTATCTGGCACCTTTCCACCTCCCTTGCCCTCCTTCAACCTCGCGAATACCTTATCCCTCTCCTCTTTCGCTGCGCCTTCACCCAATTGCAGCGTCTTCCCCGACTGTGCCGCCATCATTACAAGTGTGTCGGCTCGTTCTTTGCGGACTTCTTGGTAGACTTTGAGTGCTTTGTTGATGTCCGACGCCGAAGATGAAGGTAAGTGGGACAGGACAACGGAGAGCACCGCAGCGTCTTCGATGGCTTGAGCGGCGCCTTGATTGAGATGAGGCAAGGTGGGATGACATGCATCACCTACAAGAGCAGTGGTGTGATGGACCCATGTGCTGCGTGCCAGTTAGCATCATATCAGTGTTCGACATACAATGAACTTACGGCAAAGGCTCATGCACCCTCAGCTTCCACTCACACACCTCACCTTCGGGCACCAAAGCAAACAGCTTATGCACTAACTCGCCAAAGTCCTTGTATACCTCAAAAACAGCAGCCTTCTCCCCTCTCGTCGTATACGTAGCTGATGGTGCAGCAGCAAAATGTGTATCTGGATGCGCCGTTGAGATGTTGTAGACTTGGTTTGCAGATACAGGATAAGCTATGACATGTCTTCGCTCTCCAATCCATCTTGTGACGCGGCTACTGTCAATGAGTTCAAGTAGTTCAGGGTCGTGCTTCATCTGATCACGTTTTAACATGATGCGGTATGCGGCTTGTTCTGTGTCGACGATCTTGGCATCTATGTTCAGAGCCTGGAGCATGCCAGTTCGAACCCTGCTCTTGATGCCATCTGCACCGAGAAGGATGTCCACCTCAACAGTGGCTGTCGAATTATCTGTCCTCGAAAGCGTGGTGAAAGTAGGATGAGGACCAAATGATATGATCTCCTCCACGGAGGTAGAGAAGTGGAAAGTGATGGCCGTATGCTTCTGGCATTCTGCATACAATGAGCCGGCAAGGTTGGAACGGTGGCCGACTTGATGTTGTACTCCAAACTCTTTCTCAATACTCGATAAGTCAACATGCGCCAGTTCCTGGTTTGTTGACCCTTCTATAGCATACAGTCAGCCTCTCACAGTCACCACCTAGGACATGGTTTCCCACGTACGCCTTATACTTGTACTATAGATCTTGACAGCCTCTTTCTCAATGTTGTCCCAACATCCTAATCTTGAGAGAATTCGAGCCATATTGGGCGGTAATTGGATGCCAGCACCGACAAATCCTAGATCGCCAGCATATTCATAGACATCGATGCGTTTAAAGCCTTTCTTTGCCAGAGCTAGTGCGCAAGTCAAGCCGCCCATACCAGCTCCGACTATGGCTACGCGGAGACCTGCAACCTCTTGCATTGTTTCGTGAGCTGCAGACATGGTAAGGAACCTGGTCTTGCTAGCGTCCTCAGATTGAGCTAGGGCACGTCTCTTGCTAGGTATAGGAAGACAAGCGGACTATATAGGCGGTCGCTAGGATTGTAATGCGAACAAGGGCGAAGTTCAGTCATTTTCAGGTTGATGTCTTCGCGCAAAGGTAGACGCCGTCAATGGAGCGAACGTGGAGAAAGTGTGGAGAACCGGAGCTGTAGCCGTCATTTAGGCATTTGAGATCGGCATACGAACGTGTAACCATTAATGAACACCTCTATGTCTCTTCATCAATCATCTTCTGCACTAATTCGACAGCAGTTTTACTGGAGCTACTGCCCTTGATAGTCCACAAGCCAAGGACCTGGGCGGAAGAGGAACCATCTCTCCTCGTAAGGCCAAGTCTGTTATGTTGTAGTGTGACCTCTACCCTTCTGGCTGGTTGTTCCGTTGAAGATGCCAACAGGATTGATGCTGTGCTTCGATCGATCGTGGAACCTGGGATAGATGTGGCGATATGATCTGCAACAGCTTTCTGAGCAAGCGTCAAAAGATGTTGCTCAAGATCGACTGCAGAATGGAAATTGATACTCGATGTCTTCGAGTCTGGTGTGGACCGCAACTCAAATATAGACCCGAATACTGGCGCAGACAGATGTGACTCAATCACAATCTCGTACTGTTTGGTTTCCGACCATCGAAAACTGATGACACTTTTCAGTGGCGCCTTCAAGTACTCCACAAGTGAGAATGCTTCAGAACCACGGAAAGATTCTGGCATAACCGAATCTAATGTAAACCGTGTTTGAGGAGGTGAAGAAGATAAACCCGATAATCGCAACAGCTTCTGCGTTGCAGCGATCGTCTTCACCAGGGAGCTCGAGCAATTCGTGTGATTTAAATAGTTTATTATAGGTTGCAGAATCTCGTAGGTCGGTGTAGAAAGAGGTTGGTCTGTCAGTGGTCGAGGAGGTTGTGATCGTTTTTGAAATCTATGCTGATATACGTTGACCAGTAGAAGACGTAGAGCAAGGACAATGACATCTGCACGTCTTATGTCGGCGTTGATGCTAATATCATGATGAACCGTTGATACAAGTTCAATCACGACTTCATGCTTTGGTGACGAATCGGGGTTGAAAGCTTTCCCCAGCTTGTAGATAGGTATTCGTATTGCATCATTGCGAACCGCAACACCCCAAGAAGCTAGTGTTCGTGCTTCTCTAGTCATTTCATGGAACAGTTCCTCGTCGAATAGAGAGTCTCTGGCATGTCGGATAACCTCCTCGAGATCTTCATCTCCACTCGAAAGCATTGCAAGTTTCGACATAGGCACCACCTGCCCATCCTCAACAATTTGCACTCTAATAGTTCGAGCACCGGCCGACAGTCCTTGATCTAGCATAATATCGCCACTAGCGTTAGGTCGAAATGCAGCTAAACCACGAGCGGTGAACAATGAGCCAGCTTCCGCAAATCCAAACCACACGCCCACGGTATGCGGTTCGCGCGGCATCCTACGTGTTGACCAGCCTTTCTCGCTTACAGACAGGATCTGATCCCAGTATTTGGTTTCTTTTTCCATCTCTTTCTCTAACCGCTGTGCGGCTCCCAACAGCTTATCTGCTGAGGCATTGAGGGACGACAGACTCCAACCGGCGGCAGCTGCTTTCGCTGTGTCATCTTGAATCTTTGTTGCGCGTGATACGTCCGATCTGTCGAAATCTAGTGTTCCTTTAGGCACAGTAGTTTTCAAAAAAGGCGAAAGTGACGAGTCTGCTCGTGGCACCTCTTTGGTAAGAAGGAGAGACACAAAGTCAAGGGCTGTGAGAGCTTCGTTCTGTGCTTGTCTGGGACAGTCTTAGTCTTGATACATTCCCACACCCTTTCGCGACCGCTACATACCCGATAAATTGGAGCATCTCATTACGAGCGGCGAAGACCTCTTTGCGCCTCTTTTCGAGATTCTGAGGTGCATCCTCCTCCTCTACGTCTATCGTGTCGTCTACTGGGTTCAGCGCGTCCTTCGCTATCTCGTCCTTCAATTTGTCTTCGGTGACGTTGCGAAATGCTCCTCGCTCTTCGTTGATGCGACGCACGAGATCTTGTAGTGATGCTTGTTCGACATGACTATTGACAAGGGGCTGTAAAGCGATGGGAAAGGACATATCGTGGTGCAGGATGTTGTCTACACTTATGGCGGCATAAGCGCAGATGAACACTGATGCTGAGTGTTTCGAGAATAAGAGTTAATTGTTGTCTCGTCTTCCACAAATAACACCACTGTACCTGAAGATCTCTCACGTACCACGGAAGAGGAAAGAACGACCCCACACTTCAATGACGTTGGTTTTAGAGCTTGTTTTCTCATTGAAAGTCCTGCCCGGTTTCATTCATCCTTTGTTATCTTAAGATGTCGAGAACTATGCTACAACGAACCCTGCGGCACGTCCGACCAGGCCACATCTCAACAATCTCTGGAACACGCGATACAAGAAGAACTTTTGCATCAGATTACGGTTATGAACAAGCGAAGAGTCTCATCTACCATGAAGATGGTGAACCGAAAGACGTCCTGAGGTAGCGACAAGGAGACACCTACAAGGACTTGTCCTAATTGAGATCTATACAGGCTACACACTCACAGTGTGTCTCCCGCACATGGCCCATTATGCACCATCCGCTTTCTGGCTTCTCCTATCAACCCGGCAGACATCAACATGATACAAGGCACATATGGCTCGAAACCAAATATGACGAACGACCTCAGTACAAAGAAACCAGCGGCAGTGCCAGGTAATGAAGGTGTAGCCGAAGTAATTTCTACTGGAGGCGACGCAATATCGAGCTCAGGCGAGCAATTGAAAACCGGTGATTGGGTCATCATGAAAACTCCGGGCTTCGGAACATGGCGCACTCATGCACAAGGACCTGCATCAGCATTTGTCAAAATCAGCGATGAGGATCGTCAGGGAGGCATCACGCCTGTACAGGCTGGAACTGTATCAGTCAATCCATGTACTGCTTGGGGTATGCTCAAAGGCTATGGAGGCGCTGGAAGGGATGAAGATCTCAATGATGCCAGCATTGCTGCGCAACGAGCGCCAAAGAAAGGCGAGTGGTTCATCCAGAATGGTGCAAATTCTGGAGTGGGAAGGGCTGCGATACAGCTGGCAAAAGCTTGGGGTGTCCACAGCATTAATATTATTCGGTCGAGACCAGGAGATGATGAGGCGACCCAGAAGCTCAAAGACGAACTGCGATCATTGGGCGCTGACGCAGTATTCACAGACGAGGAAGCGGCCGATAAGAGTTTCAGGAAGCAGGTCAAAGAGCTGACTGGCGGGAGTCGTCTATCATTAGCACTAAACTGCGTAGGTGGTCGTTCAGCATTGAATCTGGCAAAGGTGATTGATCAGGGCGCTTATCATGTCACGTATGGTGCTATGGCAAAGCAGCCTCTGACGATACCTGCTGGCATGCTCATATTCAGCGATATGAGGTTTACAGGCTTCTGGGTCAGTAGGTGGTCAGAAGCGGCGCCTGAGAAGAAACGGGAAGCTGTAGCTGAAGTATTGAGATTGACGCGAGAGAAGAAGTTTGCAGACGTGCCATTGCAAGAGGTCAGATGGAGCGCAAACACAACAGAAGACACATTGAAGCAGGCAGCTCAAGGTACACTGGAGGGGTTCCGAGCCGGAAAGAGTGTCTTTGTGTTCGATCATGCATAATTTTAGAAGAATTCAACACCAAACAGTCTATAATAGCAGAGTTCGTCTGAATATCTGCTGCCTGATACCTGTAGAATCCGGAAGTGCTGGTCTGAAACAGCGGGTGGACCTCACATGTTTTAGATATTGGAGTAATGCCAAGTGAAATGATGGGCATTGGGGACGGTAAGCCGTTGTTGAAGCGTTGTCGTCGTTTTTTGTTGATTGGAATTCAGAAACCTCGCCAACACTATCTCACTCATCTTCTAGTAGCAAATAATCAAGAGAAGCTGCAGAAGATATTGCCAAAGGCTTTCGAGTCTTCCTCAGTAGCCCAAGACTCGAAGCTATAGCTCCATTCAGCTAGAGAAGGACTCGACACCGCATCTCCACACCAAGCAAGCTCAGCAAGCTCGCCAGAGCTCTACGGTCTGTACGACATACTGGCCAAAGACCTCAGAATCTCACAACCTTGTGCGATAGCACTCCCTCGAGCTCCATCGCAGCTTCGATCCCCCCATATAATCACAACAATCACCTATCCACAGCTACAGATCCTCCTACAATGGCTTCCAATGGCCCTGGCGGTGTGAACGGTGACTTCGATGCTTCATCCCGTTCCCAGAAGAAGCGCATCGGTGTTATGACCTCTGGAGGCGACGCTCCTGGTATGAACGGGGCAGTCCGCGCTGTCGTCCGCGCTGCGATCGCGCACGGCTGTGTTCCTTATGCTATCAAAGAAGGCTACGAAGGGCTCGTTCAAGGTGGGGACATGATCAAAGAGCAGATATGGGAAGACGTTCGAGGATACTTGTCAGAAGGTGGAACACTGATAGGCACTGCACGATGCGCTGCATTCAGAGAACGACCAGGCAGGCTGCGAGCCGCGAAGAACATGATCGATAAGGGAATAGACGCATTGATTATTTGTGGTGGTGATGGTAGTTTGACGGGTGCGGATACATTCAGGAAAGAGTGGCCAAGCTTGATGGACGAGCTTGTTAGTACAGGGCAGAAGACGGAAGAAGAGCTGAAGCCGTACAGACACCTGAATATTGTTGGGCTGGTCGGATCGATTGACAACGACATGTCTTCTACAGACGCCACTATCGGCTGTTACTCGTCGTTGACTAGGATCTGCCAGGCTATTGACTACATCGATGCCACGGCATTCTCACATCAGCGAGCCTTCGTCATTGAGGTCATGGGACGACATTGTGGTTGGCTGGCATTGATGGCTGGCGTGAGCACAGGAGCGGACTACATCTTCATTCCAGAGAAGCCGGCGTACGGAGACTGGTCTGAAGATATGTGCAAGGTTATCAGAACGGTAAGCGGCCTAAAAACTGAGAGAAAGAACCTCTGCTAACGCATCCAAGCATCGTGAACAAGGAAAGCGAAAGACAATAGTGATCGTAGCAGAGGGTGCTCACGATAATGAACTCAATAAAATCACAGCATCCATGGTGAAAGACATTCTCAGCGACAAGTTGAAGCTAGATACTCGAGTTACAACACTCGGTCATGTACAACGTGGAGGTCCAGCATGCGCTTACGACAGATGGCTCTCGTCAATCCAAGGCGCGGAAGCTGTCAAGGCTGTGCTTGATGCCACACCCGACACGCCTAGTCCAATGATTGCTATTGATGAGAACAAGATTGTCCGCAAGCCACTGGTTGATGCCGTCAACCTCACAAATGCAGTCACGCAGGCTATTGAGTCGAAGCAGTTCGACAAAGCCATGGCGCTGCGCGATGCCGAGTTCAAGGAGTACTACGAATCTTTCTTGATGACAACACAGACAAATCAGCCTGAGCTGCGTCTACCCAAGGAAAAGGTCAGTACTTTGCATGCATTGTTTATAGACTAATCAGCTAATTCTATACAGTGCATGCGAATAGGTATTATCCACGTTGGTGCTCCTGCAGGTGGCATGAATGCAGCTACTCGTGCTGCAGTAGCATATTGTAACGTACGAGGTCACACACCCGTCGCACTCCACAATGGTTTCCCAGGACTCTGCAGACACCACGACGACAAGCCGGAAGGAGCGGTACGAAGTTTCGACTGGATCGATGTAGAAGGCTGGTCGAGCAAAGGTGGCTCAGAGATTGGAACAAATCGAGGACTTCCCTCTGAAGATCTTGCCACGACTGCTTTCTGCTTCGAGAAATACGAGCTTGACGCATTATTCGTTGTCGGCGGGTTTGAGGCATTCACTGCCGTCAGCGAGTTAAGACGAGGAAGGGAAAAGTACGACGCTTTCAAGCTTCCGATTGTCATCATTCCTGCAACGATCAGTAACAACGTCCCTGGCACGGAATACTCGATAGGTAGTGATACATGTCTGAATGCGCTCATCGAATACTGCGACACACTCAAGCAATCGGCATCTGCATCACGACGACGAGTATTTGTCGTCGAAACGCAAGGTGGTGCCACGGGCTATGTGGCGACGATGGCCGGTCTCGCTGTTGGTGCCATCGCAGTGTATACCCCAGAAGAAGGCATCACACTCAAGATGTTGCAACGCGACATTGAACATCTTGGTCGCCAGTTTGAGAAGGACGCCGGTCAGAACCGTGCAGGCAAGCTTATTCTCCGCAATGAAAAGGCTTCATCAACATATACAACCGAGGTGGTAGCCAAAATCATCGACAAAGAAGCTGGCAAAGGCTTCGACTGCAAGTACGCCGTACCCGGCCACGTTCAGCAAGGCGGCACACCATCACCCATGGACCGTGTCCGAGCAGTCCGATTCGGTGTGAAGAGTCTACAACATCTGGAGAAGTTCGCGGGCAAGAGCAAGGATGAAATCATGGCGGACGACTCAAGCGCAACAATCATTGGTATTCGAGGCTCACAAGTTGTGTTTTCGCCCATGGAGCGTGTGGAGAATGAGGAGACGGATTGGAAGCATAGGAGACCGAAGAATGAATTCTGGATGAATATGATCAGTACGGTGGATATGTTGAGTGGCAGACCTAAGAGGGATGAGGATCCGGCGTTTGCGATTGTTGGCGGTAAGGGTGGAAGTAAGCCAGTGCAGTTGGAGAAGAGGAGAGCTGAGTTGAGGGCGGAGTTGGAGAAGCTGGATAGAGTGATGGCTTGATGTGCCTTGGAAGGTAGATGAGCGGGATGATAGTGCTCCCCAAGACTCCGATTCTCGATGGACATGGATATCAACGATTGTTGAGGTTTCACCACTGGTTCGGAAGTGCCATGAGGCCTTCTTAGCGAAATAACATTTACACTTTTACCTATTTCTCGCATATAAGACGCGTGGCCATGAGATTATGAATTTGGAGACGATCCTTCAGCAGACTACATCCTTACTCTCGAGTTCCCTGGCGTCCTTCGTCGATGGAGGCATTGATATAATTTCTGTGCTGCATATAAGACTACGGCGGCTTTGACAGGAACTGGACTCCAAGATATTCAAAGCACACGCGTCGAGGTAAACAACGGATTCCAAACATGGGGTCGGTACAAAGGGCAAAGGCAATAGAATATTCACAACGCTTATCACGCCTTCCTGAACAGGCAGGTACTGAGCTCCCACGCGATGACCTAGGCTGCGTTGAGCAAAAAAGTGACGACGGTGTAATTAAACAAACGTTTCAGCGTGATCCATCGATGTGTGTGTGTGTGCTTCTATTATTGTCCAAAGGGTGGTTGTGCAATCGTGCCAATCGTGCATGCCTTGAATCTTCTGTATCTCTTAGCTCTTTGTGAAATACCCTCTCGTCCTCGACCACACCTGTATTACCACCACGCTCGCTTTTGCTCGTCCCCTATCATTCGTTCTAGGGGTCAGCCATAATCCAATCAACACTCTCTTTCAAAGCAAACGCGTTAGCTATCGTTTGCCAGTCACTCTTTATCACTCGCAATGTCCACCACCGAAGTCGATCGCTACTCACCATTCCCTCCCCTCCAAACCGGCCCACACAAACGAGACAGCCCTCCCTCCCGAGCAAGACCAAAGTCGCGCTATGAATATGTCAAGGCACACCGATTCAGCACCCAAGCACCACTGCTTTCGATCCTCCCCGTCCAGTACTCCCTCACAGAAGGGACGTCTATTCCAGCTCCCTCAATGCTGGATACTCCTCCACAAACACCTGAAAGAGAAGAGCCAGAGCCTGTATACACAATGGATATTACTTCCCCAGAACCCAATCCCAACTTCAGTCCACTCGCAGGACCACTGTCGTCCCACCCCATCTCGCACGACGACACACCCATCGAAGACACCTTCGCTAGCATCTTCGCTCGTCCTACGAGTATGTACAGCACAGTAGCAACTTTCGGTCGTCCCTCAAGCACCTACGAACGTGACTCCTTCCAAGGTCTTCTTACACCACCACCCAGCGGTAGTCGCCACGCCCATCGTCCCAGCGTCCTCAGTCGCCTCTTCAGCCGTCGCAGCACTCGCAGTGATTCCACAAGCAGTACACCTAGTACACCTAGTACTTCCTTCCATCGCTCGACCCAGTCAAGCGGCATGTTCATACCCATCAGCAACCACTACCACCCGAACGGCGGCGCCTGCGCATTCTGCGACCCTACGTCAACATCCAGCGCGGCATCCTCATCAGCCACCTTCCCACCTCGCGGCATTAAACGCATCAACTCGACCTACAGCTTCCAAGCCAGCTTAAAACGAAACACCACCATCTACGGCGGCGAGGTTCTCTCACCCATTCCATCCGACACCGCTCCCTCCTTCTCCGAAACAAGCAGTGCACGCAAATCAGGAACTTTCCCGCGTCTGATGCGCCAAAAGAGCATTGACATGCTCAGGCGCAAAAGTGGCGCGTGGTTCCGCGACCTCGAAGCTGAAGAGGAAGAGGAGGCGGCGAGGATGAGGGCAGCGGTCGCGGCGAGGGAGAAGGAAAGGGAGAGTGAGATGAGGTTGTTGAGGGAGCTGGCGGAGAGGAGGGAGGAGTTTGAAGTGGTGGATGAAGAGGATGAGGGAGATGGTGATGAGGAGACGCTTGTTGGGGTTGAGCCGCCACCGATGTTGCCCGAGTTGAGTACTTTGAGTGAATTGGGAGTGGAGGAGGAGGATCCGGCTGCCATGTTTGAAGGGATTGGCAAGGAAGATGATGAGGTTACGATTCGTTGACGGTATTGGAAGTGGGGAGGAGCGATGTAAGATTACTGTATTATAACTTGTAGAATTAGACTGTACATATATGTCAACAATAGATCATGAAGGGAAGGCACTCGTACGGTATTCCTCACGTGGCTCTATCAAATGCCTAGCCTGGACAATCGAGTCTTTCTTTCAGTGGCACAAACCTGGAGATCTGAAGATACGGGTCGACCTATCATCAATCCTCGTTGTTTGGCGGCACTACTCACAGGCTCTATACAGACTAGAGTAGAACATAGATTCCTGATGCCACGAAGGTATGAGTAGTGTATGCATCAGCTCGTGCTGTGCTGTGCTGGTTACCAAAAGGGGTGTTGGGTTGGGATGTGTTGTTCATGTTTCAGATCGACCTTCAGCTTCATCAATCAACCTACCTACGTTAATCCTTTGCTATTTCCTTTCAGCCGTTGTCACCACAGACAAACGCTTCTTTCCTTTCAAGTGTTTTTCTCTTCTCTAACTTTTCTTCCTTCCTTCCTACTTGTGTAGCCGCTTGACAAGCTTGATATCTGCAGTTGTTTGCTTCACTTTGAGCACACAATCAAACTATCTCGATCAAACGCTCTCTTCTTTATCTCCTCTCCTCCTCTCACTTCTAATTCTCAACGTTCCGAGACCTCTTTGGCACCTTTCTCCGTCTTCTTCGACCACGTCTCCATCACCAACTAGTACTTTTTAAGCAGCAAGCTCCTTGAATCTGCAACATGACGACAAGATATCGCGTCGAATGTAAGCCTGCCACGATTGATATTCTACTATTGCTCCTTCTGATGCTAACGCGTGTTGCAGATGCTCTCAAGGTTCGCTTCTACGCGCCGGATAAAGCTTGCACAAAAGCTGGATTAGGCTAACGTCTAGCTCGCTTCACTTCAGACGCATCGTCGAGATCAGTTCGTAAGCCATCTCCAAGGGTTCTTCATCAGGCGCACTAGCTAATCAGGTGATAGATCGAATGGATCAAGGTGAGATTTTTCACTTTCACTTCCATCCTGTCTTTCCAGCCACTTCTCATCTCAATCTTCTTCTCATCTTGCTCTTCTCCTCCTCTACACAGTCTCCTCCTTCTCGTCACACAAGTCTATGTTCTGTCTTTTCTGCAACTGAGGTGGATTGCCAGCATGTCACTCAAAATCTGCTTCACGTTGCCTTCCTCTTTGTCATTCGAGATTGCTGACGGGAAACTCACATCGCAGGGACTTCTTGCAGTGCCATTTGTCCTTCACTCTCAACCTACTGCTATCTACGATGGTGGTCAGTACGATCTTGATCAAATGGCTAGGACCGCCAAAGATCGCTATGGTGAGATCATGAAAGATGTGGAGCGTCTTGTCAGGGAGCACAGTAATTATGGCATCAGCACTTCAGTAGGACCAAAACTAATGCAAGTAAACAGTCGCTCATCATCGTGAGAGCAAGGCATCAGTCTCCAAGCTCAAGCTTCTGGTACCCTCCATTGGCACCTTCTTCACGCCCTTACACCTCAATGACGCCTTTCATTATCAAGACTCTGTTCGTCGTATCAGCAGCCGTCGCTTCGTTCCTCCCTCATTCAACGACGTCCGCGCCATTCTGAACACCGCACAAGTCATGTCCCTGGTGAAAGATACCGGTCGCATTGAGCTGATGACTTTCGATGGAGATGTGACTCTTTATGATGATGGCGAATCACTCCAGCCTGAGAACCCTGCCATCCCACGTCTCCTCAGCCTCCTCAAGCGAGGCATCAAGGTCGGTCTGGTCACTGCTGCGGGTTATCTCGACGCTATCAAGTACTATGACAGACTTCATGGACTTCTCGATGCCGTTCACAATGCCGAAGACCTTGGTGACAACAAAAAGAATCTCATTGTCATGGGTGGCGAGGCGAACTACCTCTTCAAGTATTCCGACACGTTTCCTTACCTCGAAAAGGTGCCGCGAGAGGAGTGGGCTCTTGAAGAGATGAAAGACTGGACTGAGGAGAACATCACAGGTTTGAGCACTCCAGCACTCCTCACATGGCAACAACAGTGAGCTTCAAGCTAACCAATTACAGAACTTCTCAACACGGCCGAAGGTGCTTTGATAGAGTGTGTCAAGACCTTGAATCTCCATGGCCAGGTCCTGCGCAAAGATCGTGCCGTTGGTGTTTATCCTGCCACTCCAGGTTACAAGTTCCCACGTGAGCTTCTCGAAGAGACAGTGCTTGTTGTACAGAAGGTCTTGGAGATGTCTGATGCTGGACAACGCATCCCGTTCTGCGCATTCGACGGTACGCCCCTCACCTCTCAACATCATGAAATACGCTGACAACTGCATTCTCTAGGGGGTAACGACGTCTTCGTCGACATCGGCGACAAGTCCTGGGGTGTTTTGATCACTCAAAAGTACTTTGGCGGTATTGAGGGTGGCAAGACCATTCATGTTGGGGATCAATTCCTGTCTGCAGGCGCAAACGACTTCAAGGTATGTCCGGTATCACTCACACTCGCTCAACAAGCATGATCTAACTTATCCGCACAGGCTCGTCTCGCATGCACAACCGCTTGGATTGCATCTCCTGCCGAAACCGTCTCTCTTCTCGACGAGATTGAGAGTTTCACCGTCGGGTCCAGTAAGAGCAACGGCCACGTCAATGGCAATGGTCACACCATTTCAAACCAAGAGTCCAAGCCGGACACCGCTGCATCCGCAGACGCGGCTGCTCGAGATCTCCTGGACGCACCAGCGATCCCAGCCGACAAGAACACCTCCAGCAAGGACGACACACCCGCGTACGCTCCTAGCACGTACGATGCCGATGAATCCTCAACCGCGGACGATGAGACGGCATCGACTCGCAGCTCTGGCACTGCTGTCCCTCAGTCCTCTGACCACCCCTTCAGCGTGAACGGAAGCAGCATCAGCGGCAACTCCCCCAAGTCTACCGTTCCTGATTCTTTGGCTGATCGTACTGCGTGGATGAACATTAGCAAGGGCAAGCTTCACAAGTATGCTCACAAGTATGCTAGGAAGGAGCCTGAGGCTGGTGGTGGAAGTGTACTTGGTGAGAATGAAAGTGTTGCTGGTGATGGAAGTGTGGTGGGCGACAGTGAGAGCGTTGCCGGTGGTGTAGAAACTGTCGAGGAACCTGCCACCGAAGTTGAGACTTGGTGAGTTTCTGCGCTTGGGATGACGTTGTATCAGGAGAACATGTCACGGATTGAGAAGGTATTAGCAGTCATCACGAGTATGTAAAATTGGAACGTTAATGTTGTGATGGACGAATGCCGATATTGACACGTTGCAATAATGGAATGAAATGATCAAGGAAGGAGCAAGCAAGAGTCGTAACAACACTCACACCCGACCAGCTACATAACATAGCGATGCTAAGTGGTAAATGATAATTAATAATGCCAAACATCCTGCGCGCATCCTTTCGCTTCCTTGCCTGTATGTTCGTACATCCTCTGCTCCTGCTTATGTACCTGGTCCTGCTATCGATCTACTTCTCTCCTCCAACCTCATCAACTAGTTCCACTTTCAGTCTAAGCAAGCACGCAAGCAAGGACTTCTTCCTAGCTGATAAACGACGTTCTCTTGTCCTTTAGCGACTCTTTCAACTTCAATCATCATACTATTCATTATCACACTGCCGCCAGCAGAGTGTTGCATCAATACTCTTTATCGGTTATCGAACTTCGCTACTATACCATCAGCTGTTAATATCTCACACTACATATTATTACTGTCAAGGTCTTGCTAATGGCGTCCTAGTAGGGTTATTTCAAACTTTCCTATCGAGATTCAACACCACATCCTATCTTATACCTTTAATGAAATCTTTGTCGGCCGCCGACAATCGGTCTTCGAAACAAACCCTATGCTAAGGCCTCTCTCGCGACGCCTGAGAATCAACGGCATCATCACAGACCTAGTCCGACTTATGCTGGTGAACAGCACCTTCCAGGCGGAGATCCTCAGACAGTACAACGCTCGATATGGTTGGTAGCTGTATTTTGTTTCATCATCATTTTGCTGACATTGACTTGGACGAGATTCATGATTCTGCCCTGCTACATTGTCCTAGATACTAACAATTGTGTGATTGAGATGATCGTGCGCGTGTTTGCCACTCTTCTCTGTCGACATATCGTTATAATGCTGTCTACTCGAACATTCCACCGTAGACGCAATGGTAACCAATATAAGGCTAGATATAGTTAGTAGCTGTATTTTACTTCATCATCATTTTGCTGACATTGACTTAGACGACGTTCTTGGGTCTGCTCTGCTACATTGTCCTGGATACCAACAGTTGTATGAGCAGGATGTTCGTGCACGGAAGATATTCAAGGAAGAGTTTCTCAAGCACAAATGTCGCATGAGAAGTACATTTTATGGCTATTCGTTTGATTATTTTCTCATCCTCTTTGACAGAGATAATGAAGCTCTGCTCCTTCGCAGTGATCATAGAAACTGGATCCTCGGCTTGATGGCTTGAGACAATGAATAGGCCCACGGGCATAAGAAGTCGAGCGAAAATCCCTGTCGGTGGTTCTTTCGTGGAATGAAGACATCCCACGAAACTTACAAGGTGGAACTTACACAAGATCATGTGAAGATCGAGGATCATCATTTCGACGAAGGACAACCTGAAAAAGGACCGCCAACAGCTACTGAGATCATTGCCATGTCCTTTTGAGAATCCTTTTTTTATGATCACGAATGGCGTACCGAGCGCTTCTGTTGTCACTACCACATATTCCTCCAACATATCGCTCACAGTTACGACAAGGACGATTTGAGGTAGTGTATTTCTATTTCTATGTTCTACATGAAAATGTGTCAGTATAGGTATATGTGGTCGAAATGCAAATATCTTAATGCAATACGTCCTCGAGAAGCGATTGAAATGAAAATGTCATCAAGCCATGATAGGTCGTGAAGAGTGTCGTAAATAGCCATTGAAGGTCGTCGAAAGTGTCGTAGGTAGCCACCAAAGGTCTTGAAAACCTTATCGTAAAAGATCGTGAAGCTCGTCGTAAGCAAAAAATCATGTTGAACAGCCCATCCCGAGCCCAGAGGGAATATGACCATTCTGCTTCAGCATGCCACGTCATCCACACACTTTTTCCTTCGCATATCACCTCCTCACCATCGCCCTCTCTACCATCAGTCTCTCTCTTTCCATCTCCGAATTAGGATGCTCGAGTCCAATCCTGCACCAAGCATTCTCAACATGTTCTGCAAACTCCAAAAACGCGTCATTCTGCAAGTGTTGGCAAATTAGCTCATTAACAAACTCCTGACGACCTGATCGTGGTCGTTCCATGAAACCCTGCAGAGAAGCATCTACGTCGAAATCTTTGAAGTAGTCGTGAAGGAGAGTGTTGACATCAGCAGATTGTGTTGAAGCTGGTGTGGCTGTTGGTTTAGCGGGTTTCTTCTTGGCTGGGGCGCGTTTCTTCGGTGGATTGTTGCCAGTGGCTGCTTCCGAAGCACGTTTTTTGCCTTGCGCAGGAGGCGCTGATTCTGTTTCTGCTCCACCAGTCGGCTGGACGGACGGTGTTGCGGGGTCAGCGACTTTGCTGATCTGATCCGGAGTCGGTATCATAAGTACATCATGTGAGTGTGCCGTACCCACGTCTTTAGCAATATGAACGTTTTGTTGGACACATAGAGCAGAAGGTGGGCGTACCGGACTAGAACTACGATCAGCAACTCCATGAGCATTCTTTAGAGGCGAAGACCCAGGCCCAATAGACGACGAAGGACGCATCGGATCGGAGCTTCGACTAGCACTCTCGCACGTAGGAGAGCTGACGGTCGAAGCTGTTGGACTTGGCCGTGGCTGTTGGCGGTGAGAAAACAACAATTGTCCAGCATTCGACAATCCTTCAGGAACCGCCGTTTGAGGTCGCTCGACTTGATTTGACTGCTCTGGCACTGATGTTGACATTGGCGGTTGCGCAGTCGAAGGTCTCGCAGCGTCCGGTTTCACCGAAAAGCCTGAGTCCCTAGAATCATCACCCGGTCTGGCGAATGGTAGAACACGTCTTGGAGGCAGATATGGCGTGATACCAACAGATAAGCCTGAATCTACTGGTGCCGCATAAGGCTCCAGTGGCTGTAGGAACACGTTGCCTGTAAGTGGCGCCTGAAAGCTATCCCAAGGTAATACTGAGCCTGTGCACCGCATCTGCTGGGCTTCGATAGGAACGGAGTGACCTTGCGGCGAAGTTATAGACTGCTGTTGGTGCATTGTGGGAAGTCCAGGCGCAATCGTCATGCCTTGATGCTGGTTGAGATCAGGTGGTCTGGTACTGCCATATGATCCAGCATCATTCACGTCGCTCTGCTGGCTTTGATGTTGCGACGTGGGCCGAGTGAAGTGATCTTGCTGAGAGTTACTGGCGGAATTACCTCGCGTCACTGTAGTCAATGTCCTCCTCAAAGGCTGTTGTGCTGATACAGACGAACTCAATGCATGTAGGCTGACTGTCTCCGGCATAGTACTAGTTTTGTGCAAGCTGGAGCTATCACAATAAGTGTTCGACGAGGTGCCATATAAGTTGCCATTGATGTGGTTGATCTGCTGCTGACTTTCTTGTGCTGAGGAAGGCCTCACATACGAACCTGGCTGGTCGTAGGATGTGTTTACAGCGGTAGATGTGCGGCTCAAAGCTTGCCTCCATACATTGGGAGGGTTTGGAGTACTGAAAGTGCTAGCAGAAGAATGAGGTACTTGTAGTGCTGGTGGTGGCATGGGGAGCTGAAGCGCAGGTTCTCCAGTACTCAGGTAAGGTGGTCCTTTCATGACAAGATGATCGGTTGGAATTTCAGGAGGAGTAGGCTGGACGTCTGAGTGAGGGGCGGAAGGCGTGGCAGTGGCCGGTCGATGTTGTGACTCCGGGCAACCACAGCGCCTGAGAATACTCATTGCTGCATCAAAATCGGCATCATGCTTAAACTTGACTTGCACTCCATGATGCTACTAATGGTCAGCTTGTATCTCCACCTGCTGCGGGTATTTCGACTTACGCTGCCATTCTGCCCATGGAACCACACTGCCAGACGTGGCGATTTCGAGATGGCACATATTGGCAAATCGTTGCCTGTTGGTGCAGCGATGCCTCGAGCTTGTGCATTGGTCAATGACTGTTGCACAGACCGACAAAGGTGTTCCAGATGAACAACTTTCTGTGATCGCGAGTTAGTAAGTTGAGGATAAGAAACCATTGGAGACACGAGTTGTGTAGGATGTAGAATGACAGGATGCCATCTGTATTGTGTACATACCACCAAATTTGACTCGTGGACAATCTTCATTACGACGGTACCAAAATCTGTCTCAAAGTAAATTTCCAGACCTGGCCGTTTGTCGTCGACCTGTGGCATTGCTTTGTCGCCAGGATTGGAAGCATAGTAGTGGAGATAGGCAGTAATAGGCAGTCGGGCGTATATTGGGGATGACAACTGACTGATGCCCTGACTGTCCATATGACCAGGCTGGAAGGAGTAGAGGGCACGTCGACGCAAATCAGGCAATAACAGAGAAGAAGAAAAGGTCAAAGAAAGGAGAAGATTACAAGGTCATCAATTCATGAACAAGGTGAGACAAGAAGGGAAGAAACGAAAGATGCGAAAGGAAAGACAAGAAGGAAAGAAGAAGAGGAGGTGAATTGCTGTTGGCACGAAAGGCAGAGTGGTCAAAAAAGGAAGTGGTGGTCGAGCGAAGTGATTAATAATCACCATCGATAAGATCGTTCCTTCCAATTTCGACTTCACGCGCATCGACCTCGCGTCTGATTCCGTCTAAAGTTTGTCACCAGAATGTCGGATTGAGATGCGCCAGATGCTCTACACCCACACTACGCCATCGCAAACGCCTTTCAACTCATGCATCACCTACGACACAGAGCAGCCCATAGTCTGAGCAGAAAAGATGTTGGCCACAGGCCCATATGGGCAGCCAATCGAAACAATCACTCCACTCGAAGGTGGACCTGAATATGATGCTTTCATACAGAAGGTTCAGCACTTCTACGCACAACGAGGGCAGGTGCCAGAGAGAAGATCATCGGCGACAATTGACTGACCCTCCTCACACAGAACCCCTTTTGATCCGCAGCCCAAGATTGGCAACAGACCTGTTGACCTTCTTCGCCTATACAAGAGAGTAGTCGGCCTGGGAGGATATGATGTTGTATCAGACACAAAGTCAAACAAGCTCGCATGGCGAACGATAGGACAAGAATTCAATCTGGGTACTACCAATCTTCCAGCTTTAGCTTTCAACCTCAAGACTGTCTACTACCGCTTCCTGGCCGCCTTTGAAATCGTGGACATTCACAAGAAAGTACCGCCTCCACGAGAGATCTTCGAGGATGTCTCCGCAAAGGGAGCCAATGTGTTAGGTCGTACATTAGAGAACTACGTCAAGCCCACACCTCGTGACGCAAAAAATCCTGAAGCAGGTGGAGAAGATGGTGATGATGATGATGCTGGAACACCAAGTAAGATGGACATAGACGAACCCGGAAGTTCGAGAGGAGGTCGAAATCTTAGACACGCACCACCACAGCGTGTACTGTTTCAAAACGACATGTCGACAACAAGACAGACACGGAATCAGGCAATGATGGGAGCCTCGCCAACACCAACATCGTCATATCCCTATGGTGTTTCGAACGGCATCAGTGCATATGCCAGCAATCAGCCACAAACGCTTGCGAACTACGAGCCGAAGCAGCAGATTCCATTGACTCTGCGACCAGTCAATACGCCAGCAAACAACCCCGAGGCTTTCAAGGCACTCGAACTAGCACGACGAGATAGGATTCTGGCAAAGTATACTGGAGCGAGCTCGATGCCGAAAGGTATGATGCTACCAGGGACAGGCTTCACCGGACCCAGCATATACATCCGAACCCTTTTCTCTCTACAGTCTGGAGTACTAGAAGAACAAGAATACGCCCTACATCACCTTGTCAAGATCTCGCATGAACGTGGTGACAAGTACCGCTTCGATGGGTTCTCCGGTTTGGCAGAAGCGTTAATCGAGAAGGTGCTTGATGTAAGCCCTCTCATAGGAGGTCCGTCGTTCCAGGTAACTTACGATTATCACCACTCTACAACAGACCTTGAACAGATCGATGGCTTGAATGGTACTCCAGATATTTTGTCCAAGGCAAGAGTTATCAGTACTATCAAATTGCAAGATCAGCTGGAGACACCAGCATTTTCTCGAAGACTCTGCCTCATAGCAGAAGGAGCTCTTGTGATCCGCAACATGATCATGCTTAATGAGAATGCTGACTTTATAAGCAAATACCCGGCAATGCGCGACCTGATTGTTTTGCTGCTCCACCTACCGCACCACTCTCTTCTCGATGAAATCAGGTACTACGGCCTGGATCTTGCTGAACAATTATCAAAATACTTTGCAGCCGATGTTAGCGAGCCATTATATGAAGCTTTGCTAAGCTTGATTGATGACACTGACCGTGCAGCTGTACTTGCATCCCTTCGCTCGCTTAGTCGGATGGGTACACAGCTACCACATCTGACCCCACTACAATCGATACCAGTCACTACTATTCTTCGGGTGTGTGACTGGCTTCTGGTCGAAGATTACGAGTTGCGAACGGCTTGTCTCGACCTTCTGTACCGATATACAGCAGCAATGGAAAATGTCGAAGAACTTTTGAAACATATAGACGTTGAGGTCCTCATTGGCCGAATCGTACGGCTGCTATTAAGTGGTGCGAAAGTGACAGGCAACAAAGTTGTAGAGGAACCGAAGACGGTTACAAGACTTGCTCCACCATCCGCCGACGAAGCACGAATACCCAAAATACCTGCCGAACTTACAGAACAGCTGATCGTGTACGACGAACCACAACGAAGCTCGGAATGGTAATTACTATATAGCGCCAGGTTTTCAGGATCTATTGCTAACAATACTTTAGGCTGCGATCCTGTTTCGAAGAAGACCCATCAGGAGAAATTACACAGATCGCACTTTGGCAGGCCTATCAGATACCATTCGCACCTTTTGCAGCAACCCGGCCTCTGCTACCCGCCAAAGACTTCATCACAAACGTCTCGTCCACATTCGCTCGTGCTAGCGCGCAGGTCATGAATGGAGTCACACCTCGCTTCGTCATTAGAGGCATTCGTGCTCGGGCAGTTCCTGTTGATCCTCAAGGCAGAGGGTATTCGCACTGTTTATGGCACGTGGATGGCGAAGCGGAATGCGGAGAGTTTGCGGCTGAAGGTAAATCGATGTGGGAGCATATTGTTAATGCACATCTAGGCCTTGCGAAAGACGAGACAGGACAGTATATTCTGGACTTGACAGATTCAGCGGTACATAACTGCTGCTGGGCTGGCTGCACACGGTTCGATGGTGTTGCTGCTGCATCGGCTTTCACTGTGGGAATGCATGTCAAGACTCATATGTCGGACGTGTCGAGCACATCAACTGAACGAGCGAAGTACAATATCACACCAGATCAAGACCCTCTTACAAAAGCACCACACAAGGCTTGGACGATGCAGAACACAATGACAGATGAGCGATCTGACGCTATAGGGCTGCCACTTACGAGCGCTTTGGTGCTACGAAATCTTGCACGAATGCTTTCGAAAACTTCGGCCGGGCTCAGGGACGATGGCGAGGTCAACGAGAATGTCCTCTGGGAATACTTTGGAAGCGTCAAGGACCAGCTGTTCTATGTCATGGCACACAATCAGCCACTGAGGGAATGGTTGGCTCCTCTGGGGCAGAGGCTAACTGGTGATTACTAACGCTAAGATAACACGAACTGAATCTGGTGTTTCAGGAGTAGGCGTAGAAGGCGTAGACAGATGGGAATGGCAAATATGATATCCCGATGATGGCGACGAGTGAGTCAATGCCTGCCTGGCACTGGCAGAATTCCGGGCTTGGTATGCCAGAGATTATTTGGTGCAAGAAAGGTAATCACATTTTGAGATATCTCAAAGCCACAATCCCAGCATAGAACAATCCTTTATCTTTCAGGCCCTGGTCAAACTATGTACCAAGAACGGTACTCTTCTCTAGGACGGGAAAATGCCGTATCTTTTTGTCTTTCTCGGCGCCTAGCACACCAAGACTTGGCCTCTTACGCATGACTATGTGGATTGCCCCTCACGTCCTCCCACTGTGTGTTGCGCCTAAGATTTGGCAAAAATGCGCAGCACGATGTCTTTGTTGGCAACGCTGGTATACCCCTCACAATTCGCTGAATAGCATCCTGCCTATACTTCTGCCAATATTGCCAATGCTGCAGGCCAATGCGGAGGCCGCTAGGCATGACAAGACGAAAGCATTAGAAAGAGGCCTCATTCCCAGATCTTTATCCTGCCTCCGCACGTTCCTTTGCAGTTTCCATAATTCATCCCTCCCCTCGAAAGAAGTCTTTCATTCCATATCTTACCTTACTGCCCATATCCTTAGTAGATGGGTATTACTTCGACTAATAACACTGATGGCAAACTCTCATCAGTCTCACTTGCAGATGATGGTGTGAATGAGCCGCCTATAAAGTTGCGGCTGGTAGCCGCGACTGATGACAATGGCTTCGACCATAGAATATCCAAGGATCATGCTGCTATTGGCAGCATCGAGCCTACTACGCATGCTTCTGTAGACGATGTCTGCGAGCTCGCTCATACTATCGACGTTGCTGGTGTCACTGCTGGCGTCAAGGTCAACATTGAGTAGGTTTTCGAACAATAAGATCCTTTACTTGGTATATTTGTGGCTAATGCAGATACAATAGGCATGGCCTTTCTGCTACCGAGGCAGCTACACGCCTTGCCGCAAATGGACCTAATAAGCTTGAGGATGGTGAAAAGATCACCATCTGGCAGATTCTGCTTCGTCAGGTCTCAAACAGTTTGACTATCGTCCTGCTTATCACCATGGTCTTGTCTTTCTCGCTCCATGATTTCATTGAAGGCGCGGTCATTACTGCTGTCATCTTGTTGAATATCATTGTTGGGTAGGTGATGTTGTTGCCTCTCATACTGCGTAGAGCTAGACTAATATACGTTCCCCAGCTTCGTACAAGACTACCGTGCGGAACAAACGATCCTCTCGCTGCAAGCGCTGTCCGCACCCACCTGCAAAGTTCTTCGAGATTCTCAAGTCCAAGTCGTCAAGGCAGAGGCACTCGTGATGGGAGACGTTGTTCGGCTCGCCATTGGTGACGTTGTGCCTGCCGACCTCAGGCTCTTCGAGTCCGTCAACCTCACCACGGACGAAGCTTTACTCACTGGAGAGTCTCTACCTGTTGCCAAATCTTCGCAGGCTGTCCTTACCGATGCCGATGTACCAATTGGAGATAGGATGAACATGGCTTACTGTGCTTCTCTTGTGGCTCAAGGTAGAGGTCTAGGTATTGTCACTGCCACTGCTATGAACACCGAAGTTGGCAAAATCGCCGCACTTCTACAAGGCAAGACCAAGCACGATGCAAGCTCTAGCATGCCAGCGCGTCTTCTCCACCACTTCGTCACTGGGTTAAAGCACGCCCTCGGTCTCGTGGGCAGTCCTCTTCAGATTCGACTGTCCAAATTCGCGCTTTTACTATTCGGCGTCGCGATTGTGCTCGCTGTCATTGTCTTTTCTGCTGCAAAATGGCAGGTTGAGGATGAAGTGCTCATCTATGGTATTTGTGTCGCTGTGGCTGTGATTCCGGAAAGTCTTATCGCAGTGCTTACACTGACTATTGCTGTGGGTACAAAGGCTATGGCCAAGAGCAATGTCGTCGTAAGGAGAATGGCGTCACTGGAAGCTGTTGGAGGCGTGACCAATATCTGCTCTGATAAGACCGGAACGTTGACGCAAGGAAAGATGATCGCCAGGAAGGGAGTCGTGCCAGGCGTTGGCGAGTTCGTGATTTCGGATACTACTCATCCACTTGATCCTTCGAGCGGCAATGTTCGATTCGAAAATACTGTCGAAGGTGACGTCAACTCGGCCTCTGGTAAAGCGTTACGACTTTTCCTGGATATCATTTCACTCTGCAATCTCTCTTCGGTTCAACGATCTGACAAGCTCGATGACGATACCGCTGTCCCACCACAGCAATGGCGTGCAGTAGGTGAACCAACGGAAATCGCTCTACAAGTACTCGCACTCCGTTTCGACCACGGCAAAGTCAAGATCCTCCTAGAAAACAACCGAAAGCTCCTCCACGAGCACGCATTCGACTCTGCCATCAAACGCATGACCATGATCTACTCAAACCCAGCAACTTCAACCATCGACGTCTTTACAAAAGGCGCTACAGAAGTCATCCTACCAATCCTGACATGTTCAGAGGAAGAGAAACTCCGCATCAACGCCGATGCAGAAGGAATGGCTCAGCAAGGTCTCCGTGTCCTGTGTCTCGCTCACAAAACCGCTTCGATCAACGACCTCGACGCTCTTGCTGATAGATCTGTGGCAGAGACAACGTTGACGTTTGCTGGTCTAGTCGGCTTGTACGATCCGCCTCGTGTCGAAACAGCCGGCGCTGTCCGCAAGTGTCAGCAAGCAGGTATTACAGTACACATGCTGACAGGCGACCACATCGGCACCGCTACAGCCATCGCTATCGACGTCGGCATCATCGCTGCGAAGGCAACCCGTCTCGACTCCGGCACCAAACACCCAGACGCCATGCTCGCCTCCGACTTCGACAAGCTCACCAACGCCGAAGTGGATGCACTCGATCGTCTTCCACTTGTCGTGGCACGCTGCTCGCCTGACACAAAGGTCAGAATGGTGGAGGCATTGCACCGACGTGACGCTTTCTGTGCCATGACTGGTGATGGCGTGAACGATTCTCCGGCGTTGAAGAGGGCGGATGTGGGCATTGCGATGGGGTTGAATGGAAGCGATGTTGCTAAGCAAGCAGCTGATTTGGTCCTTGTGGATGATGATTTTGCTAGTATTGTGAGGGCTGTAGAGGAGGGAAGGAGGCTGTTTGATAACATTCAGAAGGTGAGTTTCATTGTCTCCCCAACTATGACGACAAGAAGCAGCAGTACACTAACGGAAGGGTTGATTCGTACGGGAATCAAATTGGTATGTATTTCGGCTAACACTCTTCCCAGTTCCTCCTCCATCTCCTAACCTCAAATATAGCACAAGTCCTCCTCCTCCTCATCGGTCTCGCCTTCAAAGACTCCTCCTCCGCCTCAATCTTCCCGCTTTCGCCCCTAGAAATCCTCTGGGCAAACCTCGTAACCTCATCCCCCCTCGCCCTCGGTCTAGGCCTTGAACCCGCCTCCTCCGACATCATGGCCCGACCACCTCGATCTCTACGCGCCGGCGTCTTCACCAAAGAGCTGATTGTGGACAAAATGGTGTACGGCACGGCGATGGGCAGTTTGTGCCTCGTCGCTTTTGTGGCTGTGGTGTATGGTGGAGGGAATGGAGAATTGGGAGAGGATTGTAATCAGGATTGGAATGGGAGTTGTAGTGTGGTGTTTAGAGCCAGAGCGACGGTGTTTGCGGTGTTGAGTTGGACGTTGCTGGTGACGGCGTGGGAGGTTAGGGATTTTGATGAGAGTTTGTTCTTTGGTGTTGGTGTCAAGCCTGATGCTGTGAGTAGTGGTGTTGAGTTGAAGGCTGTCCCTGTCCCATCTCGGGAAACACCAACGTCGACTGCTCCAGCTACTGCGCTGCCCAAGCAGCCGGTCCCGACTCGCACTCTCACGGCCACCACAACATCATCAACAAGCACATCTTCCACAGTCGCTGCAACATCGCCAAACAAAGTCAGAAACTTCGCACTCTTCGACAAACTCTACGCCAACGTCTTCCTCTTTTGGGCTTGCATCACAGGTTTCCTGGTCGTATTCCCACTCATCTACTTGCCTCAGGTCAATCGCGTCGTGTTCAAGCACGGTGGCATCGGATGGGAGTGGGGTGTTGTGGTAGGTTGTACTGTTGGGTATGTGGTTGTTGTTGAAACGTGGAAGGGTATCAAACGCTGGAGGAAGAGAGCTGTGGCGCGTAGAGTCCGGGGAGAGATGGGATCTGTGTAGATTGTTGAACGAAAGGGGGAAGGGCTGGAAAGGCATCGTTGACCTTCTACCTATGATGTTCCTGTGAACCATCGCCTCCAGTCCCATCACCTAGCTTTGATGCGCTGAGGGGCGCCGTAATAAGATGCTCTAGTGTCGTTCCAATCGTCGTCTCTGTGACCATGACCAGATGAGGCGCAGAGTAACACAAAGTAATACCACTCGGAACAACACTGTACAAACTACGAAGATGGCCAGCACATCTTGGAGCTCATGGCACGTGTGACGCAAGTTTGTGTAACATGTTTGATACTAGACCTTGCTATAGTCCTCTGTGCTTCATACGATACTTGTCCATCCATGAGCTTCCTCGCAACACTCGCCAACCACCTCGAAGATATGCCATCCGCTGCATGGTCAGTAACCCTCTTGGCACTCCCATTTGCGATTGCTGCCTATTTCTTCACGAAGTCCCGAGCCGTCAGTCCTTGGCTGTTCACTTGTCTGCGGTCGACGTCCTTGTCTAGCAGCAATCGCACAGTACGACGGGACAAGCCTGTAGCGGCATAGGCTAATGCATTGTTGCCACAAGCGTCAGTAGCGTCTTTATTGGCGCCGGAGTCGAGCAGGATTTCAACAATCTCAGGTTGACCTCGAAAAACAGCAATGTCAAGTGGACGCAGCTTCTTAGAGCCTTGCTGAAACTCCAAGTTAAGAAGAAGATATGGCCTGAGCTGTAACATAAGGCGCCAGCACTGGATGCAGAGTAATGTAGAGTAATCTTCGCACGTAACAAAAGCTAGAAAAGTATGTAAAAGATCAAACCTGCTGCGTAGCACCAGAGGGCGCTGTTGCGAGCTTAAGTGAAGGAGGATGATCTTCGCGGCCGAAAGCTTGCTTGCACGTATGCTGTACTCAAGTGGGTTGTTCTCATCGCCACACCAGCTATTGATCCGTATGTTCTTTTCGAGCATTGACTTTAGGAGTTCGAGCTCATTCCGCCGTATTGCTAGCGCCAGAGGTGTGCACCCTCGATGGACGGAGTCAGATGTCGAATTGAAAAGCATAGACTCTATGAGAGCGTGCCGAGCTTCTTCGTTGTCACTGTTCATAATGTGTACTCGAGGTGACTTCCACCCGTCGTTGTTGCTGCGTGACAGTACATTGATGTTTGTCCACAATGTTTTCTCAGCAGGCCTCGTAGTCGTAACAGCTTCGAACTCTCTAGACAAGATCGAGATACGTAATCGCAGGGTCGCTTTCACATACTGCTCAAACATGCCCACAACCACTGGAGTTGCCAGCGGCCATAAGGAGCCAGGCCTGACAATCTCCTCTGCATCGCTCAATCCCTAAGATAAATCAGCTGGCCAGCACTTCTAGCAGCATTGATTGCTAATACCCTGATCAGCCCGTCTGGGCTGGATTCTGAGCCTTTTGCGGACGGCTCTGGACTCTCTTGCTGCGCACTTCTACCACGCTCTGCGTCGTCATGCACTATACGCTAAGACCCAGACGCCTCTGCTGTCCGCCTAGATCTGGACGGCTCTGCATCGTCTTGGTGTACGGAGCGATAAGTCGTACGTCTAGACCCAGACGCCTCTACTGTCCGCCTGGATCCGGATGCCTCTGCTGTAGGCCTGCTGCAATCCGGCAGCGCCACGTTACGCCTGGACGGCTGTGCTGGGTCCATGATTTCTACCATCGCCCTGTGCATACCAGGTGCGAAGCCAGCCCATGAAGATAGAACGTCGATTCGTTCAGGCACTTCGCTCATGGTCCGGTTCACTAGAGACTCTTCTACGAACATGTCGATCTCGTCTTGAGCGTCAAGTGCCCTTAGCGCTGACCGAAAGGCATTAACCCTGAGCTTTGCTTTTGCCCTTTCCGGTTCACTGCGATTGCGATCGACTGCTTCTTTTTCGAAGTCCTTCCTCGTGGACCTAAGTGATAACCTTAGCTCGAGCCCAGCTTTGGTCTTGTAGGTTCTAATCCTGATCAAAGGCCATTTCTCTCTTAACTGCACTTGAAACAGCTCCAGCTGCTCATTGACCCAGATAAGTTGCCGGTCTTTAGCATCAGTCTGTTCAATCTTGTCGTACTCTGTCCATGCCTGAAACAGTGGATCAAGATTCTGTAAGAGATAAACATTACTGTTGAAGGCACCAAACTCCCTGATCTCATTAGGAACGCGCTGCTCCTGTTACATCACTGCACTTACCTTCGCAAGGCCTTAAAGATTTTATCAGTCCCTTCTCGTGCTGCTCTCATCTGGTCCAGATAACGCACGAGATCTGACCTATTTCTATGAAAATAGAACTGGCGCGTAAAACGAGCTCCATGACTATCTGCCTTGTCGCAGATCCGAATCAAGCCATCCACGGCGTGCTCCCCTTGTTCGAGATACTCGAAGAATAGGCCGTACAGTTCGGTCACTGGCGATTCGCTAGTGAACCTGGCTCAAACCCGGGACGGTACTTAGGCTGCTCAAACCATCTAAGTAGTTGTTCGAGATGGCCGGCTATGGTCTCAGCTTCGGCCCTGTTCTCATTCACGATCGCGTCAACGTTCGCCCAGGAGCTTGTCACATCCAGGAGTATGTTGAAAGCTTCGCTAGTAACACTGAGTCTCGTGGGTAGCTCTGCTCCTGTTATCATCGTGAAAATATCGGGTTCGATGTGAAAGAGAGGTTTTTTTTGGTAGCTTGAGCTTTGATAAGGCCTAGTTCGCATGGTATATATAGTGACATTGCCAAGCTCGCACAGAAGAACAGTCTTGTGTTATTTTAAGGCGCCGTGTGTGCGAGGTCTTACAGTGTCCATCCGGGTAGGAATAAGCGCTACACCAGCGCAGAGAACCGCAGAGATCACCGGGTCCCCTCATCCTCGACAACGCATAGGTGGGGTTTAGTTGAGCAGTTGGATCGTACATCAGCATCATACAGTCATACGAAGTAGTACAAGCTGGACGATGACAGCCACCTTCTGGGTATCTCAGTGTCCTGATAGATTTTCCGACTCACCCGTTGAACGCTGCAGCAGAATACTCTGGTTGAGGACATTGTAGGTTACAGACATGAGTGTCATCTCTCGCTGGCGCCGTTATTACATTTGAGCGGTAAAATGGTCGGGGTGCACGAGGAGAGCGCGCTTGCACCACCTAGGCCACCAAAGTTCTCAGTGCTCCCGCCGCGATGTAGACAGTGCCTATATTAGATCAGCGTTTGCCCTCTTGCCGTATGACCTGCCAACGCAGACCCGACAAGGTTGCGTTATCTCGCCATTTCAAGCTGAAGGCTACTGATCTCCGCTAAGAATGTACGTATCGCGACTTGACTTCTGTTGAGACAACCTTGCCATTTCATGCATACATTCAGCATGATCTGGCGGCCAAAGTCTTCTTCTGGTCAAATAGCCGTGCCTAGCTTTACGGGTGCCCGCGCATGAGACCATAAGACCCATATTTCTTGTACGCGAAGCTCACCTGTTGCACAACCGACAGGACTGATCAGGCCTCCTTTGGTACAAATCCAACTCTATAGATCCGCGGATTAATGATGGAGGCGCTGAGATTCTGGAGTCGACTGAATGATTGTGCGCTTGGCCGCCACACTGATGCGTCAATGGAGGCTTTACGCCTGGGACGCAACCTCTTTCAATAAGAAGCAGTGAACATCACTCTGCCTCCGAGGTATGAGACCAAGATCTGTTGTAACCAATGAAGCAGCTCAAGTCGATATTGAGAGACCTTTGTGATGAGGATTGTGGTGTTATGCCAGCATTGATTGCAGCCTGCAGCAGTTCATCGAAGCACGGCTCTGCCGTGTCAGAGTATCGCGACTAAGGAAATTGATGTTTAGTGTATAATGCTGTTTTGTGCCAGCCCGGTACAGCTTGATTATCGAATCTTGTTCTACCACCAAGTAGTTCCTCGCACACCCATCGTACAGTATGCGTATGCAGTGTGCCTTCAAGCTCACTCCCAGCATCGACACAACTCTCGCCATGAGCTAAAGCCTGAAATATGACTAGTTGATCTTGCATATACTGGTCGACACAACCGTCTCGTGCAAGCTCTTCTTCCATTTGTCTCACAAGATCAGCGGCGACCTTCTTGACCATTATCTCACGAGTATAGTCTCCTTTGACACGCTTCTCGTGCAAAACATCGCTTGCCAATCACCCAGCCATTTTCGGTATGAGCCACAAGCAGAACGTAAAGCCTTAGGGGATGACCTGAGTCTTCGTCGATAACAACGTCAATGTTGACTTCTTTCCCGACCTGCTCAGCGATGAGCTGAGTGATAGATTCTTTAAGGCTGTCTCTTACATCTTGGCCTTGTGCTAATATGGTAATGGCTATTCTCGACACTCCTCCTCTATTAGTGACGTGAAAGGCTGGAAGCACAAATAAGCCTTCAATCTTCGAGATATTCACCACTGTCTCGCCAATCTCGCCTGCGCCGCCAGCCCAACCTCGCTTCTTCACGTCGACATTGATCGTAGGTAAGCCAATTTTACTAAGAGTGGGCAGAAGAACCTGCTGGACATATTCACCACTCATACTATGACTAACATTTGTTCCTCCTCTCAACGTGAGTTGTACTTCGATTCGTGTAGTCCGAAAATAATGAAAGGCAGTATTGCTTGCAATACCAACCATACACTTCCCGGCTTTTTCAGTTCAATGACGAAATCTGTTTTTGCAACTTGTTTCAGGAACTGAGATCTAGGCGTGAAGACAACAGTGTGACTACCGATCTCGGCGCCTTGTACGTCTGAGCCACTCACATCGGCGAGCCAGAGCATAGCGGCGAGGTGGCTTTCTTTGAGACCACCGCCTGTCTGGCCGCTCTTTGAGGCTCAATTGGCGCGAATCCTCACAATTTGGATAGAAATCTTTCGGATGGCAGCAAGACATAGTGCCACTCGGACAAGCTGACCGCCGCCCTCGAGTTTCGAGCCGTCAAGGGTGATCATGTTGTTAATGATATGTTATTACAAGACATGGGAGATATCAGATAGTCTGCTATCGTGACAAGATGAGCAACAAGTGAAGTATGAGGAATATCATAGTATATCTTTGCCAACGATTGAGTGCTGATACTCATATTGGAAATACCAGAAAGGGTAAGAGCGATGACCACTCCTGTAGCTTCTTCCTACTTCGAGAGTCTAAGTAATTGGAGCTTACTGCAAGTCCAACATAGAGAATCTCATGGATAAAGTGGTATGTATTATCATTCGAATGGATGTCACCAGAGCACATCAACCGGCCTAAACTCCGCATATGACTGTACCCTTCAGAGTTTCAGACGTGTTTCAAGCTGCCAACTTCATGCACAATGGCACAACCAACTGATCGATCACGATCGCGCTCCCCTCGCCGTCACTCCCATCACCGCTCCCATCGTGATCGCGACGAGCCATCATCAGGCCGACGTCAACACCACCGCCGTCATCATCATGGTCACTCTTCCAGTAAACCCGAGCGGGAACCCTCTCCAGCCCTGCCTCCACGTCCTATCATCCTCCCCTTCAAGGCCAAAGACTTGTCAAAGTCAGACCTCGCAGAATACAGGCCACTCTTCGCCTCCTACTTGGACATCCAGAAACAGATATACATTGAAGACTTGACGGAGGAAGAGGTCAAAGGAAGGTGGAAGAGCTTTATTAAGAAGTGGTAGGTACATCAATCAAGTGTAATCATCACACTCAGACACGATTCGTCGACTAACTCGATGAGGAATCTGAAAGAACTAGCCGAAGGCTGGTATGATCCCGAAACCAAGCAGAAAGCAGTCGAATCTGCAGAACGTTCCGCACAAGAAATTGTCGAGGAGCCGCGTGCAGTGCGAAACAAAGCAGAGGACTCTGCAGCAAGTGATGACGACTACGGACCTATTCTACCTCCCGGCGGCACATCTCGTCGAGCAGGCGCTCCTGCACCAAACTTTTCAGATTTAGCTTTACGACGCGAGCAGATACAAGAAGACCACGAACACGCACGAGAAGATTTACGCTACGAACGCAAGCAAGATCGTCTTCAGCAAAAGGAACGACTAGACGAGCTAGTGCCAAGGGCAGAAGGAGGCACACGCGAAAGACAGCTCGAGAAGAAACGGGATACTGCTGTCGCAAATCGCGAGTTTGCTGCAGCTCGTGGCGGAGGAGATGGGGTGGCAGAAGTTGCGGAGAGTGAGCTTATGGGTGCTGGAGGAGGGGTGGAGGATGTGAGGAGGATGAGGAAAGAGGAGGAAAGAAAGAAGAATGAAAGGGAGATTCGTAGAGAGGAGATCCTTAGGGCGAGAGCTGCAGAAAGGGAGGAAAGGATGGAAGTTGTCAGGGCGAAGGAGTCGAAGACTATGGAGATGTTGCAAGTGAGTCTTTGGGGATTTACTGACTGTGGTGCTCCGACATGTACTAACCTTCATGCTAGGCTATCGCTAAGGAACGTTTCGGATGAGCTATTATAGGGCCAGGAGCTTTGGTCTTAGAGGGCAGAACTGCTCTCTTCGAGGTCAAGCAGGGCCAATTACGAGCACGATATTATCCCTGTTCCTGATTCTTGGTGTTTCAAAAGCCAACCTAGTGTAACATGATCACAATAGCTGGCCTGCCGAGAGCGGCGAGTTACCTTTACACGGCTATAGTTCCTACAAGGGCTTGATAGGCACGGAGGATTGATAGTCAATATTCAGTGCATGCAGCCTGCAGCTTGATGATATGCGGAGACAAAAATGAGGGGTTTCATGATCGTCAGACTGGTTCTTTCAGACTGATAGCATAGCAGCAAGGACTAACAAGGATGCAAGGATGACACCAAGGATGCAGCTACATGATTTAGCGCTTCAGGTGTCCAATTCATTGAAACTCCTTGCCAAATTGTGAAGGATTAACTGAAAAACGGTCAAGCTTGTGCCTCCCCCCTTGTGCACGACCCCTTTGAAAAGCCCCTAGCTCGAGCTAGGCGTCTTAGGCGTCCTCAACAGAAGCTTGCCATAATTGTTATTTTCTTCTCTTAGGATGCACTTTACAAACGCACTTCACTCACTCTACATTTTCAATAGATAGGACCGTCGAAGCAAAAAAGCAAAGTGCCGAAGATGTGATATCAATGCAACATAAATCTGCCGACAAGCAATAGATGACCACGTTACAAGGCGGATCTTCGTCTCTGGTTCCTGATAACTAGCGTCGTACCCGAATCACAGGCACGTTCTCGGCCACTTTTTTGTTTCAAACGACACTTCTCTCCACTTTGCTCGACGACTTTGCGGAGGCTTCCTGCGTCAATGTGAAAGGCCGAACGAAATTATGTCGGTTGCCGGCCCTGCATCAAAGGAGGGGTGCGGCAGATACTGAACAGAAATCGAAAAAAATGTTAAGTGCCCAGGAAGATCCAAGCCTCCAGGCTTAAAGAGACGTCCGGGTCGTGCTCCTTGCCCTCGTGTCTATCGTGTGCTTGGACCATGTTCTGGTAAACGGTGGCAGACTACCAATAAAGTCAATCATCCCGCTCTGCCCTTTGCTCTTCAGCTCTTCTTCTTTCTTCTTGCCTTGCTGCTGCTCCTGATTCACTCTTGTTCTCTGCTTTGAAAGCATCTGTCTTCGTCATACCATACTGTTAACGCTTTGCTTTGTCCTGGCAAAAGTGCTCAAGTGCTTAACTTTGAAGATCTGGCTTCGGCTCTTCGATTCGACCCTGTTTCACACTTCACGCCAGCCAACCTGAAACTTTACGCCTGCAATCTCCGCTTTCGTTTCACACTGGACACTCTGAATAACCATCATAAAAGACCACAGCACCTGACCTCACGGACTCCTCAAGTCACGCACAATGTCCATTCTCTTCTATCGCCGTCCTGACTATGTCGACAAAGCTCCTGGCTACCTCAATGATTCTGCTTGCCAACGCTATGTGGACAGAACAAAAGGCAGCAAGCACAAAGCACCGATCGAGCTCTCATTCGACAACATCTTGAACAACCGCACTCTTCCTCCTACCACATTGGGCGATTTCATGGTATGTACTTGCATACATCATGTCGTACCATGTAGTCCCTCTAACATATCTTCGTCCCGCAGGATTACCTCATGTACGTTGCTCACGATGCCGAACCTCTCCAATTCTACCTCTGGTATCTCGACTACTGCAAACGCTTCGATGCCCTTCCTGCTGATGCTAAAGCACTCTCCCCAGAATGGCACTTTGATGCTGCCAACGCGTCACCAGCTGGCTGGCCTTTCGCTTCTGACAACAAAGACATAGCATCAACAGCCTTTGACGTAACACCGGCAGCACCACCTGCTCCTGTTCGTAGTTTCAGCAGACTGGGACAGTATCCAGCACAAGCACCACAAATCAGTGCGCACAACCACGCCAGGAGTGTATCCAGAGGAGGCAGTGAATACGATGGAGACTTTCCCACACTACCAAAGTCAGGCGATGATGAAGGTTTAACAGCATTGCCAAAAAGAGAGATGAACGAGGACGAGGCGAAGAACTATGTTAGTAGGAGTGCCCAGGCTCATCAGTCAGCAATGGGTGGAGGAGATGGATTGAAGTGGTCAGGTTGTGAGTTGACTCTTTTCCTAATGTTCACGCAAGCATGCTAATCTTCGTGCCTTGATAGTCACTATCCAGCCCCTCCGTCCTGAAGTGACTCGCATCATAAGCCACTACCTTCTCCAAAGTTCGCCACGCGAGCTCAACCTCGCATACACAACTCGCGCTGCCACACTCCACGCCTTGCAGCACACCACCCATCCCTCTGCTTTCCAACCTGTAATGACTCTGGTCGAAACCCAACTCCGCCATCAATCACATCCCAACTTCATCCGATGGTCGATATGTAACGGTAACGCACCCAAGATCTTCTTCGTGCGCACCATGGGTATCGCCCACACGATCCTCGGCTTCGTCATCGCCATCCTACTCACTCTGTCCCGCGCCAGCAGATGGTGGCGCATTTTCGCTGCACCCATCTGGTTCTTAGGCATCGCGACATTAGTAGCTGCTTACAAAGGTCTTTGCGTTGTTCTCCACTCAAACCACACTCGAAACCTCAAGCCCTGGGAAGACCCAGCATCTTCTTATGCAGCATTTACCGACGACCCAAGCAACGTCCACGCTGGTGTCAACCCTGGTTCATCCACCCCATTCAATGTTGACGGAACTCTCAACATGAGCACCAAAGGCTCCGACAGCATCGAACTTGAAAAGGAAGGCCGTTCTTCAACGCCCTCGTACACTGACTACACGACTGACTCTTATGTCTTTGGCGAGAACAATGCCGGATACATACATGAGCCGTGGGTTGAGGGGTACAAGAAGAAGGGTGTGCTAAGGAAGGTGTTTGAGACGAGTGTCAAGGTACAGGATCAGACTGTAAGAGTGCTACAGGACAGAATTGCAAGAATGGCGCAGGTATGGGCTGGGATATGGACGATTGTGCTGACGGTTGTGTTTGTGGCACTGCCAAAGGGAAACTTTTATTGAGCGAAGGATAGTGGTCTGGGACGAATTTTCTAGCTTGGATCTTTTTGGCATAGGTTTTGTATAGATTGGGATATTGGTTGAGTGTAGGTTATCAGGTAGAAAAGTGTCATCTTTTACTGCTATTCATGTTCTTCCAGCCCAGCCAGATTGAACTTCTTGACGACCATGACTGAGCCCCCTTTTCGTTCCGCAATGTGTTCCGAAATCGCCACGTTCTGGCTGCCGAAACAATTAAGCGATTGTTAGACAACACGCCGACAGGACTTCTGCCATTGAACATCTCCATCCGTCTCCATCCGTCCTCATAAGCCATTAATACACACCGCATCTCCCACACATACACTCTCATCCCCTCAGCACAAACACAATGGCATCTAAAGAGTTCTCCCTCTCAGACGTCTCCGAGCACTCCAGCAAGAACGACCTCTACCTCGTCGTCCACGACAAAGTGTATGACTGTGGAAAGTTCGTCGACGAGCATCCGTATGTCACATCTCGCTCTTCAACCAATGTCCTTTTCGGCTCGCGCAGGACGTCCTATCTGCCTCGCGCTTTCGCAAGATTCTTCAGGATGTACGATATACATACACGACACTAACACCTTCTTGCAATATTCAGAGGAGGAGAGGAAGTCATGCTCGACGTCGGCGGTCAAGACGCAACAGAAGCATTCGAGGATGTCGGACACAGCGACGAGGCAAGAGAGATACTGAATGGCATGCTGGTTGGAAACCTGAAGCGCGAGGTACGTTTCGCAACCACCCCATCAAACCACCCAACCTACAACGAACAAAGAAAAGAGAGAATATCTGCTAACACCCTCTCCTCCAACAACAGGCAGGCGACCCAGCCAAGCCCGACGCAAAGACCGCCCCCGTCACCTGGCGAGACAAACCCTACGACCCCACTCCCACCTCCGGCGGCCGCTTCGTGGCCATCTATCTGATTGCAGTCTTTGTTGCGCTCGGAGCCTTTGCGGTATATTACTTCCAATCCAAGTAAAGTAGTGCGTATGGAATGCGGGACACAAAAAGAAATGGCTGTTCTGCGTACGCAATACTTATAACGTGCTTGACTTGGGATGTGTGATCTGACGATACTGCTATTTAGTGGTACTTTTCGAATAACTGGGAGACTATGATGGTGCGTAGTGTATTCATTGCCAGTTTCATATGATTGGAAGAGGGCTAATGGCTTTTTAGTATGGTCCTGGCGGCTTGCCTGAAGGCATGAAGAGGCCTGACTTGGACGATCTCAGGAGGGTGAGGAAGCCTAAAACGCCACTGTCTTTTGCGGCTTCCTCGGTCGTCGAGAGTTTGGTGTCTACGGCTACGAAGGCAGCGAGTTCGGCTGTCAAGGGCGAGCTATGAGGGGTGTTGTTTGGGTGCGGCTGGACATGTAGTGCATATACATTGGATTTCAGGGCTTTCCAAAGAAACGAATGCTCTTCTTACATCTTACAAGCCTCTTTACACTCCTTACTCACCTCACTCCTCACTCTTCACAGCTCTAGCACTCCTCGCACTCTGCACACTACTGACACTTCTAGCACTCTAGGACTTTTCAAGCCTCTACCCATCATGCCGTCCACCACAGCCTCATAACACCATCTCCACTTATAGCACAACCTAAGCATCAAGGATATGTCAGGTAAACACAAGTCATCGACAGATGTATTGTGCTCCGCACACTAATCTCGTCCGCGTCGTGATTCACGTCGTGCCTTCTCGTATATGCGATACTGGTCTCCTTGTCTGCCCACCTTGCTTCATTACCCTCAAACTATTCACCTTTTTTTATTCGAACCCACAACGGAGGACATGCGGGATTACGGATACAAGAGCAACAGCATTGTACGAACTGACGAGTATGGCCTGTTAACATATACCTTCGCTAGTTTGCTAACAAATTACAGAACCAGCGATCATATTAATACGATAACCCATCCAGCGTTCTAGTAAGTCTATAATCTGTGAGAAGTTAGAAAGGTTCGACCATCTTTCTCATCCTCCTTCTTTTCCCTCTCTATTCTTATGCTTTTGCATCTTAACACAAACACCAGAAAAAATACCACTTCACAACTCCTCATTCATTAAAAGCGCAACAGTGACTGTCGTCAATTATCTCCTTCAAAAAGTCTTCGCCTAAGCTCTAGTGGTGTCTTCGACCCTAACTTCTCGCTGAACGAAGAGATGAGTCGAGTTCCAGGTTGAAATCACAGATCGTCAAAACTCCTCTGAGTCTAGCTCGGCCGCGTCGCTTGAACGCAGTGACATGTGGCCGGCTAGTTCTTCTTCTTCTTCTTCTTCTTCTTCTTCCGTCTTCACCTCTCGAAGTTCGCCCAACTCGTCTTCGCATCGCAGGCGTCCATTGCTGCTGCTAACACAACTTGGTCAATAATTCGTGGCTGTTGGGCATTTCGAACTGGCATAATGGGATCTCGCGATGGCTATGAAGCACCTGCACACTTGACCCTTGACTTGCGAAATAGTTTTCCTTACTACTCAACTGCTTTCGACCTTCCCAGCACCGAGGCTGCTCTCAGAGACGCTGCAGCTTTCGTTATCGACAGACGCCGTACTCTTGAGGACTTTGCAGCAAATCGTGCAGCGTTCGATGTCGCTCTTACTGAATAAGTGACCAATGTGGTGTTCAGCCCCAACCAATCGAACGTGTTGGTGTTGGTTTGGACGGGACCATCAGAAAGTGCAAGAAGATCTTCTTGACGCGTCGTTCAGCTCTTGAAGCGGTGCCACCGAAGTCTGCAGATCATCGGAATGAGCTGAAATAGAATTATGCGCCTCAGTTGGTTGTCTTGGTATGTTTACGTGTTTTGCTTGGTGTCGAGTTATTGAATAGTGGACCTCTTTTGGCTACATCAAGACCTACAACGAGCAGCAAACGAGCATTTCGGGTCGGTTCAGGAGAGAAAAGGAAAGGTTCGCCATTGAGAGGTCGCAGACCGGGCTAATAAGTCCAAGCACATATTCACTGCTAGCGATTTCATCCATACCATGAACACCAGGCGAAGTACTAGCACTTCGAGGAGACGAATTTTCCAAAAAGCCAAACAAAGATGAGCGACGACCATCTGGGGCCGAGATGCTGACTAAACGATACAATACAAGAATGGAAATATTATGCTATTTTTTCGAGATCCCGATGAAACTTTAGTTGATTGAGTACGTTTTATACCTGTCACGAGCTTGTCTTGTGCCATGTTGATGCCACGGATCCTCTGACGCAACGCTAAAGAAAGCACCAGCACCAGCTTCAACGCCGACAATTCGAAGGTGGAAGACTGTAAAGGAGGTTCAATTGTACAATTTTACAATGGCAATCTTATGCACGACTGTCCCATTCCATCAAGACTGTAGTTTGGGCGTGAGAAAGGGATATAGAAGTAGTCGCAGTTCGCATCATTGTCAATTTCACTATCACCCCTCCTGAGCCAATCCTTCTGGCATGCGGACGGCGAACTGGTTGCTAGTGTCCGTGATTAGCTGTTTGGCGCGAGACAAGGAAACGAGACGTACAACGAGCAGCATCCAATGGTCCACATGATTATCAATAATCAATATGCGCCTCAATTCAATCAACATCAGCATCAACATCAGCATCAACATCAAAATCGTGGAGGAGATTACGCTATTAACCCTAAAGCTCATGATGCGTTTTACTACAATCAATACCCTCAACCGACGCCAGACGATTATGCGTATCGCAAAATGCGTCTCAGTTCAACCAACATCAAGAGCAAGATCGTGGAGGAGACTACGCTATCAAGCCTGAAGCGCATCATGACGCGCTTTACCGTCGACTCGTGAGCGGCCTGCAGCCGGCTTCGTATTGTCCCTCTCGGTATTCAAAGGATTACATGGAGTCGAAATAAAGTTGCTGTTTCAACTTGTGATCGGCACATATTCGTACAGAACAGGCACGTTAACGTCTATACTCAAGCGCTCAGAGTGCAGATCCATGGTTTTGATATTAGGTCGGCAGTAATTATACTGCTGTATGAGCTCTGAGCGTAGCTTGCTCGAGTATATATCTCGTCTTCTTACAGCAAAGATGTCTCTCCCTCTTCTTATTCTTTATCGTATAAAATCCAGTCGGTTTTCCTCACATCTAGCGTTTCGGGTTGGTAGTGCTTGAATATCTTGATAAATCCTTGATAGAGACGACTCGAGAAGTCGTACCTGCTTGAGTAGGATTCGCAGTCAGTAAGTACTCTGGTAGTCCTCACAGCCTATTCAGAGCTATACTGACCACTGAGTAGACAGCTCGTTTCTCATTTCTCTGCCCTTCGAGATCTAAGCTCCCAGACTCATCCTCGCTATCGTAAGTAAAGCGTCGGAACTCTTCACACTCCCTTTAGGAGGTTCTAACACTACTGTAGAGCAACAGCTTCTTCAAAGATCCTTTCTTGAGATTATCAACAAATCTCAGTTAATCAAGTAGATTTGGCATCTCCAGCAGTCCTCCCACGCCTATACTGACCTTATCCTAGAATGAGCTGGGGCCCTGTGCAACAGGTTACTCAAACAACCTTCTGGGGGCAGACCTGGGTAACTGCCGCGCCGCTCCCCGCGCCCATGGTGGTGGCGCCTATGCATGCGCCTGTTCCAGCAGGATGGGGAGTCAGAAGAGACTCGGCTATTAATATGCCGCCTGACGTGGCACACACAAATGGTCCTGCTTTTGTGACTGTTGCTTCCCCTGCGCCAGCGACTGCCAGTCCTACTGCTCCTGCTGTTCCTGCTGGAGGGCAACCGGCTCTGGCTCTCAGACCCCGAAGTGACTCGGGAGTCGGTGGTGTGTGAGATTTCAAGTAGGTTCTTCCATTCTTCGGTTACTTCGACCACTAGCACCCTTCACAGCATCACTAACGTCTACACAGAACGCCAATATACGCCAGTAATCTCTGGCATCCCGGAACGAGATATAGCGCTCGATGACACGGAAGCTTTATGACAAGAATGCACCAGCCCTAAAGTCACAGTCGCCAGCTCGTAGCACAGCGAACAGCCATGCACGCATCCAGTGAGCAGAAGGATCAAGTGACCATGCAGTGGAACAAATCCACGGGATTACTATACTACCATGTGCGAGCTTGAAGAGGCGGGGCAATGATGCCATTACAGGTTGGAATATCTCCAAGAAGGAGAGGAGGGGATGAACAAGAATAGTGAAGTGAATCGAATTGGAGTGAAGCAGGTGATGGTGTAAGGTTATTTTGCTGGAATCTGAGTCGATTACAGATGCAATATTTCTAGAGAGAAAAGAAGATAGAAATTAGGAATTCGTATCTTACCGAATGGAGATTTTAGTACCCAATACTTCGACCTAATCCCTGATGTAAAGCAGACTCGTCCAATTCCACCACCACCACCGCGGACTACAGCACCACGACTGGCGGAGCAATCTGCAATATTTAATCCTCTATCTCCCTCAATAGCCGCCTCACTTTGGGATGTGGACTTTCCCATCTCGAATGAATATGAAACCTAGACTCCCAGCCGCCTCTTAAGTGATGCTCAAAAGGCAGCTCGAACGGGAGAGAAAGCGTGGAAAATGAAAGAGGAACGTGCTATAGCTCGAGAGGGCGAGGGGAATCCAGGAGGCGAATGATCACCCTTTGGTTATCAGCCCACATCAGTCCATCACTCGCATTCCAATGACACCAATGTGCCTTTCGCTTCTAATTTGCAGAAGTAAAGCTTTTCATGCGCCAAGATCCACATCCCACCTGACACAAAGTTGAAGTTTGGAACTTCATGATTCACCCATATCTTGCCAATGAGTGTGCCTTCCTTATCCCAGACAAATACACCGCCATTACATCCGCTGTACACATTGCCGTCCACATCACACTTGATACCATCGGGAATACCAGAGTCACAAAACGCGAACATTCGTCTATTCGCAAGGAATTTCCCATCAATCACATCGAAAACGTAGATGCTTGCTGGAAGTTTTGAGTTGAAGGAGAAAACGCCCCCATGACCAGGACCAACATGCGATTGTACTGCGCCAGTATCCGTGACATATATCTTGCTGTAGTCAGGCGAGAAACACAAGCCATTACACTGTGCAAAGCCATCAGCCACACACCACACCTCACCAGTCGACGGCTTGAAACGATAGACCTGGATTGGGAGTTTTGGAGCAGGCCTGAAATCCTGCATGTATCCATACGTCGGGTCTGTGAACCAGATTTCGTCGCGTTCATGATGCACGACAACATCGTTGATGCTGTTGAATTCGCGGCCGTGGAAGTTGTTAAGTAAGATTTTGGATTCTGATGTTTTGGGGTTTACAAGTACGAGTGCGGATGGTGTAGTGCGGTCGCCTTGACTGCAGAATAAGATGTTGTCTTTGTAATTGCAAGCTCCGTTCGCATTGACGACATGGTCGTACTTGACGGCCCTGACTTCGCCGGTCTTGTGACTGGCTTCATGGACTTCGATAGTGCCGTGACCTTGGAAGGGTGAGGTAAAGTAATTGCAGTCTGTTGATTTGATGTAGACCCCAGCTTCGTGCGCGAACTTCTGCGTACGTTCCTCTTGAAGCTCAACCACCGCATTTTCACCAAGTATCCGTTTAAAGGAAGGATTATATGAAATGAAACATGGTTCTTTCGGTGCAAGCTGAGCAAGATTGATATCTCTAGCTGTCTTGAGCTGGTCGACTTCATGCACAGCCTCATATTTCGGGTGTGAAGAAGACATCAAGACGATCTGATGAGGCGTCAAGTCACGGATACTGAATACCAATGCAAATGCTGCTGCTGCAGATATAGACAAGATGTTATGACAACCAAAACAGATTAGGCTGAAACCAATCCGAAACGTGGCGAAAGCGTTGCCGAAGTATCCCCAGCGATCAACAGCTTCCCAGGTGGCCCACGCAGCAAGCTTTGTTCAGGCCTATTTCTTCTCTTTCAATCATCTTCACGTTATTGGACTGCTGTTCATGTGTTACACATCGCGTCTCAGAAGTCGGCAACCTGGCGACAGTGTTTCCTATGCTCCGGAACCTGCGTCCCACAATGACTCCTAATTCAGGAACGCGCTGTCTTGCTCGCAGCTGTGCTGTTGAGTGCTAGTGCTAGGTGCGACCACCTTGAAAACACCTGTCCTCGTCTACGACATCAGCCATTGAGGCGGCAATACACCGCTCACTTTTTCTTATGACTCAATTGGACTTGAAGACACAATCTGGCTGAAGAAGACCTCTGGTGACACAGACGCGTGATCAGTCAATCTGTTCTCTACTTTGCTGCGCAACGCCCTCGCACAAGGGTTGTTTACCATTGTTTTTTTTTGGTTGACGCTTACTGGTTTCATCTTATAACAAGATGGCCTTTGCGCCGGTGATGTGACTATTTTTGGCCGTGCTGTTTCTTGTCTTCTGTAGTCATAATAGTGACATATAAGAACAGCTCTTTCTGTTTCATACATATTGTGACTGGATTCCTGTGCGTAAGTCTCCTTCTTTGTCGCCGCTTTTTATCCTCTTTCTGCTTTCTTATCTCTCACACCTTTTTCAACTGCCACTTTTAGGAAGAAGGATATTTGTACAATGCTCTAAACATGCCTATCACAAACACTCGGCGATCTCAATCGCCCATTGACCTCACTCACACAAATCTTGATCACGACAAAAATGGACCAACATTTGGCCTATACCCTCACAATGGCCATCGCCTCAGCACATCCACTTCCTCCATCTCATCAGCCACCTCAACTTCGAGCAGCATCATCTCCGACACACCCCGTTACACTCCTCAACCAAAGGCACCATTCAACAACATCGAAGCATGGACTCTATACGACTTCGAATGTCACGCTCGCTGCTGTCCAACCTGCCAAGATACATACCACAATTATAACCACAACGCCGTCACTACCTCCTCAGTCTGCCACAGTGGTCATGTTCTCGCAGAGAAAGTCGTCAACCTCGTTTACACCAAGGCTGCTGGCTATAACAATGGAACAATGCGTTATCCCATTCCAGAAGGCCATGTCTACGTTAGAGAATTGCTTCTTGCTGTGGAGAGCAGAGTCAGACGGCGCAGGCTACTGGCTGAGTCGAGAGCGACTAGACAACGATATGCGAGCTTCGATGGGACTTATGATGTGCGCGCAAGGAGCGTTGCAGACCCTCTTCCCAGGCTAGAGCTAGAGCAAGAACGGCCACCGACGCGAGGAAGGCCGCGCGGAGATATAGAGACACCAGCTGAAACACTGAAGTCGCGAGCCACAAGCAGTGTGGCGCCTGTCGAGATTAGTCGCGAAGCAATTTCATGCTCAACGCCTACAACAGCTGCCGCTACGCTACTACACAGCACCCGATGCACCACTCATCACAGCTCGCGAGACACTACCGCTGCTGCGAAACCACCAGCTTCCAACCACGCTACCCACAAAGTAGAGCCGCAAAGGACACGGGCATCAGCTCCAGTCAATGCAGCCAAGACCGAGCGCGGATACGACCAGGAAAACACGACGACCAGGACCAGGAGCACGAGCAAGAGTAAGAGCAAGACAACACAGCCAAGGAGGATAGTTAGATTCTCTTGGTTCTTGACGTAGGAGGTGAGGTATTAGTGGTTTGTCTTTTGTGTATATTACAGAATTGTGTGTTAACTGCGCCAATCGAGTTGGATAAATTTATGATAATCTCGCTTCTTGTGTGATGCAAAGTCTTTCAATAGAGACGTATGCACCAGATACTTTTAGCAGTAGCTTTCCACTTGAACCAGTGCGAAATTCGGTTTATGTTGCACGATTCGAGCAGAGCTATTGGGCATCTCGAGCAGATACACGTAGAAAGAAAGACCATATTAGGGTCCGCAGTCCACTCCAGAACTCAAGAGATAAGGCTCACATACCACCAACACCATCGCTGGGTAACCAAAAAGAAAAGCCTACATCAACTTTTCAGCAACCCATCCCCCTGTTTCACCTCAACCCCCTTATGCTAGCTCCCTCATCAATCACCACACCTACCTCTCCTTCCCCTCCTCCACAACAAGCCCCCACCCATGTCTCAACCAAAACAACCAAGCAAACAACACCATAAACGCATTCATCTTCACATACCCCAGCACCATGCGCACACTCCACTTGACCTCTCTCTCCCTCTTCCAGCCGTCTCTAAACTTAATAAATTTGGCTGGATCGTCCGTAATAACGCCATCAACACGCCGTCGTATACACCAATCCATTGCCTTTTCGTCATTGACAGTCCATGCGTACACAGGACGAGATGCGGCTTGTGCGTCGCGGATGAAGGCTTGGCCGGAGGGAGAGACGAGGGAGGCGAAGAGCGTGTTGAAGGATATGTTGGGCAGGGCGAGGAATTGGCGGGTGTAGGGGATGGAGAAGTTGATGTTTGTTATTGGGTACGTGGGCAGGTGGTGCAGGGCGGAGGGGATGTAGCGGGCCTGTGGCGAGGAGGGGTTTATCAGTACAGAGTGCCAAAGAGGTCAAGAGAGAAGCGGGTATACGTACGGCCCAACAACCTAGTATGATACGATCTTGCCATTTTGTGCCGGGAGCAGAGGGGTTGTTAGAGAGGTTTTCGGCGATGAGGCGCATTACGGTGTCTGGATCGTTGGAGAGCTGTATAGACTGTCAGCGGAGACAATTCGTATTGAGAGATCTTCATGTCACGAACCTTGATATCGAGCAATATCCAAAGACCAGCAGTCTCAGGTTGCGCAAAGTATTTTAACAGTTCATCAAATCGTGGCATAGGTTGTCTCGGTTCCCGTAGCGTCCGCAACTCGCTCAGCTCTTTCCAGTCGCATTCCGAGACCTTTTTATTGACTCCGTAACATCGCAATAACGTGGGATCCTGCTGTCGTCAGCCTCTTCACCGACTCTCGTTCAACCAGCTCATATAATACTAACATGCGATATAACCAAAACACCATCCTTACTAATATGCAAATCCGTCTCAAGCGCATCCACACCCTCCTCCACCGCCGCCCTGAAAGCTCGCATTGTGTTTTCGGGGAAGTTGACTTTGGAGCCTCGATGCGCTATTGCTTGTGGTAATTTGTTCTTCTTCGCCCTTGTGAATGTGGCTATTTCAGGGAATCAGCATTCGGACAGGCGCAGATGATGTGTGTGTTTTCTTGCTTCTACCTTCTGCTGGTGTTATTCCTGCTGGTATTGGTGGACGATCTGCTAGGAGATCCATGACATCTTTGCGAAACATTGGTGGTGCACCGAGGCGTTGGGCTGCTTGGAAAATGTAGTCCATCCTCCGGCGAAGCCTTGAGAACGACGTGGTGGTAGTTGTCTGCGGCGGACTCGGAGGGACTCGAGAATGATAAGGGGACGGATAGAGAGAGAGTAGTACTCGATAGTACGGATTCGATCGAAGGCTAGGTAGTCAAGAGATTGATGATGATGATGCGTTGCGGTGTTTGAAAACAGTGGTTGTTTCTGGTTAAGAGATATGCAGCTACCGGGAGACGCTGGACCGCGCTAATGTCGATGGAAGGATCGCGGTGACGAGACGATTGAAGAGAAGAATCCAGGATGAGAACGAGCTGAAACGAACGAGTTATTGATCCACTCTAGGCCGAGTACGAGGAAGGGAGGAAGGCGGGCCGGAGTGTGGATACCTCAAGGATTAGTTTTTATGCTTAAGCCCGAATAGGTTTTTAAGGTTCGGCTAGCTCGTGAAATACCTGGTATAGTAGCTTTCCGTGCACTTGTGCACACGGCACACTGCTTAATAATATAAGACTGCTGCCTCTAGCCCGGGTTCGTGTCGACGAGTGTCGGGCATGATGCTCTGCTTTGACAAGATGAAGTAGTTAAGTCTTTTACCATCCGCTATCGGACAAAAAGCAGAAGATACAACGATGAATCAAGCAGTTATCATATCATAAAGTCCATCCCAATTACCAGTTCTTCTAGAAGTGCAAATGTATTTTCCTAGCCTAACGTCTAATTTGTGGCACCGAAATCGAGCTGAGAAATCAGGCTGCAATTATCTGTTCTAGGATTGCACGATCAACGCATCACAAGAGCCAGGAGGGCCCGGTGAGCAAGTCCTTAACATGGCTAAAACCCCTCTGTGCGAGATGCTTCCACCCTTTGCACCATTTGATTCAGCTGCACAGTTCAAGCTCGTCACACAAGCCTTTCTCGCGTGGGAAGATCGCTAGGCTAATACTAGGCTTAAAGCTAAAATCAAAGGATCCTTGGCGGTCTAGACTGCAATTGGTATTGGTATTGACGATGATGTAACCACCTGCATTAATGTACACTTCATCTAGCCCTCACGATCCTTCGCACTTCCACGTGGAGAGTGCCTTACTCTTCTTCAGACACCACCTCCTCCTTCTTCACTACCTCATAACCCAACGCTTCCGCTAATGGGATCTTCTCCTCGTCCTCCTCCACATGCTCCCGTTTGCAGGATGTGAGCAGTGCCGCACTCTTTGCCTCTGCAGCTTCGCGTGTCCATTCTAGATAGAGATCCAGTATTGCTCGCGCAGTATCTTCATCGCAACGAGCAGTATCCTCGTCGCAACGAGCAGCTGCTAATGCGGCACTCAGATACTTCATCGGCTTAAGCCAAGGGCTAACACCGATATTCTTTGGACGGCCGAAGAAGTTGTATCCACGAACGAGCCATTGCAGTTCAGGATGCTTGGCATTGGTAGGACTACTATGCTCATAATTCCACTCTTGGAACGAAAAATATCAGACCGAGCCTGTATACCATCTCTTCGACTTTGACCACCTGCGACCAGGTAGACGAAGCGCCATATGCTCGCGCGGTCCGCCGCAGTAAAAGTCCGATCCCGTTGTAGAAATGCTCTGATGGAGCCATGCTTAAGCCGATCACTGGTGAAAACAGAAGTCCTCTCGTCCCCTTGTTTGACAGTACGCATGTAAGCGGCCGCAAGAAACCTAACATGGTTTTCATCTGGAAAACCAGGGTCGTCTTCTGCGTCGGCAGAAAATGGAAGCACGCTGAAGTCTTTGTGAATATCAGGTGGCAACCTGGTATCAACGTTAAGCATGTTGAAAGAGGCAGTTAATGGACTGATTTCATCGTTTGCACGATCGAGAGAAGAGGGGTTGTTTCTGGCAAGAAACTTTCCAGTTGTCTCAAAGTCCAGTTTGTAGACTCCCAGGGCAGCTATAATCCGCTCGCGTGCCAGCGTTGGATTGAGCTTCTGTAGTTCGCTCAATTTGGCCTCTAAAACGGCCTCTGAAGGATCGTATGCTAGCTTTCTTTGCCTCGATGCTCGAGATATGGCCCCGGTAAAGGAGCCGCTCTATTATAATGAGCCCATTGCTTGTGGCCGCAGGTACAGGTAGCGAGGGCAGGCGAAACTGGGCTGCCGAGATCACAGAGGTACTGAGATTTTGTGGCAGGATAGTGATGAGCAATTGAAAGGTACTGGGTTGGGTGCCATCCTTGCTGATGTGAGGTGATTTGGTAAGCTGTTTCAGCTAGAGGTGTCAAGGTGGGCAATGAAATCACTACTCATAAAAGAGAAAGGCACCGCTGCGCTCAGAAGTCTTGTTGCTCTCATAATGGGGTTCGTGACTCGAAAGCAACCACACTTGTGCTGTAGACTTCAGAATTAAGCCTCAGTGCCTCAATCGTGCTTTGCCGTATGCTGCACTTTGCAAAAAGGTATCTGAGAAATGACAGACGTCGAAAGAGAACGCGTGAGGTACTTGCTCGTATGTCAAGGTAAGGTAGCACTGGCATCAAGGAGAATGATACAAAGCAGGCAATCGCGTTGATGCTCACCAACAACATCACGAGAGCAGCTCGATGTCTCCATATCGTGCTAGACATACTGGGCGCGCGCAAGAGACTGCATGTTATCATGGACACGCAACCAGGACAATGAGTCGAGCTACAGATCTTGGAATTGAGGGCAATTTGCTGGATTTTAGGTGTCGCCGTAATAGCGTTGTCGGCATATCCCGCGACACGTGACGTGATATAATAGAAGGACAATAACCAGCCAAAAGAAGCGCGGCCAGTTAGCCCTCCGGGTTCCCATATCCCTCTATAGGAAACTCAGTGATCATTGTACCGTCTGCTTCAAGCTCCAGCACGAAGAAAGACATGGTTGGGAGAATTCAAGCTTTGCAGATCAATAGACCAATGCTAATAAGCTTAAAGCTAAAAGTGGCAGATCTTGGCGATCTAGGCTGTGACGATGATGTAGTTGGATAAGTACATTCCCTGCCCATTTCGCGCTCTTGTGTTGATGCATATCTATCGCCTGTCCCCTAGCAAGTTGAGCACACTTTCCCCTTGTCTTACTAGCATCTTGCGCCCATCGCTCCTCACTATCCTTCCACACGACCCAACACCATCGCCTGCACCTTCTGATACGACTACCCCTTTCAAGCCTTCATCATGGCCGCAGTCGCCTCACGCCACGTCGACCTGCCAAAGCAGCATCGTAACTCGCACACACCAGCAGTCAGCGACGAGCTACCCACCTCATCCGTCATCGCGCAATGTGACAAGATCCAAGTATTCGATGCTCAGAATAACGCCACATCCTTCGGCGACCTATACAAAGACACAAAAGGCAAAGTACTAATAGTATTCATCCGTCACTTCTACTGTGGTGTAAGTCCAATCCTGCTTCCTCACTCTCGTTCGGGACATATCTAAACTCCTCCAGCTCTGCCAACAATACCTGCGCACCCTCGCCTCCACCTTCCCACCGACCTCCACCTCCTTCAAAGCCATAATAATAGGCCACGGCTCCACAAGCGTAATGCCGTCCTACATCGAAACAACATCCTGTCCTTTCCCCATCTACACCGACCCTTCGCGCCAACTCTACAACCTCCTCGGCATGACGGCAAATATAGGCATGGGTTCGACACGGCCGCAGTATCAGACGGAAAGTACGATGAGCACGATTTTAAGCAGCTTGGTGGGGGAGCTGAAGGCGGGAACGAAGATATTTAGTGGTGGGGATTATAGTCTTAATGGAGGGGAGTGGGTGTGTGAGGATGGGAGGGTGGTTTGGGGGCATAGGATGAGGAATACGAGGGATCATGCGGAAGTGGAGGTTTTGAGGGAGGTTTTAGAGGAGATGTTGTAGTGGGAGACCTTTAGGAACGGATAAGAGAGCCGTAGAAGTGTCGAGCCATTCGAGTAGGGGAGATTGAAGAAGACATACTATGATATGATATTTCTCGGACATTCCGAGGCTCGCTAGGGTTACGACCCTAAAAAGTCTATCAATCTTCCCGTCGACTCTCCTAGTACGATACAGACTTGTATATCTCATTTTCCACACACCCATCGCAAGCATGGCAAAGAAAGGTACATCACTCTCATTTCTCACATCTCGTCCCTCCCAGCCTCGTCCTCGTCCAGTGCCATGATAAACATTCCATCATCCGATTTCCTCCAGTTACTCTTGAAAGACAGACCACTAGACTGACACACCACAGCAAAATCCCGCACGATAGCTGTCCGACTCATTTCAATGGCCATGACTGGATACTACCGCACCTTTGTCCGACCAAGAGCGCATCGGCCGCTGAGCATGATGAAGTATGATCCTGTTGGTACGTGTATTTTTTGATTGGACTTGGACGAGGGGCATGAGACAGGGCGACCAAAACGAGAAAGACTGGGAGTAGCTGGGAGAGTTCGCAGGAAACAAGGGAATTTGGTGGGAAAGTGAAAAGAAGGAGAAGGTGGGAAGACTTGGGCAATGTTGATGGAAGTGCGGACAGATGGATGAGTTTGACCAGGAGGACGCGAGTTGAGCGAACAGCAGCGAGACATTCACGGCGAGAAGGGCACTCAACAGGGCAAGCCGCCAGGACGTGCGACAACAGTCAAGCCAATGTCCGCAAGACAGGCGTATACTAAGAAGAGTGCGATGATAGGAAGATCAAAGGAGGACAAAAGAGCGGCCGGCGCAAGAAAGACCAATCATCAAGATCATTGAGCTTTCGCTAACACAGCGCTTTTCCGACAGTCAAACGACAAGTTCTATTCCTCGAGCAGAAGAGAAAGGGCGGTAAATGATTCACGACAAACAAAGCATTAAGAAGGACAATACATGGCGTAAGAGGAGGATCGAGCACATAAGAGCGTAGAAGCAGAAGGTTCAATATGAAGGAACAGATATACCACACCGTGGGACGGAATTTAAGGTCGCTGACTGCGCCGGCGCCGACAAGGATGTCCGGGACGAGAAGGTTGTTGTGGCGTGTGACACTGGCAAAGCAAAGCAAAGCCGGCCTGTTGCATTGGAATTGGCAAAGCATATAACTATACAAGCAGCGTGGGGGCGTTTCGGATATGGACTGCACAAAGCAGGCTGAAGAATTGATCACATTATGATCAGGACTTGGTCGATCTGGTCCCACTTACGCAGAAGCCTCGAGTTGGCTATAGGTGAAGGCAAGAAGCAAAAGAGCGCCATTCTATAAATACTGTCTCTAAATCTATCAATGAGATACAACTCTAACTTTATCCCGGTCTTCCACGTCAGGAAGTCATCTTTCGAAGAACTACTGCCCATACAATGCAAATTCTAGCAAATACACAGAAACCATACGACATGAGAGAGCGATAGAGCGAAAGCCGCGATGATGCACGATGCCCGTCCGCCTTTCAGTAGCAAGATTGAGCCAAAAACGAAGCCGATGAAGTTTGGTCACTACGATGACCGATTGTAGATGAAAGTCTATTCCATGCCTGTGCGCAAATCATAGCTCGAGGCTACAGGGGTCAGTGAGTGCTGAATGCCAAAGATCTTTTCTACTTACTGCGGGTAGTAACTCTAGTAGTTGAAGACCTGCTCAGAGACTGCGAGGTGGCAGGAGTTGAGCTACGCACTTTCGACATTGCTCTGACAGCTGGTCTCTGTCCAGTTTGAGATGACTTTGCAGTCTTCTTGCCACTCGACGTGCGCTGCGGAGCCCTAGCAGGAGTATTGGGTGACTGTGACTGAAGGCTAGAAGTCGGTCTTCCTTGAGATCCGATAGAGGTCCCCGAATCTTGAGTGGGTTTGTGGCGCTTGTCAGATAGGGCAGGAGCATCTGCGGGCTTGCGCTTCAAGCTCGGCTTCAGTTGTTGCGGAGGAGTTGCCTGGAACTCGTAAGAGTACGCATCCTTATTGGCATTGAACTGAGTGTTCTGAGTAGTTTTAAACTGAGATGAACTTCTCTGGGTGCTTTGCGTCTGAGACGATGAAGGAAGCGGAATGCTGTCGGTGAACTGCACATAAGGAGTCCTTGAGGTAAGCTTGTTTCCAGTATTCGAGCGTGGTCTCTCCATGTTTGCATCCTGTCTTGACCCGGCCCTGGAGCCACCACTCAATGGTGTCACTGCCGGGTTGCTCTCGTGCCTGACGCCAGGCATGGCAAACTCATTGGGACCTGATGACCTGCGTTGCTGAGAGCGTGATGCTGGTGGCGTGGTATCATCACGTGGAGATGACAATGGTGTTGATGACTGATGAACACGATTATTGATCTGCTCGAATGTTTTGGGAGGCACAAAAGTCGATTGTGTATCTTGAATTGGCTGCCGAGAGCTCTCCAATGCTTCTGGTGCAAAGTCTGGGAGGTCGTCGAATGTTCCATCGGGAGATTCGTCGCGAGTGCTGGTACTCCGCTGAGTCAATCGCTGAGAATCAACAACTTGTACTCTAGCTTGGCTGGCTACCTGTTGCGTAACAGCCTTATCCGCCACAGTCTGAGACTTGGTCTGTGAGCTTCCATTGTGAGCAGTCTTGCGCTTCTGACCCGATGCCGAGACTGCAGTCTTAGTTCGGGTCACCTGAGACACCTCACGTCTAGCATCAGTGGGTGACATTGACAGCTCGGTCCGTTGCGTAGATACACGAGATACTGCCTCAGTAGCACCGTTCCCATTAGCCTCTTGTCGGGACTTGAGCAACGACTGCAGTCTTGCGATCTCATCTCGGAGCTTGCTGCTTTCGTCGTCCTTGTCTTGACGTAGCTTGTCCAGTACCGACTTGGCGGCAAGGGCCTGTTGTTGCTGGGCAGCCTGTGCTTCCTTGAGTTCCGTTTCGGCAACCTGTTTGGCCTGACCAAGATCCTGCCGTTCGTCTTGTAGGTTCCGAAGTTCCTTGCGGACACTGCTGAGCTCCTGATCAGATCTTTCACTCTTTTCCTGAGCCTGCGTGCTAGCAGTCTCTAAAGCTGTAACCTTTGCTCGAAGAGTCTCCAACTGCTTGACTTTGACAGCTTCGGCCTTTTTGTAGTCCTCATTTGCCTTGTTAAGCAACTGACTGCTCTTCTTCAACTGTGTGACTTCGTCTTGGAAAGCTTTGATCTGTTCCTTGAGCTGTATGACCGCTCGACGTTCTTGCTCTCGTTGCTCTTGCAGAAGTTGCTTGTCAGCATCTCGAGTTGAGATACTCTGCTCGAGCGTGTTGAGCTTCGCCCGCAGCTCTTCAAGATCACTCTCAGCATCTTTGAGCTTGACCTCTAGACCAGACTTCGCATTGGACAGCTGTTTCTTCTCATTTCGATAATTCATATTGTTCTGAGCCTGTACAGCATTGAAATTGCGACTCATCTCCTGCTTGACTTTCTCGATGTTCTCATTATGCTTTTGCCCACTGTCAGCACATATTCGGACAGCTTCGAATAGCTAAAGCTTACCTCTTTCGCAGTAGTCTCAACTGCCAAAGCATGAGCGCTTTCCAAGTTCATACACTTTTCCTCACTCTCCATGAGTTGCTTCTGGTAAGTTGGTCAGTATAAGGTATATCTTCCTGAATGAATGTTCGCCTACTTTCAGTGTCTCAATCTGCTGTAGAAGATCCTGGTGAGCAGCTCCTCCACGTTGACGACTTTCTTTCAAAAGCTCAAGCTCAGCCCTGAGACTCAGATTCTCACCACGCAAAAGAGCCGCTTGCAGCTCATCTCCAGTCACTGGCTTCTGATTGGCGAGCCCCATCATACGCTCTTGCATGACGGCTAGGTCTTCCGCAGCTTTGTGGGCTTTCTCCTCGAGTAGAGTGCGAATCGAGATCAAGGAGTCTCTTTCCTTGACAAGATCTGAGAGCTTGCCATCCTTGTCCATCAGCTGTTGACTGATTCTGACATTCTCGACGCAAAGACTCTCATTTCGCTGCTGTAGAGTCTGCATCTCGCCCAGAGTCTTCGACATCTTATCAATTGACTCGTTCAAGCGCTGCTCCAAGGGAGTTTCTGCAGATACCAACGCTTCTTGATGCTTCTTCAGCTCATCCAAGCGTTTAGCATGACTGGAATTATGTTAGCCAGTATGAAGCAAGAAAAGGTAACTGAAGACTATACCTTTCAGACATATATCTGACAATGCCTTGAAGCTCGGTCAGCATGCTATTGACCTTTTCCGATGTCGCGGCAATATCAGCATTGGCAGCATCGATCAAAGTTTGATCGTCACTGTTTGTCGGGATCTGGTCTGCCTGCTTGGAAACGCTCTTCACAGCCGGACCGAAAGCTTCAATTTGATCTTGGATTTTGGCCAGCTCCTGCATGATTGAATCCTTGAAACCAGTAGCTAGCTTGAGTTGTTTCTCCAAGCGCATTGAGCGGTCTCTTTCTTCGGCCAACTGGCCTGCATTGTCACCAAGCTGTTTTCTCAGCTCCGTAGTCTGCTGAAGGGCATGTGCCATTTCAGCTTGGAGAGTTTGGGTAACACTTTGGTATTTAGTGCGAATACGGTCAATGCTGGCTCTCGACGCAGCGATATCACTCTTTAGAGCATCATGATCGGTATTCAAGTGTGTTCGGAGCTGCTTGTCGATAGTCCGTTGCTGAGCTTTCATGGCGGGTATATCTGTGTCGAGACTAGACATGTACTTTGCAAATGTGTAGATCTTTTGCTGATGCTGGAGCAACAAGGCTTGCTTTGTCTCAAGGTCGGTTTGTAGAGACTTGTTGTGATTATCAAATTTCAGAAGGCCCTCAGACAATGATTCGTTTTGTCGGCGTAGGACGTTTATTGTGTATTCTTTTGCCGCAAGACTTTCCCTGAAATTCTGCACTGCCTGGAGCTCTTCAGCTTCTTTGAGTCGTTTCCACTCCATAAAGGCCACTTCGGAGTTCTGCAATGTGCGGTGAGACTTTGATTTAGTTTTGGGCTTCGGCTTCTGGATCTTGCCGTCGTCGACACGAGCCAATGACTTCGAGGACTTGGTTTGCTGCTTGCCATGGACTTCGGGCTGTTCACATATCATATCAGGCTGGAATGGCGTGGCAGAATGAACATCAGCTTCTTCCGAAATCGTTTCAGCAGTGACTGGTTCAAATGATGGTGCAGCAGCTTGGGGCTGTACATTTAGCTCCTCGAGATGTTCCTGATGGTGCTCCTTAACGTTAGGTGTTGCACTGTGAGCACGCCCATCACTGTGAGCCTGTTCCGGCTCGATTGCCCCATGAGCGTCTGCTGTTCCAAGGTCTTCGGCAGTGTTCTTGTCCTGAATGGGTGATGGTTGTTCATCACGAGCTGCTAGTGACAGTGCCGTGACGCCATCATCACCAGGCTTGGTCATCGATGACGGTACTGTTTGAGCTGCCTGTTGTGTTCGACCAGACTTTTTGCCATGTTTCATCGTGGTCGATGAGCGGCGTGACGTGGCATTGTCATCGTGTGCGACGCTTTTGATGGCAGGTGTTTCCGGCAAGGCTTGTCCATGGTCCCTCATGAGGACAGACTTTTCGACAGCATGTTGTTCGTCCTGATAATCCAAAACTTGGCTGGATACTGGCGACTTTCGCGGTTGCGGATGCTGGAGGGCTGGTCGCTCTGACGAGGTCTCATGCTCAGTCTGATGCTCGGCCTGGACACTCGCGGTCGGGATCTGACCACTAGGTGGCGAAGATCCAGGCTCATTCCTGATCTCAGATGACTTCAAATTGGTGTTGGTGGTCGAACTGTTGTGCTGGGGTACTGTAGAAGGTCAGTTCAGATCGCAGCGAAACACGGGAAGGGTCAGACTTGCCTCGAGCTGGGTTGTTCATACCAACAGTGCCCACAAGATCCATCACGCGTGGGCCGAACACGCCAAAGGAAAAGCCGGCCGGAGGGGGAGGTGTTGGTGGTTTGCTGAGAAACGCCGTTGACGCCATTTGCAGCGGTGAGCTGTCACTTATTTTTAGCTTGTCGGCAGCCTCTTCAATATAATATTCGGCTGACTTTGAATGGGACTTTAGTGAGTAATTACCGTTATGTCTCTTCGAGCTCAAATACTGGGAAAAGCGACCCGTCGTGCCGGTTTAAGCAACAGCAGATGATGGAAAGAAACGCGCCGAAGATGAGACGATGCTCCCAAAGTGAAGGGAAACGAATGCGGCGTCAGTCTCAACGGAGAAGTTGAAAGCAGACTGTAAAGAACAAATCGCAGGAAAGAAGAGCAGAAGAGATGAAGTGAAAAGGTTGGAAAGAAAGGAGACGGAGAAAGGGAAAGTGAGAAACGGATTGCAGGAGGCAGAACGGAAATCCAGGTTGCCTGCTTTTCGAAGTCAACCTGAAACAAGCCAGCCCCACTCCCAGTTTTGGCAACAGCGGGGTGCGTGGCAAAAATGATTTGGAATAGACAATGTCGATGAATATTACCTAGGCAGGACTCTGCTTAATTTGACTAACTCCTTTCTCAAGTTGCTCGCAGCTTAAAGCAAATCCCCAGCATTTCTCGGCATTGAATACAATGCTTTGCTGTGAGTGACTTGGACTCGTCGTTGCGCAGCCATCGCTCAGCAAAAGACAATCGTATCCACGACTGAAAGCATCTTGAAGTGAACCTCCAACACATTGGTCTGTGTTGACTCCAGCGAAAAGCAGGGTTTTGATGCCACTTGACTCCAAATATTCTGTGCAAGGAGTTCCACCTCCCCAAAGTGCTATGGGATTCATCAGCACTGGTTACATAGCAACAGATCAAAACATACCACTCATGCGATTCTTGTGGATCCAAATATCTTCTGGTTGACGAACTTTTTCCAAGTCCGGATACAATGCTGAATTCCACTGGTCTCTCATCAAAAGCCGACCTGCTTCAACACTTGTACCATCACCGAGCTCGATGGTTGAGATATCTGAACCTAGCCCTTTATACAGACGAGGATCTTTGCCCATGGCGGGTTTCGGAGGCAATTTCGTGATCTCATCGTGCTCAGGCACAGTCTCAAAGCCAAATCTGCAAATATGATCAGCTTGAGGATCTATCATGATTCGCGAAAAGTACTAACGCTCGTAGTGTAGCTGGAGGCATAACGTCTATATCTTCTTGAGTTAGACCCCAGTTGACCCACAGGATGGGAATGCTGGCTTTTCTACACGCCGGTATGGCATGCTTGATGAGCTGTTCGCATGCTTTGATGCCGAGCCCGTCCTTCTTGCGACCAAGAGCAGGATGGAGGAAGAAATTCTGCATGTCAATAACAACTAGTGCTGTCTTCGTGGGATCGACAGTGACCTTTGCCGTTGTGGTTTCCAATGGCAGGCGAGGATATATTGGTGCCGCATCAGGTGTAGATGGGTGCGTCAAGTCAAACCCCTCTGACTGGGAATGAAGCCAGAAGTTGGCTTTGCTGCCTATGACAGCCTTTCGTGGGGGAACTGAAGGCATACTTGTTTGTTCGAAATATTGCGGAAGGCTGAAGTGAGTGGTTGTCTACCGCTCGCCCATCAGATTAGACGGACCATGCTCGCTCTTTATATCGATGCTCGCTCATGATAGATAGCTCAAATACTTAGATACAAGAAAAGTGGCTGTATCAGGAAGGTCCTCTGTTTATCGAGTGGATTTCTGATAAGGATGAAACTCGGCAAAATGATGGCGGTGTAGGATGTGTTTCAGATAAATTGACAACTTGACACAACAAGGACCGCTTCATGGCTGACGATCCACTGGGTGCTTTCTTGTTGATATCTAGATGAGACATCCACACTTGTCTGAACGTATTCGGCAATAGAAGGAATTTCCATTGACGTTACGTAAACTTAATAATTCACGTCCGCGCGTGAACGACACGTCCTCTCTGCCGAGTTCGTGCTAGGCGCGTAGCAACCAATTGCTCCACCAAGGTATGTCGAACTGCTCTTCTATTCTTGCTTCTGTTTCACAGTGACTGCAGCTCTTGCTGTAATCTGCTTTTGGATATCATCTTGCTACTAGCTCCCCAATGGCACCTATTATGTTTCAGTCGTTAACCCAACAACAACCGCATCCTCCTCCCACACCACCACGAGAAAATGCTGAACAACGTATTGACCACGCTTTACAGCTCCTCGACACCTCCGTCCTCAATCTGGACTCATGTATCATCTCAAAATCTTATACGAAGTTGGCTAGTGATGCAGAGTTCACACCTCCTCCCTCTTCTCCCCTCGACAAAGCATCATCGAGACAGCACACCAGACGAATACGGTTTCTGCCTGAGCCATTACCTCGACCAGATAACAGCGAACCCAGACTACGAGTATTGCCGCCGTCGCGCGACGGAAAGAGTAGGAAGTCCATTCTGAAGCCATATACTCCATCGCCTTCTTGCGAATCCGCGAATCACGACCCGTTCTCTTCACCCTCCACGAACTCTTCCACCAACGCAGCGCCAAGGATGCTCGAGTCTATAGTCCAGCAACTGGCGGGTCAAGACATGATATCGAAGTATGAGGCATATCAGACACTATCGACAAGTTTGAAAGCATACGACAAAAGTCCTGAACCTGAGGCACTGGAGGCTAAGTTACCGCTACTGCAAGATTTCATGCGTCGAGACCTTGTTAGCACAGCCTCCGACGGTGCCTCGCCAATTCATCGACTACCGCTTCTTGCTCTGAAGACTGTTCAAGTATTGCTACTCACTATGCCCACTTCTCGAGTCTTCAGCCAGGAGTTTCTGGCTTTCCTGATTGATCAAGCTACCGCAAGCCTTATTGCGCCAAATACCCCGAAGGAGCTGGTCTTGAACTATATGCATCTTCTGGCCCAGCAGAAGTTATACGTCAAAGCCATGACCCGTAACCGGTCACAGAAGCTGCTTGTCGCTTTGTCCACAATTCACGAACGAGTCACTGGTAACAATGTATACCGACTTCGACTCATGATATACCAGCGCTTCATAAGGCAGTGTTCTCAGGCGGCAATCGAGAACCTCTCTCACTGGCTGATCCACGTCTTTCACAGTATGCTGAGCGACAACAGTGATATTCGAGCCCGAGCCATCGAAACTGCCCTTACTGCCGGTAGCCACATAGGTGAAGCAAAGCAAATTTCACAGACGATGACTGCCATCTGGAGTCAGGATATTGGTGATGATCGAAAGTACCACACTCATTTCAGCTCGCGCCTCGAAGAACTCCTAAAGCAACCTGACAATAAAGATCATGTTCCTCAGATATGGGGCGCAGTGATGCTCTTGATGCAGGCCAATGGAAAGCTCATTGAGAACTGGTTGACATCCAAATCATGGCTGCGCTTGCTCGAAGACTGTTTCAACACCAGCGACGCTAGCCTCAACATGCATGCTTGGATGGCGTGGAACAAGACGGTATTTGCCGCGAGATCCCTTTTGGGCACGAGTATACCAGTTCTTCGCAGATTACGAGCTCCTATTACAGGGCATCTGCAACGAAGAACCAGTGGCAAGACTACGGAAGCAGCATTTTCCACGTATAGCGGCTTACTTTACTACGCATTTGCACCGAGCTCAAGTGTTGCTCAACGAGCATTATGCTGGAAGATGCTTGTGCAAGAAGTAGTGACGAAGATTGTGAATAGTAATCCTTCAGAATCAGGCCGACTTTGTACCATTCTATCCGCGCTACTGTCTAGACATAACGCCACTACCTGGGACGTTAATCGCGCACTTCGCACAATGGAAGAACCCTTCGCCTTAGACGAGGCACCACGGTTGGACGCACACTGGATCCGAGCCAATTTCGATCTCGTTGGGGATGTCGTGAAGCGAATCATGACACACAGTAGTGGAGAAGACCAAGTCAGAGTATGGTCAAGCTTGATGTCTGCTGTATCGGACGCACGCAGCAAGGAGATCAAGTCTTCTCTTGAGTCTCGAAAAGCTACAGCAATCATCATAACCATCTTACACTCGCTCAGCACCAATACACAAAGCTCTTTACGATCCTCCGATGCACTTGGCACTCTCGTCGCATCAGCCATCGAAGCGATTACACCTGGTGAGGCCTGTGAACCTGTACTGCTGAAATCTGCCGCTGGCATCTTTGAGGTGGCAGCGTCGCCGAGTCGACATGCAGGCAAGGCTTCGCTGGAGCCTACCACTCCAGTCATAGCACTGCTGTATATGCTCTTCCATCTTCACGCCAGTGTTGACATCGATGCTCCACTCCGAGGCGCTGTACAAGAGATCTTGCAGCCGTGCTGGGAAACGAGGTCGACGCGCAGGGCTAAAGTGCAGTTCCTGCGCACTTGCCTCGCCGGCATATCCCTTGACAACCCTACTCCTGCTCAGCTCAAGGTACAATCTCAGGTTTGGCAATCGATTGTTGAGCTAGCTTCTGCAACCTTGCGTGAGAGTGCTGAAGAGGTGGCACAACCTACAACTGTCCTTGCTGGACCAGACATTCGCGACATGGTCCTGATCCTCATCACTGGCCTAGCGTTTTCTGACATGAAGAGTCTAAGGTTCGGCCGTGACCTGTTCAACTCTCTTCGCCAATTCGCGAGGAGACAAGCTGGCGATGCAGCTGTCATGCTCGAAATATTCACTCCACTCATGAGAAAGATTGACTTTGGCAGCACGGTCTGTTCCAGCGCAGCAGCTTTGCAATATACAGGTTGTATCATTGACGAGGGTCTGACAATGCCAAGTGAAAGAGTCATCGAACAAGCACGCAGAGCTTTGTGGGGTCCTCAAGTGTCTGCCACAAGTGACGTTGGTCCATCCTGGCTTAGCGAAATCTATACTCTGATCGACGAGGTCCTGATCGAATCTTACGCTTCACTGGAGACTCTGCCAGGCATTGTGGTTCAGAACTTCCTACGTACAGTGACAACTTACTTGGAATCGGCGCCTGCTTCTCAACGTGCCAACATACAAGGGGCTGAGCTATTCATATGGAACACGAAGGATGGTATATCTGCCTACCTGAAAGACGAGGGCAACAAGCTCAAAATACACGTCGATCGTGGCGTAGATCTCAAACCTGATGTAAGTCGTCTAAAGCGATACAGCTTGCATCTTTGCTAACGAAGTCGTAGGTTCGCAAACTCTGGGTGAGCATCCTTAGCATTGGTGCTCGTCTGCCTCTTCATCCTAATGCCAAGCTGAGGGTGATGGAAGACATCCTCTGCGCCGGCTTCCAGAGCAGAAGCAAGAACATCGCCGAGCTAACCATTGCGGCCTGGAACAGAGCATTTGGTCCTCTAGACATGCTTGAGTACCCTGAGAAGCTATGCAGTGTTCTAGCGCGACTGAGGCGCCATGTTGACATTGAGCTATTGGCATTCAAGATTCCCGAAACAGATGCTGACGCCAACACCGACGATCAAACTACATTCTTGTGGCTGAATTCAGGCATTGACTCACAACAAATAGAGGAAGCTCCCAGATCTTCGGCGCCTGCGACTGTAACGCCACGCAAGCCATTTCATATGGCTGGACGTTCTTCGAAGCCGACTTCTGCTGTTTCCACACCTACCAGAAGTGCGCCGCATTCTCGACAATCAGTTCTTTCCACCCCTCCCGCTCGCCTCCGCCACGACGACTCTCAGATACAGTTCGTTGCGGTTGAATCTTCACCTATCGGTCTGCCACGATATGATTCCCAATTGCTCACTGACCACCAGAAGGAAGTCAAAACACGCCAGCGAGCTGATATTGCTATCTTCAGCGACATCCGCTCCAGTCCAGTCAATGACACTCAGCCGACGACCGCACCAGCCATTGCAGCTCAGCCAGCAGCAACAGAAGAGAAAGCTCCCGCCAGTCCTGAACCGATTGTTGAGGATGAGGCCATGGAAGAGGCAGAGCATATTATTCCTGCGGTTGAAGATCAGAATACCGAGCACACTGATATCCAAGAAGGGACAGCCACGATCGACGAAGACAAGCCGACAGTATCATCAGAGCAAGTCGACCACGTAGTGGTGGCGGACCTCGATGGTGATGTGACAATGACTGCTGATGATGTCACCGAGGTCGAAGATATCGCGCAGCCTGAAGTCGAAAGTACAGAGGAAGGCCTTGCTTCGGCTGAAGCTACTGCACCGCAGGCTCAGGTTGAAGACCTCGGAGGGTTCGGGGCCGAACCTGCTGTAGAAGATGCCGTCAACCCTGTCACTGCAACCCACGAGATGGAGGTGGATGAGCCGGATGTCGATGCAGGGCTCAACGAACCTATAGTGGACTCAAGTGATATTGCTGCACGAATCAATGATGCTGTCGACCAAGAGCCGAGCGACGACGAGGATGAAGACGTTACTGTATTGAAAGACAAGAGTCCAATGGTCATGACAACGCCATATGTTCTCATTGAGCAACCAGTAGCAGGTCGACGAAAGTCTACCGACAAGAGTAACATCAACCCGAAGAAGCGGGGTAGGAGTGATGAAAACCACGACTGCATCGTGGTAAAGCAAAGGAAGCCCGACTCACCATCACTTCTCACATTACTCCAGAAATCGTTATCTTCGCAGCAATCGCCCAAGACTTCCTTCACTGCTCCATCTACAGACTCGCCTGCTCGGTCTTCACCTCGCAAGCGTGCCGCAGCTCAAGTCGAGGACTCTGATGAAGCTTCAGACCAGTTGATCAAGCGTGCTGCCAAACGCAGACGTTCTGGCAGATTGAGCCAAGGTCAGAGCCAGGACCAAGAACAACCTTCGCAATCCCAAGACTCGCAATCACAATCCCAATCATCTCAACGTAAGAGCAGCCGTCTATCGGGTAACGCCGCGATGCTTACTAGTGGCCTGAGCACACCTCGTCAGAGCCGCCGTCGTCCGCGCAAACTAGTCGACAGCACAGCCAACAATATTCGTACACCAACGCAGTCGCCTCAGAAGCGCGCTCTTGCCGAAGAAGATGAAGACGAGCTTTCACAAGACGTGGTTCCCGATACTGCTCTTCCACCCAACACACCAGGGAGTCAGAGAAGTCGCCGAGGCTCAAAGCTTGGTGAATCTCCGGCTGCTGTCTCGAGCTCGCCTGCCCCATCGTCTTTCGTAGAGAACACATTCGCTGACGAAACGAGTCCCACGAAGAGGCGTGATCCCTCCTCTTGCGATGCGTCTACTGTCGACATGACAATCCATCGCGCTGGTATCGCCCATGCGAAGATGGCATCTCAAGATGGTGCTGACAACTCGCCTCTGATGTCCACTTCTCGCAATGTTGCTGCAGTGTCTTTGCCTACTACGCCTCGCGCGAATACTGTCCAAGCTGTCCCATCCCCATCTGGCAGCATTGCTCGTGGTATCATTGGGAGATTGTATGGAATTCTTGCTGATTGTAAGACCTTGGTATTGGGACCATCGGAGAGGAATCAAAGGGAGGAATTGGAGGATGTGACGCATGAGTTGCAAAGGGAGCTTACGAGGGCGGTCAGGAGAGGAAATGCTTGAAAGATGGATAAGGAGGATGGGATTAGCTTTGGGAGAATTGAGATGGCCAGAAGTTGATATTGTACATAGACATACATTAATGAAGAACATTGTACTCACCCAAGCCCTTATTTGTGCCCACTCACCGTAATTGAGAATACTTCCATTTACTCTAACTATGTTGCGCCCCGGATCTTGCTGATGAATCCGAGCTTCATCCAGCTGTAGACTACACGTCCAAGTACACCGTACGCGCAGAGTTGTGCGAGGTCAAGGCCAGACGCCAAAACCGTCTGCAAGGACGAACTCGGCGCCGTGCCATTTGGGCACACTAGGAGCTCCGTCCATGACAGCTCTGTCCAGCTCTTTCTGAGTTAATCCTCGGGTCATCCAATCAATAATCTTCTCCATACCACCATCGCCGTTATCTTCTGGTCCAATACTGAGTAGTTTCTCCCATCGTCCTTGAGTTTCCCACCACCTTGCCGCATACAAAACATGTTCAGAGGTCCGCAGAATGCCCTGACACCAATCTCCGACCTTGATAATCATTCCAAGCGGGAGTTTAGTGGCACCGTCGAAGAACGATGGTGTAGCCAGGACGAGACACGTGCCTGCTATTTGTTGTGCTGGCACGAGCCTTATCCTCTTGTCGTCTATAGACTGATATGGTCGATGCATGTCCAGGCATACAGGTAGACTGAGCCAGCCCTCTTCATATGTCTGTTTCGAGCCATCAGAACCTACTGATTCGCCTGACTCGACCTCCTGCGTGTACGGTCAACGAAGATGTTCGACCATCGTGACGATGTCGATTGCGTACGCATACGTACCCATTCGTACAGCTCGCCATCAAGTCCACGCTCTTTCCGAATCTCCATAATCCCTTCATCTACTTCATCCTTAACGGCCAAGGTCTGGCTGTCAACAAGGTGTGTCCAAGCACAATGCTGGGTTCCATCAGATCGCTCAGTCGTAGTTGCTATACCGCCAAATGCCCATTGAAGCCTTAAGATTCCTGTAGTGCCAGGTATGGGCTCAACTACATCACGTGAGACAGCAGGTAATGGCAGAGGAGGAGATGAGCTAGATTTTTTTAGAGGCCGGATATCAACGAAATGGCCACGAGGTGATGTCAAGACGAGAGTGCTTGTTGCCTCTACTGCTTCACCGTCGTTTCGGCGTATGTAGCGACGAGTTGTCACTGTGCCGAGTTTAAATGCCATCGTCGTGTGAAAGAGGAGAAAGCAAGCCCTAGCTTGGTGGTATTGAGTGCTGACTAAGCGGACAGGTCAACGTCAGCTCGGTTAGCGACCGCCATACACTACTACATAATCTACCTGGTAGCCCTTGTGATGTATTGCTATAATCAGAGTCTTCTGTGTGGTTAGCGTGATTCTTCTTACCGCGAGAAGCTTGTGTTCTATCCTTGTACCTTTGTCTACTCCCAAAATCGTCCCCAGTCCCCCTCATATCTTCTCATCTTGCAAACTGTACATCAGTGTTGCCACTCTGGATGATTATGAAGAAGAGCCTGTTACGCGTACAATTTTCGTCATTAATGTATGATACTGACAACAGTGTAATACAACAGGTCCAGTATCAGCCACACTCCTTCTCCGACCATATCTTGACTACTTCTCCTCCACGTCCTGCTCTTTATCTTTCTCCGGATCAAACAGTGCCTCCACGAGAACATCATCAACTCTCGACCATTCGGCCACAGCTTCCCCTTTCCGTCCTCGAAGACAAATTCCTTAACGCCCTCCTGGATCTTTTTCTGGGTAACTACATAGGTGGAGTTCGCAACTACATCTATAACGTCCTTCTTCTTATCCAACAGTTCCTCCACAACCGTATCTATCGCCTCTTCATCAATACTCCGCACAATCGGGGCCCGGTCCTCAAATTTCTTAACGCCCGTCTCAACTCATCTCTGATAGCCACAACACCAGGATATATCACTGTCCTCGCGACATTATGGTCCAGCTCAAACGGATTTTCAATGGCAAAGAAGTACCGGTTGGTCACCTGTACACCATGTACTGTGGTGTTCTCCGCGCACGTCTACCCTTTGTTCGCTTTCCTGCAGAGCGTAGCGAGAGCACTGATTTCGGCCACTCGAAGCCAAGTTCCCGTCTTCTTAGTATGCTGAAGTCTTGATGCGCGAAGTTTTTGTAGAATCCGTACAGGAGCTCGCCGAGTGGTTGCCGATTGTGCACCGTAAAATCATCCCCAGTCTCAGTCATGGCGCGTCATTTCTTCCACCTTGCAAAATTGTACAGAATATATTGACACTTAATGTCACGGTTGTGCTTGATGAATTCACTAATCGACACAGTTCAAAGGATAATTGATGGAGGAGAAATTTCATTGTGCTAAGCAATAACTTCGTAATTCGTGAAGTCAAACCCCCATGTGAAGGTTCCCAGTCCGCGTCGTCGTGACGGCTGTTCCCAAAATATTACCAATATTCCAGACACCTCGCTTCCAAGAACCAAGACCAAAACCCAAGAACAAAAGCATGTCTCAGGGAGAGCACGCCAGTGTAGCCCTTCCTCCTCGTTGAACGGATATTCAAGGTGTTGGCTGAGAACTTATCTCAGGGAGAGCACCCCAGCGTAGCCCTTTCTCCTTGTTGATCACATATTCCAGGTGATTGCTGAGACCAGAAAACCTCCCTGTGAGTGATACCTACGCCAAAACCAAAACCAAAACACCAGAAAACAAAATCCATCATCCCAAACTCGTCCCATTGAGAAAAGAACCAACGGCAACCAATCACTACGGGGGCAGGTACCGTTGTGACTGGTGCCGCGGGCTCAATATCCTCGGTAGACGCGTGATGCTCCTTTGGAGCTTCCAGAGCGTCCAGAGCTGCTGGTGAGGCTGTGGGAGGAGGTGGTGCGGAAGCTGCTGGTGCTCCTCACCGAGCGACCCGAGTTCCTCGTCGAGCGAACAGAGCTGCTCATCGAGCGACCTGACATGGAGGACTCGATTGGGGACAACCTAGTCCCAATCTGGTACGGAGGTACCTTTGTGGTCGCTAGTGGTGCGACGGGAGGGGAGCGGGGAGGGGAGGACCGAGGAGGGGAGGACCGAGGAGGAGAGCGAGGAGGGGAGCGAGTTTTTGGGGGCGAGCGCTCGCGCATTGCAGCGGCAGGCACCATACGTATAATTTCCTGGCTCCTTTGACCAGTCTTCCCACTGCCTCCCGAAGGGGCGCGATTATCCTTGCTGCTGCAGCAACCCATTTCTGCAAGACGTTAGCATGGGTGTGAGTACTTCCGAAGGACTTTTAGAACATACTTGTTGATATGAGATTTAAGATATCCCAAAAAAGAAGAGGAGGAGAGGTAGCTGTCTATAGGAATGTTAGCACTACTGAAATAAGACTGGCACTCTTCAGAATGTATCAAAATCGAATTCCAATTGATGAAATTCTTTTCTGATCCTAGAGAAGGTGTAATAAGATCCTTAAGATGAATACTACCAAAGGTGACTTTGACAGAGGTGTGACTATTGCTAGAGGCTTTTGGAGAGTTTAGAGGACTCTGTGGTGTAGCTTTATCTCTACGACACGGCTCTTGGGAGAGGTTTGCGAAAGAGAAGTACGAAGTCGTAGAAAGAACAGTGTGAAAAGTGCTGGAGAGAAAGAAAAGTGAAGAGGAACAGGCCAGTCTTACATGTCTGAGAAGGCCTACCGACGCTCAGATCTTAGATTTTGATAGTCTGTCCGCGTGTATGATTAATTGTAGAACGTAGTTAAGCTTTTGGGCGTTCGGCGGTCCGATCCGCACCACGAGGAGTTCGTTCGCAGATACCTGCTGAAACGGGCAAGATCTACGATTCCAACGGTCGTTGAACCGCTCGTTCAGAATTATAAACATCCAGCTGCCTTCTTTTTGTTGGAATATGACCTGCTCAGTGTCAGACGCTTGTCCGAGCGGCCTGTGGGTCAGCTTGGAATGAGTCACAATGCGTCAGATACTATGCAAGTTTGTTCTCACGAGGACACGATTGAAAGGCTTTCCTCATATGTCAAGCTGCATTGACTGGATACTAGTGCGAAGTGTAGCCATATGCTCTTCACAGGCTCTCGTTGGACATGCCACACACTCCTGTCATCATGCAGAAGGAAAGTGTACGCGACAGAGGTGGTGTGTGAAGGATGTCAACATATTATTCAACAGTTCTTGTTGTTGACAGCTTCACAGATCCCTGTTCTCGTCCAGGGAGAATCATAGTATGTCTATGCAGCGGCGCTCGTTGTTTACGTGTTTACAAACCTTTGAATGATGTATTGGTGACCTTCACACACCTACTATAGGCTTCCCACAACACGTTCGTCGCTCGATTCTGTCTGTCTGGATTCGTTATAATCAGCCCTCGTTACTGACAGGCAAGTGCTGTTGTCCTTGTGAGTAAGTCGACTCATGCCGAATGTGGCGCCTTTTGGCTAGGTTGTTTCGGTAACATGGCGAGCTGCTTGTCCGACTGGAGCTTGAGGGTTTAGAGCGCTATGTGGCGTCCCTTGGTCTTGGATTTTGTAACACCTGGCGAGGTGCTTCTCTGACCGGAGCTGAGGCTTTGGAGCGCTACGTGGCGTCCTTCATTTTGACCAGATGGCCTTTGTAATACCTAGCGAGGTGCTTGTCGACTGGAGCCTGAAGTTTTGGAGTGCTAGATGAAGATCGTGGTGCGGCAGCAAGCTAAGCTAACAGTAGGTACATATTTGACAAGTTGTACTTTTAAAGCTGATTGTATGGATCGTCCGAGATGTAAGCGGAGTGACTCTTTAATCATGAATTCCTCGGGCTTCATTTCGATTTGAGGCAGCATACGTCGGACTTGTATTTCGAGGTATTGACATTCTCTACGAAAACTCTCCCGGTTCAGATTGGCAGGTGGAGGTGGAAGCTGCCTCTTCTTCTTCTCATTGTCTTGAGTCGTAGCGACAAAGCCAACTGGTGAGCAGCTGTCAGTGTCGGCTGTTTCCCTAGTGCCTTAATTCATGCGCATTTCGTGAATAGCTTCGTCTGGTGTTTGGTGTGCTTCGCATGTGGTGTGGTGTGGTGTGCTTGGCGTGGCGGTGTGCCACTGGACTTTTGCCGAGGGAGGAGGTTTGATCACCAATCTCGACCTCCTTCAGCCAATGGTGACACTTAATAACACTTCATCACAGTACTCAGCGTATTTCAATCATTAGCTGCTTGGGTGAATCGACAATGGAGCATCCGGGACAAGGACTTTGCCGAACCGACTCCTCACTTGCGGCTCCTCTACCATGACTCCGTCATCCTCTTCCTCTTCCTCATGCTCATCCTCTTCCTTTCCATTATCACTACTAATCTTAATGATCTCCTGCTGAATTTACTAGCCTGTCGTTGCTGTCTCACGTACCCTAGCACAACCGACCACGCACGCGCATCATGGACGATTCGCGACCAAGACCAGACAGGAGACGGGACAGCTCTGCTATGAGAGGAAGACAGGACTCTCACGACTCTAAATGCAGCAGCCGAATTTGGTAGTGGAGAAGCTCTTCTCATGTTAGCTGTGTATGGCGTTCCTGCTAGTCCTGACACATTGTCTATCCTCTCCTGTCGTATCCTACTGCTAGATGAAGCCACTATCCTTGTCTGCACGATATCTAACAGGCCTCGTAGGCGCATAGATCTAGGTATCTTCTAGACCAAATTCTTCTGGTATACACACCGCTCCAATTGCAGAACTATCGATGATATCCTCCCCGTCGTCTTCTTGTCCATTCGTGCTTGTAAATTGCCAGGATACTTTCCTTACGAAAATGGATGTCGTTGCATGATCTGTTGATGTTCATTTCTCCAACTCTTCATTCCAGCTCTGTGAACATTACTCTTTTGTCTCAAAATGCATGAAGGGGTGCGACAGTCTCCCGCGCCGCCTCACTTAGCCAGTTCGTGGTCCAGACCACAACCATGGTACACTGCCGCTACGCGCATGGAAGCGGCACGACAACCTTGCAAGGCTCAAAATTGCCGCCGAGCGAAGGGTAACCAGATGAACTCGGAGACTACTATACCGAGAGATAAATCTCAAGTGACTCAAATTCCTTCACTTTCCGTCCGTCCTCCAATTACATCATCCCATGGCGTCCAAGCTAGCAATCCGTGCCTTGCGCACACGACAGCTAAAGCCGCTCCTTCAGTACAGAACGGCCGCTACAGCAACACAACAGTCAAATCTACCTGAGGAGTTCCAGAATGACATTCTCGTGAGCGACATCGGCGCAGCTACACTATCATCAACATGCTAACTAGTCGCTCTCTCAGAATCATTCATCTCTCACCAATGCCGATCCTCCAGCTGACTCACAGACCGCTCGTCTCGTTGGTGGCCAGATACCCTACATGGTGCCTACCTATGTTCGACCACCACCGATGTTCCAAACTGGACAGGGTTGCTATCTCTGGGATGTAGAAAACAGGCAATATCTGGACTTTACCTCTGGCATCGCAGTCAATGCGCTAGGACACTGCGATCCTGAGATGGTCTCTCTCATGCATCAGCAGGTCTGTCACAAGTCTTGTCCATTCAGAGTATCAAGCTGACCTCCTGCTTAGGCCGGCACTCTCATTCACACCTCAAACTTATACCACAACCCCTGGACTGGCACGTTATCGAAGCTGTTGATCGACAAGACTCGGGAATCTGGCGCAATGCACAACGCAGGAAAGGTCTTCATCTGCAATTCCGGCTCTGAAGCCAATGAAGCTGCAATCAAATTCGCTCGCAAAGTCGGTCGTACAGCAGATCCATCTGGTGCTAAGCACCACCTAGTTTCGTTCCACAACTCCTTCCATGGCCGAACGATGGGCTCGCTTTCAGCAACGCCGAACCCAAAGTATCAGAAACCATTCGCGCCAATGGTACCAGGCTTTAGCTATGGTAAATACAACGACATTGACCAGATACCTACTCTGATTACTGAAGAAACATGTGGTGTCATCGTGGAACCGATCCAGGGCGAGGGCGGTGTCAATGTAGCGACCCCCGAATTTCTAGCTGCTCTACGAAAACGATGCAACGAAGTGGGGGCCATTCTCATCTACGATGAGATACAATGTGGTCTCTCTCGCACGGGTACCTTCTGGGCCCACGGCATACTTCCAAAAGAATCACATCCAGATGTTATCACCACAGCGAAAGCACTTGGAAATGGTTTCCCTATTGGAGCGACGATTGTCAGTGATGATGTGTCGAGCAAGATTGTTACTGGAGACCACGGTACAACCTTTGGCGGCAACCCTCTGGCATGTCGTCTCTCGCATTACATTGTGGGCAGGCTAGCAGATCCTGAACTACAACGTGGTGTCATGGCGAAAGAGCAGATATTTCGCAAGCATTTCGACCAATTGAGGGGCAAATACCCGGAAGCTATTGCTGAGGTCCGTGGACGAGGGCTGATACTGGGCTTGCAAATGAAGTCTGATCCGACACCTCTGGTGACTGCAGCGAGAGAGCGAGGTCTGCTTATTATTACGTGTGGCACGAACACATTGCGCTTTGTACCGCCTCTGATCATTACAGAGAAGGAGATAGAGCAGGGCATGCAGATCCTGGATAGCGCAATGGAGGCTGTTTTCAAAAGGCAAGAATCGATTGCAGGTACCAAAGGTCAAGAAGAGATGCAAGACAAGGCATAATACCGAAGGGCTTGATACTAGCATGATACGTATGTAGATGGGCACAGCATAGAGTGTATATAATGATCAAAGCATGATGAAACACTGCGTTGATCTACAAATTGCATGATCGACGTCATCCAAAATTAAGCTCTTTTGACATCTACACCTCTGTTTGCCAACTTGTCGGTTTACTTTATTGAAGATATGGAAGATCTACGGAAAGCTTTCGAGGCTGTCGACCTTGCTTCTCAAAATGCCTCTTCCGAGTTCACCATTGATGCTGTCCTCAATGAGCGTCGACCACGCAAACGGCCACGGAAGACACCAGAGCAGATAAGGGAGAACCTCGAGCGCGACTTCCTCACCCCCTCCATACGCTTCAATACTCAATGGCTCAACAGTCTCCAGCAGCGGTGGGACGTTCCGACAGACTACACAGACCTCTTCACCCTGGCGCCGACACAGACCCGTACAGTGACACGCTTCACTCGTGAGGGATTGGAAGGTCGTGTCACAGGCTACAGAGAAGTCACTGTGCCTGCAAGTAGCGCAACTGCGAAGAACTCTACATCGCTACTACGGAAGCCAGCAAACCGCGCAGACTTTGTCAGAGGAGCGGCTGGATATCTGCCCTTTACACCGGGAGGGCTGGATGGAATAGAGGCTGTGGCTGCTGCCGAGGATGACTATATACAAGAGCAGAATGCAAATGGTGCAAAGCGAAAGAATGGGTTGGACAAGATCATACAGTTTGGCGTGGAAGGCGGTCTGCTCGAGGTTCCGCCTGGATTCAAAAGGGGTCTGAACTTTCAGGAAAAGAAGAAGCAAGAAGCTGTGGAGTCCAAGGACGCAAAAGATGTCGAGAGCCTGCTGCAGGAAGAGACGGAGGTCAAGGAGGTGTCCAACGACCAAGACGATATATCACACAAGACCAATGGCGTGGCACAAGACGCAGATGAGGAAGCAGAACAAGACGGCGAAGAGGATATCGATTCATTGCTGCCTATTGAGTTCCCTGCGCTCGCTCCACGTTCCCAACTACTCTCGACACGCGCTCAACGGAAAGGTAAGCAGTGGGCACATATGGTGGACATCAATAAGCCAATGCCCAACTTTCGCGAGCTCGTCCCCGAAATGGCACGAGAATGGCCGTTCGAGCTTGATACGTTCCAGAAAGAAGCAGTATACCATCTCGAGAATGGCGACTCCGTATTTGTTGCAGCACATACCTCAGCCGGCAAGACTGTGGTAGCGGAATACGCCATCGCGCTGGCAGCGAAGCACATGACGAAGGCGATTTACACATCCCCAATCAAGGCATTGAGTAATCAGAAGTTTAGAGACTTCCAGGGTGTATTCGACGATGTCGGTATCTTGACCGGAGATGTGCAAATACGACCTGAAGCAAGCTGTCTGATCATGACTACGGAGATTCTGAGGAGTATGCTGTATCGAGGTGCAGATCTGATACGTGATGTCGAGTATGTCATCTTCGATGAGGTGCATTATGTCAACGACTTGGAACGTGGTGTAGTCTGGGAAGAGGTTATTATCATGCTCCCGGAATACGTGACATTGATTCTGCTATCTGCAACAGTACCGAACACATTCGAATTTGCGTCTTGGGTAGGCAGAACGAAAAAGAAGGACATCTACGTCATCTCTACGCCAAAGCGGCCAGTACCATTGCAGCATTTCTTGTGGGCAAATAAGGACAAGCATTTAATTGTTGGTGCCGAGAAGACGTTTATTGAGAAGGGTTGGAAAGATGCCAACGACATCCTGCAAGGAAAGGACAAAGTGAAGGCACCACCCATTGCCGAACCTGCGCCGACAGGCAGAGGAGGTGCAGCTGGTGGACGTGGTCAAGCACAGCGCGGAGGTCGTGGAGGACCAGCTCAAAGGGGTGCGCCTGGCCAACGAGGCGGACCTCAGCAAGGTCGTGGTCGAGGCCAACCTGCCAGTCGAGGACAAGGCAACATTGCCCGTACTGGCCGTGGTGGTGGCAGAACAACAGCCGCTCAAGATCGCACATTATGGGTAGCAGTTGTTCAACACCTGAAAAAGGAAGAGCTTCTTCCTGCTTGTATTTTTGTATTCTCCAAGAAACGATGTGAAGAGAATGCAGATTCCTTGTCGACGCTCGACTTTTGTACTGCTGCGGAGAAAAGCGCTATTCACATGATTCTGGAGAAGTCTCTTGCCCGTTTGAAACCTAAAGATAGAGACCTTCCACAAATTCGACGCATGCGCGAACTGCTCGCACGAGGTATTGCAGTGCATCATGGTGGTCTACTACCTATTGTGAAAGAAGTTGTTGAAATCCTTTTCGCACGGACTCTTGTCAAAGTCCTCTTCGCGACTGAAACCTTTGCTATGGGCCTCAATTTGCCCACTCGTACCGTCGTCTTCTCAGGCTTTCGCAAGCACGACGGTCGCTCTTTCCGGAATCTCACTCCTGGAGAATACACACAAATGGCTGGACGTGCTGGTCGCCGTGGTCTTGATAGCGTTGGAATCGTCATCATCGTCGCGCCAGGCTCAGAAGAGGCGCCGCCGGCTGGAGAACTTCGACAGATGATATTGGGTGATCCAACGAAGCTTCGCTCACAGTTCAGGTTGACATACAATATGATGTTGAACTTGCTCAGAGTGGAGGCGCTCAAGATCGAAGAGATGATCAAGCGCAGTTTCAGCGAGAATGCGACTCAAGCATTGCTCCCAGAGCATGAGCAGAAAATCAAGTTGGGCGAAGCTGACTTGGCCAAGGTCAAGAGGGAGAGTTGCGACATCTGCGATCAGGATGTTGAAAATTGCCATGAGCAGAGTATGGAGTTTGAAAGGACGACAGAGGAACTGCATTTTGGCTTATTGGCCACACCTGCGGGAAAGAGAATGTTTGCTCCGAAGAGATTGGTCGTTTTCAGAAAGGTAAGCCAAAGCTGTTGAGCTACAATTCCGAGCCGAGCTGACTTTATTCCTATCAGGACGGCATTCGTACGCTTGGTGTATTGGTACGTGAAGGAGCTACTCGTGGCGCAGGCGTTTCGTTGCAGGTTCTGGAGATATACAACGAGAACAGAACACGACAAACGAACGACTTACTACCGTACCTACCCGAGTTCCGCAAGTTCTTCGCACCACTGCCGGGGCACAAAGCAGAGGTTAGATTTCGTGTTGCAGCAGTGTCACTCAATGACCTGCAGTGTATCACGCAAGCTACTGTCAAGGCATGTTATTGTCACCTTTCGTTCGTCAATTGCAGTACTAACACTGTCCTAGTTCGACCCGTCTGATGTGGTGCGTAATGACAACGCAGCGACTTCCGCAGCTAAGGATGAACTACTTGCTTTCTTCTCTTCCACCTGGACTTCCACTGCCCTCGATGAGATCGACTGGTCTCGACTCAAAGAAATGACCGTTCGCGACATCCTTGACCGCCGACGAGCCTCCGCCTCTGATGCACAGTCAGCTCACTGCCTAACATGTCCGAACTTTGTCAAACACTTCGGCATGCGTCATGATGAGTGGCTGATCAAGGAGAACATCAACGAGCTGAGACAACTCATGTCTGATCAAAATCTGCAATTACTACCCGACTATGGACAACGCATGAACGTGCTAAAAGAGCTCGGCTTCGTCGACGAGAACGAAAGGGTCGAGTTGAAAGGCAAGGTCGCATGCGAGGTATATCATTCTCCACGAACACCATGCACCCCGTAATACTGACACTCACTCCCCCAGATCCACTCAGCAGACGAACTCGTCCTCACCGAGCTAATCCTCGAAAACACCCTCTCCCCCTACACCCCCTCCGAAATAGTCTCTCTTCTCTCCTGCTTCGTCTTCCAAGAAAAAACAGACACCATCCCCACCCTCACCCCGTCCCTCGAAGCCGGCCAGAAAGCCATCATCGCCATCTCCGAACGCGTCAACCACGTGCAGACGGTGCACCAAGTCATCATGGCGTCCTCCGACAGCAACGACTTTGTAAGTCGGCCGCGTTTCGGACTCATGGAAGTGGTGTATGAGTGGGCCCAAGGGATGAGTTTTGCACGGATTGTGGAGATGACGGATGTGCTTGAGGGCACGATTGTGAGGGTGATGGGCAGGCTGGATGAGTGTTGTAGGGAGGTCAAAGGGGCGGCGAGGATTGTGGGGGATCCGGAGTTGTATGGCAAGATGGAGAAGTGTCAGGAGTTGATTAGAAGAGATATCTGCGCGACCGCAAGCTTATACATGTAGGAGGATAGTGGTAGTGATGGTCATGGTTTCGCATATGAGAAGATTTTGCAGAAATAGATGGAGAAAGATTTAGGATACTAGTTTAATAGATCAAGACACTTACAAAGGTAGGAGTGTACTGAGGTACTTCATACTTATAAGAATACACAGAAGATGGTACTTGCTTTACTCTCACTCAACCTACAACATGACCAAGAAGCGGTCTTCCTACCAAATCAACCCCGACAACGATAACGAACTCCTCGTAAGAAGGCCAGGAGAACTTTGCAACCCCTCTCAGTCAACGAGCGTCCGAAAGCACAGAATGTAAAGTCGAAATTGGCACAAGTAAGCACAAGCTCACATTACAGCACTCATAACCTAACTTCGCTACCACAAGACATCCACCAGCAAAGTACACTTGCCTCGTGCTAGCAAGACACAAGAGCCGGTTCCCCGTCAATGAGCCTGCCGAGGTGAGCAACGATGATAAGGCCTTTAAAGAACAGCAAGACGTTGGTGGGGACAAGGAGGTGTCGTTTGCAGTAAGTCTTGGTATCACTTGTGATGACCAGCCAACTAATGCTATCTAGGAAATTAGCAATGCTCATATCGAAGAAGCATACCTCGGCGAAGTACTTGGCAGCGATGAAGTGCACGATAACGAGGACGACAATCAAATCAGCCCATCTGAGCTTTCAGACGGACGAGTACAAAGCGTTTCGAACTCAAGCACTACAGTTATTCAGGCAGCAGGTCCGAGACCATAACACCGTCAAGGAGCTCAGCAGCAAACTACTGGACAAGCTGTACAACAGTACAACTTTCTTTTGAAGCAAGAACCGCTACAATTTGACACAACCCCAGTTCTAGCACGCGTGGACGGCAAATGGCTGTCCTATGGTGACAGGCAAGATCGACGATATGTGGGAGGATATTGTTGAGGCAACTCGATTTGCCTTTGCAGAGGAAGATATACCTTTCGATAAAGCGGTTAAACCGTCAGGCACACTTGCTGCGAGATTGAGTGTTAGCTGGAACTATGCACCAGCCGGAAGAGGCGATGCAGACCAATATCGTGTGACGTTCGACCTGAACAATATCTGTATGGTTTGGTACTGCCGCAAATTCGGGCTCGACAGGTTCGACGATGCTCTAACGGGGAACAACCTCCGTAGTCAAAACGAGCTGTTCGGTTATGTTACTCGTGCACTGGAGCGAGCTGTCACGGAGTAGCCGATCCTCCACCAGACTGACGACACCGGTCGCATAACATTCTACCAAGCCTGCTGAGATGCGGATGCAGCCTACTCCGCACCCCAGTTCCTCAAGTCGTGGCGGACGTAGTGAACACACCTGGCGGCTATGGCAATGACGACGAAGGACCTGTCTAGCATCAGTTCTTCCGCTCCCTTTTCTGTCGTGTTTACGAGTTGGTCTGGCAGTACCGCATAGACGAGGACGCCAAAGGTACATACTAGGACATATACAGTAAGTACCGTAACGAGGTGGACCAGCCCTAGTATAGTGTGGTACCAAGAGATCGATTTCGAGCTCTGCCTATCAACGCATCTGGAGGCATGCAGCGTCGTGGTGGAGGTCATGTGTTTGCCCTCTTTTGAGAGGATTTCGCAGAAAGTGATGGAGAAAGATTCAGGATACTAGTTAAATAGATTAAGACACTTACAAAGGAAGTGTGTTAAGGTACTTCATACTTATAAGAATACCTATAATATGGCACATTCTCGCCGACGACAGGTCTAGCAGGTCCGCCCCTCAGTTGTGGTAAGGTTCTCTCCACTTTTACAAAGCGGCATTATTCCATCCAATAACCATCTCTACCTAACGCAAAGCTGCTCTGAACGCGATGGCAGATGACGGTCACGGAGAGTGGTAAGGTCACTGAAGCGTGGCTGAGTGAAGGTATTAGGCAGGATATTGTACGAAAGATCAACGAAGGGAGCAGTGGTATGGAAGGTGAGTGTTGCTAATGAAGTGCTTATGTCGAGGAACAGTGTTGTCACCAGAGCAAGAGTGCCTTGATGTAGTTGGCTGCGTAGTTCTCAAGAGAACTCGGTTTGAGACAATAGTCCAGGTCGGGATAGCCTTGCGTTGAGTCTTGATGGTCGCGCATTGGTGATTGATTTGTTGTTTTCAAGTGCTGATGTAAGTGGTCCGTAGTCTACACGAACGCATGATCGTTCAACATCGTTCCTAATATGGTCGTCTTGTGTGGCCAGCATGTGCTGGAAAGATCGAGTGGTGATTTAAACCAAATTTGGTGGTCGATCAGAGTTAGGCGAGGTGTACGGCCGGCGTTGCTCAGGGCGGTTCGTCCAGCTTATTGAATTGGGTGCCTAAGACGATTACTTGCTGGTAGAATTAGTGATACAGGGAATTAGTGCTGTATAAGGTATCATGGTGTTGATGCGCCCAACGAGGATGTGATCAGTTTTGAGTGTTCGTTTTCATTTGCTGCGACAATACCATAGATACGAGAGACAAGCATGGCTTTCCACTACCCGCAAACGAGAACACTCCAGGTATTCCCCTATACATGAAGTACTCCCACCAGGCATCGAGCCTCTTTGTCGTCCTCCCGCATCCATCATCTTGTCTTGGTCATATGCAGCATGCATCTAAACCTTCATCACGCCGAACTTTTTCTCCAATCCATGATAGTGAGATTACAGAGCAAGAAAATCCCTTCCAACAACCACACTCAATATCTATTTCTTCATGGAAGAAGCCCTCCTCTTGCGCAGCTCGGTCTGCTTGGCCTTGACCTCGCCAACACGCTTGTGGAGAAGGTCGGCGTACTCGGACTGTAAAGATTGCTATATTAGTATGCTATTGCAAGTGGAGAACCAGGTGGTGTGTAAACGTACTGCAGCCTCCTTCTGTGCCTCGGAACGACGACGCTTAAGAGCAGCAAGATGTCTCTTGCGCTGGAGACGCTGGGGAGTAACCAGACGCTGAATCTTAGGTGCCTTGGTGTAAGGCTTGGCACCCTCCTTCTTGGGCTGGACCTCACGGCGGACAACAAACTTGCGGACCTAGAGAGCGAAGAAATGAATGTCAGTGACTAGTTCTTGTTATGTGAAGTTTTCTAATGGTGTCGAGCTGTGTGATCCAGTGGTGCATGTTCATGTCGTGTTGAATGCCGTGATCTTGTGAAATTGATGCTTGCACTCTTTCTTTCTTCTGGATGTCGTTGTTCTCTGTCTTCCGTAACGATCTGAGGTGATGGAATGAAAAGTGTAGTCTTACATCGTCCTCTTTGGTGAGACCGAACATCTTCCTGATCTTGCTGGCCCTCTTGGGTCCCAACCTCTTAGGCTCGACCTTGTCAGTCAAACCCTCAACCTCGCTCTCACCCTGCTTCACTACACTCAAAGCCAACACGGCCAAGTCCATGCCGACGATGCATCCACGAACACTCTTTCTCTTGCGCTCACCAGTCCTTCTTGGCCTGTAGCAGCTGTGTCCGTCGGCGAGAAGAAGTCTGACACGAGTTGGGTGCATAACACCTTGCTTCATTGGGAAACCCTGCTTGTCGTTGCCACCAGTGATGCGGAAGACGTATCCCTTGAACTCGTCGCCGACAGAGTCGCCAGGAACTTCGTGGCCCATGCGGCGCTCCATGAAGACGCGGAGACGGCGCTCATCTTCGATCTCGATCATCTTTTGTGTGCCATTGGCGGGATAGGAGATGTTCAACTTCATCTTGTTGTGTCGTTGAGTTTGTCGACTTTGAAAGCTGAATAACTGATTTTCAAAAGGGCAAAGGCAAGTTCTGGCGCCGGTGAGGTGCGACTTCAAAACAAGGTGGGTCCGCAAGATAATTGTTCCGCGACCCCTTTTTCGAGATGAACTTGAACATTGATTGAACATTAACACTGATGAGTGCTGTATTGTGTGTAGTCTACTCTTCAAATTGAATACATGAGAGACGCCCGCTATGTCCGCCTAACCAGCGTGATTCATGAGCCTTGTTGACACCAGAAAGACATATACGCCCCAATTACCTCCGCCAAATCTTTCATAACCAATCGTGAAAATCCATAACAAGGGGTATCATTCAAGCAGCAACCTTTCCTCCATCCTGTCCAGCAGTGTCTGCACCTGGATCCAGATAGTCTGCATTTTCAGCAGCTTCATACTCGCCAATCAAATCCATAGCAACTGCTCTGGCGTCTGTGAACTCATCGAGACTTTCTGCGAAAGGAGCTTCGCGCTTGTATTGCTCAAGATATGCTTTGCGACTTATCATCTTATCATACTGACTGACAATTCTACGGAATAATGTCGATATGCCAGTGTGATTTGCAAGCATGAGTCCCGATACTCTGTGTGATGTCTTCACATACGGTGACTTCTTTGTCAATGCAACCTGTATTGAAGCTGGACCCCACGGTATGAAGGTTGCCAACCGGCGTTCTCGGATGCGAAGAAGTGACTTGTGAACGTCTGTCGGATCTGCCTCGCCTTGAATGATATTCAGAATGGAAATGTAGCAGCTCTTCTTGGTGGGATTCGTGGACACCATGCGATTCTTTGGTTGAAGTAAACGACGCATGACATCCAGCACTGTCGTCTTTCGTACTGTTTTTGCTTGTTCGACCATATCGCCCGTAAAAGGTGTATATGCAGTGGTTAGGAAGTGACATCGTGGTGTAGGGATGAGGGACGCAACAATGCCGACTAAGTCGTTGTGCATGTATCCAGGGTATCGGAGAGTGGTGGTACTCGCAGACATTACAGTTGCAACCTATGAATGTTAGATAGCCAGTGACATATGCTATATCGAAAACTCACGAATTGATTCGTCTGCTGATATGATGGCTCCTGAACGTGTAGGCGGTCTGCCGCAATTCTCGACAGAGCACCGTTATCAAGCACAACCTGTTCTTCTTAGCAGGTCTTTTTGCATGTCTTCCGGCTTCCTTGGACGTACCACTGAATCTGCGTATTCTGTCAATCTTCTCATGGACAACAAGCTGTTGTACGGTTGCACAACAACATCACCAGAGTTTTGTGTGTCTGGAAATATCGAGTATGTCTGGATGAGCTTCTTTGGGAAGCGGTCGTTGAGTCTTTCCAGTAGAAAACTGCCGACTCCAGATCCTGTGCCACCAGCTATCGAGTGAAGTAGCATGAAGCCCTAGGGTAGATATCAATTTCCGATCCGCGTGACTTTCACCATCATTATACTGACCTCTAGAGAATCACTACCATCAGCTTCTCTGTCAATCATATCCATCACTTCTTCATGGACTTGTTCTCCCATAGAATAGCCAGCTGCCCAATTGTTACCAGCTCCCATTCCTTCCTTGTGAATGTAAAAGTTCTCCGGATTGTAGATGTTGCCATATGGTCCAGCTTGGATGCCATTGAGTACCTGCGTGATGTCTTAGCTCTTCCCGTCCCGAAAGCGTCTCCCATAGTTTTGGTAGCGTACTCTGTGCTCAAGATCTAGCAAAATAGCTCGAGGAACGTATCTCGTGTCATCGGACTACCTTCTCATCAGCCTCTTGCTCACACTGGTCCACCTCTTGTGCTTGCGAACCTGGTAGAAGAACACGTCCTTGCGATCTCCTCCCTCCGTTGCGAAGTCTTCTAGGTTCCCATCCTGGTTTATTCCATGCTCTTGACATAATTGCTGCCAGAAGGCACTACCAACTGGAGATTATAGCAATCAGCACGAGCTTTACACTGGTCGAGCTGGACCTACCGCTGTTGCCACACTGGCCAGCCTGGATGGTTATGATCTCTCTGTGAACATGTCAGCTCTCCCACGGTTGCATTTTCATGATGGTACTCACCTGGGCATTGTGCTATCGTTCTTTTCCCATGCTGCGTTGCCAGTGTTGATGGTGTCGCAGATCCATTGACTGACCGCGCCTGCCAAACGCGTCCATGCTCCGCTACCCGGCTGCGACATGTGCAAGACCCTTGTTTTTTGCGCTTATCAACCTTGCTTACCGCCGCAATTGACCACAGGCTCTATTCACCACATCCACATCTCGACGACCAGTATGTTCTCGAGGTCGGCCTTTCACGCTAGTCGATCGGCAAAAGGTCATACCTCACTCCCATCAATACTCAGCAATGTCAACCTCAACCCGGTAGCCGCAACCGCAGGCACGAGGGTCAGACGGCATTCGTCATCGAAGGCATCTTGCCCACCAGGAGGTTCGCAACCATCAGCTCAAGCTCCAGAAGCAGTACGACCTACTAGTCGACTATCGCGGCGTCGAACCAAGGATACATCAGACTTTTCGAATACAAAAGCTCGAGATGGTGCTTTTGCAGATCTGCCAGCAGTGCCCATGACTGATAATGTGGCCCCGGAAGGTAAGAGACCTAGCCGCGGGGATACAGATATACAGATAGAATCCGACTAATGCTTGATAGCTGTGACAATGGCATCCTTCTTCTCTCTACATCGCCCGATATCTCTGATACATCCTATACCCCAGACATACTCCATGGACAACTTCGACTCAATCTTCAACTCTCGAGCTTTACAACACAAACCAGCCGATGTGATATACACACTATCAAGCGCCGTATCTGTACTGGAAGGTGGCCACAGGTCAACAGAAGAGAGAGACATGCGATGGGAGGTTCAACAGCAGTCGAGATCGAATCATGGCACAAGTGACGGTGGATCTATGCTTAACATGGAGCAGCTGGTGAAGCAATTCAGGCCATTCAATGTGCCTCCACCACCAATGCCCTTCAACATGGCTGCAGAAGCCGTCAAGAAAGAGACAAAACAGGGTCGGAGGAATACGCAAGATACAGAAGCAAAGCAAGCTGCATCTCACAAAACATACCAGACCACCGTTACAATAAACGAGGCAACATCCTCCAATGGTAAGAAGACATTCACAGCTTCTGCGACTCCAATTGTTGAGCGTCGAACACCATCTCGGATTGCACACCAACCATTCCTTCGGCGCATGGCCCAGCGTCAGCAACAACAGACCATGGAAGAACCGATAGAGCGCTACGAGGACGGTGACCAGGAGGGCATGATGCTTATTAGCGTCAAGAGACAAAGGAAGCTGAAGATGAAGAAGCACAAGTACAAGAAGCTAATGAAAAGGACGCGTAACTTGAGGAGGAAGCTTGGAAAGACATGAGCAATCAAGCAATACAGTTTTGCAGGTGGATTGCAGAATATGACCAGATTAGTCGGAACCAATTCTTGGTGGTGTAAACATACCCACACACATTTCAATATGCATATCAGAGGAAGCGGAAGAGATCTCATAGCGATAATCATGAAACGAAGCACTTTAGATAGCATGATGCGGGTTGCATTACAGTATTTCTCTCAGCTCTCCAAATGCAGGTCCAATTCAGGGGTTGAAAACAACCTGAAACTGTAAACAATGTGTTTCGAGTATCTCTCATTCCTGGCACAACCTCATCTCATGTCCCGCTTCAATATCTGACAGCCGCGCCCATGATGGCCGTGACTTGTCATCAATCCCAGACTCCAGTTCACCACGTCCATGGCTGTTTCTAGCCCCCATACGACTACCACATCCACCAATGTCCTCAGCCCCGCCTCGAACTCACCCCACTCCAAAACCCTCCTTACTCGACCACTATTCAAGAAAGCTGGACGCACCGAGCAAGACCTGGGATTGAAATTGATCATTGGCACCACTACTACCACAAGCAATGCATTCGATGCCCTACCTGGATCGCGCTGCATCGGATATCTCGCTGGTGCCGTGGCTGTTGTGGGAAGAGTGAATGAAGACGGCTCGATATCGCAGTCCTTCTTTGGTAGCAAACAACTCTTGATACCAAATGCTGGTGGTGCTCCACTCAACGAGATATCTTCCAATCCTTTGAGTCCCTCCCACAACTCACGCAATCGCACCCCCGTCCGTCAACGAGATTCACCTTCCAGTCCTTCTTCATTCACGTCCTCGCTCTACAGCTCGCTCGACTCTCCTAGCAGCAAGAATGGCACCAATATCGCTGAGAAGGTCAAGCCTCTTGCATCCATATCGTTCAGTCCGAACGGCACACTCCTGGCGGTAGGAGAAGTTGGCCATAAACCTCGCGTGCTTATTTACTCCATGAGATATGCTGGTCAAGATCCCCTCCTCAGCGCCATCTCCGAGCATACCTTCGGTATCCGTTTTCTGGCATTTAGTCCTAACTCCAACTTGCTGGCTAGTCTGGGCGATGTAAACGATGGGTTTCTGTACATCTGGAGCGTGAACAATCGGAATGGCTCTTATTCCCTCAGGGCCAGCAACAAATGCACGACAGCAGTCAAGCACATGGCATGGCTCGGCAAAAACCTGGTCACAGCTGGTACCAGGCACGTCAAGGTCTGGACTGTGGAAGCGACAATGACACAGGAGTCTGGAAATAAACCCCTTGCTGATCAGCTAAGTACACTAAGCTTGGACTCCCCACGCACTCTATCTGGCCACAATTGTCTGCTTGGATCCCGTCTCGACAAGACCTTCACCGCTGTTATAGCGATTGCTGACGACAAGGCGGTCGTATGTTCAGATGACGGCGACATCTGCTTACTCGAGAATGCAGAAGCTAGTGCACGTCTTTCGTTTGTAGGCAACGCTGGATTTCAGGTCTACAGTGCTACACTGCTTTCACCTTCACTGTTGCTAGTCGGCGGTCACAATGGCAAAATGAGGCTGTTTGGGCTACAGAAGATGCTTGTAGCTCCTGAGAATGGTGAACAGATGAGCTATGATCAGGGTATTCAAGTTACAGTTGGTCAGACTTCGAACTCGATCGTAGCTATGGGTTTCCTGGGGAGCGAGGTGATCATCCTGGACAACAAAAGGACTATTCAGACGCTGTCTTGTGATCCTACTGGAACAATTGCATCAAAAGTTCGCACCATTTCTGCACACGGAGGGACACCTACAGGTTCGCTGTCACTATCTCAACCGAATCAGCTCCAATCCGCTTTCATGACATGGGCTTTAGACGGGAACGTGCTCTTCTGGGATCGATCCGGCGGACTTAAGCACCAGGTCAACATCACCCTGAAGTACGAGCAAGTCGAAGAAGGAGACTATTCAAACGAGCTTAGAGTGGTGCGTTTGTTGAATTCCGAGTGCAATCGAATTCTGTCTGGCGACCGACAAGGTGTACTACGGTAGGAACAACGATAACATGAACCTATTTGCCTGCTAACGAAAGCTTAGGGTTACCAATGCAACGGATGGCGACTGCATCAACGAGGTCAAAGCCCACCAGGGCGATATCACAGATATTGCTGTTTGCAAAGTGTCAGAGAACTGGAACATCATAACAGCAGGGCGTGATCGAATGATACAGGTCTTCTGCTGGAAAGACGACAAGATGTCGCTTGTTCAGACGCTAAACGATCACGTTGGGGCAGTGTCTAGCCTTGTACTTTTTCAAAGTGGTAAACGACTCGTCTCATGCTCGGCCGACAGAAATATTATTATCCGTGACCTGGTCAGCAAAGACTATGGTGATCACTTATCAGCATATATTAAAACGCGCAGCATTGTGCTCAAAGCCACTCCATTGGCCCTTGCCGTCAACGTGAAGCGCGACAATGGTCTGCTTGTCTCAACGAATGATAGACAGGTACTCGAATGTGATTTGTCGATTGGTGTCTCATTTTCCGCTTTCAAGAGCAGTGATGCCGAGGATAGTAACAGCGTAGTTCTGAGTAACATTGCACAAGTACGAGGCCCTGAATCCGAAAGCGGATTTGTCGCCGGAATATCGAACAACGATAAATCAGTTCGAATCTACGATATGGCGGGTAACCTTCGAGCACGGGATTATGGTCACACCGAAGGCTTGACCAGTATCTGCTGCGTGGAGAGCTCGGACGAGTCCGAGGGCTATTCTCTAGTCACTACAGCTACGGATGGCACAATATACCTCTGGCAACCTCAGGTAGGCAACCAGGAAAAGTTGGGAAGTGTGCCAGATCCTGTCAAAGAGGACACTACAGTCGCTAGCCAGACGCCAGTACGACGAGTACTCACGTCAACAGAGCTCGCTCAATTGCAAGAATTGCGAGCACCGACCGAGAAGGCTGAGGGTGGTACTACATCTCGTCCTGCCAGTCCCAAGCGTAATCCCTCGAAACTGTCCCAAGTACGGGTTGCCGACCCCACCGCAAGCGCTATTGTAACGGCACCTCGACGAATGTCACAAGCCGTGCCTCCACCACTACTTACTAGCATTGGTACTAGCACAACTCAACGCAAAGGTCGAAGCGAATCTACTGTCTCACGACCGCACTCTCCTGCGTCACCGCGTACTCAGTCGCCAATGTCGTTCACGGGAAGATTCACAGATACAGGAGATAGACGACGCCAAAGCCTCAGTACAGGTTCGCCGACGAGGGCCGAGCCGAATGTCATATTGTCAGCCACCGAGCAGATGTGTCGAAGCTTGCAATTCTATCGCAAGAAGTTGGCGATTAGTAGCCGTGACAACCTGCCCGAGACTGCCATGCGCGAACTGGAGAGAGAGCTTGAGAGTACTGCAAAGTTGCTGGCGTCGAGGCGTGAGGGTTTGAAGCAGCAGGTTACCAATGAGGACACTGTGGACAGGAGCGTCGTCAGGACGAGTCCTGTTCCACCTGTCATAGACGAGGAGAGGTTGATGAGCCTGCTGGAAGCAAGACTGGAGGCACGGCTGCTCAGCAAGATGGGTCAAAAAGATACGACCCAAGGTGACCGTGAGCACGACGCTGCTGGAAAGGCATAGGAGAGCCTACGGCGTCTGCAGCAGCGCAACACTCCCGCGAGAACAAATTCACAACTGGAGGTATGGCTGCTCAGCAAGGTGGTGAAGAGAACACACATCAAGGTGACTGACGCGGCTACAGTGCTAAGGGTAAGGCGGAGTGGAAAGGTGTATAACGACTTTACGATAAGATGACGACGTGCTATGACTTTGGGAGGCTGGCTCTGTAGTGCTGACCTGCTGGAGTATTCTTGGGAGATCTCGGAGAACTTCAACCCCCCCCCATTCGGCGTAAACATGGCATACAACAAGCGCATCTTCATATTATAGGTCTAGATCAAAGACGGTACAACACAGGAATACCTTTGACGTCTCCACGCAACATCGGGGAGTGTAAGTTTGGAAGCTCGGATGGAAGGAATAGAGGAAGTAAGCTTTACGATCTGCGTTGCCCCGCGTCCTCTGGGGAAGGTAACTTGGTACATGGCGAGTCCAGTCCTAAGCGACATTTCGAGCTGGATAAAGCTCGTGAATCTCTGGATTGAGTCGCACTGTCTTCAAAGCGGTAAGACTAGTGCGAGTGAGTATACGTACTGACCGGACTGAACAACGACAAATGGAGACTGAAGAAACGCAGATGTAGTTGATGATCACGAGTCGCTTCGGCTAGAAGTGGGTCAGGCACACGAACGGGCAATGTATGGGGTCGGCAAAACAGAATGCGGGCAATGACATGATGCATGTCTTTGATTCTTGATGACCACCTTGGGGCTCCTTAGAGTTGCAATCTCACAGCATCAGAGCAGTGTGCTGTTCGATCAGACCAAGACTCGGAAATGCTGAAGGAGCAAAAGAACAGAAGACCAAGCAGCCAAGTTTCTCCGACGAAGACCATATCCTCGGTCGTGCGGGGTGCATGGGCCAATGGAGAACGGCGTCTTATAGTAGAGTTACTAGAGTATAGCAATCAATCAGAATCAAATAACCAACGATACTCGCGGCGCCCTGTCTATAAGTCAAATAGGATAGAGTAAATGACTGAAAGGCGTTGGGGGCTGGGGCAGCACTTCACGACTTTGGCGCACCACAATCCACTTCACAACGAGACGATGGAGGTCATATTGCCAAGTCCGTCCCGAAAGTGCGCCGGATAATGTCAGTCAGGTGTTCTACGTCTCGTCCAGTATATAGTCTTGTGCCGCCGTCCTCCTCTCAGTCATCCTTCTTCTTGCCAGCCCTATCTCTGCTTTCTCTTCTTGTCCCTCTCTACGCACCACTTCTGCACTTTTATAGCTTGCGTAGCTTTTGGTCCATCTCACATACACACACAGAGTCTATCTTCGTTGCCTGGCGTAAGGACGATTAACCCGGGCCGTTTCTCTTCTTCCTAGCGTACTCCAGCGCAGAGCTCTCTTCGACCCCGCTTCAACAACTTTACATACTCCCATTTCCCACCATACACAATGTCAGACGGCGACGTTGCTCCGCCAAAGGCTCCCGTAGTGGCCGAGGCCCACGAAGTCGACACCTACCACCCCCCCAAGGCCTTTTTCGAGTGAGTTACAAGCATCCGGAGCAGCTTTGCCGAAGCCGGAGATCAGAAGAGAGCTAACATGATGATGTCTACCACAGAAAGCACCACTCCAAACCCCATCTTTCTGGCATCGATGAATACCGCAAGCTTTACGAAGAATCTATCAAGGAGCCGAAGCAATTCTGGGGTCGTATGGCCAACGAACTTCTTAGCTGGGACCAACCATTCAAGACTGTCTCTTCCGGCTCCTTCACAAACGGAGATGTCGCCTGGTTCCCCGAGGGAAAGCTGAACGCATCTTACAACTGTGTGGATCGCCACGCTTTCAAGAATCCAGACAAGGCTGCCATCATCTACGAGGCCGATGAGCCCAATGAGGGCCGCATAATCTCCTACGGCGAGCTCCTGCGCGAGGTTTCCAAGCTCGCTTGGACTCTTAAGCGTATGGGTGTTGGCAAGGGTGATTCAGTGGCTGTCTATCTCCCCATGATTCCCGAAGCTGTCATTGCTCTCCTAGCCTGTACCCGTATCGGTGCTGTCCACTCCGTGGTTTTCGCTGGTTTCTCCTCCGACTCACTACGTGACCGTATCATTGATGCCCAGTCGAAAGTGGTGCTTACCTCAGACGAGGGCAAGCGCGGTGGAAAGGTCATTGCCACCAAGAAGATTGTTGACGACGCGCTTAAGAAGTGCCCTGGCGTTACACACTGCTTGGTTTACAAGCGCACTGGTGCTGAGGTAGCCATGACCGAAGGCCGTGATTTCTGGTGGGATGAGGAGACTGAGAAGTACCCTTCATACTGCCCTCCTGAGCCAATGAGCGCAGAAGACCCCTTGTTCCTTCTCTACACGTCTGGATCCACTGGTAAGCCCAAAGGTGTCATGCACACTACTGGAGGATACCTGCTTGGCGCAGCCATGACCGGAAAGTACGTCTTTGATATCCACGATGTAGACACCTTTTTCTGTGGTGGTGATGTTGGTTGGATTACTGGTCACACATATGTCGTCTACTCTCCTCTCGTCCTCGGTGCTACGACTGTTGTCTTCGAGGGAACTCCAGCATACCCCGACTTCTCCCGCTACTGGGAGGTTGTTGACAAGTACAACGTGTCTCAATTCTACGTTGCACCCACTGCTCTTCGATTGCTGAAGCGCGCTGGTGACCAACATGTTAAGCACCAGATGAAGAACCTCAGAGTGCTTGGTTCTGTTGGTGAGCCTATTGCTGCAGAGGTCTGGAAGTGGTACTTCGACGTTGTCGGAAAGCAAGAGGCTCACATTGTTGACGTAAGTGAAATTATACACACTCCTGAGAGACGGCGCTAACGAATATACCACAGACATACTGGCAAACCGAGACAGGATCACACGTAATCACTCCTCTTGCTGGTGTGACACCAACCAAGCCCGGTAGTGCTTCCCTTCCCTTCTTCGGTGTCGAACTCGCCATCATCGACCCCGTCTCTGGTGAGGAGCTCCACGGCAACGACGTTGAGGGTGTTCTTGCCATCAAGCAGCCGTGGCCTAGTATGGCCCGTACTGTCTGGGGCGCACACAAGCGTTACATGGACACCTACCTAAACGTGTACAAGGGCTACTACTTTACGGGTGACGGAGCTGGTCGTGATCACGAAGGTTACTACTGGATTCGTGGACGTGTCGATGATGTTGTCAACGTATCTGGCCATCGTCTGTCTACTGCTGAGATTGAGGCTGCTCTTATTGAAAACCGTACGTTTTGCATCCTTAGATGTCGTCTTTGCATCCACTAACAACCGTCACCAGACAACGTCGCAGAAGCAGCTGTCGTCGGTATCAACGACGAGCTCACCGGTCAAGCCGTCAACGCCTTTGTCGCCCTCAAGGACACGTCACACAATGCAGACACGCAAAAGGAACTTATCATGCAAGTTCGCAAGTCGATCGGTCCTTTTGCTGCACCCAAGGCCATTTACGTTATCCCCGATCTACCAAAGACACGTTCCGGTAAGATTATGAGGAGAATTCTGAGGAAAATCCTCAGCGGTGAGGAAGACCAACTCGGTGATATCTCAACACTGAGCGACCCAAGTGTGGTAGATAAGATCATCGAGATCGTGAAAGAGAGGAGACAGAAGTAGAGTCATGGGGATGTAGGATTTGTGGAAGGCATTTCAGGATATGAGAGATCATCTCCTCCAAGAGAGTTGAGAGATCAGAATATGGGATACTGTTCTATTGTCTGGGACTACATATGGTCAGAATACAGGCGTTCGGCTGTTTGTATAATCTTTTACACGTATACTCAAGTAAGCATTCCAAACGTAAGAGGCCAGGTGACAATATTGATATTTGATGCTGTGGTGACTTTATATCGCACTCTTTGGTAACGGGAAACATGGCTCGGCATTGACGACGGGCTTCGGTAACACGTGACCCTTGATTTGCTTATGCTATTCTATGCGGACGGCTATAATACTGTCACCCCACGGAATCTGCAGACTCAACTCCTCTTTGTATACCTGTCCATTCTTCCATCGAGTCGAGGTCTCCGTGTGCCGCACTAGCTCAAGAGAACATCCGTTCGCCGCCGCAATGCCTGAGCTTCCGCCACACGCCTCACCGCTTCCCAAACCCTCCTCCCCTCGTCCCATTCCAATTCATTCCTTCTCCCACCTCGATATCAATGAGCACCGTCGGTCACTCTCTCATCTGGGCCGCCAGTCCCCCACCTCCTCCATCCGCAGCGATGACCATGATCCTTACCATTCCGACGACTATGGTCACGACCCTCCACCTTCCATAATCTCACCAGCTTTCACACCACCATCTACACCCGGTACAACTACTCCCCTGCCGCATCACCTTCGGCCGGCAAAGTCGGTCCCAGTCGACTCTTCCACACAAACTTCGGCACCTCCCAAATTGGTTGAGCAGCTACCAGAAGTGAATTGCGTAGTCCGCGCTCGCATTCCTACCACAACAGGTCAAGAGATGTTCTTGCATCTGTACACTAACAATGCGGACAACAAAGAACATCTGGCGATTGTATTCGGACCTTATATCAGGAGCAAGAGCTTGGATCGACCACGACCAGGAGAAACAGAAATGGATAGAATGATTCGGGGCGCTTATACAGGACGACTGTATCCAGGCAGGACGAGCAGTAAAGTGCAGGCAACGTCGGCACAGACCTCGGGAATCGGCAATGCCAAAGTAGCACAAAAAGCCATTGCTACAGCTCAGGCACGAGGCGCCCGTCGTGGCATCGAGCAGCAATCGAGCGCAATTGAACAAGAAGATCCTCTACCCACAAACGCACCAACATCAACACACCCACCACCACCGCCTCGATCATCCTCCTACGACGACACGCCCGACTTCTCCAGCATTCCCCCTCTCGTCCGCATCCACTCCGAATGCTATACCGGCGAAACAGTCTGGTCCGCCCGCTGCGACTGCGGCGAACAACTCGACGAAGCCGCCCGCCTCATGTCCCTTTCCACCTCTACCCCGAACCCTGGCGGCGTCATAATCTACCTACGTCAAGAAGGACGCGGCATTGGTCTTTCCGAAAAGCTAAAAGCGTACAACCTGCAAGATCTGGGCAATGATACCGTTGAAGCCAATTTGCTGCTGAGACATCCGGCTGATGCGAGGAGTTATGGCTTGGCGACGGCGATGCTGATGGATTTGGATTTGGGCGGGGAGAGGGGTATTAAACTGTTGACTAATAATCCGGAAAAGGTTAGGGCGGTTGAGGGACCGGGGAGGGAGGTTAGAGTTAGGGAGAGGGTCGCTATGGTGCCTGTTAGTTGGAAGACGGGTGGGAAGGAGGGGTTTAGGAGTGAAGAGGTGGATGCTTATTTGAGGACGAAGGTGAGTTTTTGGAAACCTCTGCGCTGAGAATGAGGGAGGCAATGTGCTAATATCTTGGGGGTGCGTAACAGATTGAAAAGATGAGCCATTTGTTGCAGATGAGCCAGGAGGAGAAATGACGGGCGATTCGTTGAGCTGTGCTAGAAAAGACCTAGTGTCTCCAGCTTGAGCTTCTGGACATGCGTTGCACGACCATCTACCCACCATAGTGTTCTGAGAGATAACGCGGAATGCGGAAGGACAGGCGCAAAAATTTAGCCCAAAAGCCAGTATATCGAATCGCACCACTACTATATCGACCATACCACCCGACTCACGTTTATCTCACTCCATCACAGAAGTAAAAGAGGGGGAAAATGCCATTTGATTCTCAACTACTGCCAATCTAAAAGATACTACAAGGACCTCACTCATCAGTGAAACAGATTGGCCATTAACAGCCCAACGGCCGTCACCCAACATCCATGCAATCAACCAACCAACCTCTGCTAGCCTATTCATACCCGGGCACCAATACTCACAAGCCCCAATTAGAAGTCTTCGTGGGCGCAGAGCGGCAAACTTGATCAACTGCAGCGTCGCCTATCATGCGCCGCCGTCTAGAAACTGGAATATTTCCGCTCTCGTCCACGATCGAACGTCGTCAAGTTCCGTTGTCAAGTTAAAGGGTAACCACATTGCACCGCTGCAGCTTAAGTTCGGACGAAATCAAATTAGCCTTGATCGTATGCACAAGAAAGCACCTTGAAGGAGCATAAATCGAGTTGACGACATAGTGAGCTCTGTGTTACGTCCGTTCAACAAGAGAATATAAGTTCTATAATCGGAGTCTGGTTGATCTGACGCTACTTACCCACTCACTTCGGCTCTACCAGTGCGGTCTAATCCAATCCCATCCAGTCCAGCCCACCCAACTTGCCCCGACACAATCTATTCACCGGCGAAGCAGAAGAATGACGCGCAATCGGAAGAGTATAAATCGCCAAATAAACAATTTAATTCTGTTCGGCACATATAGCTCAAAAGCACGAACATAGGCAAGAATTAAGTAAAGCGCTTATTCTGTTCATGTGTTTGTGCGTTTGTCCATCGAGCTGGCTGGCTATGCTGGCACATGTTACCTCGACCAACACTCATCCTCATCGACAGAACGCCAAGCGCTTCCTCTACCAGAGCCGGAAACGATCACAGTGTCCGCGGCACCAGGGACTACCCAACAGCCTCTCCTCCGCTATGCCACCCGAGGTGCCTCGAATCATTGAAAGGATTATTCTAGAATATGGGCCTCGGTGCCCACCTCTTAATGCGTTCTCGCGTGCCAATCATCAAGATTTGCGACAGTCCTACTGCCGAGCTCTACCAAGCACTACGCGAAGAGAGGCAGAAGCAGGATGATATGAGCCTTTGCGTCTGTCTTACCTCATTACTTGGACTTTACCAATCCAGTTAGGTCCACTTCACTTGGCTTGACTCGGTTTATCTAAGGTATAGAAGAAGGATGACGCGCAGGGATGAAGTGGTAATCTTGAAGCAATATGTTTAATGCATATATCAAAAGTACAGACGCGGACTCGCTGCTCATTCATTCGTTCGTCAAGCGGGCAGGACAATATATAAAATTACAATACAAGAAAGGAAAAGTTATGTCTATCCGTACAGATTCCGTCCTTGTTCATCTGTCCTACTCTTTTCCTCTTCACCAAATATGGGGCCCATTTTGACCCTTCTATTGTTTAGTCTAGTCGACGGCTTTGCAGCATCCAGGCTGCTGACGAATATGTAGTATCTTCCTCTGCGCACTTTTTGTTTATCTCTCGAACCTGCGAGAGATCTTGCTCGTGCACCAGAGTATGCTCCGTATGGTGTCTTTTCCTGCCTCCGAAAATGCCTGAAGCGCGTGTCCAATGACGTTGAGGTTGTTCCAGCCCAATTCCACCTTTGCGTAACATCCTCAGTTCATGCTATGCCGGCCAAATGCTGCGCGTGATGCGGGCTCGCATTCAGTGAACCTTTACGCCGCCTCCTCTGTGACTGGCTTGGCTGATCATGACTCCTATCTTTCCTTTTTTCATCTCAATCATAGAATCAGCTCATTCAAATTCCTCTGCACAATCATATCCTGAACCGACGCCATCGTCTTCTTCAACAAATCAGTATCTGTAGCGTTGGTATAGTGTATATACGTCTCCTTCTTTCCTCTGATCAAACTCGTGAACATCTTCGCAAAATACTCCTGTCCGGCTTTAACATCCGTTGGCGCGCCTTTGTAGTCAGGGAATGAGGCGGAGATGGGTGAATGGCTTGATTGGACTTTGGTGGCGAAGAGGTCGATTTTGTTGAGGAAGAGAATTATGGCGGTTCGTGAGAACCAGGTGCTGTTTACGATGTTGTCGAAGAGGAGGAATGCTTCTTCCATTTGATTCTGTAGGTAGCGTTAGCGGAATGGAGGACTTTAGGTTTGGGTTTCAGTTGGGGGAGACGTGCACTATTGCGATCTTCTATCAGAACAGAGTCGTAGGCGCTGATTGCGACGAGGAAGAGTATGGCTTGTACGTTGTCAAAGACGTGTATCCACTTTTTGCGCTCGGATCGTTGACCGCCAACGTCGAACATGCGGTATATTAGACCGCCGACGTCGAAAATTGTCTCGCTTATACCGGTGGTGCGAAGTCTGGCTCTCAAAATGTCTTGGTCTGTGGGTAGGTAGTTTGGTGTCCATAATCGTGGAAGGTCGATAAAGAAGCTGAGAAATAAGAGTGTAAGCACTTGTTGCATAGTGATAGTGAGCTTCTCTTGATATAGACTTACTAGGAGAGGTTATCATGCAGCGCGTACTCGTTGCCACGAAGTATTGCCTGCCGCACCATTCGATCGTTCCATAACCGTTCGAATGCTCGTAGCATAGTCGATGGATATATCTCGCTAGGTCCGATTTCTGGCTCTTTCTCTACTACTGCTGCATAATCCTAAGGAATGAATGTGAGCGGACTGCCTCGAGTCTTCTTAACATGTCTCCTTCGTACCTCATTGCCTAGTTCACATCGCACATCATGCTCCGCCATTGCTCGCAGTATGATGTTGAAAGCTTGTACCAGATTGTTGAAGATGACCACCCTCCATTGCCGTCGCTCATCGTCAGTAAATCCACCTGTGTTGATGAGTTTCATCTGTTTCAGCACGGTAGACTTTCCACTCTCGCCTGCGCCGAGCAGGAGGATCTTGACTTCTTTGCCTTGTTTCTTGCGATCATCTTTAATTTGTTTCTCAATCTCCGAGTTCTTCTTTGCGCCGGCGTCGTCTTTCTTGCCGCCATCACCACCGAAACACATGATGTAGTCGTGTCGAAGTTGAGCTGATATATGTTCGTGATAGTTCGACAATGACCGAGTACGTAAAAAGCTAAATCAGTTTCAAAGATTCGTGGTGTCTAAGGTCCTGCCCGAAATGGAGTGTTTGGAGTGTAGTAGTAGTGGCGGCAAGCTGCAAGGATGCCAAACGAGCGTAATAGTCGTAAGGGACGTGGTGTCGTATGTATCTTGGAGTAAATGCGATGGTGCCTGTCGCTCATCGCGCCTACAATGCGGTTCGCTTTACATATAGGGGAATTTCGTCCGCCGATACTCGATACCTGAAACAAGTCTAAATCGATGGCGTCTTCGGATAAACTCAAAACGCGGGGTGATGGCGTGTGCTCAAGCACAGAACTGGGACGGGGAAAGAACGAACGAACGAAGAATGGCAGGAACAAAATGACAAAAGCAGGTATTCGAGAATGACTTGATAACCTTGCGAAACAGAGAAGACTAGAGGATTAGAATCGTACTTTAGTCCTGTTAGCGAGAAAATAGAGTGATGCGACCTGCCGCTCATCACACCATGATATGAAGGATGCCATCGCCGTAGACACCCGTGGCGAAGTAGACATGAGTGTGCTACCTCATGAGCTGCTTGAGCACTCCTAGAACGGCAATATATCAGCAATCGCAGCCTTTTGAAAGCCTCTCGAAACCGACATCCGCTCGACATGAGGTAGAGGTGCACGATATCTCAGACTGAGTGAGCGGACAAAGACGGACAAAGAAGTCCTTACCACGTTTCATCTCAAACAAGTTCTTGCTTTGAAGCTGCAGAGATGTGGACGCTTTTCATAGCTCATACTTCTCCCCTCTGCTCTCATTAGTGCACGATAGTATCTATGCTGTTTCGGTGTGCCATAACATAGCCCCTTTTCGAGCAGCTGGGTCTACCGTACTCACTCAGCCCAGCCCTATTCTATATCACCCGTTCAATGTGACTGGTTTGGTTTGCAACCCCGCACCATGTATCTACTCCGCCTGTTCTTTTGTGCTACACCATCCATAAGAAAAATGTATATTAGAAGATCAGAACAATTTGCCATTCTTGCAGTAGACCAGGCCTCAAGTGCTTAAGGTTCACGGCAAGTCAATCAGGCTTTTATTAAAAGATCTGCATCTCAACGACACTTAGATCTTCTACTACTGCAAGGCTTGTGAAGTGTGAATCTGGCGGACACTAGACCGAGCCAACTGTTTTTTGCCATGACCTGCCATGCCAAACCAGGATCAACGAGAAGAAGAGCAAGTTCCTCTGACGCCGAGGAAGACTCGCAGGGCCAGACCCACCACTTACCAGCTGGATCTTACATCAAGACGCAACTCTAACGAACACAACACCTGGAATTCACCTCCTAGGCCACACTTACAGAGAAGTCCTCATTCGTCGCCTGTTTTGTCCTCTTCTACACGGCAAAAGGACGACTCCAATGGTCGAGACGCTTATGCAAGCCAACACCGGACCCCTGCAGGTGAGGAGGTAAGCACACAACAATATCAGCTTCACCGTCTCTCGTTTGGGAACGACATCAGAACCGACCTCGACTCTTTTGATCATGTCTTCACCACTGGCAACCTGAGCGGCGGGCCACGACTGCGTAGAGTCGCTAAAATGAAGCCCGCTAATGTTAGGCGCGCAGAGGTTCGTCACTGCTCATCCAAGAGCCAATATCTAATGACAATCAGTTTCCTGGTGACTAATATACCCTAGTCGCCAAAACCAACGCCATCTCAACCTCCACAGAGGCGCGTGCTAGCTGTTGTCAACCACACAACCTCACGACAATCGAGTCTCAGTTCACCAGCAACCAACGCACTGTTAGGCACTTCGAAAATCGGTCGAATCAAGCAATATCTTTTTGACGATCAATCCTACTTTGTTCATTTCGTTGACTATACTATTGGGGACGTCCTATCGAATAAGCTGCCTGTCGATGGACCTGTTTCACCAACGAGTGAGCTCTATCTTAATGGCATCATGTTTCTTTACGACGTTACGAAGACCGATGTTCTCCTATCTTTACCAGGCTTACTCGGTAAGTAGCCTCAGTCTGATCGTATTCCCTTGAGAACCATAATCAAGCACTACATGAGCCAGATGCGCGAACCTCTACTGATTCTCTATAGATGTACTGAAGCAAGCAAAGTTACCAGTAGCACTAGTCCCTGTGGGCCTCACGATATCCGAACACGAAATGAAAATGTTGTCAGACGCTATAGATAGACAGTGTGACCTAGTGGACAATGATATTGAGGTCTTTCGTGCTCCGGCAACTCTGAATTCTGTGGAAGATTCTGTTTCACTTCTTCTTGCTCGCATCGAAGCAAAACCAGATGGTAAGAGAACCGATCCTTATGTGAAACACATACGTCCGAGCATGAGCGACGTACTGACGAGATGTGCTCAGCTCCCAATCCTTCCACATCGGACCAACAGAGTGACAACCAGCCGGACACATACAGAGCCAGGAACGATTCCAAGCTCTCCCAACGGTCAAATCAATCGAACCCTGAACTTAAAGCTGTGCAGCCTTCCTCGCCACCAGGCGCACTCAAATCGTCTAAAAGTACTAAAACAAGCACGCCAGATCACAAAGGCAATGTTCTCTATAAGCTTGACACTCTCAAAGCGTCCAAGCAGCAAAGTACTCGGCCTTGCACATTGGAGGATCTCGTTCGGCGCCTACTTGAGACACCCACCTCCAATACCGACAAGAAGTTCACAGCTACACTGTTGACATTGTACAGGCTTTTTGCAACGCCGCTTGAACTGTTGACAACAATGCTTGTATATACTGGTGAAAATAATGTGGAGAATAATGATGGCGTCGTGTCTGGCTCAACAGCTCGTCTAGTTGCAATGATTCACTTCTGGATTGTGTCGTTCCCTGGCGACTTTGCTTCTGATCCAGTAGCAGATTGCCTGAAAACGTACTTGTTCGCATTTCCAGCAGACGATCCATTTCAAGCCCGCCGTCAGCAGATACGACAAGCACTGGACGCCGTGGTCGTCAATGACGATACTCGTTGGGCATGTTGCGACAGGATTGGGGAATCAAATGGTGGTATCCTTAACCCGGGCAAGGTTGCGACACAAGAGAGGAGAAGGAGTACATATCGACTCACACCCATTTCGCCGACCACATCTCAAATATCCAATGCCAGTGCACAACGTCGAAACAATAGGAGTGGTCAGTTAGAGGGATCCCCTACCAACGAGGAGAAGGGACTCAGGCTTCCCAAAGTCAATTCTCGTGCACGTATGAGTCTTACAGGCTTTCAACGGCCAAGCCTATCACCTTCTTCTAGCCCATCAACGACGACGGCTTCATTAGGCAGAACATACTGGCTTCTGTTCATGGACCTTCCAAATGAGATTCTGGCACAGACTATTGCTACTATCAATCGCCGCCTCTTTCTTGCCACAAAGCCTAGGGATTTCGTGCGGCAAATCACGCTCACAGCCACAAAGCGTGCAAGATTCACTTCGCTTGCATCCATAGCTGCGCTGACAGCTCAATTCAACCATCTAGCTCACTGGACAGCAAGCCTTGTATTGGTACAAGACAAAGCTAAAGATCGGGCTTTGACTCTGGAGAAGCTGATGAAGGTTGCTCGACGTGTTCGCGAGCTTAACGACTACAATGGCGTAGGCGCTATCGTCGCTGGTATACATAATACCGCCATACATCGCCTAACCGCCACTCGCGAGCTTTTGGACAAAGACATTTCAAAGGACTTTGCGCGATTGGAAATACTGATGGCAACAGGCAGAGGGCATGCTGCGTACAGATTGGCTTGGGAAAATACGAGCTTCAAGGGACGTGTACCGTTCATGCCAGTTATACTCAGCGATCTAGTTGTTGCAGACGCGTGTGGACCTACTTTCGTCGACCCACTGAATGCTGATAGAAGATTATCGCCGACCACGCCTATTAGCCCTTTGGACACGGAAAGAATGACACTCTCAATCAATTGGCACAAGTTCGCGCTCATGGGAGAGACCCTACATCAGCTAGAAACAGCACAAGCAGCTATACCAGCACATGGGCTGTCTGACAGTATTGAGCATGAAGACGCAAGAATACTGCTATTAGACGCTGCTGTTATGGAGGACGACGACGATTTATATGCCAGAAGCTGTCTACTGGAGCCATCAAAATCCAATCATACCATTGAGGATGGCAGCGCCAGGAGACGGTTCATGGATAAGCTGATCTCACTTGGCAGTGGTGATGCTGGTCTCTACACACCTCCGTGATTTGTAGTCTATTATTCGAACATGATGTTTTGTACATAGGGAGCATTATTTATGAAACAAGCATAACTTGGTACGCCCCACCCGTTCCGCCATGTTTCAGACAGTTTAAGTCTTGGCGCATGACATACTCGTAAATTATGCCCAAACTCCAGCTGTCTAGTGCTACAACTATTCACTCGTGTAACCCGCCAGTATTCCACCACGATTCACTGGACGAATAGCTTAAGTGCCGTCCTGGACCTCAAGGACCACGACAACCAAGCATTGACTACTACCGAGCTTCGCCGAAACACGTTCAAGATGCTGGACATCTAAGTTGAAAACCACTTTCGCTCTAGATATTGAGGAATTCATGGGAGTTTCAAGGCTACATATAAGATATGGACAATGGCAGAGGCAGTCGTGAAAACAGGTCTTCGTCCATCGTCTCGAGGAGTAAGGGTGGTGGCAGCTCGATGCCCAGCTCGCCGCTGTGGCAGAACACGCAAGCTGGAGACGAACATGGACATACCACAAAGCCAGAGAACCGGCCTATGGACACACGACCAAGTCATAATGGGTCTTTTAAATCCACAGCAGACGACCTGTTGCTTTTGCCACCAGCTTCATTGAATTACAATGGCCACAATGAAACAGTAAAGCATCCATCAGGCAGCGCTCAAGATCCCCGCCCGCGCGTGGACGGCAAGACCAATGGCGTGCGAATGGTCCTGAATCGACGACTATCTGGACTCGTCAACAGCACAAGCAACAATAGCACACATCCTACAGGTCAAGATACTCCGTCCCAGCTTCGGGCAGCAGCGAATGGCAGTCATGCACGAACCGCGCCGTCGTTATCACATCCTGAACAAGACATGATGCTCGGGAGTGCGGCCTCGTCAGCGCGAACACCCGGCACGCGTACACAAGGCTCTTCGGGACTGGTAGCTAAGCCCTCTACAGATGATATCCAGCAAGAGTCTCGTAGTAAAGGCATGTTGAGCGGTCTGCACAGGAAAGGCAGCAAGCTGCTGAGAAGAGCAAGAGGCGCCTCGAGGTCAGATTCTGAGCTTCCAGACACTGGGGCTCCACCAATATTTTCACCAATATTGCCCACTCTGCCGAGCTCACCACCAGCACCAATCACATTGTCGCCAATCTTTCCGCCTTACAGTCCCAATGCGGCTATGAGCAGTCCTCGTGTAGGCGCGTCGCTGAAAGGCGCTTCCATGACAAATCTCTCGATACCAGAAAGCGTTTCTGCCCCGTCTTCGCCGCGTGTGAGTGGCAGTCGAACACCAATTATGAGTCCAAAAGCAAGTAAGAGATTGGATGAGCTCATGAAGGCGTTCATGACTCTTGATAAAGATCACGAAAGGTACATTGTTCGATTTAGTACATGATCAGCTACTGACAAATCTTCAGGTTTCATTCTCGGAAAGTAGTTCTGAAAGCGAATATTGTTCGTGATTGTGTTTCACCGTTCTTTAAGACCTGGGCTTCGCATCCGCTCAATACGGCAGTCAATGCTGAAGATCTACAGATCCGTGTCATGATACTTAGCAAATGGTGGACAACACTTATCGATATGCTAAAGGAGATTCACAATGACAAGATATCTGGTCACGACAGGCCCATTGTTCTCGAAGGGCTCGTCGGCATCATGGGACGTCCGGAGTGGACATTGGCATGTCAGGATTCCATCCCTGGTCTTGATGCAATACCATCACCAGAACATGGACGAAGAACATCAAGTATTTCATCAGCTAGCAGTCCAAGTATCTTGATGCCGACTGAGAAGGTTACAATCGGCGAGAATATTCGCAATGCATTTGAGCAAAACTTGGCAGAACAAATGACTCTTGTAATCGAGAAGATGTCACAACGGACAACGCCAGCGAGTCTTGTTTCATTTTGTGGTAAGGCTTGTGCTTATGCATTCTTTTTTTGCCCAGGTATAGCAGATCTTCTCGTCAGCTTATGGCATGTGAAGCCTGCACTAATGAAGAGAGTGCTGAGGGCAAACAATATGGAAAGCCCTTTTCGTTTTCCTGCTGGAGCTGGCACGATGAGGTCTTGCCTTCCAGCAACACTGTCATCACTTTCCTTCATGTCTCTCAGAGATGCGACGACAAAGCTTCGACAAGCAGCACATGTTCCAGACACCGTCAAGCACCTTGATTGGCATGGCTATTGGCTCAAACGATGGTCTGGTAAAGATTCGGATCTCTTCTACGCATTCGTTAAGCAGTATCATATTCTGCTCGCAAGCTGTCTGCCGAAGGAAACGCCAAAGAAAGATTGGCTGTTTGCGCCAGGAGTCCTGCCTGTGTATGCTCAGATACTAGCCAATCTCGACGGAACTATACACCGTCAATCAGCTGGAGTAGCTATGTTGCCCGTCAAAGACAAAGATGGCAGGCTGGATCGAGCAGCTATAACATTCAACGATATTGATGTATCAGCCGACGCCTTTGCGCCTGCAGCGATCAATGCTACAAAAATGATGTCGGATAACAGGCTGATAACACTACTAAAAGATTTTCTACCACACAAGCAGCAGTCATTCCCTCCAGCCTCATATCTATTCGCAGAAGGCTTTTGCGACATACTCAAGGCGGCCGCATGTCACACTTCCGTGTACGACCATCATGCATGCTTTACACTCTGCGACTTTCTCGAGGAAGCCATTGCAATAATAGGCAAATTTGAAGCCAATACTTCAGAGCCACCTCTGCTAGACTGGAAATTTTGGATGGACGTCTTCACAAGAATACTACGTACTGAAAACACTTTGACACAAATACGACTTTATGCGCTACTTTTCACCATATGGCCATTGATAGATGCGAGGACTCGTTGGAAAGAGTACCTCTGTTTGGAAATACTGTTGGAGCCGGCACAGTTTGAGACGAGCTTTAGTCATTATTGTCCTCTGGTCAGAACTTATTACCATCGTTTACTGTGCTGGAGGATTGCGAGGTGTGATGACAAATTGGAAGTTGACCTGTATGTTGGGCAGAGACATTCGCTCATTGTGCGTACCACTAATATGAATACAGAAGGATTCTTCGCACCCTCCAGGAAAGGCTTCGCCTCGTCGATCATACCTTCAGAGCACTACAGCAACAAACACAGAATGCAGGTCGACTACTTCTGGAAACCGAACCTGGCACGCCAGCACCCAATCGACGCCTACTTATAATACGTACAGATGTCGCCCCTTCACCTACGACTTTGATGCTTGAAGGATTCGTACCACGCATGGAAAACTTCAATACCCTAATGGATCTTCCACCACCCGCACTCAATGCCGATGGTGGTATCGACGCGATTCAACTCATCGAAAAGCTCAATCTAGCAGACAACGACCCCGATCAAGCCAAGAAGAAAGGCTCAGTATTCAGATCACTCCTCGGCTCTCGATCGCCCAGGCTCGGATCACCAAAGATAGACGGCAGATCACAAAGCCCATCGCGCTCAGCCCGAGAAGCGGCACTGCAAGTGCCACCGGCAATGTCTCCTAGACAATCACTACATCAACAACGACCGGCTATACACAGCAGAACGACTAGCTCCAGCGCTCTCCGCAAATCGCAAGAGCAAGCGAAAGCTGACTTCAAAGAAGCATATTTCAAGTTCTCCCTGGAACTGGTGGATGCAAATAAAGGACCACCAAAGGATATCGTATACCACAAATATCCGCCAAAATTGCCGTTACAGTGGCAGGCGTTATTGGACGATGGGAAGCCGGATCGCCGCTCGGTTGAAAGTAGTAAGTCGATATATGTGGGAGATGAGATTATGGTGCAGAGATCGTCGAGGTATGCAGGCATGGCACTCGCGGAGTGGCATCTCGTGGTAAATGAGTGTCAGAATTTCTTCGACAGGAGGAGGAGAGAGGGTGTGCCTGAGAACAGACTGGTTGAGACGCCTACGCTGGGCGTGGAGTCTTTGAAGAGACCGGGGTAGTGGTTATCTAAGTGACAAATGGGATATTGTGACCACAACACGACTGCCCCACGTTCATTCCGGACTGCACTCCGCTGAACCATGTCTTGCACCTTCCTTCGCTATATTGTGTGGCAAGGCTCGAGTCAAACCATGAAGACAGCGTTGCAATTTGCTACAACGATATATCGTGCTTCAGCGAATATAACTTACAGACCTACAATATTCTCCAGGCAATTCGTTCTCGGCGCGTGGCGGTTCCTTGGTCAGAGGATGATAGGGTGACCCTGCAGAAACTATTAACTTAAGGCTATACCGCTAATCAAATCGAGCCGCTACTCAAACGAAGCTCTATCAGTATTCGAGACATGTGTCACTATCTTGGATTGCCGTGCCAAGCTGAGCCGCGCGGAGTGAGAAGACCATGGAGTCAGGGGGAAGATGAATTGCTGAAGCCCTTTTTGGGAACACGGGCTGGGTGCTTTTTGAGAACGCAGACTGGTTTCCACATATTACAACAGGGTCTGGTACCGAATCGCACATCGACTGCTATCGAAAGGCGTATAAGCCGTCTCCGTCAAAAAGCCGGCATGATACCTACTAGAAGACCTTGGACGCCTGAGGAAGATATCCGCCTGGATCAGTATTGTCGTCGCGATATGACTATAAGTAGCATCGCAGCAGAGTTGGATCGAACCTGCGAATCGACCCGTCGAAGAGTATATAGAAGAGCAACCAGTCCACCACCGCATATTAGAAAATTAAGGCTTCCAGATGTAGCAGGACAACCACCAACAGACCAGTAAAACTTCACTTCGAAGGAAAGGTCTACCCTCCGTGCATGGCGCTGGCGCTTTTTGCAGGCCATCTTCATGTACCGCTGTTTCAGAATTTTCTGTTGGAGCATGGCAATATGATAAGATATGATGTTAAGTGCAGAGCACGCAACACAAAAGCTCTCCGCTATAGATATGATATTGGGCTCGATCAGTACTGGATCGTTGACCATGAGCAGATGTGGCAGTGAGCTAACACAGCCAGGATGACGAACATGCAGGGACCTCTTTCAGCAGGAAGACAGTAGCATGACCTCGTGACGGCCTTCTGACCAGACTATCCAGTCCCAAGATAGGATCAATTTTGCTTACGTACGCAGGTGTCAGCTTTAGCAGATGTTCAACATGAAGACGGCAGAGCAGTAAGAACAGGCAGATCGTGCGAAGGGCGACAAACAAAGTAGTGGGCATATGGCCCAGGTTTCGCTCGCGCAGGTATCACAGAACGCGTATGACGCTTCTGCACACCTCAAAAACAACCACCAAAATCTTCTGTTATTGGCAAAGATATGTTTTTATTATGATCTGCTACTCATGAGTTTCGTGTGGGAATAACTGGTTCGAACCTTTCTACTTGGGTGGTTTTCACTAGATGACATACACTTCTCTGTTATGCATACGAACTTTGGCCCATCACCATGATACTCCTGGAAATACAAAGCGGAATCTCCACAAGTAGCACGTTTGACATTATTGTCAGTGTCTGCCACCTATACAAACAGGAAAACTTGTGATACAAACATTAGGGAAGCTGTTATTACTATGGAAGACTGCTCTGCTGTGGAGCTAGAACCTCAGTGGTTGATTCAAATCTAATTCCTTGAAGCCAATAGAAAGCTGAGGTACTTGCTTGTAGTGACTCAGACCAAGGATCCCTCGCGTCTGCTGCAACGTCTATGGAATCTCATTAGTATGCCGCAAGGCACCGGAGAGAAATCAGTACTTACATTCAGGTATGTCGGTGCCGGATCCCTTTTCATTGCCTCCAAGAATGCCCACGACATGGCCCCTACGCTGGCTCCACTGATGTTTGCATCCGCACTTGTCTGGTCATCACGACAGCCAGAGAACATTGTGACGAATTTGTGCTCGGACTTCCAATCTTCCACAAAATGCTCCTCACCAACACCCTCTTCCTCTTGTTCACCACGATGTTGCAATTGCCTGAAGAAAGTATTGGCCCCTGCCAGCAGCTCCTTCGCTTGCGATACCTTGTCCATGGTGAAACCTCCATGTATCAGCAGGTTTGCCTCTTGCAACAGATGGACGCCAGTCTTCACGTTATCCATCAGGCTAACATTGCCGTCTGCGTCACTGCGGTAGACGAAGGGCAACTCTATAGCGGAACCACTGTGGCAGCAGTCGAAGATGACGAAGAGAGTACTGCTGGGATGCAGTGCGGACACTAGAGTACGGTGGAGTTTGTCGCTATCAAGTTGACCATGCGATTCGAAGTCGTATGGGACAATCGTGTCATCAAATCCTTCCGCCCTATCGCCATCGGGATCTTTTACCTGACTCCCATGTCCGGAGTAATGCAGGAAGTTGCAAGTGTTAGGCTCTGAAATCAACCAATGCATAGCGGCAAGCATGTTTTTGCCATTAGGGAAGTAAGGGCCTTGAGGGTCGGTGTTTTGATCATCGCGCATGATGACCTGAGACCTTTGGTCAGTGGGATAGCCTTTGTAGCCGAGAAACTCTGCCATGTTTGTCACGTCCTGGTGACATCCACGCAGAGCATACTGTGACCCCACATAATTGATTCCTATTAGAAGAGATTTCCGGCGGAGAGCTTGTGGGTGCTGTTGAAAGGGGTGTATAGCAGGGGGCCCTCCTTGATGTTGTGCGTACTGCGGGTGACCTTGGTATTGCATGTCTTGGTATTCAGGCTGTGGAGCTTGCTGGTAACCATATCCTTGATGTTGCTGAAAGTCTTGTGGTCTTCCTTGATATCCCTGCGGCGGTCCTCCTTGATAGCCTTGCGGTGGTCTACCTTGCGACGACTGCACTACTGGATGTGACGCCCTATTGTCTTCCGCCTGTAGCCGGACGGCAAGCACTTCATCAGACTCTATCTGTTCCTGCTCAAAGCGATTGGGATTATGGTGGTGGCGGTGCATGGTAGTATGCTGATGCTTAGGGTAGTCGTTTACTCGAGTGCTTTACTGTTCCTTGCATGATCTTTGACGGAAGTGTATGTGGATCATCACCCCGCATTACAACTGACGTGATAGATCTGACTGGGCAGGTTGATATAGTAGAACCTTCACTATACAGGTCAGGTGCTACGGTTATTCTATATAGTAGCTGTATCCCTGCTACCATTAGGAACTCTCGAATGATGCGCTGTATTGGATGTGCCAAATTGGAGCTATGGCTGACCGCATTTTCAAAACCCCATGTCTGAAACCAGCTGTTTCCGTCACGCGACCGCGTTGCAGATCAAACGCGTCGTCGAGAAACGGGAATATTCGTCCAGCCACGTCTATCCATGCAGCTACAACACGCTTCATGCACTTACCACCGCAATTGATTGCACTTCCCCAGCCTCCTCACAGTGGCAAGTAACTATATCAAGCATGGCGCTTCCTCCTGCCTTCTTCTTAGCCATCATCAAACACTACCATCCACCTTGAACACCATCTACCAAATCTACAACATCTCTCTACTACATCCTAGTACTAGCATACTACCAACAACGACATCGCAAGAGATAGTCAACACATCGTCCAAGATGCGCTTCTCAACACAATCCCTCCTCGCCATCAGCTCCCTCAGCACCCTAACACTCGCTGCGCCACTCCAACTTCAGCGCCGCGCACCAGCAATATCCTACGCTGTCGTCAACGTCAACGGAGCACCATCAGGCGCACCTCTTTCAGGTCCAGCACCGCCAGCAACAACAACAACAACCACTGCCCCTTGCACATCTTGCAACGCAGCCGCCACATCCTCTACACCAGACTCGCCGGCAGCAACCACAGTTTACTCAACCCAACTTGAGACTGCGACCGTCTCACTCGTTTCCACAGCTACAAGCCCAGCTTCAACACAGACTATCATCGTTACTAGCATTGTTACTCCGGCGCCTGCCACCACAGCTACTGCGATCACAACAACCACGACGACGGTGCTGAATACAATCTATGCGCCTGAGATTACACAAGTTGTTAGCACAGCAACTGCGACGGCGTTCGCTACGGTTATAGTGAGCAAGACTGGCGCGCCAAGTGTTGACAGCACTGTCACAGTCAGCTTCACCAAACCATATAGCAATGGTACCGCTACCGCCACAGAGATGGTCGCTGGGTCGACATTGACGCTCTCTGCCTCTACTTCTGCCACTGTACTAGCTACTCCAAGTGGTCGCAACTCTACCATCTCGTCACCAACAGCCTCTACATCCACTACTAGCCAGTCAACGATTACTTCATCCTCGTCACCAATTACCATCTCAACCTCTACATCTACATCTGCATCCAGCTCAACCTCAGCTTCGTCCACAAGCACACCATCAACCCAAACCCAAACCATCCCACTCACAACAGCACACCCCACACTTGCCAACAACGGCTCGTCGTGGAATAGTACCATCACTACATCTTCATCAGCAGAAGCATCCACTATTACTGTCGAGAGCAGATGGGGACACAGAGGGCACAAGACGTGGGGTGCTCGCTAGGATGGATGGGCATGTTTGTAACGACCTTATTTATGATTGGAAAAGTTATCGGAAAAGGGCAACGCAACTCCAAGTGCTGGAATGCAGGAACATTTATGCTTGTTACGATCAAACTACTGGGATTTGGATCGGAAAAAGGGACAAAAGGAATAGATTATAGAACAGAAGGTTGTGATGGAGAGTATATAGATTATGCAATATATGAATACTCTGAGAAACAACAACTCCCATCACTACTGCTCTTCCGTGTTGCTGCCTTGATTTATATATCGAATGACGTGCTTGCTCAAGAAACGATTACCAGAAATGATCAGTATTCACGTCTGGAATAAGAGGCGGCTATATCGCGTCATGTGAAGTACATATCGGATATGTTGTTCGAGGAAGAAGAGTACATCTCTCTCGTTGCTGTCTGTAGTCTACTGCCAGATTCTGTGTCATCTCACTAAATTTCGACCTCTTTGGAAGTTGCGTGATCCCTCGCAGAGCCAGCGAACCCCTACGAAAGCTCCTCCTCCTTCTTCTCCACCTTCTTCTCCTCCTCTACTGCTGCCTTCTCTTTTATCTCTACCTCCTTTATACTCTCCTTCTCTGCCGTCTCCACCTTCTCCTTCCCCTTTGGCAAAGCCTTTCGGCTTGATGTTGACTTGCTTTTCTTACGGAAGCGACTGCCACCTCTGTGCTTTTCACCGGTCTATACGACCCTACCCTAGTTCAGATGTCGATGTCCGATTTCGATACTACTAGTGTGAGGAGTGCTGGAGTACTTTAGAATTAGCTAGACCGCCTCTACCTTGCCGTAGTCTCGATGAGGTAGAGCTCAGGATAGGTGCCTATTAAAGTACAAATTCAGATCATCCTGGACTGGGAAGACTGCTGGGCGTAACTGTGAATGGGATAGGCGGACATGGTCCAAAGCAGTAGTTGATTGCGGGTTCCTTCGGAAGATGTACGTACACCATGTTGTCCAAGCATACCACAAACCATGCAGAGCTGCCTTGAAACGGCTCCTCCTTGACGAAGCCTTGACCTATGTTGGCCTCGACGTCGACGACGTCTGCAACAACCTGATCCTCCTCAGTCCGTTCCCAAGACTCTCGGCTGTGTGCTCAGTGACTGGGTTGATGTGGATAGCAATCCAAGCAGTGGAGCCAGTCTGTTTGCAGGTTTGGCGGAGCTCCAAATTGGCGCGTTGTCTGGCGAGGGCAGCCTGCTTGGGCAAAGTCACCTCTTCAGACTTATTGACTGGCTTAATGACTATATCTGGAGCGGTGCCTGCAACTTGTCGACCAGGCCTCCATTTCGGGGCGGAGGAGAGGTCGTATCCAGCACTAAGGGCGACAAGGTCACTATAGAGACTTCCGAGTGACACCCATCTTCCTTCAACCAAAGCGCTTTGAAGTAGTTTTACCAGATTCGGTCCAAAGCCTCGGTCGTCTGACTTCGTCATGTCCTCCTTGCCACACGCCGCGAGCATGATATGCGGCACTTCTATTGATACGGGCTTTTGCGTCGGCGAAGCATGTCATGATGTCCGCGAATGCCACGGATGTGTTAACCAATTTGCTGGGCACCTTCCGGGAAGTTCTTGTTTGGTTCCTCGTATTTGCCAGAGCAGAGGTAGAGGCCTTCGTCGTTTGCTTTCAATCCACCATGAGTACGGTGGTTGATGATCAACAGTGTTTCTGGATCATCCAGCTCCGGGGCAAGTGCGTCCAGGACTTCATGTACCTTTGCGAGGGCCTTGCGGTTGCGCGCGGCCGGCGTTAAGTTGGGGTCGGTATGGCTTGCGGGAATGTACATGCGAATGACCTTGAACTTGTAATCATTTTTCAACAGCTCTTCCATGTCGTTGCTGACGAGCTTGAAGTTCTGATTGTGTCCATCGTAGTCATAGTTGATGACAACAACGCTAACGTGACGGTATTCGTTGCCTGAGATAGACGACGTGACTACCTTTTGTGGAGTATTGCTTCCGCCTCTTTTTCTTTGAGAGTGGTTTTCTTGGTTGATGAGGACATTCTGGCACGTCGTCTGTTAGGTTTCGAGGGCCAATACTGCTGTGAAGAGTACCCTAACTTTCATCAGGCTACTCACCTTATGCCCTTCTCTAATATCCCAAGTTCTTCCTCGAACGATATTTGTAATCTAATACGTGCGTAAAATTTAGAAGATCTACGGGCACTCTTCACAGCGCATCCAACTTTTCATCTGCCCCACGAATTCTGACGACGACGTGCTGGATTTGGGAGATCTTGGTGTAGCGAGTGGTCAATAGTTGAATCAGAGTTTGAAGGCTGGAGGTAAAAGGCAGATTTAAGTCTATGTTGACTTGTGCGCTCAGATGTTCGACGCTCAGGTGTTGGCTCGTATTTTGCCGTGTGAGGAGTGCCAAAAGAGTCGAAAGTAAGTTGATATCAATGAGATACGGCTTATCCATAAAGAGGACTTCTAAGATGCTTCTAGATTGCTAGAGGTCTAGACTATACAAGTAGTAGTGTGAAGAGAGCTGACAAGCTTAAGAGTAATGCTAATGTCGATTAAGATGACAGGATCTCATAGATAGGCCCCTAGGATATAGCTTAAGAGAAGGCTAGACATCCTGAAAGCGTGTGAGGTTGTCAACCAGATTTAAGCGGTTTCTTGAGATCAGCTAGGTATCTAGATCCTGACTCTGGAGGGGATTACCCTATTTTAAGCACCCACGAAGGGAGCCTGCCAGAATTTTACAGCCACAGTTGCATTTGCCAGAGTGCTAATTGATGGCTTGCAATGATTTGCAGAGTCCAGTAATAGTGAACCATAGGGCCGAGTGTATCTTTTGAGCATGGCTTTCCCGTATCTTCCGGCCAGTCTCGCCAGGACATGAATCTCCTACCCAAGCAACCCAACACATCTCGCAAACCTCCCAACAGCGTCCACACCATCCTCCGCATCTAGAAAAATCGCACCAGCCACAGCCTCAACCAAAGACGCCGCTTGTTTCTCGCCAGGCTCAATCTGATCAGGCTGCATCAGCTTCTTCTGCAAGAACTTGGTCAGACCAGTACGTCTGCTAATGCTGGCGAGATGTTCGTCGCTGAGTAGACGATCGCGCCATTGAGTTTGCCAATGACCTGTCCCGTTGTTAATTGTGATCAGACAGATTGAAAGAGTATAAGAGGTGAGATGTGTTACCTGTTGATGTGTTGTCAGTTCTGTACCACTCAGCACTCAAGACAGCGGCGAGGGCTAGATCTCCTACGATGGCGAGATTTTCATTGCCGCGCTTGAGAGGATGACCAGTTGCGCTGAGAGCAATTGTGCCTGGTGCTTGGAGGGCTTCGAAGAGGAGGTTGATGTTGTTGAAGGTGTAGCCGATAAGAGTTTGACAGGCTTTCAGGTCGTGCTGGGCTGATACGAGGGCGGCGTTGTGATATTCGTTATAGAAAGAGGCGAGCGCGGGTGAGATGGGGCAATGCTGCATCTTTTGAGAGTGTTTTTTGGGAATGGGATTGGGAATGGATGGGATGAGGCGAGGAGAGGTATGAGGAGAGGCATAATATAACTTTGCATTCTTCGTGAGAGAAGGTGCAATACAAACATATTTGTCTTTCAATATAACAAGACAATCGCTATGAAACATCGTCTTGCCATAACGAGATCAAGCAAGCGTTTCGAAACACTTCCATTGTCTATCAAGAGACTTGTGAAATGATCACCATGAAATATCGTCTTGTCATAATGATACCGAGCATGCGCTTCGAGACATTTGTCTGACGAGAAAACAGTGGAGTGAGACTCGCGCACTGCTTGCTGGAAAGTTGTTTTGCTTTATCTTGTGCGGCCGACGCAGGCATGCAGAAGAGGTGCGATTGTATGAGACATTTTCAATAGCGACTAGGTTTTCTGCAGAATCTCCTGATCGAATAGGGCGTGATGGAGGACGTTCACAGTGCGACCGGTGTCGACGAGTGTAGTCTTCCTGGCAAGTCACTGGCAGCTCTGATATGAGGGAGGAAGGTCTTTCTCGTCTACTCTTCTGTATATCATTCTCGTCTGTGATAAGCGCGATAAGCTCCTATACCCGCCACTTCTCGCATTTTCCTCGGTTACGAGTCATATGTTTCAATGATTTTTGATTGTAGGTAGGCTAATCTTCCAAGATCTGAGACCCTGGTTTCAGAGTCGGTCTAAAATGTCGCATGGCATGGTACAGTAGACTCATCATGCAATCTGCAGGTACACTAATCAAGCCTCCGCGCCGTTATCTGGCCTGGTTGCTGTGAGAAATAGCCAAGCTTGAGCTCTTTCCACTTTTCCTTTTGGTTGCCCCAGCATTGTGTCGTGCGGCTGCGTATACCCCAACCGTGCTTGCGTGTCCTGTCCAATCATGGTCCAGACTCCGAACTAGTAAATCGTGTTTAGGCGCAAAGTCTCAAACGCTATTCGCCTCCTGATTTGCAGCCGGCGGCGCTAGTCTCCGTCCCGATGTAGATGTGATTGTAACTGGTCTGGATATCGCTCAACAATGAGGAGTGTGGCGAGGTGTCGAGAGAGAGGCTAGTGGTTCTCCAGCCTGATCGTATGGCTGTCTCGTTGCTGCGTATTTGTACTTAAGCACTATTGGTGTAACATTCAGTATATTTCTTGTCTCTCTCCAACGAACACATTTTGACAATAGACTCTCACAAACTCCACCTCTTCCAAGCAAAACGCTTCAATTGAAACAGTGGTAGATCTTTGTCGGTGCCCGGACCTCTTTCTCAACGACTCTTGTTTCGTGTTTCATCCTCGAGTCTATCATTTCCGGTTTTCTAGATTTGCACATATATCTCGCAACTCTCACACATCCTTGTCGTTACACACACCCACGCACGCTCTTTAACCACAACATCATCACACGTACACTTTGCACCAACACATCCACTTCAATCTCTCACAATGCGCTGCTCAATCTTCCTCCTCACCTCCGCACTCGCTGCCTTCACCTCCGCCGCTGCTTCAAACATAACGGCCGATGCCTTCTACAGCATGATTCCCGCTTGCGCGCGCGCTTGTGACATGAAGGCACTCTCTTCTGACGGCTGTAAGTCTTCTTACAAAGCAATTATTGCATGATCAACCACTGACAGATTACCCACAGGCGCAATCAACGACTTCGCATGCCACTGCGCAAACCCAGAAAAAGTTGGCCGAGTCATTGGACCATGCGTCTTCACACAAACCAACTGCACCGCTGCCGACCTAAACCAATTGTCCTCTGCCGTTCAATCCGTGTGCAACTACCCAGCCTTCAACATCTCAGGGTCGCCCTTCGGTGCTTCCATGAACAGCAGTGGTGGACACGGTGGATACGGTGGCAGCTGGGCTGGCGCTAACGGATCGAGCCCATATGGTGTCGCACCATACACTGGTGCTGCTAGCAGTATCAAGAGTGCTGGAGCTGGAATGATGGTCCTTGCTGCCGCTGCTGTCGTCTTGCTATGAGTGTGAGGAACCTTGGTCTGCATGGTACGGGGACGGCTGGTATGGTCTGGTTGGATATGGAAAGAGGACGCATCATTGGGAGGAAAGCACTGGTTTCGGTATTGGCGGGCGAAGACGCTTCCTTGGTTAGAGCTCCTGCCAGGCTTGTTCAGTATAGAAGGGAGGACTTTTTCGATTCACCTTGAGGTCGAGCACCTGAGGATAAACTTTGTACTTATAGACACTTTTGATTGAGCCTAGAGCTCGAGTTTAATGCATATACTTTCACGACACAATCTATGTTGAGTCTCTGGTTGTTCGCATTCGAATCTTATCCTTCACAAGATCCTTAGAGTGACTTGCTTAAGCACAAGGAATATGACTCACTTTGGTGATCCACCTTGTCGCTGACCTGGGTGTATATTTTGCGATGCGCAACTTCTTTCGAAGCTTTAGACAGCCCATAAAGCAAGCTGTATGGTAGTTCGACTTGAAACCTCGAGCAAAATGAAGCAAGCACCTATTGTAAGATGATGCGGGATGAGGTGGCACGCTAGTTGAGGTGATACTAAAACGCATCTACCTTACCTGCAACTTCATCTTTGTCTCGATTTGTCTTGTCTCGCCTGGTGCTATTCTCGTCACTGACTAGCTCTCACCACAAGCTCGAAGCAGAAAAAGCAGTATTTGGAGGATGAGCAGCTCATCATGCTCCTTCCTGTGCTCGAGGTCAAAGACGGTTGGATTAGTGATCGGGCTCCTTTCCAGAGCACATTCCTGAAGAGCTTGTAAGAATGCTGTGCCGTGATGTTTCTCGTGCGATGGGCAGTGTATGTGTGTACTTTCTGCTATGCATTGTAAAGGCGTTTCTTGCACATTGAAGCCATCGTGAGTGGAAGGGTCCAGGAATGGTAAGTCACACCACCACTGAGGAAGGAAAAATATCTGGTCTCGAACTCGAAACATTCCAAGCTTGTTTGCTTACAGCACACCAGATCTGAAACAGCTCTTTCTGGAATCGTTATTTGACTTTGGTGCTTGAGGTGGGCTTCAAGTTACCCTCATTTCGTTTCACCTCCCTCACGTGTTTGACTGCTTCACTTGCGTTGCTTTACACCACTCATCAAACAATCTTTATCCCTCTGTTTGCCTGATATTCACACCTATGTCAGACCACTCCCTCTGTAGGTGTTAATCAGAGCCGGAAAGTTCGTCAAAAACGTCAAAAGTCCTCATCTTCTATCAGAGAAGATCATCGCCATGGACATCTTCATTAGGGCTCTACCTGAGCAGTGCACAGACCGTGAGCTCACTGAATTCCTTCGTAGCTACCTCAAGACCCTCGGCAATCCAGCTTTCCTAGTTCGTAAGCTTAAGAACAAGAGCTGCGCCATTTTGACCATCGCCAACCACTATGCCGCAAAACAGTTTCTCGAAGTTCATGGATCAAGCCAAGATAGCAAAGCTAAACCTGCAAAACCTCTGTCCTTTCAGTCCAAGGCTATTTATTGTTCCGCCGCAAAGAATCCGCCCGATCCTTTTGTCCTGCAAGGTCTCCAGCAACAACAACAAGAGCGTCGTGGACGCGGTCGCAATGACACTAAGCCCAACGCAAAACACTCTGTGAGGAGTGGTCCTCGAACTCACACATTCGGCATCGCGCTTGTGGAATGTGGGAATACGAAAAGGATCGCCTGGCGTTTCTGCCAACCTATTCCGACATCCGACACGGTTCTCTTGTACTTGGAGGAAAGAGTCTCGTTATCTTTCTGGTCAAAACAGGCATTCAACAGCACTATGCTAGGATTGACATTGACTACTCTTCCATCGATTCGATCATCACTGGCAAGACTAGGAACCGTTCGACAGTCTCCTTCACGCTACTTCAAGCACCTACCTTTAGCACCTTCGAGCTAGCAGAGGATGAAAATGACGAGAACGACCCAGGCTTCACGTCATCCAACCACTTCGATAACGCCATGTCAAAGCTCAGTCTGGAAGGTCGTACACCTATGGTAATGCCTCGCTCCGCTCGAAGAATCCGAACCTGTGGTCTGAACATGAATCACCAAGTCGTTGCAGGCTCTTGCTTCGTCTACCAAGTCTTTCTCGTCGATCCGAACGACATCAATCTCATCCACGATACACTTGATAATACTCATGGTACGCCAGCCTGGTTGTGGAACCCTGCCCCCGAGCGTCGACGTTACGACTTCTATACAGAGTTCCACAACCTCGTCACGGAGCTCGCCAATCCTGAAGGTGCTGGTACAATGCCCTTCGGAGTCCTCTACCAGCTCCAACGTCTTGCTCAGAACGGCCTCCTCAGCCCCAAAGCAGTCAAAGAGCTTATACCTCCTGTCAAGAAGCTTTGCAAGCAGTTCAATCGAGTCGCCCTTGCAGAAGGTATACGTGAGCTATCCAAAATTCTGCCTCAGCCTGGTCCTGATGTCGAGGCAAAGATGTTCCTGGTATCGAATCTGATCGATATCATCAAGAAGAAGGCAACAATGTTCAAGATGCAGTCTTCCGAATATGCACACGCAGACCTCTACCCTCATCTCATTATGGTCCACAAAGTCACGATTACTCCGACCGCAACGTACCTCGAAGGACCTGACGTGGATGTCCAGAACAGAGTCACGAGGAAGCACCCGAACAATGCCGACTACTTCATGCGAGTTACCTTTGCGGATGAAGATGGACAACCCACACATCTTCCACATTACATCAATGGCTCAGAAATCTACCAGAAGAGATTCGCAAATGTGCTCAATGGTTCAATAAACGTCGCGGGACGTCACTTTGTCATACTTGGATGGTCTCACTCTTCACTCCGCACTAGACAATGCTGGTTTGCGGCGCCCTTCGTCCAACAGGGCCACCTTGTCTCCGCTCGTCAGGTCATTCAGGAACTGGGTGATTTCAGTGCTATCAGATGTCCAGCAAAGGTGAGCACTGGAGCCTCAACATCTTTCTTGAGAATAGTACTGACTACTCACAGTGTGCTGCTCGTATTGGCCAAACCTTTTCAGACTCCACCGATACCATCACCATCGAACCAAATTTTGTCAAGTTCATCCCTGATATTGAAAGAAACGGTCGTGTCTTCTCGGACGGTGTTGGCCAAATATCTCTTAGTATCTTACAGAAAGTGTGGAAAGAGTTTCGCCAAAGTAGAAGGTCTCATGCCACTATCGTTCAAATTCGTTATCAAGGTAATATTGCCCACTACATCTGTTGCTCCTGTACTGACATCTGTACCAGGCTCCAAGGGTATCCTGGCCCTCAATCCCAAGCTAGAGGGTGATTCACTCCAGCTGCGAAAATCAATGGACAAATTTCCAGGTAAGATGAGTCCGTACGAGTTACAAACAGTCTGGCTGACACGATAGGTTCCCGCGATGCTACTCTTGAGATCTGTGGAGCATCATATAAGAAACTTCCAATGTATATGAACCGTCAGCTCATCAAGATTCTCGAAGATATGGGTTCCAGGCCTACTGCCTTCATCGACCTCCAAGATCAAGTGGTGCGGAAATTGTCGTTCATCACCACACATCCCATCAACGCCGCAAGATTTCTGGAACAAAACATGATTGGCAAGGCCGCTCGAGTTTCTAGACTGATTCGCGCCATGAACTCGATTAACCTCAACTTCTATGACGATAAGTTCCTTCGTGATGTTGTTGAGATGGCCGCCATTCTCCAGGTCAGAGATCTCAAGCATCGAGCGCGTATACCTCTTGAGAAGGGTGTCACGCTTTATGGCACGATTGATGAGACCGGTCTACTCAAGGAGAGAGAGATCTACGTGCCTACGAGAGACGTTGGTGGGAAGCTTGAGGTTCTGACTGGCAAGTGTATGGTCACCCGCAGCCTGGCATTACATCCTGGTGACGTTCAGCTTGTTGAAGCTGTGGCCGTGCCGCCAGACTCACCCTTGTACAAGCTGCACAACTGTGTAGTTTTCAGCCAACAAGGTGAACGAGATCTGCCAAGCATGTTGTCTGGCGGTGACTTGGATGGTGATCTGTACAATGTCATATTCGAGCCTTCGATTTGGCCGAAGAAACAGTTTGATCCTGCAGACTATGCTCGTGTTCCAGCAGTTGATATTGGCCGTCCTGTAGAAGTCAAGGATATGGTACGTCTTCATTCTATCCTTGTCACGGTTATTCGCTAATAGTGTTTTGTAGACCGACTTCTTCTTGACGTTTATGGAGACTGATCAACTAGGATACATTTGCAATACTCATTTGCAGGTGGCCGATCAGATGGCGGATGGCACGCTCAATCCATCGTGTCTCAAACTCGCAGAAATGGCATCTACTGCTGTAGACTTTTCGAAGACTGGCGTGGCTGTAAGTACCTCCAAATCACTACTCGAACAAACATCACTAACACATCCATAGGTCGATGTATGTCAACGAAACCCTCTCAACCCTTGAACATGACTAACCTTATGTCAAAGATGTCACAGATGCCCAAAGACTTCAACCGCCGAGCGAAACCCGACTTCATGGCTAGTGCACCTCGTCTGATCATGCAGGGCGGTGTAAGTATTGAGAACCTCGCCATGATCGACGACAACGAGAACGACCCTGTTAGCGCACTCGACCCGAGCTCTCGTCCAACAACATACTATCGTAGCCAGAAGGTGCTCGGGCATCTGTACCGCAACATTGACGAAACAAAGTTCCTCCAGGATATCCGTCACCGCCATGCATCAGATCAGTCCTTGATGAAGCGGGCCTGGTCCTACTGCAACCGTGAAACCAAAACCATCCAGTGGGCATATCAGCTAGAAATCGCGCGCAACATCAGGGCAGCCTACGAGTCCCACCTAATCGACACACTCTACCAATTCGCCCCGAACCCGCGCGATCCCCTCTCCGAGCTCGAAGTCTTCGCCGGCACTATCCTCGGAAAGTCAGGGGACATGCCTAATGGCCGGGTTCGCCAATACAACATGGATATGAAGGCCAAAGCCGACCGCGACGTGCAATATATCGTCGAATGGATCCTGCGCGACGAGCCCCGCGATGACAGCGCCAGCGACGATGGCTACGAAGAAGATTACTACCCTGATGATGATGACGACGTCCAGCAATACAACTATATCCCGGACGATGGCGATGTGCTGGGGGCGGGGTACGCGGAGGATTATATGGGCGAGGCATTTGAGGATATGCCGCTGGGAGGCACTGATGAAGCACTCGAACGGAGCTTGGCGTGTTTCTATGTTGCGGTCAATGAGTCGGGCATGGTTGTCCCGAAGCTAGGACCTTTAAAAAGTTTCGCTTATGTTGCCGCCGCGGTGTGTTTACAGGAGGTGGAGAAGTTTAGGGAGATGGCGACGCAGAATTGGTAAGATGGTGGGGATGGACTGACTTGCTTGTGCGATGCGGTCGTGTATAGTCCGTGAACTTTTCATGTGGATGCCGTTCTAAGCGAGAAGTAAGGACAACGCCCAATGGTGCGAGGGAGAAGTTAACTCAGTTATCTCAATCCTGTGAATGAGAATGGGAGACGGGAATAAGAGGCATGGAAATCAACAGGAAGATGGAAACAAAGTCTACAGACGAGCAAGAGGGACTGTGATGAAAAGGAAAAAGCGATGGCAAACCATCCTACAAGTCCAAGGGAAGACTAGACATATGGAAAGCAGCTGGAGCAAAAAGTCCACAAGTTCTGCTTCTGGACGTCTTTGACAGAGAGATGCCAAGTGGGGTAGCAGAGTGTACCATTTGGTCGTGTATTAGACAGATGGTAGTGATACAAAGAGAAAATCAAATAGAAAAACCGTTGATATGGGTGCTGTTTCCTTTGGCATATGAGTCTTCTTCGCCACGAACCTATACACTGCGCTTGCGAAGCCAGCCGAAGGTGCTTGAGACATCTATCAGGCGAATTAAGGTTCTTGCCAACTTGTTTCATAAATTTCCCTGCATGTTTCAGGAGTCAGCCGCCTAGTTCTACGTATGATGATCGACGAGGTTTGTTGTTGTATCTTGGTCTGGCACGTGGAAGGCGGCTAAGCTCTTGGTGTCTCGCATCGTCATCCCCATCCCCATCCCTTTGCTCTAACATCTTCGACATCTCTCCGTCTTTGGACAACTGTTCGCTACAAGTAGCTTGCCACCTTCATCGACAGATGAGACCATGTCGATCAACAAAGGCCTCGTCTACAAGGACATGCACCCGCACGGTTACAACGAAAACAATAACCTCAACAGTCCTCTGAGAGATCCTGCCGCCCAGAACTCCTACAATCCTCGCCATACACCTTCCAATGCCGACGAAGCTGGCAGGGCGACCAGTCTGCAACAAGATCCGACTCTCAGCCACGAACTTGCGACACAAACTATTCCTCTAAAGTACGCAGGAGCTGCACAGATGAAGATGGCTGTATCCAAGGATGAGGATGTGCGTGATTTGGGTTGGGGTCAAGCTCCATCGCCAGCACCTTTGATCGGAGGGCTAGACAATGAGCATGTTTGGATGTTGATCAGACGATTCAACAAGGTAGGAGCTATACCAAATTTTGGATATGATGAAGAGCTCATATCATTTCACAGCAAACATACCATGTCAAAGAGATCATTGCTCCACCTCCAGGAGGTCTCGACATGAACGTTGCAGACCAAGATGAATTCTCTCCAGACAAGCTAAGAAGCAGCGTGGAAAGACTATACATGACAGTGGTAGGTACAGGAGAAGTAGGATGGAAGGTATGACACAGTCTCATGGATTTACAGATCATCTCATTAATCGGCTCTGGCAAGCATGTTGCGCGACTCCGAAGCTGGCGGGAGACGAGAAGGACGACATACTTTGCTTCGGTAAGTGATGTGATATTGTAAGAATGCCACAGCTTAGTGACATTGCATAGGCATACGCTCTCGCTTGGATCCTCAATATGATCATGCCCCTGATTCTGACCACCGTCATCGTCCTGATCGTATATCCTCCTGCTCGTCCCATACTCTTTCCTCCTGCGCCCATCGCAATTGTCGACGGCTCAACTGGCGGCGTCAAGAAGCCCAAAGCTGGTGTTTTAGGAAGTACTGACAGTGCAACGGGAGCACCAGAGCACTACAAGGGCGAAGCTGTCGAATCAGAAGCATCACACTTCGTCAATGGTATAGCGCATGTCGCTCTCAGCAGTGCAGTCGGCAAACATCCCGCAGACGATCGAGGCGCAGAAGACGCAGCTCCCTCCGATTCAGTACCAGATCCATCAGCTTTAGTCAAAGGTGCTGCGAGCGCTCGTGCTACAGCTCATGCCGGCTCAACAAATCATGATCATGACAAAGCTAAAGTGCCTATGGAGACGGCAATCTGGAACAAGACACGACCAGTCTTGCACGGTATCAATGATGTTTCTGACACATTCGAACGCTTCGCAAATGCTCTGTCACCAGTTCCACCATTTCCGAGAGACACTGCACGGTTTCGTCTTGCTGCTGTTATTGCTCCCCTCCTGGCTGTCAGTCTGGTGACGAGTAATTACATGTTCATGAAAGGACTCAGTTTTGGTGTAGGCTTTGGATTCTTTGGCGACCCAGTCATCCAGCGCGGCGTTGTTTGGCTGAACAAAAACTATCCTAACTGGCCACAACTTCTCGAAATCCGTTATACTCTGCTCAAGGGCGTGCCCGTGAGTTATACCTCCCTAGTCCACACAATCCCAACCATACTAACTTTCGCCACCAGACAAACGCACAACTCACACTAACCCTCCTCCGCATCGGCGAAGCCAACCACGCCCCAATCCCACCACCTCCCCGCGGCGAAGGCGCACCCCCCTCCGCCCCCACGGACCTCACAACCGGCGACCTCGACAGCCACGACGCAGACGCTCCTCTCGGCGCCTCCCCCGCCGAAATTGCCGCCGCAGCCACCCACGACCCCTCTCACCCCCACGAAACCACAGGCAACGACATCGACAGCGCCAAATCCCACGCCCACGGCAAAAAAGGCGCACGCATCCTCGGCTTCTTCAAATCCTCCCTCCGCACCACCGTCGAAACCGCCATCGGCGCCGACAAGCTCAAAGCCAAAGTCGGCTCCGAACATGCCAAGAGCAGACTCGGCGCGATCCCGCACACCAACCACGACGCGCTGGTTTCAGGCCCAACGGACTTCAGAGCGAGGTATAATGGGAAAAAGGGGCATGTGTATTTGTCGACGAGAGCGACGATTCCATGTGTGAGCTTCACGACGAATAGCGGGATTGAGATGATTGGAGCGACGGAGAGGGAGACGTTGCATCCGGTGTGGAGTATTGCGGTGGCGGATATTAGCGAGTTGAAGAAGGTGGGCGGGTTTGGGTGGAAGACTAGGTTGGTGGTTGGGTGGGCGTTGGATAAGGAGGTTGCGGATGGGTTGGAGATTGTGGAGAGGAGTGGGAAGGTGTGGAGGATTACGGCGGTGCCGTTGAGGGATGAGCTGTTTAATCGGGTGGTTAGTATGGGAGGGCAGAAGTGGGAGAGTTGGTAGTGAGAGGTGGTTGGTGCTGTTGGAGATGGGACTGGGGAGTAGTAGGAGATGTGAGGGACGTTGAGCTATGGCTGGAGAGCGAATCTGTGTGGACGGTTCCGGGATATCGAGCATGGGTGAGGGTGCGGTGAACGAACTTGCTTTTCATGATTTGTTTCTAACGAATGTTTATGATTTCGCATAGCACAGGACTATGCAGCGATGATCCACGTACGATATACTCTTTCTTCTTTCCTCGCGCGACTACCTCATTGTACAGCTCATAAATCCTTGTGACTTACAAGCATAATATCTGCAGCCTCACCAAGAGCAGCAATCATATTCCTCCAGCGTCGTATACACAAACGCCCTAGCCAGACTGTACGCACAATGACGATAGACCGAGATGATTTGTTTCGTGTCAAGAATCTTGTTGTCCTAATACATATTGAAGTTATGCTTGTAACTCTAATGAAGAGGCACCTTCAAACGCCTATTCATCTGTGCCTCACACAAGTGAGAGAGTAGTTGTATGGCGTGAGTCGGTATCAAGGAGTAAGTAGGTGAGCCACCATCGCAAATCGGACGGGTTTGATTGATCCATGCTTTCTGGGGTCATGATCTCACTTCTCATTCTCACTTCTCATTGATACTTCTCGTTTTCACTTCTCATTTTCACTTTTCATTCCTACTTCTCATTCTCAGTGATGATGATGATGATGATGATGACTACACCCACGTGCACAGTAGTCTCTTGCATAATTTCAGTCTCATGTATATAGAACTCTCGCACATGTCGTTATCCTGCCAAATCCACACTTGCCGCCCTGCATGCACTGGCATTTGCACTTTCCGAGGAGCAATAACAATAAAAAGAAAGAAAGGAGAAGCACTTCGCGGCAGAATGGAAGTGCGGAAAGAGTCCTACTTCACATCTCCATAGCGAGAAAGCAGGAGGGCAGGCTTTGGTGCACGATTTTGGAAACCAGTCGTGTAGCAGAATGTGAATCATGGACTCTTTGTGTTGAGAGATGTCCTGTCTTGTTGATATAGTGAGAGTAGGAGGAAGTAGAAATAGAGCAAACTGCACGATTGTGGCATACTTCTTTTTGCAGACACGGAGAACGAGAGAGGGGAAGAGAAGGGGGAGGAAGGGAGGGATGGTGGAAAGAGAAAACCCCAGTCTTTGCGAATGCGTCACATATAAGGCGTATGTTTGTTTCGCATGATAGCGCCGCCCGCTATGAGAAATGCAGAAGTAGGTAGATAATGCTAGCTACTTCACTACTTCTTGATCTGGTGTTCGTCCAAGTCTTTGTAGATTGCTTGTAGCTAATTAAGAGTAATTTGACAGAGGCAGCGCAGGAGGAAAGGTGGGGTCCTATGACAGTCGAACTGTGCAGCCAAGTGATGCTGGGATTGTGATTTGTGAACTCGAGTGAAGGAATCAAAAGTCTTATGTTTTTGCCCATTCTTCCTGCATGACTGAGACAGTCTTCGGTTTCCATACGCTTTCCATACTGCTTCCAGAGAAACTGCCAGTAGTGCAATCAATTGTGATATTACTCAAGGGTTACCATATAATTCAGTAGTTTTGCTGTACATCATGCACAGCCGAGGAATGTGAATTGAGCACGCAGACTCCAGCTCGTGCATAAGCAGTGAGCATTGTGCGCAGCTTCCTACACAGCTCAACATTGACTGCCAGGTCTGATAAAACTTGTTGCTTGCTTGCACTGCTTGCTGTTTGACCAAGCATGATCCAACCCTTATATTCGATGTAGAAACTTTCCAGATCACTAGAACGTACTTTTGGCCGAGTGGAAAGGACTTGGCGCGTAACCACGCTAAAGGGAATTGCCAGAAAACGTGCCAACGCGTCAATTGCTGTTACACGGTGCAACACCCGGTCTGCGTGCTCGCAAGTCCGAGCCTTATCTTGGTGGTGAGGGCCATTTGATTCTGAATAAAACCTTCGGTGCGAATATTGCTTGGCTGAAAGCTTGCGAACTCGCCGTCCCCCTGATTCCTTGTCACTGTAAGCGTATCCGCGCGTCTAAATGTTGGTACGACGCGATGTAAGAGCTGCGCGATGGAAGATCCGCTCGTCGAAATCCTAAGTCTATAAGTCTGTAAGTCTAAGTCTCTTAGTAAGTACCCCATGACCCATCGTAGAGAAAGCTCTCCCAGGATGTCGAAGTCGTTCGCTTTTTTTCGCTTTTTGCCAGGCTAGTCAATCACGGCACACAAGACCGTGTGAGGGGATAAGAGAGTGCTGGTTTTGCTCTTTTCTGACTTCGTTACGAGACGACAACAGGGTCGTGCAAAGTCGTAATAGTCCTCAGATTGGTGGTTTCGAACCGCATCGCCTCCTGATGAAAAGTTGCGGGGTCTCATGGGAGATTTACCGGTTTGCACAATGATTGTTCGTTTTGCTTTTCTTCTCCTGTGTTTCCTTGATCGTTGAAGCTAGACTGACTGCTGCCTGCAAGTGATGTGTAGCTTCCTAGACAGGTCCAGAGGAACTTAGCATCATCACAAAGTGACGCATTTTCCAGTATCAGCGCGCAACTGGTAGACACATCCTTTAAGCCGCCACCGCTGTCGGCTGACTCATTTCCTGCTTCATCTTCTCTTCCTCTTCTTCATCCTTAGGCAGATCATCCTACACCACCATCAGCACTCTACTCTCTCAATTGCAACTCCTCCCATGTACCTACCATATCATAAATAACCTTAATCATCAAGCTACAGCTCGGGCAAACCCCCACATCCTCACCATCTCTCAAGTCCGACAGAGATATTTCAAAACGATCGCCACAAGGGCATGGATAGTGGTAGATTTGAAGTGCGGAGTCGAACGTCATATCTTCAATCTCAATCTCGTCGTAGAAGCTTTCACCGTCCGCCATTTTGTGAGATGTAAGTGTTGTTGTGGTGGTGGTGCTGGGTTTGGAGGAGGTGTGAAGTCCTCCCAGACAATTTTTTGAGCCTCTTCCCCCGGAGTCTTGGCGCTTGCAGATGTGATATCAAAAGTTGAAATGGCACTGGGATGTCTGCTGAAGGTGATAATACAGCATAAACATAACAGAAGCCTGCCATTTCAAGATTGCTATCAACTACGGACAATACCACACCTCCATATCTAGTCTCGTTTGTCCAGAGTGACCTCAAGATGGTGACTCTAGTGAAGCGCATGAACAGACTGAAGACAGTAAGAACAATGTTAACCATTGCCATACTATGCCTCTACTAACACATCGCCTTTTCTCAGAGAGTAAGATATCCACACGCACCCCTCCCCACCCTCCACTCACATCCATCCTCAGCTCCTCGACATACGACTGGGTCCCGGCGCAGCAATAATCTCAGGCGACGTCAAGCGGATACACCTCAACTTTGCGCGCAAGATAAATGACGGGCATATGGGTCCTCGGTATAGCACACACCTCCCACTCGCTTATCCATCACATCTCTACTGACACTTCTTGCACCAAGAAAATTCTGGCACAACTACTTACCACGTCTAAAATACCACAACCCCGCCATCCCCATGACCATCGAACGCACAACCGAACAAGACGGGCCCGCCTCTCTCACAATCTTCTTCGCCTCTCAATCGTCCTCCGGATCCCCAATCATCAACGCCACGCAATCCACCTCAGGCGACAAGGCGACGTCGAAAGATCCGGCGCCGGTGGAAAGCACAAAGAGTATAAATATGAAACACAAGCACGAGAATGATATCCTGGAGGAACTGTTGGAGTTGACGCAGGGGAAGACGGTGCAGGCGACGCAGGAGGAGGA